>Ga0316605_10002119_pt1 | contig 11316 bp, 6 predicted proteins | sample OWC_soil_day20_n_FD_207666 | JGI IMG/M metagenome (GOLD analysis project Ga0316605, IMG submission 207666) | Wetland soil microbial communities from Old Woman Creek delta, Ohio, United States - OWC_soil_day20_noCT | ecosystem: Environmental > Terrestrial > Soil > Wetlands | place: USA: Ohio... | reverse complement strand
CACGCCCCGGGGCCTGATCGCCCCGGGCTCCAACTGGGTGGAGGCCGGGGCCCGAGGCCAGGCAGACACCCGGGAAAGCACCCGATGATTGAGCCACTCGACTACGAGGCCGTGGGATTCATGTCCGGCCTCGAGGTGCATCAGCAGCTGCTCACCGCGCACAAGCTGTTCTGCCGTTGCCCGGGGGGGCTCTACACGGAGGAGCACGACGGCGAAGTGCTGCGCCACATGCGGCCCACGCTGTCGGAGCTCGGGGAGTACGACGGCACGGCGCTGATGGAGTTCAAGACCAGGAAGGAGATCATCTACCTCCTGAACCACCTCAACGTCTGCACGTACGAGATGGACGACACGCCGCCGTTCCTCGTCAACCAGGATGCGATCGACGTTGCGATCGAGCTGTGCCTGACGATGAACATGGACATCATCGACGAGGTGCACATCGCCCGGAAGCAGTACCTCGACGGCTCGATCCCGACCGGGTTCCAGCGGACGGCGATCGTCGGCATGAACGGCTGGCTGCCGTTCAAGGGTCGCAGGCTCACGATCACGCACGTCAGCGTCGAAGAGGATTCATGCCGTGAGGTCTCCGACAAGGGGCATCGTATTGTCTGGCGCACGGACCGGCTGGGCATGCCGCTGACGGAGACCGTCACCGGGCCTGAGCTGCGCACGCCTGCCGAGGTACGGGACGCGATCATTCTCTGCGGCCTGACGGCGAGGTCGACCAGGCGGGTGCGGACGGGCATTGGCGCCAGCCGCCAGGACGTCAACGTCTCGGTCCGCGGCGGCAGCCGCTGCGAGATCAAGGGCGTGCCGAAGGCCGGGCTGGCCGTGAAGCTCGTGCACAACGAAGCGGTCCGCCAGTACAACCTCCTCAAGCTCCGCGAGGAACTGCACGGGCGCGGCTTGAAGACGCCCGACGCGATCCGCGTGGAGCCCTGCGACGTCTCGGACGTCTGGACCGGCGTGGACCTCGGGTTCATCCGCCGCGCCCTGCAGTCCGGAGGCAAGGTGTTCGCGGTCCGCGTAGCGGGAGTCGCGGGCCTGGCGCAGCACCCGACGCAGCCGGACACGGCGTTCCTCGACGAACTGGCCGGCCGCATCCGCGTGATCGCGTGCCTCGACGATGTGCCGATCGTCTTCTCCGGGGCGGACTTCCCGCGGTTCCAGGGACGCAACGCGGTGCTCGACCGCACCCGCAGGCGCGCAGGCGTGGGCCCGCACGACGAGGTGTTCGTTGTGTTCGGCCCCGAGCAGGACGTGCGGACGGCGGCAGACGAAATCCGGCTGCGCTTCGCCGACGCCACCGCGGGGGTGCCCAAGGAGACGCGCCAGGCACTCGCCGGCGGCTACACCAGCTTCGAGCGGATCCTCCCCGGCCCTGATCGCATGTACCCCGACACCGACTCGCCGCCAACCCGCGTGACAGCGGACCGGGTGGCCGCCATCAGGGCCCGCCTGAAGCCCCCGCCGTGGACGCGCTTCGAGCGGTACGGCCGCTGGCGCGTGCCCGAGGAAACGACGGAATTCCTCATCCGCCGGGGCGGCGCCGACATCGTGGATGCCGTCGTGGAGAGCACCGGCGTGGACGGGCTCACGGCGGCCGTCGAAATCGGGCAACGGGCCAAGGCGCTCGCCCGCGCGGGGGTTCGCATCGGGCGTCTCGGACCAGCCGAATGGGTCGACGTCTTCGACCTCTACACGTCCGGCCGCATCAGTCGCGAGGCGATCGCTGTCGTGGCGACGCGCATGGCGACCGACGGCGCAGGCGCGGCGGCCGCCGCGGCAGCCGAGGGCGTCGGGCTCGTGGGGCGGGACGAGTGGATGCAGGACCTGCGCCTGTCGATGGACGGGTACCGGCCCGGGAGGTCAGACTCTGCAGCGAAGCGCCTGCGCTTCCTGGCCGGGCGGGCCATGGAAACGCTCAAGGGACGGGCACCTGCGAAAGACGTGGCGGCGTGGCTGGCGCAGCGAATCGAGGAGGCCGCACGATGAGCAGCATCCCGATGAGCGAGCGGGCGGATCGACTGCAGGGCTACCGCGGCCCCGCGAAGGACGTGCTCGACAGGTTCGGGATCGGCGTCTGGAGCGAGGTTGAAGTCACGAACGACGGGGGCTCGGTGTTCGCCGGCGTCATCCTGCCCCGGAACGAGACCTGCGACGACCTGCACATCGTCATCAAGCTGTTCAACGGCTACAACGTCGGCGTGGCCGCCGGACGGATCGTCAAGGCGGTCGAGACGGGCTACCGCAAGGCCGTCTACAAGATCCCCGAGAAGGAGTTCCCGTTCGACCCCCGGAAGCGGAACGTGACGCTGCTCGGGACGGGCGGGACGATCGCCAGCCGCCTCGACTACCGCACGGGGGCCGTCATCCCTGCGTTCACGCCAGGCGAGCTGTACGGCGCCGTCCCCGAGCTGGCGGACATCGCGAACCTGACGACGAAGAAACTGTTCGGGGTGTTCAGCGAGAACATGGGGCCGGTGCAGTACAAGGCGCTGGCGATTGCGATCGGCGAGGAGATTGCCAGGGGAACGGATGGCATCGTGATCGGCCACGGCACCGACACCATGGCGCACACCGGCGCGATCCTCAGCTTCATGGTCCAGCACTCACCGGTGCCCATCGTCCTCGTCGGCAGCCAGCGATCGTCGGATCGGCCCTCCTCGGACGCGGCGCTGAACCTGATGGACGCCGTGCGGACCGCAGCCGAGTGCGACATCGCGGAGGTCATGCTCTGCATGTTCGGGCCGACCTCGGACAACTACGACCTGCTGCACCGCGGGACCCGGTGCCGCAAGATGCACTCGAGCTACCGGAGCACGTTCCGCACCGTCGGCGCGACGCCGATGGCCACCGTGAGCCGCTACCTGCAGGAGAACGGGAGCCATTTCACCTACCTGACGCAGGACTTCGTGAGGCGAGACAAGGCCAGGCAACCCGTCATCACGCCGGTGTTCGAGGAGAAGGTCACGATCCAGTACTACTACCCGAACTTCAACCCGGACATCATCGACGCCCTCTCGGCCCTGGGCTACCGCGGGCTCGTGATCGCGGGCACGGGCCTCGGCCACGTCAACAAGCCCCTCTACCCGGCCATCCGGCGGGCCGTCGCGCAGGGGATGACCGTGGTGATGACGGTGCAGACGCTCTGGGGCTTCGCGCAGATGTATGTCTACGACACGGGCCGCGATCTCCTCGACCTGGGGATCATCCCGCTCGAGAACATGCTGCCCGAGACGGCGTACATGAAGCTGGCGTGGGTGCTGGGGCAGACCGACGACCCGTCACGGATCCGGGAGATGATGACGACGGCCGTCAATCACGAGATCACGCCCCGGGAGCCGCACAACGGGTATCTCATCCTGCAAGGCGGGCTCCCGGAGGTCGAGGCGTTCGTCCAGCGGCACTGGAAGTAACGGGGCCGGCCGGGGCCGGCCCGTCAGGCCGCGGGCGTGGCGCGCGCTCAGGGCGCGATGTTGACCCGCACGGTCTTGGCGAACGTGACGTCGTCGTCGTCCTTGAAGTTGACCGTGACCGTGATCCGCGCTTCCTTCCGCAGGCTGGGCAGGTCGTACCACACGAAGAACGACAGCGTCGAGGCGCCGCCGACGGCGGTGATCGAGCTCGCCGTGGACGACAGCAGCACGGAGTCGTAGTGCTCCGTGTCGCCGCCGGTCGGCGGCGACACGATGCCGCCGGACGCCTGCTCGACCTTGACCGTCGCCGAGGTGATCTCGACCGGGAACGAGAGATTCACGTCCTTGTCGGTGGCGTTCTTGTTCAGCGTCAGCGTCACCGCGAACGTCGAGCACCAGTCGAAGAGCAGGATGTCGTCCGGCTGGTTGTTGCCCCGCACGACCCGGTAGGTCTTGCCATCGGTGCACTCGGACGCGGAGGCGGGGCTGGGCGTGACGGTCGCGTCCACGAAATCGTCCACCTTGAGCGTCTCCTCCGTGCTCGTCGCCGACTGGCAGGCGCTGAAGGAAAGGGCGGCCGCGAACAGGAACGGCAGCCACAGGATTGTCGCGACTTTCCGCATCTGACTTTCTCCTTGAGGGTTAGAACGTGGTCCCGACCGCGAACTTGAAGGCCCACTTGGGCTGGAAGCTGTCCCGGAAGAGGTTCACCGCGTAGATCAGCCGGAACGGCACGTTGAGCATCGGCACCATCACCCGGAGCTCCGCGCCGGTCGACGTCCGGAGCTTGAGCGGGTCGAGAGGCTCCGACTCGGCGTACGCCTGGCCGGCGTCATGGAAGAACAGGAACCGGGCCTGGCTCATGATGTCGAAGTAGAGCTCCGCGTTGAAGAGCATGAACTTGTTGCCGCCGAGGGACCGGTTGAACTTGTCGACCGGCCCCACCGTCCGGATCTCCACCCCGCGGATCTGGGTCTCGCCGCCGAGGAAGTACCGCAGGTAATAGGGCAGCTGCCTCGTCGTGCTGTACATCCGCAGCCACCCGCCCTCACCGTGCAGCCCGAGCGACCACCGCCTGGTGAGCGGGATATACACCACGCCCTCGGCCTCCGGCTTCACGTAGTTGTAGCTCCCGCCCAGCTGCTCACCCGCGATGGAGCCGCTCAGCGTGAACCGCACCCCCGAGCGCGGGAAGATCGGCTGGTCGACGGTGTTGTACGAGAGCGCCGGCATGATGCGGCTGTCGACGTGCCGGCCCGAGTCGAGGGCCGAGGCGAACAGCGGCAGGCCGTACAGCGTCGAGCCGCTCGTGGCCTTGAGGAGGTCGTCGCCGATCGCAATGTGGATGACCTCGTAGGTGTAGCCGAAGTACCCGTGCATGAACCGCCGCAGCGGCCGGCCCATCGACAGGGAAGCCCCCTCCCGGACCTCGCTGTACCCGACCTTGTTGATGGCCGTGTAGTAGTTGTTCTTGCGCGAGTAGAGATCGAACGACGCGCTGATCGGCTGGTCGAACAGGTACGGCTCGTTCACGCTGAACTGGTAGAGGCTGGACCTCGATCCTCTCTGCAGGGCGACCGTGACGTTCTGCCCGCGCCCCAGGAAGTTCGCCGCGGTGTACGAGAACATCCCGAAGAAGCCGTCGTACTGGGAGACGCCGGCCCCGAAGTTGAGCTGGTTGCGGTTCTGCTCCTGCAGCTTCAGCGTGACATCGACGCGGTTCTCGATGCCCGGGGTCTTGTCGACCTTGACGTCCTTCTGACCGTCGAGGGGCTTGAAGTACCCGAGCTGGTTCAGCCGCTTGACCGTGTACTTGAGGGCCTCGACGTTGAACACGCCGCCCTCGACGAGCGACATCTCGCGCCGGATCACGCGGTCGCGCGTCGAGGTGTTGCCCGTGAACTCGATGCGGTTGATGAAGTACTGCTTGCCCTCCTGCAGCCGCATCGTGATGTCGACCGTCGGCGGTCCGGGGGCCTTCGGCGCCAGCGCGGCCTCGTCGGGGTTCGGGGCCGGGCGCGGCGTCAGGTCGGGGTACCCCGTGAACTCGTAGTAGCCCACGCCGCCGTAGACCTCGCGGGCCTTCTCCAGCGCTTTCCTCACGCGGCGCTCGTCGTAGTACCGGCCCGTCCTGAACGGGAACAGCCGCTTCAGCGCCTCCTCCTTCAGCACCGTATTGCCGTCGAAGGTCACGTTCCCGATCCGGTACCGATCGCCCTCCTGGATCGGGATCTCGAGCTCGACGAACCGGGTCTTGCCGTCCCGCGAGTCGCCGAGGGGCTTGATGACGGGCTGGCCGACCCGTGCCGACACGTACCCGTGGTTGCGGTAGAACTCCGTCAGGCGGTCGGCGTCTTCCTCGAGCTTGGTGGCCTGGTACGTACCGCGCCCGGTGAGCCACGACAGGAACCACGCCGGGCGGTTGTTCTTCAGGCGGCGGGCGAGCGATCGGTCGGCGATGGCGGTGTTGCCGGCAAAACTGACGGAGTGGATCCGGACCTTCGGCCCCTCGGACAGGTTGAACGTCAGCGTGACGACCTTCGGATCGCCCTCGATCGGGCGGACCGTGTGCGACACGGTGGCGTACTCGTACCCCTTCTCGGCGAACAGGTCGCGGATGAGGCCCTCGACGCGGCGGATGACGCCCGGGTCGATGAACGAGTCGATTCGAAGCGTCACGTTCTCATCGCGCAGCTTCTCCTCGATCTTCGACTGCTCCAGCGCCTTCGACCCGACGTAGTCGACGATCTTCACGCGCTGGCGCTCTTCGAGGTTGAAGATGATGTGCTTGCCCTCGACGCCGTTGGCGTACGGGACGTCCTTCACCTCGACCCACATGTTGTCGAGAAAGCCCGTGCCCCAGAGCCGCTTGAAGTCGTCGATCACGGTGGCGCTGTCGTACGGCGCCCAGAACCCGGCCGATGGCCGGCTCGGAGAGGTCTTGATGTAGTAGAGATAGGTGGCAGGATCGATCGCCGAGACGTTTCCCTGCGTCGGAAACGCGATCTCCACCGTCCGGACGAGCGGCGGCGACTCCGGAGGGGGCAGCACCGGCGGCGCAGGCGCTTGCTGGCCGGCGACGGCAAAGACCAGCCATGCGAAACACGTCATCAATCTGGCGCTCCGTAGAGATTCAGGCAGGCGCGAGGCGAGGTAAGCGGATGATCCCAGGGCGTCGCGGTGCGCGGAGCCGCCCCACGCGGCAGACCCGGTGTTTCTGCGCGCTGCCGCGCCGCGGTCCCCGGCTCGTTCACGTGCCCCCTGCCGGCGGTCACCCGGCGACTCACCACGACCCTCTCGTGGTTGAGACTTCCATTCTGGCGGATTGTCTGGAATCGATTTGTTAAGTTTTGTTAACCTCTCGGCAGAACAGGTACCCCTCGCCTCTGACCGTCCGGATCAACCGTCGCCGCTTCCCCAGCTTCCGCCTCACGTGGTGCACATGCACGTCCACCGACCGGTCGAAGGGCGCGGCGTCCCGCTGGTGCAGCAAGCCAATCAGGGCGTCGCGCGACAGCACCCGGCCGGCGGAGCGGGCCAGGCACTCGAGGATGTCGTACTCGATGGACGTCAGCTCGAGGGGAGTCCCGCCGCTCAGCACCCGCCTCGTCGAGGGGTGGAACTCCAGGCCGCTGACGGTGAAGCCGTCCGGTCCCGGCGCAGCTGGCCGGGCCGCCCTCCTCAACACCGCCCGGATCCTGGCCAGCAGTTCCTCCGGCTCCGCCGGCTTGGCCACGAAGTCGTCGGCGCCGGCATCGAACGCCAGGATCCGGTCTTCGATCGCGGCCCGCGCCGTCACCACGATGATCGGCACGTCGCCGTGGCGGCGCAGGCGGCGCACCAGGTGGAGCCCGTCGATGCGCGGGAGCGCGAGGTCGAGCATGACCACCTGGTAACGCCGCTCGATGGCGGCGGCCAGCCCGCGCACGCCGTCGTGCTCCGCGTCCAGCTGGAACCCGCGCTGAGCGAACAGCGGCTGCAGCGTCGCGCCGGAGGCCGCATCGCCGTCGATGAGCAGGACGGGAACCGGGGGTACGTCCACGGACAGCAGCTTAACACTTGTTAACACACCCGGCTCAGCCTCCGGCTCGTGTGTCCGCCCGGACTTTCGCCTCTTGATCGGTACCGGCCCGGCTGGTACGATGCCTCCCATGCCGATGCGGCCGATGCTGCCACGAGGGGATGCGCGCCGCAGCGAGGCACTCGACCTCGCGCTGCGGGAGGTGGTGCCCGGCCAGGGTGCCATCGAGCGCGCCGACCAGCCCGACGGGTTCATCACTGCCATCCGTCGCCTGCCGGCCCAGGACGCCCGTTTCGAGGACTTCCCGCCGGGCATCGACCCGCGGCTGTGCGCGGCCCTCGCGCGGCGTGGCATCACACGGCTCTACAACCACCAGGCGCGCGCCATCCAGCACGCACTGGCCGGCCGGCACGTCGTCATCACCACGCCGACCGCGTCCGGAAAGACCCTCTGCTACAACATCCCGGTGATGAACGGGATCCTGGCGGACCCGTCCTCCCGGGCCCTCTACCTGTTCCCGACCAAGGCCCTCGCGCAAGACCAACTGGCCGAGCTGGACGGGCTCTCCCAGGAGATGACGCGGGCTGCCGATGTCGAGGTCGGCGTGTACACGTACGACGGCGACACACCGCAGGATGCGCGACGCGCGATCCGCGGCCGGGCCAACGTGGTCCTGACCAATCCCGACATGCTCCACGCCGGCGTGCTGCCGCACCACCCGAAGTGGGCCAAGCTCTTCGAGAACCTCCGCTACATCGTGATCGACGAGCTGCACGCGTACCGGGGCGTCTTCGGCAGCCATCTCGCGAACGTCCTGCGGCGTCTTCGCCGGGTGTGCGAGCATTACGGGTCGTCGCCGACCTTCATCTGCTGCTCGGCGACCATCGCCAACCCGGTGGAGCTGGCCGAGAGCCTCGCCGAGCGGACGTTCGAGCTTGTGGGCGAGAGCGGAGCGCCGCGCGGCGACAAGTGGCTGGTGTTCGTCAACCCGCCGATCGTGAACCGGCAGCTCGGCATCCGCCGCTCGTACATCTCGCAGGCCCGCAGCATCGCCCTCGAGTTCCTCAACAAGGGCCTGCAGGTCATCGTCTTCGCCCAGAGCCGTCTCTCGACCGAGATCCTCACGCGCTACCTGAAGGACGCGCACGAGGGCGCGCCGGGGGAGTCGGACGTGATCCGGGGCTACCGGGGTGGATACCTGCCGCACCGGCGGAGAGAGATCGAGAAGGGGCTGCGCGAGGGGACGGTGCGAGGGGTCGTGTCCACCAACGCCCTCGAGCTCGGCATCGACATCGGGGCCCTCGACGTCGCCGTCCTCGCCGGCTACCCGGGCACGATCGCCTCCACGTGGCAGCGCTTCGGCCGCGCCGGCCGGCGGGCCAGCCGGTCGGCGGCGGTCATGGTGGCGTCGAGCGCGCCGCTCGATCAGTTCGTCGTCCGCCACCCGTCCTACTTCTTCGACGCGTCCCCCGAGCACGCGCTCGTCAATCCGGACAACCTGCAGATCCTCGTCGACCACATCAAGTGCGCGGCATTCGAGCTGCCGTTCACGACGACCGAGACGTACGGCGGGGAGGACCTCCAGGGCATCCTGGCCGCGCTCGCCGAGGCGGGCTTCGTCCACCTGAGCCGCCCGGGGGCGGCCGGGGACGCGACGGGCCACTGGCACTGGACCCACGAATCCTACCCGGCGGACGCGATCAGCCTCCGCACCATTTCCTCGGACAACTTCGTCGTCGTCGACAAGACCGACACGACGCGCGTGATTGGCGAGACCGACTTCAACACCGCGCTGGAGATCCTCCACGAGAAGGCCATCTACATCGTGGAGGGGCGCCTCTACCAGGTCGAGCACCTGGATTTCGAGGGGCGCAAGGCGTACGTGCGCCACATCGACTGCGACTACTACACCGACGCGATCACCAACAGCCGGGTGACGCCGCTCGACACCGCCGCCGCGGCGGGAGACCGGCCGCGCGCGCTCTCGGCCCACGGGGACGTGCACGTCGTGTCGCGGGTGGTGGGGTTCAAGAAGATCAAGTTCTACACGAACGAGAACGTCGGGTCCGGCGAACTCGACCTCCCCGAGCGCCAGATGCACACGACCGCGTACTGGCTGACGGTGCCCCGGGAGCTCATGACGGCGCTGCCGTTCGGCAGCGACGACCGCCGGGACGGCATCGTCGGGGTGTCGCACGCCATGCGCCAGGTCGCGCAGTTGCTCCTGATGTGCGACGCCCGCGACATCGGCGTCTCCATCGGTCCCGCCCGCGAAGCCACCGAGGACGGGCAGCCGCAGGCATCCGCGGGCCCGGCCTCGTCCTGGAGCCCCGCGCTGCAGGATGGCGACGAGCCGCGGGTGTTCATCTACGACAACTACCCGGGCGGCATCGGGTTCAGCGAGCCGCTGTTCCGCATGCGCGCGGAGCTCCTCGCCCAGACGCGCGAACTCATTGCCGGGTGCCCCTGCGAGTCGGGCTGCCCGTCGTGCGTCGGGCCGCTGGGCGACGTCGGGCCGAATGCGAAGGAGGTCGCGCTCGACATCCTGGCGCGTTTGACAAGTAGTCAGTAGACAGTAGTCAGTAGACAGTAGGTTGGACACGATGCACCAGTGCGCGCGGCCGTCTGCGGCGTCGATGAAGATCAGCCTTGCGGAGTGGCGTTCGGCGCTCCGCGGAGTGGGACGAACTGCTCTTCTACTGACTACTGACTACTGGCTACTGGCTACGACACTCTGCAAGGCGTAGCCCGATGAGCTCCGATCCCTCTCGCCTCGCCTCGCGCCTCAGGGAGCTGCTGCGGAGCACTCCCGCGCCTGCCGGTACGCGCGACGCCGCGAGCGAGCTTGACGAGACCGCCGGTGCGCGAAGCGGGAGGCGCGAGCTGAGCTACGTCGCGGACGACCTCGCCGTGCTCGGTGCGCAGACCGCTGGCGGGTGCGCGGTCGTCGATCGGCACTACGAACTCCACGTGCCACACGGGGGCCGGACGGTCGCGCGCTACCACGATGCGCTGGCCAGGTGCCTGCCGGCGCTCGCGGTGCTCGCCGCCGACGAACGTGCCGCCGCCGCCCGCGAGCCGAGGGCGTCGCGGCTGGAATGGGATCGCGATCGGCGCCTGGCCGACGATCGTCCCCGCGTCGGCGTGCCGACCGGAGGGCCGTTGCTCTTCTTCGACCTCGAGACGACGGGGCTGAGCGGAGGCGCCGGGACGCTGGCGTTCCTCGCCGGCTGCGGCTTCTTCGATGAAGAGGGCTTCCACACCCGGCAGTTCTTTCTCAGCGGGTATGAAGCCGAGCGGGAACTGCTGGAGACGCTCGCCTCGCTCGCCGGGGGATTCAACGGGCTCGTGACCTTCAACGGGCGCACCTTCGACGTGCCGCTCATCGAGACCCGGTACCTCTTCCATCGCCTCGACTCGCCGTTCGCTGCGCTCCCGCACTTCGATATGCTGCACCCGGCGCGCAAGCTCTGGCGGCGCCGCAGCGTCGGCCAGCCGTCCCATCGCGACAGGTGGTCGGGCGGGCGGCCAGGCGAGGGCGCCAGCTGCGCGCTCGGGGCGCTCGAGGAAGCCATCCTCGGGGTCCAGCGGTTCGACGACGTGCCCGGCAGCGAGATCCCGTCGAGGTACTTCGCCTACCTGCGCACGGGTGACCTGGCGCCCCTGGCCGCCGTGTTCGAGCACAACCGGCTCGACCTGCTGTCCCTCGCCGCGCTGACGGCGATCGCCGCGCAGATGGCTGCCGAGGGGCCGTCCGGCACGCCATCGCCGCACGAGGCGCTGGCGATGGGCCAGATCTACACGCGGCTGGGGCGATCGGCCGAAGCGGACGCCTGCTTTTCGCGGGCGGCCGGGCTGGGCGACTCTCCCTGG
>Ga0316605_10002118_pt1 | contig 11316 bp, 10 predicted proteins | sample OWC_soil_day20_n_FD_207666 | JGI IMG/M metagenome (GOLD analysis project Ga0316605, IMG submission 207666) | Wetland soil microbial communities from Old Woman Creek delta, Ohio, United States - OWC_soil_day20_noCT | ecosystem: Environmental > Terrestrial > Soil > Wetlands | place: USA: Ohio... | reverse complement strand
GCCGATGGCAGTGTAATCTAAACTGCAGGTTTTTGCCTCATCTTCGCCCATGCTTCCCGCGCCGACTAAGAGGCGAACTTGCACTTTGAATTCACGAAACACGGAGAGGAATGCTTCCGCTCGTGTTGGCGCCACAGATTTCGCACCCAAAGCAATTGCCTTGTTGAGGATATCTTTGCCGTCAGTTCCTTTCAACCCAACTGCGCCGCCCATTCCCGCAATTGGATTAACGATGAAGCCAACTGTTTTTTCAGGTTTAGCGTACACCTTGGTTTCTGTGGTCATGCTGGCACTTCTTCATGATTAGATAAATGGAGCGATAAAAAGAAGACTGAATTACAAGAATAATAAACGCAAAAAGAAAAAAATAGAGGGATTTAGGCGAGTCTCAGATAGTCTCGCAACTGCCTAGGAACTTCTTGTTGACGTCAGCCAGCCATGGGTATAGCTTGCTGAGTTTCTCCATTGATTCAGCTACTTTCTCAGTTGGATACTCGTAGGGTTGTAGTTTGCCGCTGAAATACTCGTCGTAGGCTGCCATGTCGAAGTAGCCGTGTCCGCACAGCACAAACAAGATTGTCTCCTCTTTTCCGGTTTCCTTGCAGCGCAAAGCTTCATCAATGGCTCCTTTAATTGCGTGTGAAGGTTCAGGAGCCGGGATTATGCCCTCAGCTTGAATGAACAACTTGGCCGCGTCGAAGACTTCCACTTGGTTGAACGCTTCGGTTTCCAGTTGCTTCTCGTTTGCCAGAACGCTTATAGTTGGAGCGATGCCGTGGTAGCGTAGTCCGCCTGCATGTATGGGTGCGGGAATGAAATCGTGTCCCAAAGTGTGCATAGGCACTAATGGTGTAATTCTCGCGGTGTCTCCGTGATCGTACACGTATTCGCCTCGGGTGACTTTTGGACAAGCTGTGGCTTCTGTTGCAACGAACCGAGTTTCCTTTGGTGCCTTCTTTCTAACCTTGTCGTAGTAGAAGGGCCAGAACATACCGGAGAAGCTGCTGCCTCCGCCTATGCAGCCATAGATCACATCTGGATAGTCGTCTACGATTTCCATTTGCTTCTGCGTCTCTAAGCCCACAACTGTCTGGTGTATCAGCACGTGATTGAAGACGCTGCCTATGGCGTAGTTGGCTTCCTCCTCGTTCACGAGTGCGTCCTCAACGGCTTCGCTTATGGCGATACCTAGGCTGCCCTTGTTGTCAGGGTCTTCCGCGAGGATTTTCCTGCCGCTCGCAGTCTGCTCGCTCGGGCTGGCGTACACGTCGGCGCCGAATGCGTGCATCATCATTTTCCTGTATGGTTTCTGGTCATAGCTGGCACGAACCATGTACACTGTGGCTTTGAGTCCGAACATCATGGCGGCGAACGATAGTGCTGAACCCCACTGGCCTGCGCCTGTTTCTGTTGCGAGTCGTTTTGTGCCTTCCTGCATGTTATAGAATGCTTGTGGAACTGCGGTGTTGGGTTTGTGGCTGCCCGCAGGGCTGGTTCCTTCGTACTTGTAGTAGATTTTGGCTGGCGTCTTTAGCAGTTTTTCTAGTCCGATAGCTCGGTAGAGCGGTGTGGGTCTCCATAGTCTGTAGATTTCTCTAACTGGCTCGGGTATGTCAATCCATCGGTCCTGACTCATTTCTTGTCCAAGAATAGCTTTCGGGAAGATGCGTGGTACGATGCCTGCGCCGGGAGATTTTGTTTCTACGTCTATGAAGGGTGGGAGAGGTTTTGGTAGATCGGGGGTTATGTTGTACCATTGCTTTGGCAAGTCTTCTTCCGTGAGCATGATTTTTCTTGTTACCATGTCTGTTTCCTCTATTTGGTTGGAAACAACCCTTGATGTTTTATTTAAGGCTTTTGTGTACATATATATACATATCAGGATGACAGGCATGGATGGGTATGAAGAAGCCTCCGAGGACCCGCCAACACATTTATACCCGACTGAACAAAAATGTACACACGGGAAAACAATGTGGAATACCATTAAACAACACTTTGAAAGCCACCCTGAACGGCTCCGAGTGGCACGCGTTCTCGTCGAGAACGGATTAAGTGCGAAAAACTGCGGGATTTATCTCAATGAGATAGAAATTCCCCCAGTGCGCATCGCCCGAGTCGCGGGAGTCGACAGGCGAACCGTTAACGAAACCTTAAACGCCATTGAGGCAAATCCTGATCTCAAAATGATCTTCTCGGAAATTCGTCCAGCAGGAGCATCGCTTAAGGAAATCGCAAAGCATTTGAAGCTCAGCGTTTTGGAGATCGCTGTTGTGGACCCAAAAGCGCACGGCATACTCGCCAGCTCAGCTATGATTCTCACTCAGGGGGGCTTAGGTATCAGGCAGGCAATCGTTGATGACCCTGAGCTTTCGCCCGAACCGAAACTCACGTTAATTGTGGACGAGAAGATTCCGGGAGAGCTTATACCCCAGCTCTTAAAGATTGAAGGTGTAGCTAAAGTCTCGGTGTCGTAGAAAAACGGAACTCAACAGTTGTCTTGACGAAAGAGTCAATTCAGCACTAGTTTTATTAGATACGTCTAGAAAAAGACTTATATTGCAAAGGTGTTTTGTTGTTCGCACTTAAAAAGGGAGTAAGTTGATTTGTCATACAATGCACAAGCAGGCGGAGTTCCCGTTCTCGTATTAAAGGAAGGATCAAACCGATCCCGAGGTAGGGAAGCTATGCACGGGAACATCACCGCTGCAAAAGTTGTCGCAGAAAGCGTCAGAAGTTCCCTTGGTCCGAAAGGCATGGACAAGATGCTGGTCGACAGCTTCGGAGACATAACCATAACCAGCGACGGGCGAACCGTTCTGGATGAAATGGACATTCAGCACCCAGCAGCCAAGATGCTGGTTGAAGTTGCCAAAGCACAGGACAACGAAGCAGGCGATGGAACCACCTCGGTGGTAATTATCGCTGGTGAACTTCTCAACCGAGCCGAGGAACTCATAGACAAGAACGTACATCCCACCACGATTATTGACGGGTACAGAAAAGCAGCTGAAAAAGCGCTTGAGGTTCTGGACAAAATAGCCATAACAATAGACCCAAGCTCATCTGAATATATGAAAAAAGTTGCCACAACTTCAATGGGCAGCAAAATCGTAGCTGACCAAAAGGAGCTCCTCGCCGACTTAGCGGTGAAAGCCATGAAAAAGGTTGCCAAGAAGGACGGGCAAATTTGGAAAGTGGACATCGACGACGTCAAAGTGGAGAAAAAAACGGGCGAGTCACTGAGCGACACAAGCCTCATCAGTGGCATAGTGCTAGACAAAGAAATTGTCCACTCAGGAATGCCCAAACGCATGGAGAAAGCGAAAATCGCCCTTCTTGATGCTTCGCTGGAGAACGAGAAAACTGAATTCGATGCAAAGCTAAACATCGAAACACCCGACCAGATCGAAGCTTTCCTTAACCAGGAAGAAGCTATGCTTAAAGACATGGCAGAGAAAATCACGAAATCGGGCGCAAACGTCGTCATCTGTCAAAAAGGAATCGACGACATGGCGCAGCATTTCCTCTCCCGAAAAGGCGTTATAGCCATCAGAAGAGCCAAAAAGTCAGACATGGAAAAGCTTGCGAAAGCCACAGGCGGCAAGATCGTCACGAAGCTTGACGAGATAAAAGCGTCAGACCTCGGATACGCTGAACTCGTGGAGGAACGCAGAATAGGGGACGACAAGATGACTTTTGTCGAGGGATGCAAAAACCCTCATGCTGTGACCATACTGATAAGAGGGGGATCTGAACGACTCACAGCAGAAGCGGAGCGGTCGCTTCATGATGCCTTATGCGTTATTCGAGACATTATCCAAGAACCGCGAGTCGTCGCTGGGGGAAGCGCGCCCGAACTCGAAATGTCAAAGACTCTGAGAAAGTACGCGGAAACGTTGCCGGGCAAAGAGCAGCTGGCGGCAAAAGTGTTCGCCGAATGCTTGGAATCCATTGCTGTAACCCTTGCCGAGAACGCTGGCTTGCAGCCAATCGACGTTTTGTCCGAGTTGAGATCAAGGCACGATTCGGGGGAAACCTGGGCTGGAATCGAAGTTCTAGAAGGAAAAGTGCAGGACATGAGCAAGATCGGTATTTTTGAACCCCTCACTGTGAAGAAGCAGATTATTAAATCGGCTTCTGAAGCTGCAACTATGATTCTCAAAATCGACGATATAATTGCTGCCGGTAAGATGAAAGCGCCTCCTGGACCACCAGGAGGAGGGATGCCTGGTGGAGGATATCCAGGAATGGAGGAATATTAACAAACGTCGCAACAAGGAAAAGTCACAGTTGGACCACCGAAAATAACGCGGTTCGAAAAAGCCCGAATAGTAGGCGCCAGAGCACTTCAGATATCCATGAGCGCTCCGATACTCATAGATATCGAAGGCACAAATTTGTCAAGTCCAATTGACATCGCGTTGAAAGAGCTTGAAAGCGGCATTCTACCCATTACCATCAGAAGGACACTGCCAGACGGAACATTCCAAGACATTCCGTTGAAATGGCTTATAGAAGCAGTCTAAAGCACTTAATCAGCCTTTAATCGGCTTTTCGCATCCTCTAGGGTTTCGCAAATCTTGGGCCAGTGTGCTCCCTGCCAGTAAACCTTCTGGCACCTTGGGCACTCCCAAAATGTATTATAGTTATCATACGTCTTTTTCTCAACCCTATCAGCTATGTGCAACTTTGGAACAGGGTTAATAATTGCGTTGCAGCGGGGGCATCGAGAAGTTTTCAGATCGATTTCCAGCGCAATGCTGAAACGCTTTGCAAGAACGGAGAGCCTCTCGGCCTCGTTCTTTCCCTCAAGATAGAACACGTCGACTCCTTTGGCAGTGGATCGCTTATACAATTCTAGGTCTCTCGTGAGCAGGATACGTCCTTCTTCTTTTGCCAAAGCCATTAGTTTGTCGTCGTCAAGTCCATGCAAGTATTCAACATCGTGCCCCATCATACGAAGCCACCTAACCAAAGACCCTAACATGCCATCTGCCACGAACTTCACTGGATTTCTCTCCGGATTACCCCGCCACTTCCAGATTTATTGACGATTTCTCCATCCTCCATAGCCAAATGTCCGTTGACAAAGGTTTTCACGGGTTTTCCCTGCATTTGCCAACCGTCGAAGGGAGAAAACTTTGCCTTCGAATGGAAGCTAGATCCGTCTATTACGAAGGATGTTTTGGGATCGATGACGACAAAATCGGCGTTTCTGCCCTGCTCTATGCAGCCTTTGTCTTTCAGACTAAAGATTTTTGCGGGTTTTTCTGCCAACAATTCGACGAGCATACTAATGGTAAAGTAGTTCTTCTTTATCATCGTCAACATAAGAGGCAGCGTCGTTTCCAAGCCAGGCACGCCAACTTTTGCCTCCCAGATACTGCTCGCCATTTTCTCCTCGAGTGTATGAGGTGCATGGTCGGAGCCTAGCACGTCCACCGAACCGTTGGCTAATCCTTCCCAAAGAGCGTTGACGCTCAGGCTTTCGCGTAGCGGTGGAAGCATCGCTAGCAACGAACCACGCTTTTCGAAATCCGATTTGGAGAGCAACAAGTGGTTTGGAGTTACTTCACAAGTTACCATTTGCGCAGATTTTTTCGCGCCAGCAACCTTCGCCAGACCTTCTTTGGTTGAAACATGGCAGAAATGAACCCGAACCTTGGTATCAGTTCTCGCTTTCAGGATGCGTTCAATGGCCTTGACTTCGGCTTCTTCTGAGTGAGCCTTCAAAAAGGCAGCGGGGTCGTCACGTTTCTCCGCCCTCAGGACGTGTGTCTTTGCTGCAACTGTTATCTGGTCTTCAGCATGGATAGCAACGGGAACGTTGGCTTGACTGGCTCTGTTGAAGGCCTCATGAAGCATTTGGTTATCGTCTGGATTCAAGCCGCCCACTTGATTCGCCATGAAAAGCTTGAAGGCTATTGCACCTTCGGATACTATGTCTTCAACTTTGTTCAAATCGTCTGGGAATTCCGAGTAGAACCCGACATTGATCAAAACTTTTCTTTCCGCGATGCGCATACGGTTCCGAAGCGTTTCCGGGCTCATGGTCACTGGATCGTTGTTTGGCATATCCAGGACTGTCGTGAATCCCCCTGCGGCTGCAGCAGCGGTTCCAGTATAGAAATCTTCCTTGTAGGCTTTCCCTTCATCACGAAGATGCACATGAACATCAATTAAACCTGGAAGCAGGAGAAGGTTTCTCAAGTTTATGCATTCGTCTGCTTTTGGCATCTGCGATTCTTTGCCAATTTTCTGGATTACGCCGCTCTCTATCGCGATGCTGCAGTCTACGATTTCTTTGTTCAAGTAAGCCTTGGCGTTAGTGAGGACTGAGTCAACGATCAACGCACGCACTCTAAAAAGGAATAGCCTTTTTGGCTATTAAACTTGTTTTATGGCCAAAATGGCTAAATTGATATGTTGAGCTTTCGAGAAAGGGTGATTCAATGTTTCCTATTTTTCGCCTTCAACCTCGATGCGGCAGTCTTCGCATAGATACTTGCCTTCGACATCCTTAAGGTCTTCAGAGTACATTCCACAGCTATCGCAGTAACCGGATAATGGTGCTTCTTCAATTTCCTCTGATGCTTCCGGACCGCCAGCGCCCTCGATGCGAGTTCGCTCCTGCATAATCTCCAACAACTCCGGCATGACGTCCAAAATGTCTTTGCTTGAAACGATCCCAACGAGTTTGCCCTTGTATAGGACTCCGAGCCTTCGGATATCCTTCTTGCTCATCATTCTCGCCGCGTCGGTTACTGCAGCTTCAGGGTCAATTGTTACCAATGGTGAGGTCATAAAATCCTTAGCTTTCGCGCCAGATGGCGAGATATTCTTTGCGAGGACTCTCACGACAAGGTCTCTTTCGGTGATTATGCCGATAGCGTTTCCAGCATCATCCACAACGATCACGCAGCCCACTCTGTTGTCGAGCATTAGTCCCGCAACATTGTTTGCTGGGGCTGTCTTGTCCACGGTTACGACTGGACTGGTCATAACGTCTTTTACGAGCATTCTTGTTCTCATTCCGAGCTCAGACATAGCACACAACTCACAATTTCTTGTTTTGATGCTTGAACTTTTCCACAGTCACAAGTAATAATCGACCATTTAAGAGTTACCCATAGAAGCAAACCGCAATTGGAGAGAAGAGATGCGCCGCGCAGGCTTATCAGCTCCCATCAGGAACACCCTGGTCTTAGGATCTATCGCCAAGATGTCATAACAATAGGCTAGTTGTCCACACATGTGCTATGGGGGGACATGGACCGGGAGTAGCAACTCTCTTCACATCAATTATGGGAAAATCATACCGCAGACAAACGAGAAGGCTAACATTGCAGAATTGTTGAATTTAAGAACAGATATATAAGATACGAATTTACTACTTGTTGAACAAACAGTTTAGAGGTTTAGTTTAGTTGCCCTTTAAGCGGAAAAGTCGAGGACGATCTAAAGGCGGCAAAGGCAGCAGCAGCCTTGTTCAGTGCGCAAACTGTGGAGCCCAAGTGCCACGCGACAAAGCTAAGAGGTCTACCCGCCGAGTGTCCTTCGTTGAGCCGCAATTAGCGAAAGAGTTGAGACAGAAAGGAACGTATTTGGCGTCATGGGTTGACACAAAGTACTATTGCATCTCATGCGCTGTTCATCGTGGAATTGTCAAGGTTCGTTCAGAAAGCGAACGACACAAGCGGTATCCTCGAAGACGAGCCTAAGCAGTAGGAATGTTTTCTTTTTTCTTCAGCCATCGATAAACGTGTAGTCCGCGTTGTAGAACCGTGAAGTTGGAAAGCAGTGCAAGCAGGACAATACCGTAGTTTAATGCGGGTAGCCAAAAGAACGCTACAATCGTGGCTATTGCTAGGATTAGCATGCGTTCGGCTCGTTCCGCCAAACCAATCGACTCCATATGGATGCCAGCTGCTTCTGCGCGTGCTCGACTGTAACTCACCAGCATGGAGCCCATTAGCGCGACTAAGCCCCAAGTTGTGTCACATAGTGCGCCAACTATAATGCCTGAATAAATGATGGCGTCTGAGTAGCGGTCTAAGAGTGAGTCGAAGAAGCCGCCAAAAGGGGTTGCTTGTTGGTAGTTTCTTGCCATTACACCGTCTAGAGTGTCGCAGAATCCGGATGCTAAGATCAGGAAGACTGCAACTAGGAGCCAGAGAGGCTGGTTCAGCCCGAGGGTGTAGGCTACCGCTGAAAGAATCGATAGTGAAATGCCCAGAACGCTTATGGCGTTAGGCGTTAGCCCGAGGTTGTGTGCGAGTTTTGCTTCGGTGGAAAGAAGTTGCTGGATTTTCTTTTTGAGTTTCGTCAGCATCTCGGGTTTCGCTCATTTCGTATGTTGATGTTGGGTATTTAAGGCGCTCTGTGTCAGCGTCCGTCTTCAAGAAAAACGGAAGAGGCTAATTCCTGTATAACTTATTAGGAAGCGGCAAGTTATAGTGGGACGGTAACGTTTCTGCAGCAGACGTTACGCCAAAGCAGGAGCGTTACACAAAAACACAGGAGGAAAAGAAATGGCAGAGAACGCTGATGTGATCTTCGTCGGAAACAAACCACCAATGAGCTACGTGCTGGCAATAATCACGAGTCTCTCCTCAGGCAAAACAAATGAAATTACACTGAAAGCCCGAGGCCAAGCGATAACCACAGCTGTTGACGTGGCTGAGATAGCCCGAAACCGATTCATAAAGGAATTGCAAGTCACCAAGATCGCTATTGGAACCGCTGAGATGCCGCCACGCGAAGGAGAAAGCAAGAGCCGAATGGTTTCCACGATGGAGATAACACTGAACAAGAAAGCATAGACACGAAACAACGATACAAGAATCCGTAACCATCCGAACTTTCTTTTATTTTTTCAACCCATTTGAGCTCTAGATTTCTATGACCGAGGTTAGTTTTTGGAGACTCAGCATTGAGTTGGCAGATTAGTACGCAATGTGTTCGTAACTGAACACGACAGCAAACTCTTTTTCGCGATGCAAAGAGCGAGTTGCCTAGGTGACTTCCAGTGGATAGATGAAAGCTGTTTACTCGACCGAAAAAAGGGAAAAGGGAAGGCGTTCAATCCTCAAAATTGTCAATAGAAGAAGTGTTGTGTAGTGTGTTTTCTTCTTCTTCTCCTTTTGCAATGGCTTCTTCTTTTTGGACCTATCGAACTGCAAAAAGCGTTTTTTCCGCTAAAGAAACGCAGAAAAGCAAGTCGTCGATTGTGGCTATGAACGTGGCCATTTTGTCTTCTGACTTAATCTCAGTAGTCACCTTACGGTCTTTTCTTTTTGTGGTCACGGTCAAGCCCAGCGGCGTCTTGTAATTGTCAGGCGAAACTGCTGAAGAAACACCTTTCGCGAGCTTCTCGTCGTCATACTCAATCGTTATCGTTGCTTCCAACTGCTTCTCCTCGCAACTGCTTTCCAATAAGCTCGTCAGACAGCTTGATGAAATCCGCAATCTTATCCAATGGAACTTGCGCTCCAGCAGCGATGTTGTGCCCGCCGCCTTTTCCGCCAAACTTTTCCGATGATAGACGCATCACTTCTCCCAAATTCACGCCCTTCCCAACCGCAGCATCGGTTGTCCTGGCTGAAAACTTTGCTGCACCCTCTGCCTCAACATTCGCAAACGCCAAAATAGGCTTCTCCGAAACCGGCAAACTATACGCCAAGATTGACGCCACTGTACCGATTATTTTCTCATTTACCGCACTTTCACCAAACACCACAAAAACATGCTCAAACTCACGCATGCGTTCAGGCTTCTCCATAACCCAGAGCAAATACCGGCTTATATCCTTCCGATAATTCTCCAAAACCTTATTCGCCTCGGCAAGCGCAACTTTCCGGTCACCCATACAAACCGCAATGCCCAAACTTGGTCTATCTAACCTGCCGGCAGAATTCAAAACCACGCCGAACTCCCTTGCATCCCGTAATGCAGTTGAGGGCTGCTCACTTGTTAGCACGTACACGTCACCTATGAGTTTTGAGACTTCAAGATGCAAACCTCGCGATAACAAATGCTCGGCAAGACCTGTACATAACCGCCGTTTTTCATCATCCGTCAAATCTCGCAACGCACGCCAACGCTCACCCTCTCTCAAAGATATCCCTAAGTTGTTGAGAAAAGCGACAGCTGCACCATCGTCTCCGCTTATGCCGGGAATAAACGGGCTTGTTGAACTTGCCAAAGCCTTGTGGATGGCTCGCGTCTCTCGCCCGAAGAAAGTCAAGTCCCTCTCAACTCGCACCAAACCCGCGCGGACAGCATCTTCAACGATTATTGCGTTCAGACCACCCAAACTGCGTTGTTCGTATTTGTCCTGCATGTCGCCTAAAGCACCCACTAACGCGATAGGAGACAAATCTACATTCATGCCATCCAAAGCCTTGACCGCAAAATATGCAACTCCCGAACCACTAACATCCGTTGCGCCATCAATTCCTTGAAGATGAGGATTCACGTGAACAACATTCCCGCTTGCAACTTCGCCGACGATTTGGTGATGGTCCAAGATGATGATTTTCTGTTCAGGCAAGTGCTGTCTAAGCAAGTCAAGGTAGCTGCTGCCAAAATCCGTCAAAACCACGAGTTGCGGTTTTCCACCTTTGATCTCCCCCACAATTTTTTCATCCACCCACTGAGTGACGCGTACCTTAAAGCGTGCCCCAATGCGATACAGGGCTCTACCGATTATTCCTGCTGCTGCAATTCCATCTGCGTCAAGGTGGGAGCAGACTTGGATTGTGCCGTCAGCAGCCGCGATTTCCTGAATTGTTTTGGCAGCTTCTTTTGCTGACACAATGAACTTGGTAATTTGGTTTTCTTCAAGGGTCATGGAGTTCACAGGTTGCGTTAAGCTAAGTCTCCAAGATTGTGTGTTTCGGTCGGCAATATGTCTTGCGAGTTGTTAATTGTAGGTTTTGATCTAAATTCTTAAAATCAAACAAATTGATAGAGAATAAGGACCTGTTACGAGACGGGTTAAGTAACAGAAGCGATTTTGGCCTCGTACTTCCAGTTTTTGGGCAGCACACCTTCGCGTTTGTAATATCGCGAAAGTTTGTGAATTCTGGCTTCGACGATCTGCATATTTCGCTTATTGTGCAGGTCTTTCTTGTTCTTTTCCATGTGTACCGCGAGACTCTGCGCTTTCTTGATCAAGTTGCTCAGGTCTTCAGGCATCGAAGGCGCGAGATTCTCGGCTTTCAAGGTTTCGCTTATGCTTTTGCCCGTTAGGGGTTTCGCCAAAGGAATTGCGTATTGATCGCGGAGGATTGTGCCGATGCTGCTCAGCGA
>Ga0316605_10002115_pt1 | contig 11324 bp, 6 predicted proteins | sample OWC_soil_day20_n_FD_207666 | JGI IMG/M metagenome (GOLD analysis project Ga0316605, IMG submission 207666) | Wetland soil microbial communities from Old Woman Creek delta, Ohio, United States - OWC_soil_day20_noCT | ecosystem: Environmental > Terrestrial > Soil > Wetlands | place: USA: Ohio... | reverse complement strand
TCCGCTATTTTCTCAGCTCGCATAACCTGACCAGGGACAATCCATGACGTGCAGTAGTTGACACTCTGGGACACCTCTACTGCACCTCTGACCTGGTACTTTTCGCTGATCGGAAGCCCGTTCTGCCCTGAAAGCAGAGGTGCTAAACGTGCGTTCATCGCAGCTCAAAGATACCGGGAAAGTGACTGAAAGGCAATGTCGGGATTCATGGATGGGTCCCCAGAAGTGGGGTCGATGATGGAGTATTATGCGAGGCCATTCATCGAACGACCTAACACACAACGGGGAGCCACGATGGGCTCCCCGCTTCCTCCAGCAATGCATCCGAGCTTCAGCGGACAAGCAGCATCTTCATCGTGGAAACGAAGTCACCTGATTGCAGCCGGTAGAGATACATGCCACTCGAAAAGTGCGAGGCGTCGAATGTGGCCTCGTGGTAGCCTGCGTCCATTTCGTCATTGACCAGCACAGCAACTTCGCGTCCAAGCACGTCGAACACACTAAGTGTCACATGTGACGATCGTGACAGCACATATGCAATGGTTGTGCTTGGATTGAATGGATTGGGGTAGTTATGAAGCAGCTTATAGATGTTTCCAGGATTCAGATCGGCCGATTCCCCGACATGACTGACGAGCCGGGCATCACCTTTCATTGCCCCGTGATTGCGAGCTGCGGACAAATCCCGAACATCCCGACCCTCACCTCCGATCCCCAGGCTCTCCAATTGGTCAAAGCGCAGGTACAACACGAGACCACTATCAGCAGTCGACAAGTATTCTGACCCCAGAGTGTCATGCATTGTCGCCTGAATCTGTGCTTTGCTCCTCGCGGTGTTCCACACACGCACTTCATCAACCTCCCCGTCGAACCAATCAGCGGAGGCTGGGGTATTAGGCCGGCCGCCCACAGCGAGGCACATGCCGTCTGCATTGACATTATAATCCGCAGAGGGCCAACTCCTGAATCCGTACTCATAGTGTGCTTGATCCTCTCTATCGACGTAGACATCCGTACTGTCCAAACTGCGATTCACAACTATGGCCATGTGGCACCATGTGTCCTTGTAGATCCCGAAGCTGTTCTGAATGAGCGCTAACCCGGCGCCGAACTGCGTGTGAATGGCCCACAAGTAGATAGTCTGACTTGACGTTTGATTGTATCCCAGATCGAGCATCCAACCCACCCCCTGCGCTTCCTTGTTCACCAAATTGAAAACCCAGTCTCTCTTCTTTTTGAACCACAATTCCACAGTGAAGCTTGTGTCTTTGCCAAAACGTAACGTGGGAGCGTCAGGGACTTCAACGCGATCGCCACTGCCGTCAAGACTGCACACGCCGGAAAACGAAGGGGAGATATGCACTGGAGTGTGCATTTCTGAAAATTCTCGCCTCCACACGGTTTTTGTCGAGGCGCCAGCATAGAGATTCGAGTCATCGAGAGCCAGAGCATACACGTTTGTACCGGACAGACCGGCATTCGCCGGTGTCCAGCTGACTCCGCCATCAGAAGAGAGAAACACGCCGCCAGCCCATGTCCCTGCGAAGAGATCGATGCCGCTGACCGCAAGGCACTGGACATACAATTCCCAGAGACCGGAATTCGCGGAGGTCCAATTCATACCGCCATCGGTCGAACGAAACACTCCGCCGCCGAATGTCCCTGCGAAGACGTTTGTACCAATGAGCGCGAGTGACCTGACGTCCTTCTTTGAGAGTCCCACACTTCTTTCTGTCCAGCTTGCGCCGTTATCGGTCGAGAGAAACACGCCTCCGCCTGCTGTCCCAGCGTGAAGATCCGTGCCGCTGAGCACAAGAGCTCGGACATCAGTGCTCGTCAGCCCGCCATTCACGGCAAGCCACGTAGTGCCCGTATCGGTCGACAGAAACACCCCCCGAGAAGTCCCCACAAAGAGATTCGTGTCCCTCGCTACGAAGGCATATACCCTCGCGGTTGTCAGTCCTGCATTCGCCGCTTTCCAGTTTGTGCCGTCATTCGTCGACAGGTAGACACCGCTGTTTGTCCCTGCGAAAAGATCCGATCCGTTGGCAAAAAGAGAATAGACAGTCGTCGAGGGCAGACCAGTCTTGACTGCGGTCCAATTCGTGCCTTTGTTGGTCGAGAGAAACACTCCCCCTGATGATCCTGCAAAGAGCTTTGCGCCGCTTGTTGCCAAGCACATAACGGTGCCACTGGAGGGCCCATTTGTTTCGACCCATTGTGCGGAGGTCCCGACGGAAATCAGAAGGAGCAAGCCAGCGAGACATGTGGATTGAGTTTTCATCTACTCGTCCTTTCAATGGAGCCAGTGCTGGAATAACTTCGACTGGAAGCAGGACTCGATGAGTCGTTGGGTAAGACGATAGGCCACATACAGTCGGCAACAGGCGGACTGTATCATCAAACCATGAGACAAATACCGCGCTGGAGACTGATGTGCTTAGGGAGACCGTACGAGAGGTGGGAGTTTAAGAGCAGAGCGAGAATCGGACTTGCGCCCTCAGGTCTCGTGCGGCACCCACACTATGCACCGCATGAAACCTATGTACACTTCACTGGTAATATACTTCAGTGTGCTGGGTCTGTCAAGCACAAATGGGCGATTCTCTCTAGCGATTCTCTCCAGCAATCACCCTCCCTGGACACCGAATCTTTTCACCACTCGTCGCCACTATCGGCGAAATATCGCTTGACTTTTCTTCGTGGAATGCTTCTCATTTCGTCCTGGGCAGTCGCGATGCCTCGTCGAGGTCCACAATTACGTAGTCGTCGGTCATTGTAACTATCCCGACAATCACAGCTCCAAAGACACTCCCGAGAAGCGCGTCCCCGATACCTCCACTTATACGATCACTGAATCTCCCCCCGTTCCTCTTGGGCGATGAGCCATAGACTCCCCCCATCACACCTCCAGCCACGGAGGCAAGGACCACCCACGCAGCATTTGAGTAGCTCTCGATAGCCACGACACTATCCAGTGGGCAGGTACAGGGTGGTGCCTTTCGCACGAATCACACCGAGAGGGGGACAAATGTTTCGCTACGCGGTCATCGCGCTACTGTTCATGCTTTCCGGGTCCGGAGCGTTCATGTCTGCAACAGGGCAGTATTCGCGATGACGTGAATGGTGAAGTGGCAGCTTCCTTAGCGTCCCGAAGTCTGATGCTCCATCCAGTTGAGCTATGGGCGCAGCGGGGAATCCGTCATGCGGACGTCCGCCCGAACTTCCTGGCCATGAAGGCGTTGACCTTCTTGCCGGACTGTTCTGTAACGATGTAGATAACCGGAACAACGAGCAAAGTCAAGACAGTCCCGACCGTCATCCCACCCATGACGGACCGCGCCATCGGGGCCCAGCTCTCCCCGCTTTCGCCAATCCCAAGGGCAAGCGGTAGCAGGCCCAGAATCGTGGTCAACGCCGTCATCAGCACAGGCCGTAGCCGGACCGATCCCGCCTTTTCCACAGCAGCAAACAGCTCCATCCCCCGATGACGCAGCTGGTTCATGTAATCCACGAGCACGATGCCGTTGTTCACAATGATGCCGACGAGCATCACAATGCCGATCAGGGACATCACGTTCAGGTTTGTACCGGTCAAGACCAGACCCAGCATCACACCGATGATGGACAGTGGGACCGTGAAGATGATAATAAACGGATCGACAAGTGATTCGAACTGCGATGCCATGACCATGTAGACCAGCAGGATCGCCGCGAGGGCAGCCAGCCCGAGATACATGAACGACTCCTGCTGTTCCTTTGCGGCGCCGCTGATTTCAAGACGTGAGTCGACGGGGACGCTGACCGCGCGCAGTACGGACTCCACATCCTTTGTGGCACCGCTCAGGTCCCTCCCCGAGACATCGAGGGCGAGCGTGGCGACCCGCTCCTGGTCCTCCCTGTTGATCTCCCGCGGGGCAGTGGAATAGATGATGGTGGCCAGGGAGCCGAGAGGGACCTGTTTGCCGGCGGGGGTCATGATCAGGATGTTCTCCAGATCTTCCTTGCTGACGCGAGCCTCCTCTGCGAGCTGGACGCGGATATTGTACTCATCGCCGCCTTCGCGGAATACTGTCGCGACAGTCCCCAGAATGCTCGTGCTGATCGTATTCCCCACCTGGGTGGTTGTCAGTCCGAGGTCCGCAATGCGCCGCCGGTCGGGCGTGATCTTGAGCTCGGGACGGGTGGCTTTGATACTGGCCACCACATCCGCGATACCGTCAACCTTCTTCAGGCTCTCCGCAAGTCTCGTGCTGAGTGCTTCGGCGACGGTGAAGTCATGGCCGAAGATCTGAACGACGATATCTCCGCCGGTGCCGAACATTGCCTCTGCTCCCCGGTCCTCGAAGCGGACGGTCAGATCCGTCAGCGGCTTCACACGTTCCCTCAGATCGTCCTGGATATCAAACATGCTCCGGTCACGGTCAGCCAGCTTCTTCAGGCGAATGGTCATGTCCCCCTCACTTGAAGATTGGGAGGAGAACATCGCCATGATTCCTTCGCCCTGACCGAAGTTGATGTAGATCATCTCTGCTTCCGGAACCGCCTTTGCCACCAGGTCGTTGAGTTCCTTCGCGCTCTTCTCCATTGACGTCAGGCTTGTGCCAGGGGAGCGATCGAGTGTCATGCTCATGAAGCCCATGTCGCTCTGAGGCATGAAATCGCCGCCCAGGTTTGCCAGAATCACGACGGAAAGCACAAACGCTCCTATCGCATACAGGAGCACTTTCTTGCGATGGTGAATGCACCAGTGAAGGGCGACAGCGTACACTCGATGGAGGTCGTCAAGCCACTTCCCCACGACCTGTGCCATCCGTTCGAGGACGAACGGCAGGCGCCTGATTCTGTGCCGGCCGAGGAAGCGGGAGGCCAGGAGCGGCACCAGAGTCAGGGCAACAATCAGCGAGAGCGTGAGTGAGAAGCAGATCGTCACCACCATCTCGTTGAACAGCTCGCCAGCGAGTCCGGGTACGAAGAGCACGGGAACGAAAACAGCCAGCGTGGTGAGCGTGGACGCTGTGATGGCCATGGCCACTTCACTGGTCCCGACGTCTGATGCTTCCGGCGGGGCTTCGCCCCCCTCGCTGTGACGGAAGATGCTCTCGAGCACGACGATGGAATTGTCGACAAGCATTCCAACGGCGAGCGCGAGGCCTGCCATGGAGACGATGTTCAGCGTCAACCCCGCCGTATCCATGACGGCAAATGTCACAATGATGGACACGGGGATGGATACCGCCACAATGAGCGAGCTACGCATGTTCCGCAAGAAGAACAGCAACACCAAGAACGTGAGTCCCACCGCCTGAAGTGCCGTCGAACCCAGATTGGACATCGATGAAGTGATAAACATGGACGTGTCGTAGAAGATGCCCAGCTTCACGCCGCGGGGAAGCTCCGATTCGATGGTCGACATGCGGTCCACAACCTCCCGGCAGACCTCCACGGTGTTGGCGTCAGACTGTTTCTGAACCGCCAGCATCACTGACGGCTTGCCGTTGGCCCACACCTTCTGACGCTGCTCCGCGAACCCGTCGATCACCCGGGCGACATCTTTTATGCGGATGAGCGTCGAGCCGCGCACAGCCACGGTTGTGTTTTCGATTTCCTCGAGGCTGGCATATTCTCCCGACGTCTGCAGGGTAAATTCCTGATATTCGTTTTCGATCCAGCCCGATGGGGATTGAATATTGTTCATCCGCAGTGCGAGGACCAGCTGATCGAGGGTGACGTTGCGGGCTCTCATCCTGCCCGGATCAGCCAGCACCTTGATTTCCCTTCGCATACCGCCATAGGTGAACGCCGAGGCCACCCCCGCGATGCGCTCGAGGCGCGGCTCCACGTCATTCTCGGAGATCCGTCGCAGTTCTGCCTGCCCGTACACATCCGATTCTACCGTCAGGTAGATGATCGGCTGGGCCGAGATGTCAAACGCAAACAGCAGCGGATCGGTCATATCCTGAGGGAATGTGCTGCGAATAATGTCCAGCGCCTCCCGCATTTCTATCTTTGACTGGTCCAGGTCCGTCCCCCAGTCGAACTCGAGCATCACCAGGGAGACTCCCTGCGCCGACGTGGAGGTGAGTTTCTTGACGTTCTTCACCGACGCGAGCGCTTTTTCAATCGGGCGGGTGACCACTGTCTCCATGTCCTCAGGCCCCACGCCCGTGTACTGCGTGATAACCGCGATCATCGGAAATTCAAGTTTCGGGTAGAGGTCAAGCTTCAGGCGTGCCAGCGAGAAAAGTCCAAACCCAATCGCGATGAGATAGATCATCGACGTAGTCACAGCACGCTTGATGGACCCCTGGGTGATCTTCATTGCGGAGTTCCTTTTCGCCCGCTCACTGATACCCGGGCGCTGTCGCGCAGACCATACTGACCGACGATGACAACCTGTTCTCCCTCGGAGACCCCGGAAACCACTGCGGCAACCTCGTGGTTGAGGTATGCCACATCCAGCGTGCGCTCTTCGGCGCGGTCCCCCTTGACGACATAGGCGACGTAGTTCTTGACCACGACTTCGGTTGTCCCCTGTTGATTGAGGGACGTATGTTCAATCGTCGCATATCGGGGGAGGACAATAACATTCGGGATAGTGCCGATGCGAATCTCCACGCGCGCGAACATGCCGGGCTTCAGGACATGCCCCGGATTGTCGAGCATCACTTCTACCGGGGCCATGCGCGTCATTCGATCGAGCACCGGACTGATCTCCGAGACTCGTCCTTTGAAGATCCGCTCAGGATAGCTCTTGACGCGGACTTCTGCATCCTGGCCGACCTTGAGGGATCCGATATCCGACTCTGCCACATCGAACGACACGCGCACCCGGTTCATCTGAACGATAGCACAGAGGGGCTGTGCGGGGGATGCCATGTCTCCCTCTTCATAGTTCCGTGTCGCCACGATTCCGGTGATCGGCGCTGTGATCTGCGCGTCGGTCACCTGGCTCATGGCCGACTTCAGCACGGCCTCAGCCTGCTCACGCTGCGCTGCAACTGCCTCGAACTGGGTCTTGATCGCGTCCAGCTGCTGCTGGCTCAGGGCTCTCTCGGCGAAGAGCCGCTGCGACCGTTCGTATTCGAGTCGCACATTTGCCTCCTGCGCCCGCGCTGCAACAAGTCCGGCCTCAGCCTGCCGCACCACCTGTTCAATCGCTGTCGCCCGGATGCGGGCAATCAGTTGCCCCTGCTTCACGCGGTCGCCGACATTCACGAACAGCTTTTCGATGCGGTCCGGAACCCTCGAGAAGACCTGAATCTCGAGTTCTCCCTGGACATCCCCGTCGTACGAGAGCGACCGGTTCACGGACTGCCGGGTCGCGACCATCACCTCCACCGGAAGAGCGTCCCCTTCACCCTCCTTCCCGCTTTCAGAATCTGAACAGGCGGCCAGCAGAACCGCCAGCGATACCGCAACGGCTGAAAAGAGCAAGCCGTTCTTCAATCGCATCATGAGCGTTCCATATGAGATGAATGCATCCTGCAACACCCTACCATCAGAGCACACCGTCCAAGAGTCCGATAGCCTTCCGCAGCCGGTACCGGGCTACCTGGTATTCGAACATCGTATTGGCGTAATTGACCTGTGCCCGCGTCAGCGCAAGCTGAGAATTCAACACATCGAGTTGTGTATTCGCCCCCTCCCGGTACATCACGTTCGCAAGTCGAAGAGCTTCTGTCCCGAGCTTCACGGTCTGAAGGGCAGACCGATATTTCTGATCCGCTTCGTGGACGCCATTCAGTGCCACCTCTACTTCGGCGCTGATGCCGTTCACCAGCCGGCGGTCATCCTCGAGCACGCTTCTGTACTCCAGCTCGGCTTTTTCCGACTCTTTCATCGTCTTGAAGCCCGCAAAAATCGGGAGTTGGAGCGTGAGCGACGAAGTGATGCCCTTGCTGAGATCGGGACGGGAAAAACGGTAGTCGTCACGCATAGCCAGGTAGGACAGATCCGTCTGGAAGATCAACGTCGGCCAGTGTCCGCTCCGCGCGATCGTGATGGAGTTGTCGGCAATGGTCTTCCGCTCTTCCATGATCTTCGACTCGCCGCGCCGGGCAAGCGCCATTGCCTGGAGCTCACTGAGTGGTTGCAGCGCGTATTCTTCCGGAGCGTACGCGAATTCGCCCCGGACATCGATGCGCGTCGAGGGTTCGAGACCGAGAACGGTACGGAGTGTCGAGAGCGAGGATTGGAGCCTGTTGCGGGCGGCAATCACGTCCGGCTCGATCGTTGCAGCCTCCACCTGTGCACGCATTTTATCGAACGGTGATGCCATGCCGACATCGAACTTCCTGGAGACCATCTCCAGGTTCGCCTGTGCCTGAGCCAGAGCATTTTCCTGCACGCGGGCGAGCTCCTGGGCAAGCAGGACCGCATAGAACGCAGTTGCGGCATCGAGAACTAGGGTTTGGCGTTTGAGCTCAAGGGCATGTTCCGCCGCCCGTTCGGCTGCGTTGGCCGTCCGGATACCGGCCATTCCTGCACCGCCGAGGAATAACGGCTGGGTCACTGTCGCCCCGTACCGGAGGGTGTTCGCGAGGCCAAAGGAGATGTCCACATAGTCCGGCATCTCGCTCACACCCGGAATCATCGTCCCCAGAGGACCCAGCATCGGCTTGAGGAAGTTTGGAATCCTGCTGGTCTGGATCTCCCACGAATGCTGCAGACTTGCATAGCCGTCCAGACGCGGCAGAACTGTCGACCAGGCCTGCCAGACACTGGTGCCGGCCTTCTCATAGTCGTTCCGTGCCACGGCAAGCTCAGGGCTGTGCTCCAGGGCCAGGGAGACGCTCTGGTCGAGCGTGAGGCGCAGCGTGTCCTGTCCGAGAATGTCCGCGATAGGGGCAATAACAAGGAGGGCGACGAAGCACCTCATCCGTGCGAACCGCATGAGATCCTCCACCATCAAGAAAATTGGCGAGGGAGAACGCCCGGTTGACACGCTCGCCTCGCCAATTGTGTAAGAACGATCTTTTTAATCTATCATTACTATACGAAAGATGCCACAAGGGGGTTTCGGGCGGCACTTCCGGGCGGGCACTTCCGGGCAAGATTGGTAGACGTAAAAAACCTGGCACTGTTTGCCAGTAGCACCAGAATAAGCTCCGCATGATGGGAGGCAGCCCGCCTGTCCCAGGTTTCCGAAATGCCTCAATTGCCTTCCCTTTGTCAAGAAAGTACACTATTATTCGTGTATTCTCTCCCCTTTCTGGAGGTTCATGCCATGCCCAATCGGAACGGCCTTTCCACTTTGATTGTCCTGACCGCTTTCATCCTCCTTCCCATCCAGGAAACGGAAGCTCAGCCGCCCGAAGTGCTCATCCGCTGCGACGACATCGGGATGTGCCATGCAGTGAATATGGCCGTCCGTGAAGTCCTCGACAAAGGCATTCCCATTTCTGCATCAGTGATGTTTGCCTGCCCATGGTATCAGGAAGGAGTAGAAATCCTCAAGGCGCATCCGGAGGTGGCCGTTGGAGTCCACCTGACGCTGAACGCGGAATGGAAGTACTACCGCTGGGGTCCCGTCGCCGGCAAGGGAACCGTGCCGTCACTTGTCGACACCGCCGGCTATTTTTTCCCTTCGAGGGATCTCTTCTTCGCCAACAAGCCGGAGATCGCCGAGATAGAGACGGAGCTTCGCGCCCAGATCGACCGTGCGGTGCATTCAGGAATCAGAATCGACTATCTCGACTACCACATGGGCACGGCGGTGGAGACGCCTGAACTGCGCGCACTCGTCGAGCGTCTGGCACGGGAGTATGGACTTGGCGTATCACGTTGTTTTGGAGAGGAGGACATCGATGGTTTCTACGCGACACGGCCCGAATCGAAAGCCGATACGCTGATGGTGTTGGTGGGATCTGTCCAGCCGGGTCCTGTGCGGCTTCTCGTTTTTCATATCGGACTGGAGACCCCCGAAATGGATGCGCTCGTAGATCAGAACGCTTTCGGTCTCTCGGGCATCAGCAAATACCGCCAGGGCGAGTTACGCGCCCTGACCTCAGAGCGCTTCCAGGATATCGTCAGACGCAAGGGAATCCGTCTCCTGACATACCGCGACCTGATCACCCGGGTCGGCCTGGAAAACATGCGCTGGCGCTGAAACATACACGAACGCACTTCCCATTTCCCCACTGCGAGGGACTTCATTCTCATGCCCGTCCGTCGAACATTCAGACTCCTCTTTCCCGCTGCAAGGGACTTCTTTCCCATGCTCGTCCGTCAAGCACTCAGACTCCTCCCCGGAGCGCTTCTTTATTTTGCAGCGTCATTCGCAGTCCTGGCGCAGGACAATCAACAACCCACCATCGAATGGATGTACTCGGCCGAAGCCATGGAGGCGACGGTCACACCCACCACCCGGTGGCTCTCCGACAACCGTCTGGTCCTCTACGATACCTGCAGACCGGCAGCCGAGCGTTCCGTCGAGGTCCTCGATCCTTCTTCTGAAAAGCGCACCATTCTTATCGATCAGAAAGCGGCCCGATCCAGTCTGAGCGCAGTGCTTGGAGACAGCGCCACTCCGACGTTTCTCCCCTTTCCGCAGGAAATAGCCCGCGACGGAAAGACAGCTCTCTACGTCATCAAAGGGGACATCTTCGTGCTGGACATTCCGTTGCTGTCCTTTGCCCGGTTGACGGAGACAGATGCACAGGAGTCGTGCGTCCGGCTCTCGCCCGACGGCTCCCGGGTGGCCTATGTACGGGAGAACAATCTCTTCGTGTACGAGCGGACCGTGAATGCCGAGCGGCAACTGACTCGCGATGGATCCGACAGCCTCCGGAACGGTACACTCTCGTGGGTTTACTGGGAAGAAGTCTTCGGACGGAATGACGTGGGATACTGGTGGTCACCGGATTCGCGAGCCATTGCCTACTTCCGCACGGATGAATCGGGTGTCAGCATACAGCATTATGTCGACGTCAGACCCTGGACCCCTCGCGTCATCACCCAGCGCTATCCGAAGGTCGGGGAGAAAAATCCTGCCGTCACCGTCGGCATCGTCGAAGTGTCCGGTAGAAACACCGTGTGGGTGGATTTGAGCAGTCACCATCATGAGTACATCGTGCGCGCGGAATGGCTCCCCGGTGGAAACCGGCTGAGCGTGCAGACCATGAACCGGCTTCAGACAGAGAAAGACCTCTTCTTCGTTGACCGGACATCGGGTGTCGCAACGCACATCATCAAGGAGACCGACCCGGGCTGGGTGAACATCCACGATGACCTTTTGTTCCTCAACGACGGGAAACACTTCATCTGGTCCTCAGAACGTGACGGGTACAAGCACCTGTATCGATATACGATGGATGGGAGTC
>Ga0316605_10002113_pt1 | contig 11331 bp, 5 predicted proteins | sample OWC_soil_day20_n_FD_207666 | JGI IMG/M metagenome (GOLD analysis project Ga0316605, IMG submission 207666) | Wetland soil microbial communities from Old Woman Creek delta, Ohio, United States - OWC_soil_day20_noCT | ecosystem: Environmental > Terrestrial > Soil > Wetlands | place: USA: Ohio... | reverse complement strand
CGTCCCGGAAACTATGTTCCAAAGACTTGTGCACAGGAGGTCTGCATCTCAGAAACCGATCTCCCAGAAACCCGCGTTCCGGAAACATGCATCCCGGAATCCCGTGTCGCAGAAGTCTGCATCCCGGAACCTAAGTTCAAAAGACTTGTGTTCAGAAGACCTGCATCTCAAAAACCGATGTCCCAGAAACCTGTATTCGGCGACTGATCTGCCTGAGACCATCTCCAACTGTTTCCCTACGACAGTGACGCGAACCGTCTCCAGACGTCTTGTGCAGCTTCCCGTGCCTTGGCGGCCACTTCCTGCTCGTCCAGATCCAGCAACAGGCGTCCGCCATGCATGAGCACACGCCCTCCGACAATGGTTGTGTCTACCCTCGCAGATCCGAGACCGAACACGAGATGTCCGAGCAACGACTCGTCAGTCAGCGGGGTCGCCGGAACATAGTCGACCGCGATGAGATCCGCAGCAGACCCTTCACTCAGTTCACCGATCCGGGAACCCCACACTCTGGAGACGGCAAGCGGATTCACGCTCCAGAGCGCAGCAACCAGCTCATCGAATCCAGCCGACGGATTCTGTTGCCTGAAGCGCTGCGCCCAGATGCCGGCGCGGAGTTCCTGCCGCATATCGTTCGTCATCGCATCGGTGCCCAGTCCAACCAGCACATTATGGGTGCGCAGCCGTGCGAGATCTGCGATACCCACCGCATTGTTCATGTTCGACTGCGGATTATGGGCGACGATGGTGCCGGTGGAAGCGAGCAGATCCATCTCCGCATCATCCAGATGGACTCCGTGCGCGGCAATGGTCCGTTCGCCCAGAACTCCAAACTCCGAGAGGCGCTCGACAACAGAGAGACCCGAAAGCGCGCGGGTTTGTTCCTGGTCGAGGGCCGACTCTGCAACATGGATATGGAATCCGGCCATTTCGCTGCGGCCAGCTTCAACCGCCGCACTCAATGTACGATCGGAGAGTGTGAACGAAGCATGCAGGCCGAAGAGTCCCCTCAGCAACGAATGAGGTCCGCTGGCGTACGCAAAAAGAAAAGCGGCATTCTCAGCAATTCCATCCGCCGCCGCTTCCATGCCATCCCGGTCCGAGACTTCATAACAGAGACAGGCGCGCATCCCGGTCTCCTTGACCGCCTTCGCAATGACATCGAGAGAATCCTCGATTGCATGCGGACTGGAGTGATGATCCACAATCGTTGTCGTGCCTGAGCGGATGGCTTCGAGAAGCGCCGGAAGCGCGCTATAATAGCATGCGTCCGGCGTGAGGGCACGGTCCAGCCGCCACCAGAGGTGCTCAAGCACATCGGCAAATCCTGCTGACGGAGCGATGCCGGTCAGGCCGCGCGCAAACGTGCTGTAGAGGTGTGTGTGCAGGTTGATGAAGCCGGGGAGCACAATCCGCGAGGAGAGGTCGATCCGTTCGGCTGCCATCCCGTCGAACTCACCACGCGGGGCAATCCGTGCGATGATCCCCTGCTCCAGGAGGATCGCGTGGCCTTCCAGCACCCGGGGAGACGAGGGAGAAGGGATGCACACAGTGCCATTTGTGAGCAGGAGCGGCAACGCCATTGTCATCGTTCCAGCATGGTGGCGAGTTCAGAGGGCGTCCGGTCGCGCATCTGCAGCGCCCCTGCGAAGCATTTCTGGACGCAGAGCGAACAGCCGATGCACCGCGCAGCATCGATCACAGGAAGCACCCGCTTGTCCATGGTGATGGCCAGATACGGGCACCGTGCGCAGTTGCCACAGTGTTCGCAGAGTCCGGAAAGCAGCTCGGGCACCTTTTTTGTCGCGGAAAGCTCTTCAAACGGCGTGATCGGCATCGGCAGCGAGGAGCCGATGAGTTGCCCGACGGAGGACATGCCCCGTTCAGCAAGGAGGTAACTCAGACCCGAATGCAGCTCGCCGACCACTCCAAGTCCGTACTTCATCACGGCCGTACAGAATTGCACGGTCGATGCCCCGAGCGTGAGGAAGCTGGCTGCGGAACGGTAGTCCATGGCGCCGCCGTTCCCCGAGACCACCAGGCCCAGGTCGGAAACCCGCGCAAGCGTCAGCATGCTGATGGGAAGGATACCTTCTCCGGACATGCCGACGATGACTCTTGCATCGTTCTTGCGGGAGCGTGCCGGACGGAGTGCAAGAGCCGGAAAGCTGTTGGCAAGCGTGATGCCTGCAAGCTTCCCGGGATAGCTCCGGAACACCTCGCGGACCCGCAATGCGATGGCGCGGATCGATGTGACCGCGCCCGTGAGCTTGAACAGCTTGGGTACGCGCGGATCGCTGATCTCCATGATCCAGTCGATGATCCGCGCGGAGAGCTCGGCATTCTGTGCAACGACATCTCCGGCTGTCCCATCCCCGCCCTGCGGACACGAAAGACTGAACTCCACGCCCATTGCCCCCGCGTCTTCGAGGCGTTTGGTGTTCGACTGCCACACGAGGCGGTCAGCGGTGTCATTTCCCGTGACGGGACCTCCCGTGGACGCAAGTGTGAGACGATCCGGGTACTCACGCACGAGACGCCGCACTTCTTCCGCGACCCTGCTCAGGGGATGACCGGAGACGTTGTCGAAATTGCCGTATGTGGATTTGCCGAATACCACCATGTACCCGTCAGGTATGTGCACGGGCACATCGTCAAATGCGGTTTTCATCACTCCGCCAGCCCACCCGGCGTCATACGCTTTCTTCATCTGCTCGTAGCCGTCCGTGTGGGGAGCCGCGGAGAGGAGAAATGGAGATTGTATCGGCCTTCCGAAGAACGACGCGGACAGGGGCACGGGTATCAACTGGCGTCCGGCCAGAACCACGCGGCTCTTGTTGCTCTTCACGTGGCGGGGCTTTGGTTTTCCGGTCAGCACGGCATCAATTGCCGTCGCAGCGTTTTTCCCGGACGCCACCGCCTCTACAACCGTGGCCGCCCCATGCACGATATCACCCGCCAGAAATATCAGTCGGTTCTTCGTGCCGGCAAACCTGGACCGGCTTCCAATAGCTGAAATCACCATATCGCTTGCGCGGAAGACCTGCTTTTCAGCTCGATCGGGCGCGAAATTCGCCGACACAGGCGGCTTGCCCGGGCGAACATACTGACGGACCGTGTAGAGACCCCTGACGTTCCCTCCCCGCTGAACGATCCGTGTCACACGCGTGCCGGTGGTGATTTCGACGCCGTGAGACAGGAGAAGATCTCTTTCGTAGTCAGTCAGCGGCATGTGTTCCATCTTCCGGCGGTAGACAAGCTCGACATATGCCGCGCCATCCCGCGCCGCGGTCACAGCACAATCGACCGCGATCGCTCCGCCCCCGATCACATGCACTCTCTTCTTGCGCACGGACAGATGGCGGTGTTCTTCGAGGAACCTCTCCCATGGAACGGCATACGATTCGCCGGGAATGCCTGCAGTGACCGGAACATCGAGGCCCGTTGTCAGGAGAATCGCGTCATATTCTTTTCCGTCAAGGAGACGTGCGGGAGAGAGGATAGCAGTGTCGGTGAAGAGGCGAATCGTGCCAAGTCCGAGCGCGAAATCAATGTCGCGTTGAAGCGCATCCCGGTCCAGTCGGAAGCCCGGGATCAGGTTACACATCCCTCCGGCACGGCCGGATTTCTCATAGATGTCCACTGCGTACCCGAGCTGGCCCAGGACCGCTGCCCCGGCGAGTCCGGCCGGTCCGGCCCCCACGATCGCTACGCGTTTGCCGTTCGCGGCACGCACCTTGAATTCGGGCAGCCCCGCCTCGTACGCCTTGCTGATTATGGTTGACTGAATAGGGGGAATGTTGATGGGGCGGTCAAAGAGGCGGTGGACGCATCCCCTCATGCACAAAGTGTCGGGACACACCGCCCCACAGATGCCCCCGAGCGGATTGCTCCCCAGGATGATTGCGGCAGCCCGCTTGTAGTCCGAAGGTCCGCCATGAAGAGCAGCCTGAATGAAATCGGCAGGTGAGCAATCAGCCGGACACGCTTCCGTGCACGGCTTTTCCTCGCACGCTTCACAACGGGAAAGTTCCTCCCGGAATTGAGCGTCCGTAAGCTCCGCGATTTTGCTGGGCACCAGAATTCAACCTCAAATAGTAGGGTCAAGGTAGCACTTACGAGGCGCAGAATCAATGGAAGCCACGTTGGAGTAGTAACTTATGTGAGGCAATGAGTGGATCGGTGGCGATCGGCACCCGGTCAGAACCGGTCAGACGACCTGACTGGCGTGGCATTGCCTATGTGGCGATCCTTGTGTGGCGGTCCTTGGGCCGCCGAATTGACATTCGATCACCACGGCTGTATCTTGCAGTACCGTTTTCCCTTCGCTCTCTTTCTATGGCTCTCACGCCTTCAGGCCTCGGGCCACGATTTCAGGAACGGAACACACCATGAAAATCACCAAGGCGGTTATCACTGCTGCCGGCAAGGGACAGCGGCATCTCCCCCTGCAGACGCTCATCGATCGCGACGGCCAGCAGAAATCTGTACTGAGTGTGGTTATTGAAGAGGTGGTCCGCGCGGGCATTCATGACACGTGCATTGTCCTCCATCCGGACGATGAACCTGCCTTCCGGTCCATCGCCGGAGAGCACGCCGGACGGCTTTCCTTTGTGTACCAGCCGGAACCGCTCGGATACGGCCATGCAGTTTGGTGCGCCAGAGAGTTCGCCCATGGTGAGCCGTTCCTTCACCTCATCGGCGATCATCTGTATCTGAGCAGGAGGGACAAGGGATGTGCACAGCGCGTCGTTGAGACCGCGGAGGCGGAATCGTGCGCGGTGTCCGCCGTGCAGGCGACGCGGGAAGGGTTGCTGCCGAACTTCGGCGCTGTCAGTGGCAAGCGGATTCACGGCAGGAACGATCTCACAGTCATCGAAACAGTCATAGAGAAGCCCACTCCCACCGATGCCGAGCAAAGGCTGCTGGTTCCCGGTTTGCGCGCAGGGTATTACTTCTGCTTCTTCGGCATTCATGTGCTGACACCCGCTGTGATGTACATTCTGAACCAGGAGCTGGCGGAGAGCAAAGACGGCCGGCTTCCCACGATCTCAAGCGCCCTGAACACGCTGGCGCAGCGGCAGCGATATCTGGCGCTGGAGATGGATGACTATCGCTACAACCTGGGTGTCAAATACGGATTGCTCAACGCGCAGCTTGCCCTCGCACTGAGCGGAAAAGACCGGGATGACGTGCTCGCGATGCTGATGGAGCTGCTTCTGCTCCGCGAGCACCAGGCGATTCCGAAGGGCCAGCAATGAGCGCGCTTATCCAAATCATCACAGCAGGGGAGCAGAGCGTCCGGAACCGGTCCCTGGATGCGTTCTGTCAGCAGGCGTCCCTCGATCAACTGCTTGACGAATGCCGGGCCCTCGAAACGTTCCGCCGTTCGAGCACAAACCTCTATGAGCAGGTGCGCGCGCTTTTCTTTCTGTACGCGATTCATCGTTTTCACATCCCGGGAAAAGCGGGTGTGCAATCGCGCGGACTCATTTCGTTTGAGGGTTACGACGATCTTCTGCACCGGCGGTTCGAGGAAGCGATCCAGCGTTTTCTGGCCGAGCAGGTCGCGCACGGACCGCAGGATGGAATCTCAAGCGCCCTCGCAGGCGCGTACCGGAATCTCGGCTTCCAGACTCTCGCAAACCAGGTGCGCTCCAGCGTGCGGTCCGTACGCGGCAACCAGTGGATGTTCAGAGCCGGTCATCCCTCCGACCACCCGCTTCGCGTTGTTCCCGCACTGCTTCAAAAAACCGAGGGCCTCTTCCCCGTGCTTCACGAATCGACTCCAGTCCGGATGGATCTGTCACACAGCGGCTGGAGCGACATCTTCTTTCTGGGCATGGATTACCCCGAAGGGGCGCGCGTCCTGAACGTCTCCATCAATCTCGCGGTGAAGACGCCTGGCAGCGACAACACACCACGGCCACCCGTGGAGACATGCCTCCGCGTCATCGACACGCCCGTCATCCGTCTGGTGAGCACCGATCTCGGAGCGGTCACCGAGGTGACGACATTCCGTCAGCTGTTTGATTACGCCGCTGACTATCTCGGCCTGCTCAAGGGCGCTGTCATCGCATCCGGCATCGTGCCACCGAGCATGGAAGGAGCCAATCAACCCCTTGCAGATCTCCTCTCGATTCTGGTCGCGCCGGGACATGGCATCGAGGTCGTCACACAGGTGAACAACATCCCGAAGGGCTCGCGCCTCGCCGTGTCGACAACACTGCTTGCGTCTATCATCACAGCATGCATGAGGGCTACCGGGCAGACCTCATCCATCACGGGCTCTCTGACCGAGCGTGAGCGGCGGACAGTAGCCGCCAGGGCAATCCTTGGCGAATGGCTGAGCGGTTCCGGAGGTGGGTGGCAGGATTCGGGCGGCGTCTGGCCGGGCATGAAGCTCATCCAGGGAGTGCTCAGTGCCGAAGGCGATATCGAGTACGGCATAAGCCGGGGTTGTCTGCTGCCGAGCCATACGATTCTCACGCAGCATGATGTCGCAGCAGGGACGCGGCAGCAACTGCAGGAGAGCCTGATCCTCGTCCACGGAGGTATGGCGCAGGATGTCGGTCCGATTCTGGAGATGGTGACGGAGCGGTACCTTCTCCGCTCGGGAAAAGAATGGAACGCACGGCAAACAGCCATCGCTTTGTTCGATGGCATTGTTGCCCAGCTCAAGAACGGCGACATCCAGGCACTGGGGAAGTCGACACACACAAACTTCCTGGATCCGATTCAGACGATCATTCCCTGGGCTACGAACCTCTACACGGAATCCATCATCGCGCAGGTGCAGGCGGAATTCGGAAAGGATTTCTGGGGGTTCTGGATGCTCGGCGGGATGTCCGGCGGAGGAATGGGCTTTTTGTTCCATCCCTCACGGAAGCAAGAAGCACAAAGCCGTCTCCTGGACATCATGCGCTCGACCAAGCGCCGATACGAACAGGGCATACCGTTCGCCATGGAACCGGTCGTCTATGAGTTCAGCGTCAATGAGTACGGAACGCTGGGAGAACTGCTCGCGGGCGAGAAAGCGCTGCATCCCCCGCAATATTACTCTCTGACAGTGCCCACCCTTCTGCGGAAGGAACCACGCACGCTGTCGAGCCACGACCGGACCGAGCTGGAGCATTTCTCTTCGGCAGCCAGAACTGATCCCGCACTGAGGGGCGTTCTCCAGAACATCATCGACCGGATCCTTCCAGAGGGCGACGTCAGATCGGGGCAGAGCGGATCCCTTGACGAGTTGCTGGAGCGGTTCGGGTTTGACCGCGTTCATCACGAACGCATAAAGGCGGATCTTCGGGCCGGGCGGATCGGACTCGCCCAGAACCGACTCCCGGTCAATACCACAATCCTTGATGTGGAGAACGATGATGTGTTCGACAGCGATCACGCGTCATCGGCAGAAGAACGCGAGACAGGAGCGAGAGCACTTGCTGGCGGGGAAGTGGCAGTGCTAACGCTCGCCGCGGGCGCGGGAACCCGATGGACGAAAGGTGCAGGGACGGTCAAAGCCCTGAATCCGTTCTGCCGGATCGGCAACGCGCACCGCACGTTCATCGAGACCCATCTCGCAAAGAGCCGGCTCACGACGAATCAGAGTGGAACGGCAATCCCGCATGTGATCTCCACCAGCTACCTTACGCACGAGGCGATCAGGGATGCCCTTGAGGCCGGGCAGTACTATCGCTATGAAGGCGATGTCATCCTTTCTCCGGGCAGGGCGATCGGCCTGAGACTCATACCGACTGTGCGGGATCTGCGGTTTGCGTGGATGGAAATGCCCCAGCAACTACTGGATGAACAGGCTCAGAAAGTACTCGACAGTCTGCATGGTGCTCTTATGGACTGGGCAGAACGGAGCGGCGAGGCACAGGACTATACCGACAATCTTCCGCTGCAATGCCTCCACCCCGTAGGCCATTGGTACGAAATTCCGAACATGTTCCGCAACGGAGTGCTCCAACAGCTGCTCAAGAAGCGCCCGCAACTGAAACATATCCTCGTTCACAATATCGACACAATGGGCGTCAACCTCGATCCCGCGATTCTCGGCCATCACATCCAGAGCGGGGCCGGGATGACCGTTGAAGTGATTACCCGGTGGCTGGACGACCGGGGCGGCGGGTTGGCAAGGATCGACGGCCGGCTCCGCCTGATCGAAGGTCTCGCACTCCCGCAGGAAGAGCTGGAGTTCTCACTTTCGTACTACAACTCAGCCACATACTGGATCGACCTGGATCAGATGCTCAGGGTGTTCGGACTGCACCGTACTGACCTGGGAGATCAGGAGAAGGTGACGGAGGCGGTGCGCACGCTCGCAGCCCGCATGCCCACCTACATCACGCTGAAGAATGTGAAGAAGCGGTGGGGAAAGGGTCAGGAAGATGTGTACCCCACGCTGCAATTCGAGAAACTCTGGGGAGACATGACCACTCTCCCCGAATTCCACTGTGCCTACGTCGCCGTACCGAGAAAACGCGGGCAGCAGCTGAAAGAACCTGCACAGCTGGATGGGTGGCTGAGAGACGGATCGGCTGACTACGTCAACTCGCTCTGTGAATGGCAGACGCTGATATAGAATACGTCGAAATTCATGCCCCCACCCCACCCTCCTTTCCCTGTCGAAGCGGTTCTTTCCGAGCTTCAATCCTCATTGCGGAACACACCTACGGCTGTTGTTGTCGCGCCGCCGGGCGCAGGCAAGACCACCCGCATTCCTCTCGCTCTGCTGGAGAGCGGCCTGCTCGGGAATGGACGCCTGCTCATGCTCGAACCCCGCCGGCTCTCAGCCCGGCGTGCCGCGACATTCATGTCCTCACTTCTGGGGGAACAACCCGGGCAGACAGTCGGATACAGGATTCGCGGAGAGTCGCGTGTTTCGCCACGGACACGCTTGGAGGTCGTGACCGAAGGGATTCTCACGCGAATGCTCCACGAATCTCCAGATCTCCCCGGCGTCACCGCGCTTGTGTTCGACGAATTTCATGAGCGGAGTATCCATGCCGATCTCGGCCTCGCGCTGGCACTCGACGCGCGGGACCACCTGACGCCGGACCTGCGGATCCTGATAATGTCAGCCACGCTTGACGGATTGGCTCTGAGCAGGATCCTCGGGAATGTCCCCTTCATCCGGAGTGAAGGACGGATGTTTCCGATCGAAACAGTGTACCGCGCATCGGCACTCGAGGGGGCGTTGGAACCCGCAGTTGCTGCGACAACACTTCGTGCCCTTTCGGAAACCGAGGGGGATCTCCTCGTCTTCCTGCCCGGCCGGCGTGAACTCCAGCGCACACGGGACCTCTTGCTGGACGGGACATTGCCGGATGATGTCCACGTGCACCTCCTGCACGGCGAGATGGCATGGAACGACCAGCTTGCTGCCCTGGCACCGCCTGAGCCGCATAAACGAAAGGTGATCCTGGCGACCAGTATTGCCGAGACAAGCTTGACCATAGACGGTGTGAGAGTGGTGATCGATAGCGGTCTCTCGCGAGTGCCGCGCTTTGATCCGCGGAGAGGAATGTCCGGACTCGCAACTGTTCCTGTCTCGCAGGCCACGGCAGATCAGCGGAGAGGAAGGGCCGGGCGGCAGGCGGCGGGCGTTTGTTACAGGCTCTGGACTGAGGAGCACCACCAGCGGCTGGATCGATTTCCAGCACCGGAGATCCTCGAGACAGATCTCGCGCCGCTTGCTCTCGATCTCGCGCGGTGGGGATCACCGGGCGGTTCAGGACTCAGGTTCCTGGACGCCCCTCCGCTCCCCCATCTGGAGCAGGCCAGGCAGTTGCTGAAACAGATCGGCGCACTGGATTCATCAAACACGCTGACACCACATGGACTTGCAGTCGCACGCCTCCCCGTCCATCCCCGGCTGGCACACATGATCGTCTCCGCGCAGTCGCTCTCGGAAGCTGATCTTGCCTGTGACATCGCAGCGATCCTCGAGGGGCCAGTGCTCGTCCGTGGCGGAAGGAAGGAGGATGTGGATCTCGAGGGTCTCCTCGCCGCCTTGCATGGCTCCGGAGAATCCGACCGGGCTTCACGGACGCTCATACGGGCGGAGTCCAGCAGACTGAGGGGATTGATTCAGTCTGCTTCTTCTCCATCGCCAGCGGCAAACCTCCCGTTGTCGGGCAAGCCCTCCCCCCGTGTACAACCAACAGTGTCAAAAGGGACTCTGGCTTCTTCCCGCACATCCTCATCGCAATCGAGCAGAACCCAGGGGCCACCAGATGGGGCCACTCCATCGGCGCGCAAGCATTCCGCATCGACTCCGGTAATGGTCGGACTGCTTCTTGCTCTTGCGTATCCCGACCGCATCGCACAGCGCCGGGGTGACGAAGGGAGAAGGTATGTCCTTGCCAACGGCACCGGTGCGCTCTTGCCGGAATGGAGCCGGTTATCCCGATACCCATATCTCGCAGTCGGCGATGTCGACGGTGAAGGCATCGAAGCCCGGATCTTCCTGGCATCCCCTTTGGATCGAAGCACGATCGAGCAGCATTTTTCCGATTTGATCGAGACGAAGGAAGAACTCGGATGGAATGACGCTTCTGGATCAGTGGTGAAGCAGCAGGTCAGCCGCCTCGGTGCAATCACGCTTTCGGAACAGGTGCTCGAGCCGTCCGGTGAAGAAGCGACACGGATACTGCTGGAGGGAATCGCGCAGAGGGGACTCTCGGTGCTACCCTGGAACCGGGAGACGACGGGCGTGCGCAACAGGAGTGAATGGCTCAGGCGGAATGGACTGGTCGATCCCGACTGGCCGAACCTCAGCGACTCGCATTTGCATGCGACACTGCCGGCGTGGCTTGGCCCGTATGTGTGGGGCATGGTACGTCTTGAGCAGCTTCACAGGATCGACATGAACAGTGCGCTGCGGTCATTGCTGGATGAGAGGCGGCGCAGGCAGATTGAGCAGATGGCCCCCACACACGTACTGACTCCAGCCGGATCACGGATTGCACTCGAGTACGGAGAGGGGACACAGCCGGTCATGGCCGTCCGGCTTCAGGAAATGTTCGGCCAGAAAGAGAGTCCGGCAGTTGCAGGAGGAAGAGTTCGTGTTCAGCTCCATCTCCTGTCGCCGGCAGGGAGGCCGCTTGCGGTTACGTCTGATCTCTCGAGTTTCTGGGCAAACGCCTATGCTGACGTCCGGAAGCAGATGCGGGGGCGGTATCCGAAGCACTCGTGGCCGGAAGATCCGGGGAGCGCCGTGCCGCATTCATCGAGGAGGTCAAGGAAGTAGCAATGCAATCGTTTGCTTGAATATGTCCGGCTTTTCCCCTATTTTGAGCCGTGCCTCAGGCTCCGTTGTGGTCC
>Ga0316605_10002108_pt1 | contig 11347 bp, 13 predicted proteins | sample OWC_soil_day20_n_FD_207666 | JGI IMG/M metagenome (GOLD analysis project Ga0316605, IMG submission 207666) | Wetland soil microbial communities from Old Woman Creek delta, Ohio, United States - OWC_soil_day20_noCT | ecosystem: Environmental > Terrestrial > Soil > Wetlands | place: USA: Ohio... | reverse complement strand
GCATGGCCGCGGGCGGCGAGCTCGAGCGCGGCGGTCAGGCCGAACACGCCGCCGCCGGCGACGAGCGTCCTCACGGCGTGATCACTTCCGGCTGATCCGCGCGACCGTCGCGCGCATCCGGCGCTGGCCCTCGACGGAGAACCAGGTGTCGAGCCAGGCCTCGGTCTCGGCGGCATCGACGCGATCGATCGCCTCGAGCGTCGGGCGCAACAGGGCGCGCTTGATCTGCGCGTAGGCGACCGGTGACGCCGTCGCCAGCGCCGCGGCCCGCTCGAGCACGCGCGCCTCGAGCTGGCCGGCCGCGACGACCTCGTCGACGAGGCCGAGCTGCCGCGCCTCGTCCGGCTCGACGAGCCGCCCCTCGAGCGCGACCGCCACGTGCGCGGCCGCGGGGAGCCTCGCGCGCACGAGCTCGATCACGACCGCGGGGAGGCCGAGGCCGAGCTGCGCCTCGTTGAGCCCGATCTTCGGCGGTGCCTTCGGCCCCTCGTCGACCAGGATCCGCTCGTCGCACATCAGCGCGAGCACGCAGCCGCCGGCGATCGCGTTGCCGTTGATCGCGGCGACCACCGGGATCGGGGCCTCGAGCACGCGGCGCATCGCGGTGGTGAACGTCGTGATCAGCGTGCGCACGCCGGCGCGATCGAGCTCGATCAGGGAGGGCAGGGCGAGGCCGCCGGAGAAGCTCGCGCCGTCGCCGGTGACGATCAGCGCGGTGGCCCCGTCCGCGAGCGCGGTGTCGACGCCGCGGATCACCGCCTCGAGCAGCGGGACGTCGAACGCGTTGGCCTTGCCGGCGCACAGCGTGAGCACGGTCATCGCTTCGACCCGGCGAAGCTCGATCAGGGCGGCGGTCACGCGCGCATCCTAGCCGCGAATTGATGCAAGCTGTCGCCATGAGCTGGAAGACGATCCTGGTCCCCCACGACTTCTCGGCGTCCTCCGAGCACGCCGTGGCGATCGCGCGTGACGAGGCCAAGCTGCACGGCGCCGCGATCGTGCTGCTCCACGTCGTGGAGATGATGCACAACTACGGGCCCGAGACCGAGCTGATGGTGCGGCCGGGCACGAGCACGCCGGTCATGAAGCGCCTGTACTACACGGAGCAGGCCGAGGCGGACCTCGCGCCCGTCGTCGCGGCGCTCGCGGCCGATGGGATCACCGCCACGATCGCCGTGCGGAGCGGTGCCCCGGTCGAGGAGATCCGCGAGTACGTGCGCGACCATCCGGTCGACGCGATCGTCATGGGCACCCACGGCCGGACCGGCTTGCGGCACCTGATCATCGGCAGCGTCGCCGAGCAGATCGTGCGCACGAGCCCGGTGCCCGTCCTGACGATCCGCCACCCCGACGCACCGACGAGCGCGAGCTAACTAGCGCTGCGCGATCGCGATCGACTCGGGGATCACCGAGAGCGCGATCCGGCTGTCGGTCGCGGCCTTGATCGCGGACGCGAGGTGCGCCGGTAACAGCGCGCGCGCCGCCTCGGCGGTGATGATGTCATCGAGCAGGTTCCAGCCACGGTCCTCGAGGTAGCCCGGCAGCTCGTCGGGAACCCAGCCCCACGTCCACGGCTCGCCGATCCGCGCGACCGCCGCCTGGACGACGCGCGTCGCGAGCGACGGCTTCTTGAGCCGCGACCTCGCGAAGTACGTCATCGCGAGCTGCGACCCGGGCGAGCTGTAGTCCGAGATCGCGCGGATCGACGCGTCGATCGCGGGCTCGGTCAGGTACATCGTGACGCCCTCCCAGATCGTCAGCGTCGGCTCCGCCGCCTCGTGGCCGGCATCGGCGAGCGCCTCGGGCAGCTCGTCGAGCGGGCGGGTCTCGAAGTCCCACGTCACGTACTCCGCGGGCGACATCGCGCCGATCGCCTCGAGGGTCGCGAGCTTGTGGCCCTGCGTCGCGGGGTGATCGACCTCGAACACCTGGGCGTCGGCGAGCTCGGGGAGCCGGAGCGCGCGGCAATCGAAGCCCGCGCCGAGCAGCACGACCTGACGTCCGCCCCCGGCGACGAACGCCCGGACGGCGTCGTCGAGCACGCGCGTGCGGACCTGCATGTACACGACCCAGGTCTTGAGGCCCGGTAGCGTCGCGAGGGCGCGCGGATTGCGCTCCTCGAGGATGCGGGCGATCCGCGGCGAGCTGAACGCGACGCCGTAGGGATCGTCGGCGATCCGGACGTCGTCGGGGAGCAGCATGCCCAGGCCGCGCGCAGCGGCGACCCACTGCGCCGTGCGGCTCGGGGTGTCATCACGCATGGCTGGGGGCGCGCCCGCTGATCTTGTGGGCCATCGCGGTGGGGCGCTCGAGGATCTTGTAGTCCTCGTCCTCGACGGCGATCCGGCCCGAGTCGTCGTGCACGAACTCGAGGGCGTACTCGATCTCGGCGTCGGTGAGCTTGTCGACGTGCTTGCGGTCCGGGTGATCGTCCGCGAACCCGACCATGCCGTTGAACGTCAGCATGTAGGCGCCGATGCCGCCCGCCGGATCCGGCGCCGTCTGCTCGAGGATCGCGGAGCTGTCCATCTGGAGCGTGGTGCTGCCGAGCTGGACCGAGGTGATCTGCGCCTTGTAGCCATCCCCGGGCACGCCATCGGTCGCGAGCCACTTCACACGGACCGGGCGGTCGGGGTTGAGGCGGAAGTTCACGAGGACGTTGCTCATGACCCGCACCATACCCAAAATCTGCTACCTCAGCGCCATGCGCTACCTGCATACGATGATCCGCGTGCGCGACTTGCGCTCCGCCTTGCACTTCTTCTGTGAAGGGCTGGGGTTGCGCGAGGTGCGCCGGCGGGACAGCGAGCAGGGGCGCTACACGCTGGTCTTCCTCGGGGAGGGGGCCGACGGCGACTCGCCGCAGCTCGAGCTGACCCACAACTGGGATCAGGCCGAGGCCTACTCCGGCGGCCGCAACTTCGGCCACGTCGCGTACGAGGTCGAGGACGTCTACGCCGCGTGCCAGCGCCTGATCGAGGCGGGCTACCCGATCAGCCGCCCGCCGCGCGACGGGCGGATGGCCTTCGTGCGCTCCCCCGATCTGATCTCGGTGGAGCTGCTCCAGCGCGGCGAGGCACGCGCCCCCGCGGAGCCGTGGACCTCGATGCCCAACGTCGGGGAGTGGTAATGGCGAAGACCGGAGAAGCGATCCTCAAGGTCGTCGCGACCAACCGCAAGGCGACGCACGACTTCGTGATCCACGATCGGATCGAGGCCGGCATCGCGCTCGTCGGCTCGGAGGTCAAGAGCCTGCGCGATTCCAAGGTCACGATCGCGGACGGCTACGTCGAGATCCGCAAGGGTCAGGCGTACCTCCACGGGATCCAGATCAACGAGTTCATGCACGCGAACCGCTGGGGCCACGAGGTCGGACGCGTCCGCAAGCTCCTCATGCACAAGCACGAGATCGCCAAGCTCTTCGACAAGACCCAGCTCAAGGGCTACACGCTGATCCCGCTGTCGATCTACTTCAAGGGCAGCAAGGTCAAGGTCGAGCTCGCCCTCGTCACCCACAAGAAGCAGCACGACAAGCGGGCGTCCAAGCGCGAGGCCGACGATCAGCGCGAGATGGATCGCGCGATCAAGCGCGCCCGCTGACCGCGGACGATTCGAGGCCTGATATCGTGCGTCGGTGACCACAGCGCGGGATTGGTTGATCGCCGGGGCCCCGGGCGCCAAGACCTCTCCCGAGGTGCTGACCGGCACGTGCGAGCGGCTGATCGAGGAGGGCATCCCGGTCGCCCGCGCCGAGGCCTACGTGCGGACGCTGCATCCGCTGGTCGCAGGGCGCGCGTTCGAGTGGACCGCGGGGGGCGGCTGCAAGGCGATCGAGTCATTCCATGGCGAGGCCTCGGATCTCGGCGCCGCGTCGAGCCCGATCCAGCGGGTGTTCCGCACCGCCCAGCAGCAGCGCAACCGGCTGGTCGCCGGACACGAGGCGAACTGGTACCTCTCCGACATGGCCGCGCTCGGGATGACCGACGTGATCGCGCTGCCGTTCCTGTTCACCTCGGGCGAGGTCCACGCGGTCGCGTTCGCGACCAACCGGGACGGCGGCTTCACCGACGCGGACATCGCAACGATCGAGCGCGCCGTCGAGCCGCTGACCCGGATGGCCGAGATCCTCGCGCTCCGGCGCTCGGCGACCAACGTGCTCACGGCGTACGTCGGCCGCGATGCCGGCGCGCGCGTGCTGTCCGGTCAGATCCGGCGGGGTGACACCGAGCTGATCGAGGCCGTGATCTGGTTCTCCGACATGCGCGGGTTCTCGACGATGTCGAACCAGCGCAGCCCGCGCGAGGTGATCGCCCTGCTCAACGAGCTGTTCGACTGCCAGGTGCCCGCGATCGAGCGGCACGGCGGCGAGGTGCTCAAGTTCATCGGTGACGGCCTGCTGGCGATCTTCACGCCCCGCGACCGCGACCTCCGGACCTGCGCGGCGGAGGCGCTCGCAGCGACCTCGGAAGCGCTCGCGACCCTGGCCGAGCGCAACGCGCGCGCGGGCGACTCGCTACGCTTCGGGATCGCGCTCCACGTCGGCGAGGTCGCCTACGGCAACATCGGCGGCGCGGCGCGCCTCGACTTCACCTGCATCGGGCGGGCGGTCAACCTGGCGGCGCGGCTCGAGGCGCTGACCGGGAAGACGGGCCACGACGTGCTCGCGAGCTCCGAGCTCGCGCAGCTGTGCACGGGCCTCGCACGGGTCGGCGAGTTCGAGGTCAAGGGCTTCGCCGAGCCGGTGACCGCGTACGCCCCGACCGACGCAACGGGCGCATAACCTCGCTTGCATATACGGACAAAAGGCGCATAACTATGCAGATGGTGCATGCGCGTGTCGCGCTGTTCGGGGCCGCCGGCTACTCGGGGGTCGAGCTGCTCAAGCTGCTCGCGCAACATCCTGGCGTGACGCTGGTCGCCGCCGCGAGTGACACCCAGGCCGGCAAGCCGGTCGCGGACGCGACGGGTGGGGCCGCCGGGGCCACCGTGTTCGTCCGCACAGATGACGCGCTGGCCACGCCCGCCGATCTCGCGCTGCTCGCCGTGCCCCCGGACGCCGCGACGAAGCTCGTCCCCGCGCTGCGCGCGCAGGGCACCAAGGTGATCGACCTGTCGCACGCGTACCGCGCGGCGGCCGCGGGGGAGGCGGCCTACGGGCTGGCGTCGTTGTTCCCGGCCGAGATCGCCGCGGCGACGATCGTCGCCAACCCCGGCTGCTACGCGACGTGCGTGATCACCGCCGTCGCACCGCTCGTCCGCCACCAGCTGATCGAGCGCGACGTGATCGTCGCCGCCGGCTCGGGCGTGACCGGCGCGGGGCGGTCGGCCGACGAGGCGATGAGCCTCGGCGAGCTGCACGGCAACGTGCGCGCGTACAAGGTGCTCAAGCACCAGCACGTTCCGGAGATCGAGATGGCGCTCGGCCGCGTGGCGCGGGGCTCGTCGTCGACGTCGCCGCGCGTGATCCTGACGACGCACCTGCTGCCGATCGCGCGTGGCATCTTCGCGACGATCACGGTCAAGCTGCGCCGGCCGGTGTCGTCCGCGGAGCTCACCGAGCGGCTGCGCGAGGACTACGCGGCTGATCCGACGGTCGTGGTCGCGGCGACGCCCGAGGAGGTCTCGCTGCGCAAGGTCGTCGGCACCAACCAGTGCCACGTCGGGATCGCGGCGGCCGGCGACATCGCCGTGCTCACCGCGGCGCTGGACAACTTGCTCAAGGGGGCCGCAGGGCAGGCGGTCGAGAACATGAACCTCGTGCTCGGGTTTCCGCGCACGACGGGCCTGACCCACCTCGCGAGGCACGGATGAAGCTCCCGATCGGATTTCGGTTCGCAGGCACGGCATCGGGCATCAAGCCGATGCGTGCCGACCTCGCGCTGTTCGTCTCGGACACCGATGCCGCGTGTGCCGGTGCGTTCACGATCAACCTCGCGAAGGCGGCGCCGGTCTCCGACGCCGAGGGCCGGTTGCCCGCCGAGGGCATGCGCGCGATCGTGGTCAACAGTGGCAACGCGAACGCGCTGACCGGCCCCGCGGGGGCCGAGGCGGTCCGCTCGATCATCGACGCGGCGGCCAAGGCGCTCGGGTTGTTGCCGTCGCAGATCGTGTCCGCGTCGACCGGCGTGATCGGGGTCCCGATGCCCGCGCACAAGGCGGTCGCGGCGATGCCCGCGTGCGCCGCGGCGCTCAGCCCCGACCCCGACAAGGCGGCCGAGGCGATCATGACGACCGACACGACGAAGAAGCTCGCGTCGCGCACGATCGAGATCGACGGCAAGCGCGTGACGCTCGCCGGCGTGTGCAAGGGCTCGGGCATGATCGCGCCGCAGCTCGCGACGGTGATCGCGGTGATCGTGACGGACTGCGCGATCGATCCGACGATCCTCGATGCCGTGCTCGATACCGCGACCCACGACACGTTCGAGCAGCTGACCATCGACGGCGACATGAGCACCAACGACAGCGTGTTCGTGCTCGCGAACGGCCGCGCCGGCAACCCGAAGATCACGCGTGTCGACAGCGCGGCGTACGCGACGTTCTCGACCGCGCTCGCGGATCTCCTCGACGAGCTCGCGCGCGACATCGCCGCCGACGGCGAGGGCGCGACCAAGCGGCTCGAGGTCCATGTCGCCGGGGCGCCGACCCACGACAACGCGCGCGACATCGCGCGCAGCATCTGCGGCTCTCCGCTGGTCAAGGCGGCGATCTTCGGCGCGGATCCGAACTGGGGCCGGATCCTCGCGACGGTCGGTGCGCGCGCCGGCTCGCTGAACCTCCCGATCGAGCCGCACCAGGCGCGCGTCGCGATCCAGGGCGTCGTGGTCTACGACAAGGCGCCGGTGCCATTCGATCGGCTCGCGATCAAGGCCAAGCTGCGCGAGCCCGAGGTCGAGATCGTCGTCGAGCTGCGCGCCGGCGATCACATCGCGAAGGCCTACGGCTGCGACCTGTCCTACGACTACGTCAAGCTCAACGCCGACTACACTTCGATGATCATCGAGAAGCCCGACGGTGGCGTCGCCAAGGACGACAAGCTCGGTAACTACACGCCGTCGTTCAAGCGCTCGGTGCTGGTCGAGGCCCTCGGCTACATCTCGCGGTTCCGTGGCCGGCGCTGCGTGATCAAGTTCGGCGGCGCGACGATGCAGCGCGCCGGGCAGATGCGCGCGTTCTGCGACGACGTGATGTTGCTCCACCAGGTCGGCCTGTTGCCCGTCGTCGTCCACGGCGGCGCCGCCGACATCACCAAGGCGCTGTCCCAGCGCGGTGGCGAGTCGAAGTTCGTCGATGGCCTGCGCGTGACGTCGCTCGAGGACATGGACACCGTCGAGGCCGTGCTCGACGCGATCAACGCCGACCTCGTGATGCTGCTCAACCAGCGCGGCGCCCACGCGATCGGGCTGTCGGGCAGCGATGCCGCCCTGCTGCGCGCGAAGAAGCTCGTCCGCGACGACGGTCGCGACCTCGGCCAGGTCGGCGAGCTCATCGAGGTCAACAAGACGTTCCTCGACTCGCTCCTCGCACAGTCGTACATCCCGGTGATCACCCCGGTCGGCCTCGGCGTCGATGGCCAGAGCTACAACCTCAAGGGCGACACCGTCGCCGCCGCGGTCGCCAAGGCGATCGGCGCGGACAAGCTGATCTTCCTCTCCGATGCGCCGGGGATCATCGAGGCCGGCGAGCTGGTCACCGACCTCACGCCGACGACCTTGCGCGCGAAGCTCGACGCCGGCGTGATCGACAGCGGGATGGCGATCAAGGTCGCGTCGATCCTCGACGCGCTCGCTGGCGGTGTGCAGGCGGTCCACCTGATCGACGGCCGGACGCCGCACAACGTGATCTCCGAGCTGTTCACCGATCGGGGTGTCGGCACGATCGTCCGGGCGGAGCCCTGAATGCCGCAGGCGCAGGACACCCGCGCGCGCCGCGCCGCGATCGTCGATCTCGTCCGCGCGCGGCACGTCGGCACGCAGGCCGAGCTCGGTGAGCTGCTGCATGCGCGTGGGTTCGACGTCACGCAGGCGACGCTGTCGCGCGATCTGGCGCGGCTCTGTGCCCGCCGCGTCTCGCTGCCCGACGGTGGCACCGCGTACGAGCTCGAGGGCTTCCCCGCGCGCACCGCCGCGGAGCCCATGCAGCTCGCCGCGATGGCGGACCTCGTCGTCGGCGTCAAGGACGGCGCGGCGATGGTCGTGGTCCACACGCGGCCCGGCGTGGCGCCCGCGATCGCGGCGCTCGTCGATCAGGCCCGGCTCGAGACCGTGATCGGGACGATCGCGGGCGACGACACGATCTTCGTCGTCCCCGAGCGCCGGACCACCGCGAAGCAGCTGGCGAGGAGCCTCGAGAAGCTGTTCCAGCGCGCGCGCTAAGAACCTCCTCCACAGCCACCGGCAAGCTGCTACGGTCCCCGCGAGATGACGCCACGCCGGCTGCTGCTCGCCCTGGTCCTGCTCAACCTGTCCGCGGGGTGCGTCCGCGTCCACGCGCACGAGCGCGGGACCCTCGCGCGTCCCGACATGGAGCTCGGTGCGGTCCCCGAGCTGTCGTCGGGTGAGGACCACGCGCGCGCGTACCGCGAGGGCGCGACCGGTGGGGGCACGGGCAAGGCGGGCGGCTGCGGGTGCAACTGACATGCGGGCGCTCGCGGTCCTGCTGATCGCTGCACCTGCCGGCTGCCTCCAGCCCACGACGCTCGACATCCCCAACGCCGATCCGGTGGCGTTCCGCGACAAGGTCTATCCGATCCTGCTCGCCGACTGCGGCTTCAACACCTGCCACGGGACGGCCGACCGATTCTTCAGCGTGTTCGGCCCCGGGCGCGCGCGGCTCGATCCCGCGACCGCCCCGTACGATCCCGCGACGCCGTACGAGCTCGCGCACAGCTACACCCGCGCGGAGTCGATGCTGTTCGGACCGACCGGGCCGCGCAGCTCGCTGCTGGTGCGCAAGCCGATCCCGCTCGCGGACGGCGGCGCGGGGCACAAGGGCGACGATCCCTGGGGCAACAGCGTCTACGCGGGCGTCGACGATCCGCACTTCGTCACGCTCTACCTGTGGGCGACCGGGGACAGGCCGTGAGCGGTCGCCCGTGGATCGTGCTCGCCGTGGTGCTCGGGGCCCCGGGCGCCGCGGGTGCGTTCTCGGATCCCGCGCTGTTCGCCGAGTCCCCCACCGCCGGCGGTGGCGGCGGGCGCTACTTCACCGGCTCGCGCGCCGACGGCTATGCGTGCGGCGTCTGTCACCAGGGCGGCGACGCGCCGCAGTTCGTGATCGAGCCGCTCCCCGAGACCCTGGTGCCGGGGACGAGCTACGAGCTGGTCGTTCGCTGGGATGATCCGGACAGTCCACAGGCGCTGCACCTCGAGCTCGCGACGCCGAGCGGTGCCCATCCCCAGGTCTCGATTCCGCCGGTGGCGATGCTCCCGGCGGAGTCTCGGTGCGCGGGTCTCCCCGGTGGCGAGCCGGCGGTCTACACGTTCGATCTCGGCGCGCGGCGCGTGGTCGGCGTCGGGGACTGTGGCGCCTCGCGGGTCGCGGTCACGTTCGTCGCGACAGGGGAGCCGATCGAGCTCTCGATCAGCGGCGTGCGCAGCGATGGCTCGGGCACCGCGGACGGCGACGGCGTGTTCGACAAGCGGCTCACGCTCGGCCGCCGCTTGACCGCCTCCGGCGGCGGGTGCAGCAGCGGGCGTGGCACCGGGACCGTGGTCGCACCGGCGCTCCTCGCGCTGCTCCTCCGGCGCAGGCGCAGGTCACGGAAACTCGACGCCCAGGAGCGCCGTGGCCTCCAGGGCCCAGACGTGCTCGAGCCCGACGAACGCGAGGTAGTCCACGCGCGACAGGGTCGAGCGGAGGCCCCAGACGACGACGCGGTCGCCATCCTCGTTCTCGATCCGGTGGACGTACTGCGCACCGAGCTCGTTATCGAGGAGCGCCGACAGCTTGCGATCGCGAGTGACGTAGCCATCGGTGGTCGCGACATCGAAGTAGCGCGGCCGGTAGAACAAGACGCGGCTCTGCGTCGAGTAGCGATAGCGGAGCAGGATCGTCTGCGCGTCGGACAGTCGCCACGCCAGATCCGGCTGGATCGCCTGGGACATCATGCCCCAGTTGTCGAAGTAGAACCGGTACTCGAGGCCCGACGACAGGCTGCGGCCGAGCGCGCGGCGCGCGCGAACGGTGACCGCGTTGCGCACGCGCTGACCGGGCACCTGCTCGGGGATGCAGAACGGCGCGTTCGAGTCGCAGGTCCCGAGGTCGCCGATCGCGACGAACCGGTACGGGCTCGCCTGGTAGCCGTCGACGAGCGTGGTCTGCCAGCCGAGCTCGGCGATCGTGTTGCGCCCGAGCACCTGGGCCAGCGCGAGGCGCCCGCCGAGGCTCCGCACGGGCTGCGAGAACACGGGATCTCCCGACCGGCCGACCCGATCGTCGGTGCCGAGCAGGTCGAAGGCGATCGTGGTGTTCTTGCTGGCGAGATCCGTGCGCACGCCGAGCGTGAGCCCGTGGGACAGGTAGTCGGGCTCGGTGGAGAACCGGTAGTTCGCGGACAGCGCGACCGTGCCGTGCTCGTAGCCGGCGGTGGCGTCGACCTCGTTCCGCTTCTCGTGGATCGCCTTGGTCGCCGCGGTGACAACGTCGACCGAAGCGCCCGTCCAGGCGTCGACGGTGTAGGTGGCGGCGAGGGTGGCGTGATCGACCTTGCCGGCGAGGTGGACGGTCGGGGCGACGATGGTGGTCGCGTCGGTGTCGGATCGCACGTAGACCGTCGACGACGCATTGGTTACCTTCGGCGCATGCCCCGCGCAGCCCACGGCCACGAGCAGGCACGCGCGAAACGACATGGGCGGCGATTCTCGCGGCCGTTGCAGATCGTGTCAACGCTGGCGGTGTGCGCGCTCGCGGGCTGCTACTTCGCTCCGGGCCCCGACGCGGACGAGCTCGAGCCGGGCCTCCAGCCGCCGAGCGGGTTGTTCGGCGCCGACGCGGGCGTCGGCAGCGGGAGCGGGAGCTGCGCGGATTCGCCGCTGACGTCGCTGCACGTCCGGGTCCGCACCACCACGCTCAACGGCCGCTACTCCCCGCGCAACATCGGCGCGATCTGGGTCGAGGATGCGACCGGCGCGTTCGTGAAGACGATCGAGCGCTGGGGGAAGACCCGCGCGCGCTACCTGACCCGGTTCAACGCCTCCTCCGGCGGCAACCTCGTCGACGCCGTGACCAGCGCGACGTTGGCCCAGCACGTCACGCACGACCGCACGTGGGACCTCACCAACCTCGCGAAGTGCGAGATCCCCGCAGGCGCCTATCGCGTCGTCATCGAGGAGACCGATCACAATGG
>Ga0316605_10002107_pt1 | contig 11348 bp, 10 predicted proteins | sample OWC_soil_day20_n_FD_207666 | JGI IMG/M metagenome (GOLD analysis project Ga0316605, IMG submission 207666) | Wetland soil microbial communities from Old Woman Creek delta, Ohio, United States - OWC_soil_day20_noCT | ecosystem: Environmental > Terrestrial > Soil > Wetlands | place: USA: Ohio... | reverse complement strand
ACTTCCGCCGCCTCGGCAAGCCCAACCTGTATTTCGGCATCACGGCGGGCAACATGGATTCCATGGTCAACCGCTACACCGCCGACCACAAGATCCGCTCCGACGACGCCTACACCCCCGGCGGCGAACCCAACAAGCGGCCGGACCGGGCCGTGGTCGTGTATGCCCAGCGTGCCCGCGAAGCCTTCCCCGGCACCCCGGTGGTGATTGGCGGCATCGAGGCCAGCCTGCGCCGCATCGCCCATTACGACTACTGGTCGGACAAGGTGCGCCGCTCCGTGCTGCCCGACAGCAAGGCCGACCTGCTGCTGTTCGGCAACGCCGAGCGCGCCCTGGTGGAACTCACTCACCGCCTCGCCAAAGGCACGCCGATCAACGAAATCCGCGACCTGCGCGGCAGCGCCTTCATGGTCCCGCGCGGCTGGATGCCGGGCGAGGACTGGCATGCCCTCGATCACACCAATTGCGAGCAGGAACCCCAGCGCGAGCGCGGCATGGAGCGCGCCCGCTGCGCGGTGCGCCTGCCCGCCTACGAGGCGGTGAAGGACGACACCACCCTCTACGCCCACGCCTCGCGCGTGTTCCACCTCGAATCCAATCCGGGTAACGCCCGTTCTCTCGTTCAAGCTCACGGTGAGCGAGACGTCTGGCTGACGCCGCCGCCGCTCCCCCTCACCACGCCGGAGATGGACCACGTCTTCGGCCTGCCCTACGCGCGCCGCCCCCACCCGGCCTATGGTGAGACCAAGATTCCGGCCTGGGAGATGATCCGCTTCTCCATCAACATCATGCGCGGCTGCTTCGGCGGCTGCACCTTCTGCTCCATCACCGAGCACGAGGGGCGCATCATCCAGAGCCGCTCAGAAGAAAGCATCCTGCACGAGATCGAGGAAATCCGCGACAAGACGCCGGGCTTCACCGGCGTCATCTCCGACCTCGGCGGCCCCACCGCCAACATGTACCGCATGGCCTGCAAGGACAAGGCCATCGAGACCTCCTGCCGACGCCTATCCTGCGTCTATCCCGGCATCTGCGAAAACCTCGACACCAGCCACTCGGCCCTGATCCATCTCTACCGCGAGGCGCGCCAGCTCAAGGGCGTGAAGAAGGTGCTGATCGGCTCCGGCCTGCGTTACGACCTCGCCGTGCGCTCGCCGGAATACATCAAGGAACTGGTCACCCACCACGTCGGCGGCTACCTCAAGATCGCCCCCGAGCACACCGAAGAAGGCCCGCTCTCGAAGATGATGAAGCCGGGCATGGGCAGCTACGACCGCTTCAAGCAGATGTTCGAGCAGGCATCCAAGGCCGCCGGCAAGGAGCAGTACCTGATCCCCTACTTCATCGCCGCCCACCCCGGCACTACCGATGAAGACATGCTCCAACTCGCCCTCTGGCTCAAGCGCAACAACTTCCGCCTCGACCAGGTGCAGACCTTCCTGCCCACGCCCCTGGCTCTCGCCAGCGCCATGTACCACACGGAGAAGAATCCGCTACGCAAGGTCGGCAAGGCCAGCGAAGCCGTCACCGTCGTGCGCGGCGGCCGCCAGCGCAAACTGCATAAGGCCTTCCTGCGCTACCACGACCCGGAAAATTGGCCCCTGCTGCGCGAAGCCCTACAGAAAATGGGTCGCGCCGACCTCATCGGCAGCGGCAAGAAGCATTTGATACCGGCCTGGCAACCGCATGGAACGGGCGTTTCAGGGCAGCACCGGCCAGCCGCGCCAAAGCGCGCGGCTTCCAGCCCGGCCCGGGCGGGGAAGGCCAAACCACGCGCTGTTCGGGGCAGGGGATAGAAAAGTCATCGCCAGCCCCAGGCGCCTTGGCAAACTTTGCCATGCCCTGCTATGCTTTTGCCCATGACGACCATGAACATTTCCCTCCCTGACGGCCTCAAGGACTATGTCGACCATCAGGTCGCCGATGCCGGTTATAGCTCGTCGAGTGAATACGTGCGCGACCTCATCCGCCAGGATCAGATTCGCAACGCCGAGCGCGAGTTGGCGCGGCTGATCGCCGATGGCATCGCCTCCGGCCCCAGCAGCGAAGTCACCGCAAGCTACTGGGCAGAACGCCGGGCCAAACTCGGCCAGTGAAGCCGGTCCGCACCCGCCCCAAGGCCGACGACGACATCGACCGGGCGACCGCCTTCCTCTTGCAGGAAAGCCCTGCCGCTGCTGTTGGCCTGCTCGACGCACTGGAACACGATTTCGCCACCCTGGCCCGGCAACCGGGTGTCGGCTCCCAGCGTTACGCCCACCTAATCCCCGGACAAACTCTGCGCATGTGGCCCGTCAGCGGGTACCCGTGGCTGATTTTCTACTTCGAACACCCCGACCACCTGGAAGTCATCCGCGTACTCCACAGTCGCCGTGACATGCCGGTCGCGTTGGGGGAGTAGTGCGGGGCTCACGGTTGGGTGAGGAATCCCGGTGACTCCGACCCCGATTACTCGTTCATATCACGCTATGGCTCCGGGTGTGCGTTCGAATTGGGTGAGGCCTATTTGACTTGCTGGAGGTCTCGGGTACGGTTGAATCTTTCACCGCGGGAGATGCTAATTGCCCACAGGCAACCATACGGTCGCGCAAAATCGAGATTGATGGCACCCGTTGGTCCCCGGACAAACCAGAACCCCTCATCATGCTCAGAGGTGTACCTAAAGTTCCGCCATCCTTGGTTTTCAAGTGCGGTCATAAACTTACCTTGGGAAATACAGAATGCTTTAAGTCGGCTTTCGTATTCTCGGCCCCGGTATCCCTCCGAAGGATCGTGGTCGTAGCTCAAGGAAAGGGAAAATTCAGCCTCCCCAACGGCTTGGTTAAATATCAAACGAGTGTTTAGCGGCTGCCCCTGTAGCGTGATCTTCGTATACGTCTTTTCTCTGTTCGGATATTGGATACCAAAGACATTCTCCACGTTTTCGCGGGTTAGCTTGTCCTCCGGCAGCGCGGCGACGTCAAGAAGTTTTGCCATCAGTTCACCTGCCGTGTAGGGCATGGACGCCTGAATTGGCGCGATGGCTGTGAGGCTTGGTGCGGACGTGGCGATTTCTTCGGCGCAAGCCGTAGAGTTACTCCCCGCCATGAGCATCAGCAGGAACGCGATGTGCCAAGTCAAAAGTTGATTCGGAAAGAGCGAAAGCCGGCTTATCACAGAGAGTATCCAATCATTAGTAATTGAGGTCGGAGTCACCACCCCGACTCGCAATCGCGATAGCGTCATTCATCACCCCAGCTTCCACGCCACCGCCCCAAACATCCCGAACCCCACCATCAGAATCAGCAGCACTCCGCGCTGCATCCAGCGTCCCTTGGTGGAGATGAAGGTGCCGATCATGTAGGGGATGCAGGCGGCGGCGATGGTCATGAAGCCGAGGCCGGCGCTTTTTTCCACGCCTTCCGAGTCATAGAACATCATGACGCCGACAGCCGCCAGGAAGGTCAGCGTACCGACGCTATAGAAGCGGCCGGCCCAGAGTTCGCGTAGGGCAATCTCCTGGGCCGAAAGGCCGGCGCTGCGGTCGGAGTCGTCCTTGAGCAGATTGCCGAGAACAAAGAAGAGGCCGAACAGGGTCGGCAAAATGCCGAAGATGGCGAACGCAACGGTGCCGCCCCAGACGTTCTGGAAGTCGGCCACCACGGCTTGCTCCGGCGTCTCGGGGCGGTAGCGCACGGCAACCGGATCGCCCTGATTGACACTGTCCTGGCTGCCGCCGAGGCCCTTGATCTCGTGGCTCTTGCCCGCCGCATCGGTGAAGCGCACCACCGGGGCGTAACTGGAGGTGGCGCGGCCCTTGGCGTCCCGTGATATTTCCTCGCGGAATTCGGCCAGGATGCCTTCGGTGACCACCGTGCCCTGAAGCTGGTGCCAGCGCTCCCAGCCTACCCGCGCGGCGCCGGTGAGGCCGGTGACACCGATGATGAGGCAGGCGACACCGATGCCCCATTGCAGGCCCTTGAAGCGTCCCACCGCCAGGCCGACCAGGGGGCCGACGAGGAAGATGGCGCCCATGAGCCAGAGTAGGAGGCGGTCGGCGAGTTCGTTATCCATGACATTCCTGCCCTGGCGGGGCAAAAAGCGCTCGGGCCAGGCGACTATTTCTCGATGTTGTATTCGATGGTGACCACGACGCGGGCGATCTTGTCCACCGTGGTTTTATCGTAGGTGCCACCGTATTCCGTGGCTTCCTGCTGGTGACCGGGAGCCAGGATGTAAAACGCCCCCTGGGAGGCGGAGCACATGCTGCCGACCTTGACGTTGCCGTTTTTGGCGAACTCTTCGGCGCGCTTCTGGGCGTTCTGGGTGGCGGCGCCGATCAATGACATTTTGATTTCTTCCAGGTCGGAGACCAGATAGGTGGGAGCCGAATAGAACACCGGGCTGCCTTCGGCTTCGAGTTGCAGGGCAGCCTTGGCGGCGGCAGCGGCGCGGGCGAGGTCTTTGGTGGTGACAACGAAGCCCTGGCTGGCGTTGAATCCCTTCTGCACGATGCGGGAACGATTATTGGGCAACTCCTCTTCCACCATGTTGGGCGTGACGCTCTCGGTCATTTCGGCGATGGATTCCTTCTCGAAGCCCTGACGGGCGAGAAACTCCAGCAGCAAGTGGCGCTCCTTGCGCAGCTTGGCGAGTGCCTCGGCGAAGGTCTGGCCACGGGCCTGGACGCCGATGTTCCATTCGGCGTGGTCGGCTTTCACCGGCTTTTCGGCGAGGCCCTTGACAGTGATGCTCTGGCGGCCGGAGCCCATGCCCCGCGCCTGGTTGCCGAGAATGAACGCGGCGGACGACATGCCCAGGGCCAGCAACACGCCCATCAGGATCACGGCGCGTGAAATTCCTTTTTCCACGGCGCTTCCTTCCGATTGAAATGACATAGGCGAGTTTAGGACAATTCCTGACATCCGGTGTTGCCTACCCTGCCGCTTTTTCTCCCCACGCTGCCAACTAAGTCGCGGTACGGCAGTTCAACGCAAGCCCCAACATGAGGAATCGCACCATGAACCGACTGCACTGGATACTCTGGCCCTCCTTCATGGTGGCCGCCCTGGTCGAAATTGCCTTCTTCGCCATCATCGCGCCCCAGGATTTGTACTTTCTTGGCAAGCCGGTGGAGTTCTCGCCCCTGGCCACCTACACCATCGGCTTCTTTGCCTTCTGGGCCATCTGCGCCTGCTCCAGCGCTGCCACGTTGTTCTTCCAGCGCAGCGGCCGTGACCTGAATCGCGCTCACCGCAAGAGCACAACGGAGTTCCCGCTGCCCCGGGGTTGAGAAGCCAGGCTCCGGCACGGCTGGAGGTGAGACAATGGGCGCCCTTTTTCGCGCCCTCCTCTCGCCGTGCCTCTGCTCAAGCTTTCCAATGCCCATCTGGCCTTCGGCCATGTTCCCCTTCTCGACGGCGTCGACTTCCTGATCGACCCCGGTGAGCGGGTGGCCTTGATCGGCCGCAACGGCACCGGCAAATCGTCCCTGCTCACAGCCCTGGCAGGCGCCACCGGGCGTGGCCATCTCGACGACGGCGAAGTCTGGCGTCAGCCCGGCCTGCGCCTGAGCTACGTAGCCCAGGAGCCCCCGCTGGACCCGGAGCAGAGCGTATTCGAGGCCGTGGTCTCGGGCATGGGCGAGACTGCGCGCCTGCTGGCCGACTACCATGAGGTTTCGCACCAACTGGCCGAAGGCACGGGCGACCACGACGCCCTGATGACCCGTGTCGAACACCTGCAACACGAACTCGAAGCCCAGGGCGCATGGAATTGGCAGGCCCAGGCCGAGCGCGTCATCACCCGTTTCGCCCTCGACCCTGACGCCAAGGTGGGCAGTCTCTCCGGCGGCCAGAAGAAGCGCCTCGCCCTGGCCCAGGCCTTGGCCGTTGCACCGGACGTGCTGCTGCTGGACGAGCCGACCAACCACCTGGACGTGGCGGCAATCGAATGGCTGGAAGAGCTACTGATCGACAGCAAGGTCACCCTGCTCTTCATCACCCACGACCGGCGCTTTCTCGACCGTCTCGCCACCCGTATCGTCGAACTCGACCGGGGCCGGCTGACGGACTATCCCGGCAGCTACGCCACCTACCAGGAGCGCAAGGAGTTGATGCTGCACGAGGAAGCCCTCGCCACGGCCCGCTTCGACAAGCTGCTGAAGGAAGAGGAAGTCTGGATACGCAAGGGCGTCGAAGCGCGCCGCACCCGCGCCCAGTTCCGCGTTCAGCGACTCGATCAATTGCGCCTTGAACGGGCCGAGCGGCGCGAGCGCCTGGGGCAGGTAAAGCTGCAGGTGGATTCTGGTGGCAAGAGCGGCCAGCTCGTTGCCGAACTCGAAAACGTGAGCAAGCGCTTCGGCGACAAGACCGTCATCAAGGACTTCTCCTGCCGCCTGATGCGCGGCGATCGGATCGGCCTGATCGGCCCCAACGGCGCCGGCAAAACCACTCTGCTGCGCCTGATCCTGGGCGAACTGGAGCCCGACACCGGCACCGTGCGGCGCGGCACCAAGATGGAAGTGGCCTATTTCGACCAGTTCCGCACCCAGCTCGACCCGGAAGCGACCCTGGCCGACATCATCTCCCCCGGCTCGGATTACGTCGAGATCGGTGGCGCGCGCAAGCATGTGATCGGCTATCTGGAAGACTTTCTGTTCGCGCCGCAACGCGCCCGCTCGCCGGTGAAGTCCCTCTCCGGCGGCGAACGCAACCGGCTGCTGCTGGCGCGTCTGTTCGCCCGCCCCGCCAACGTGCTGGTGCTGGACGAACCCACCAACGACCTCGACATCGACACCCTGGAGCTGCTCGAAGATCTGCTGCAGGACTACAAGGGCACCATCTTCCTCGTCAGCCACGACCGAACATTCCTCGATAACGTGGTAACCCAAACCATCGCCGCCGAGGGTGACGGCGCCTGGGGCGAATACGCCGGCGGCTACAGCGACTGGGCGGAGTGGAAGAAGAGCCAAGCCAAGGAAGCCAATCAGGCCGCGAAGACCAAGTCGATCGCGCCGCCGCCAGTTACTGCCCCCAAGGCCAAAGGCGCCAAGCTTTCCTGGAAGGAGCAAAAGGAACTCGAAGGCCTGCCGCAACGCATCGCCGCCTTGGAGGCGGAGCAAGGCACCCTTAGCGCCCGCCTCGAAGACCCGGCCCTCTATAGCGACGCCGCCGAAGCACAGCGCGTTACCGAACGCCTGGCTGTGATTGATGATGAACTGCTGGGCCTGCTGGAGCGCTGGGAGGCCCTGGAAGCCCGCGTTTCCTGAGGGTTTCCGGCTTGCCCCCGATGCGCGCCGCCATCGACTTCCCAGACGCTGACGGCCGGCGTCTGCGGAACGAATTTTCCGCGCCCTGCGCCACCTGGATCGCCATCACGCCGGGGCAGGTTGCCGACGCGTTGCGCGCTGCCGAGGCGGCAGCCCGTGCCGGCCAATGGGTAGTGGGCTTCGTCGCCTATGAGGCAGCCGCCGCCTTCGATGCCGCCCTGCCGACTTTGGCGCCCGACCCGACTCTGCCCCTGGCGGCGTTTGCCGCCTATGACCGCGCTGAAGATGTCACCGCACCGAGCGGCGACTTTCACTGTGGGCCGTGGACGATGGAGACGACCCGCGTAGATTTCGATGCCGGCATCGCCGCCATCCACCGCGACATCACCGCCGGCCGGCACTATCAAGTGAATTACACCACCGGCCTGGAAGCGCCATTCCACGGCCTTCCCAGGGCATTCTTCTCGGCCCTGCGGCGGGCCCAACCGGGTGGCTATTGCGCCTTTCTCGATGGCGGCGACTGGCAAGTGGCTTCGGTGTCGCCGGAACTCTTCTTCGACTGGACGCCGGCGGGTCGCCTCACCACACGCCCCATGAAAGGCACCGCGCCGCGCGGCCACGATGCCGCCGAAGACCGGCAGCGGGCCGACGAACTGCGCCGCTCGGAGAAGGAGCAGGCCGAGAACCTGATGATCGTGGACCTGCTGCGCAACGACCTCGGGCGCATCGCCCGCCTCGGCAGCGTTGCGGTGCCGCACCTCTTTGACCTCGAAGCGCTGCCAACGGCCTGGCAGATGACCTCCACCGTGGCCTGCGACACCTGCCCCGAGGTGGGACTGACCGACGTGTTTACCGCCCTGTTTCCCTGCGGCTCGGTCACCGGTGCGCCAAAGGGTTCGGCCATGGCAGCCATTACCGAACTGGAACCCAAGCCGCGCGGCGTCTATTGCGGCGCCATTGGCGTAATTCGCCCCGGCGGCCACGCCACCTTCAACGTCGCCATTCGCAGCGTCGCCATTGCCAACGGCATGGCCCGCTGCGGCATCGGCAGCGGCATCACCATCGACGCCAGCGCCGAAGGCGAATGGGCCGAGTGGTTGGTGAAGCGGCGCTTCCTGCTGCGGGCCAGCGCCGACTTCGAGCTGATCGAGACCCTGCGTCTGGAGGATGGTTGTTACTGGCTGCTGGAACGCCATCTGGCGCGGCTCGGGGCCAGCGCCGATTACTTCGGTTTTCCCTGGCGCGAGGAGGCGGTTCGCACTGCCCTCGCCGCCGCCACGAGTGGGCGCGACGCCGGCCGCTGGCGCATGCGTCTGCTGCTGGATCGAGAGGGCAACTGCCGCGTTGAGGGCGTCGCGCTGGCACCCGACACCGAACCCGTCGTCGTTGCCCTAGCCACCTTGCCAGTCGACAGCGGCGATGAGTTCCTCCACCACAAGACGACGCGACGCCAGGCCTACGAAGAGCGTGCCTTGCCCGATGTATTTGACACCTTGCTCTGGAACGAGCACGGCGAACTGACGGAGTTCACCCGTGGCAACCTGGTGCTGGAGTTGGACGGCAGACGACTCACCCCCGCCCTCACCTGCGGCCTGCTGCCCGGGACCTTCCGCGCCGAGCTTCTCGCCAGCGGCGAGATCGCCGAGGCCGTGCTGCGCAAGGCAGACCTGGCCCGCGCCCGCCGCCTCTGGTTCATCAACAGCCTGCGCGGCTGGCTCGCCGCGAAGCTGGTCTGACGACTTCGGCTTAAACGCAGCCGGTGGGCTTCGGCATGCCGGCGTAGCGGGCAGCCTGCTTGGCGGGGCCGTAGGGGAAGAGATCGAACAGGTATTTCTTGTCCGAATACTCCTCGCCGAGATCGCCGCCAATGGCCTTGGTCATCACCCGCAGGTTGGGGGCGGTGCTGTTTTCTTCGTAATAAGCGCGAATCCAGTTCAGCACCTTCCAGTGGTTCTCGGTCAGTTCCAGTTCATCCTGGGCCGAGAGTACCTTGGCCACATCTTCGGTCCAGTCGTCGAGGTTGGCGAGGTAGCCCTCGGGGTCGGTTGCTATCGTCTTGCCGTGGATTTCAATCATTTTTCTCTCCGTATTTGGGTCAGGGTTATTATCTGAGTGTTTTACTCAAGTTAGTAGTTGAGCATTTTCCTCAGGTACAACCCCAAGTCAATAACAAACCACTGATAGATCCAAAAGAGAAACTTATTGCCGACCTGTTACAGGCCCTCATCCGGCATCAGGAAGCGAGCTATAAACGCCCCCTCCATCCCTGGCGGCAACGGAATGCGCACCCGATGGCCGTTACCCGGCGCCAACTCCATCGGGGAACCATCGGCGGCGCGAACCATGGCGGCCACCGTCACGTCCTGATTTCCCGCCGGATGGATGACTTCGATCCGGTCGCCGACGCCAAACTTGTTCTTCACTTCGATCTCGGCCAGCCCATCGGCGCCGTAGCCAACCACGTCGCCGACATACAGGCTGCGGCCGGATTCGGAATTGCCGCGCAGGTAGTTCTGGTGCACCTGGTCCGGGTGACGCTCGTAGAAGCCCGCCGTGTAGCCCCGATTGGCGAGGCCTTCCAGTTCGCCCAACAGACGCCCGTCGAAGGGCCGACCGCCAAGGGCATCGTCGATGGCACGGCGATAGGTCTGGCAAGTACGGGCGACGTAATAGGGCGATTTGGTGCGACCTTCAATCTTCAGGGAATCGACGCCGATCTCCACCAGCCGCGCCACATGCTCAATGGCGCGCAGATCGCGGGAGTTAAGGATGTAGGTGCCATGCTCGTCCTCCTCCACCGGCATCAACTGGCCGGGGCGGGTCGCCTCTTCGAGCAGGAAGGCCTGCCCCGGCCGGCGCGGCAGATTGGCCGGCTGAGCGCGCATGGCTGGCGCGGCATCAGCATGGAAGTCGCCGCTGGCGTCTGCGTGGCCCTCATGGACCTTGTAGTCCCAGCGGCAGGAATTGGTGCAACTGCCCTGGTTCGGATCACGATGATTGAAGTAGCCGGAAAGCAGGCAGCGGCCGGAGTAGGCGACGCAAAGGGCACCGTGAACAAACACTTCGAGTTCCGTTTCCGGGCACTCCTGGCGGATCTCGGCGACTTCATCCAGGGAAAGCTCCCGCGACAGGATCACCCGGCTCACCCCCACCGAGCGCCAGAAGCGCACGGCGGCGTAATTCACCGTGTTGGACTGCACCGAAAGATGAATCGGCATCTCCGGCCAGGCATCCCGCGCCATCATCATCAGACCGGGATCGGACATGATGAGGGCATCCGGCCCCAGCGCCACCACCGGCGCCATGTCGGCGACAAAGGTTTTCAGTTTGGCGTTGCGTGGGTAAATGTTGCTGACCAGATAGAACTGGCCACCCCGGCCATGGACCAGATCAATGCCGGCCGCTAAGGCCTCCAGCTTGCCGAACTCGTTATTGCGCACCCGCAGGCTGTAGCGCGGCTGACCGGCATAGATGGCATTGGCGCCAAAGTCGAGTGCCGTGGCGGCCATACGCAGACTGCCGGCGGGGGCAAGAAGTTCGGGAACGCGCATGGGACCAATTGCGATGCCAAGGCATCGGCGGCGGGGAAGGGATACTCTACTATTCCAAGTAGATCTTTATATAACAAGCACTTACATTATATTTAATTTGGCATTTCGTACAAGCGTTTTGTACTGTCGTGGAGCCTGATGGGACAGCTATTGCGACACTTGGTGTGGCAGCGCACAGACCGTAGGCACAAGGAAGCTTAAGGTTTCGACCGACAGGATGTCTGGGCTCGAATACATGGCGTTGCCGTGTCTGCGAGGGGCATCTGCCAATCAACCAGAAGGAACCATCATGACGTCCAAGCCTTGGCGTAGCCTCCTGATCGCCACTTCGGTGCTGCTTTTTGCCACCGCCCATGCCGAAACGCCAACCTCGTCCACTGCGGGCGAAATGATCGATGACACGGTGATTACCACGAAGGTAAAAGCCGCTTTCGTGGAAGACGAGAAAGTGAGCGCGTTGCGCATCAACGTCACCAGCAACAAGGGCGTCGTGCAGTTGAGCGGCTTTGCCAACTCGATCCAGGAAGCCGACCGCGCGGTCAATATCG
>Ga0316605_10002106_pt1 | contig 11348 bp, 12 predicted proteins | sample OWC_soil_day20_n_FD_207666 | JGI IMG/M metagenome (GOLD analysis project Ga0316605, IMG submission 207666) | Wetland soil microbial communities from Old Woman Creek delta, Ohio, United States - OWC_soil_day20_noCT | ecosystem: Environmental > Terrestrial > Soil > Wetlands | place: USA: Ohio... | reverse complement strand
AGAAATTACCGGAAAGGACATGTAAATAAATCAATCGCAAATAATGATCATAATAAAAATTTTCATTCAGCTGGCTTAATCTGGTACTGAATGACTCGGTTATGGGTTGGCTGTTGCACATGGCACCTACAGCGAAGGCTCCTACAAATGCACTGGAATTATTTGACCCTACAGGACTTCCGTCGAGTTTATAGCCATCTTTAATATTCGAAGCGCCTTTCCCGTTTGCCCAGTTTGTGATTTTTGTACACCATTGCTGAGCTTTCGTATTCCCGTTCCACAGGTAATCGAGCGCAATTCGCCATGGCACACGACAGGCATCATATTGGTAATTTCCACTGTGCCCACCCGTTGCGATACCGCCCGTTGAACTTTGCCAGTCGGGTACCAGACCAGTTGTCGAATTAGCAGCCCGGCTTAACAGGGTATATGTATCATCTGCAAGAGTTGTCCAGGTGTTATCGTTGGTCACCTGAGCAAAAATGCGAAAGAATGCAGGTGTATAATATGATATATTGGTTTCATTACATCCTCCATATCCATAACCGGCTTTAAGTACTTTATACCCTGAACAGTCAGTAATAACACTGTTTTTAAGTCTTCTGATGATTGTTTTAGCTTCCTCCAGATAATTTTCTTTCCATTGTATGTGAGCAATGATGAGCGAAAAAGCCACATCAATATCCGCATCGGTAATACTTCCGTCACTAATAATTCCTCCGCAGTTTACCTTCCAGGCCATCATATTATTAGCCGAAACAGTGAGTTTTGATTTATAAAAATTCAATAACTTGTCATAATTTGTTCTGTCACCCTGATAGGCAGCAATCAGCATGACAAATCCCATGGACTCGCTTTTTGTTACATCTCTTGTGTCTGATATCGGTCTGATATTATTATTACAGGTTTCTAAAAATGAAGTTTTAAACTTCGTGTACTCATTTTGAGCATGACTGGAACTGATGGTCGCCGGTTTAAAGCCATAAGGATATGTGATATTCTGTGGAAATGGCTTTGTTTGTCCGGAGAGATTGAGGCTAATGAATGTAAAAACACAAACAATAGCTGATTGGATACAATTTTTCATTGATAGTTTTTGATTTATGGATAAACAGACTGATTAGTAAATGTACTTAAATTAAAGAGAAACCGACGCGTTATTCTTTATTGATTATATTATGTTCATTAATTATCGGATAAATAATCAATATATTGATAGTCAAAAAATTTCCACCTGTGTTTTTGATCCATTCCTGTTACTTCGAGAGACCGATATTTCAAGTAAGTAACAGAGCTACAAAACTGATAAATATTAATACTTATAGTGCAAAAATAAGAAAAAATATATTAATCGTAACAAACCATAATAAATATCACGTTAGTAAAGGCTGTTCATCTCTTTCGGGGAAACCAGAGGTAAAACAACACCTCTATTTAAGGGCTTTTGTTGAGACTCTCAATCTTAATTTATTCTCAGTTCGTATACCGATGATATTACGATATTACGACATTCAGACTTTATCGAACCAAATGAGCCGGAAATCTGTTTCTTCTTGTAGAAATAAATACTTTAACTTTAATCCTGAGTTGTTATGTGTTTTACAGTTGCAATAATGAAAAACGGGGTTCTGATGACTGCCGAACAGTATTACAACAGTTTGCCTGCCGTCATCCGCAAAAAGAAGCGAAACCCTTTACAGACTGAAATACCCAACTTCTATCTGGTCAGCGGATTTACTCACCCCATGCTTCCGGTCATTACCGACGATGAGATGACCCTGAAGGTTTGGGGGCTGATACCCGAATGGACTACAGACCGACATCTGGCTGAAGAATTGCAGAACATGACGTTGAATGCTGTAGGTGAAACTGTATTTGAGAAACCGTCGTTCCGCAGAAATATACTCAGCCGGCGCTGTTTGCTGCCTGTGAGCGGATTCTACGAATGGCGCGAATTCAGAAACGCGAAATATCCCTACTTCGTACATCCAAAGGATGCACCCGGTTTTCTGCTCGGCTCTCTTTACGATCGTTGGACAGATCCTTTGACCGGCGAGCATCACGATACCTTTAGTATTATCTCCACTCCGGCCAATCCACTTATGGAATTGATTCACAATGTAAAGAAGCGAATGCCTCTGATACTCGATTATGAAGCTGCCGACCGCTGGCTCAATCCAGCCACATCACCCGATGAACTGAAAACACTCATCAAACCTTATGACGAGAACAGGATGGACGCCTATACCATCAGCAAAGCGGCAGGAAATCCGAGTTTCGACAGGAATATTCCTGAAATTCTAAACCCGGTAAAGTATTCCGAGTTAGACACTCCGACACTGTTCTGAAAAGACAGATTATTCTCGGGAAACTCATATCATTAAACACATTGATATTCAATCTATTGAACACTTCATTCCCAAACAACACAAACACTCTGGCTGAGTGATGAGAATGAATTCTAAAATAACATATATTCGAGAACAAAACTGAACAGATCAACGTTTTAATAATATAAAAACAGAGCCTTAACAGGCATGATCCAGGTCGCGCTGCCGACCCTATTCCTGAGCTGTATTTCGCTTAGGCTTTAAATCAATAATTTCTGATTTTACTAAACCCTATTTTAATCTTAAAGATTATGCCTTCAAAGAAACTGATTGATTTTCTGAATGAAAATCAGATTAAGTTTGTCTTAATTCATCATTCAAGAGCGTATACAGCTAATGAAGTAGCCCATTCTGCCCATATTCACGGTCAGGAACTTGCCAAAACCGTAATATTGAAAATAGACGGAAAGCTGGCTATGGCTGTTCGTCCCGCATCGGGGCTTGTAAATACACGGCTGCTGAAAGAAGAGCTGGGAGCAAGCATGGTGGAAGTTGCCGCTGAACATGAATTCGCCAACGTTTTCCCCGAATGTGAAGTTGGTGCTGAACCTCCATTCGGAAATCTCTATGGAATGAATGTTTATGTATCCGATTCACTCGCGCAAGAACCTGAAATTGCGTTCAATGCTGGAACACATACCGAACTGCTTCGTATGAAATACGAAGACTTCGAACGACTGGTAAATCCCGAAGTGCTACGTTTTTAACCGACACACAACCTTAAAACCCAACTTCCTGGTGAAAAATTGTCTCAAGTTTATGAAAGAAACCCCGGCTGGATGTCATAATCCGACCGGGGTTGTATTTATAAATCCTTAGAAAATTAGATACTAATCCTTCACACACCTTACCGAATGCCCATTGGTATCGAAATCCTGATTCTGCGACACATCAGTGGCATCGTAATGCAGACAATATACATAATAGGTGTACTTATTTACGGCTGTTGCCGACCACCACGAAGTTAATTCTTCAATACCCCAAAATTTATGTGCATCGGCATCATATTCACCACCAGGCAGAGCTGAGAAACCGCTCTTGTTATTGGGTTCGGATTCCAACTTTTTCCAGGTGATGGTTTTGAGTTTATCGCCTGCAAAACGACGATCACCCTGAGATTTAATCAGTATTTTCCACTCTTCGTCACTCGGAATGTGCCATCCATCGGGACAAGCTTTATTGGCTGCAGCATAATCGTAAAGGTATCCGTACACAGCTATATTCTTAGGATTATTGTCATACGCCCAGCAACCCGCGTCGGTTTTGTAGGCGAGGTTTTCGAGCATCCAGGTTTGCGTACCGATAGTGATAGTTTTATAGGTTTTCCCGTCCCTGTTGTCTGTAAATATTCCCTTCTCCTGCGCTTCTACTGGCAGTGCTGGCAGGCACATGATAAGCAGCAGTATTATGATTAGGTTTCGCATGGTATTCAGGTTATGTGTCGGGGTTAATAGTTGTATCTACAAACTCTATTCAGTCAGCACCTGTTTTGTCCGCTTTCTGTCCGTGGATTCTTCTGTCTCCATGATTATCTTTTTCGCCTTGCTAAGTCGTATCAGCCTGTTTTTTTCGGTCAGTTTGTATTTCGTCCATTTCTCCAGTTTGTAATGCAACGGCACCATCAAAGCCGCTACCGAAACCAGTATCAGCAGCATCAGTACGGGTGTATGATTTGTCAGATTTGCAATGATGGGGTGCAGCAGCTGGTCGATATATTCAAAAGTGATAAGCAGCAATATGATACCCAGCGACCTCACAAAGCGCTGGCTCACAATAAAGCTCCGGCTCAGTAACAGAAACGCGATTATAAATACAATAATCACTATAGCCAGTACGCTGAGTTGAAGACGTTGACTGCGTAATTCAGCCTGATGCTGTTTCTCCATCTCCAGTTCCTTTTGCCGAAGCTGTTCGTTGAACACAAGCATATTCATCCGGCTCAGCTTTTCACGGCTGAACATTTCTTCTTCTGTGGCGATCATGATAGTCTGATATTTAAAGGCACTATCAATATTTCCTGTAAACTCATAAAGACGGCTAAGTTGCCTTGCAGCATCCAGAATATCGATTTTAAATTTGCACTTTTGACTTAATCCAAATGATTTCATGGCATAATGAATAGCTGAATCGGTCTGTTGATACCGTTCGAAATGGTTAGACATCTCATAATAGCAATCAATGATGTCTTTTCCCTGTACTGGATTATTTCTTACTGCGTTCAGGTAGGTTCGGAAATGCACCAGCGCCAATAATGGCTGACCCATTTTGGAATATATCATACCAAACAATATTCCAGAATAGACATTAGCTTGTTTTCCAAAACTTTTCATACTTAATTGCAACCTCATTTGGGCATAATGGAAAGCAGAATCAAGTATATTCGTTTTTTCGTATGCTCTGCACAGATAATCAAACAGCTCAATAAAATACGAGTTCATTAGCTTATCTTCCCGTTCGCGATAAAATGGTAGCCCTCTTCGCAGGTAGCGAATAGCTTCTTTATAATTTCCCTCTTCAATATTTAAACCTCCCAAATTATTACTTGCACGAAGTATTCCCATTGTGTCATTTATGGCTTCACTTTGTTTAACTTGTTTAAAAAAACACTCCTGAGCATTGGGAAAATTTCCTGCGTTCCATAAGGCTTTACCCAGCACATCGTAACTGTTCCAGTCTACCCATAGCGGGAGATTTTCTTTGTGTTTCATGGCAAATCTGATGGATTGCTGAGCATAATAGACAGCAGAATCGGGGTCATTATAATTATAATTATCACTAATAATTAAATATGTAACATATTTAGCCGAATCTGTGAGGTTATTATTCAGTTTTGCTTTCAGACTGTCACGATAAGGAATATCCTGAGCAAGCAAACAACATGGAAAAAACAAAGTGATGATTATAAACTTTTTCATTGAATGGGTAAATTCGTATTTCAAAATGTATTTTCCGAAAAAGGTTTTCCCATAACGAAAGAGGAAGACACAGTAGCCGGTCTTCCTCTTGTTGTGTGAACATTTTATTTAATCTCGATCATACGTGCAGTTTTGGGTTTTGTTTCTTCTTTTTTAGGGATCAAAACTGTAAGTATTCCTTTGTCGTAGCTCGCCGTGACTCTATCGGCATCGGCGTCGTCGGGCAGGGTAAACGAACGTATAAAAGCCTGATAGCTGAATTCTCGTTTCGTGTAACGTTCACCATGCTTACCCTTTTCATCTTTGGTTTCACTTTCTTCCTGTTTTTCGGAAGAAACGGTCAGCACATCGTTGTTGACTTCAATTTTGAAGTCGTTTTTGTCAAAACCCGGAACCGCAACATCAATCAGAAACTCTTCTTTGCTTTCACGGATATTCACAGATGGCAATGTCGTGTTTGTTTTTGAGAAATTCCTGTTTGACCAGTCCAATAAATCGTTATCAAAAAAGCGGTCCAGGGATGATTGTGTAAATCGAGCCAGTGACATAATTTGATCCTCCTTATTTGTTTGTTTAGCTTTTTAATTCGAACTCACTCGCTTGCTATTTCAGGTTTTGCTTATTTGTATTATTTAAACAATTTACACTCAATTCTGTTGCTCCCGTCAATCTTTTTTTATTAATCGCCAGGAATACCTTCACTATGCAGGAAAATTCTTTCGCAGGATATTAATATTTGCCCGATTATGGTATTCTACAATAATAATCCTTACATCGGCATGATCGTTTCTGACTGTTAGTTTACTTCCAGTCAGGAGATGATGATTTTTCTGTTCATATTCTTTTTCACAGAAAAAAACTTTATAGTCAGCATCCCTCTCATGTTCCACAATTGAAATTTTCTTAGTTCTCATGATTTTTTCTTAGTACTTTGTGCTTGGATTTCTTTGTTGTTACTTTATCGGCTGTGTGGTCAGAATACAGGGGGGTGATATGACTATCGGTTCTTTCGAGATATACACCGATACATCGATCCTTGAAGTTTACACACACCTGTGTCACCTTCAAAAATTCATTTTTAGCCTCCGAATAAAGGAACAAACCAATCTGTAAAGCTGAAAGTCCGTAGGTGTCGATAAACTGTTGAACCGTTTTACATTCTTCAGTCAATGTTGCCCGGGTAATTTTGTCGTGTACATAAATACCGAAGCCTTCTTTAGTAACATAACCCGCTATTCCGTTCATGAATTTATTTTTCAGTACAGAAATATTAAATTTATAATGATCACTTTGAACATCAGTATTCTTCAGAATTCAATAATACCTTGGTAAACACAGGAAGTCTTTATAATGTAATATCAGAACGCAATCTGATAAATTCAAGAATGAGCTCCAGACTTTTATTAATTCCTAATTTTCCAGTGTTCAGTGTCAGGTCAAAATTTCTTGAATTGGTCCAATCCATTCCGGTGAATGTATTGATATAAAGGGCGCGTTCTTTGTCAGTCTGCTTTATCATTGTGTTGGCTTCCTCTTCAGAAATGTTGTATAAGCCCTGAAGACGGCGATTTCTGAATTCCATATCGGCATGCAGACAAATATCTATCCTGTTTGGAAAATCGCGCAGTACATAAAATCCGCATCGGCCTATGATGACAGCTGAGTGCTCGGCTGCAATTTTTCGGATGATTTCAGATTGTTCATTGAACAATTCCTGCGATGTCGGTGCAAAAATCCGGCGGGTAGGAACATACACGTTGGGTACCGCTGTACCGTAAAAATTCCAGAGTGACTTCCACAAAGGTTCTACACGTTCCTCCTGCGAAGCTACGTCCACAATATTAGCCGAAAAATGTTCAGCAGCTTTCGCTACAATTTCATAATCGGCATAATACATATTCAGCTTTTTTGCTATTTGCTGGCCAATATAAGCTCCCCCACTGCCAAATTCGCGGCTTATTGTGACAATTAACGGTGCATTCTGATTCATTTTTTTTCCTCCTTATAATGTTTTTTAATCAAAATACTGTAATTTTGTGCGCACAACCTTAAACAGACCTTTTTGAAGTATTTTACGCAAACCTGCAATAATTGTTCAATTCGATAATACAGTCAGGATGTATATATTTAAATATATATTCCTGATATTAAAACAATAGCGGAGAGTTAAACGTTCTTGCTGCAAGGTAAAAAAAAACTATATTTCCTTAACATCGAAACGATGTGTCAGACAATTTATTTATTTGTACAAAGGTTTTTGCCCAGTAATTAAGATCCTGTTTTTTATCATATTACTATTAGGGCACACTTTATTGATTATCTGTTCTCCGAAAGAAATCACCCCCGGCCTTTTAATTCCCGATCCATTAAATTAATTCTTTGTAAATGGGAATTCTTAGGAAAAATTTATTTGAAATACAATTTCCTGTTTTTATAAAATTTAAATACACCAGAACAATGAAAACTTTCGTTTCTTCACTCCTTCTCTGCTTCGTGAGTATCTCTCTGATGGCTCAGTCGCCTGTAAATATCAAACTTAACCTCGAAAAAAACAAAGAGTACAAAATCAGAAGTACAACCAAACAGGCTATTCAGCAAACCGCTGGCGGTCAGCAGATTGCTATCGATGTTGTATCAAGTAATGTATTCAGTTTCAAGGTCCTTAATCAGACAAATGACCAGATGGACATTGCTTTCAAATTTGACACCCTGGCTTCCAAAATCAGTTCGGCAATGTTTAAACGTGAAACAAATTCGGCCAAACCCGGCAATGAACCACTCGAAAAAATCATGAATAAAATGAGTAGTTATAAAATTGTCGCGAGAATTTCTACTGCTGGTAAATTCATCCAGTTTGTCAACCTGAACAAGTACACCGACAGTGTTCTTTTTGTACTGGACTCAATCCCGGCTTCAAAACGCGACGATGCCCGCAAACAAACCGATGCACTGCTCAAAGAATCTATTCTCAGAAGCATGATTGAACCTTTCTTCGCATACCTGCCCGAAAAAGCTGTAAACGTCGGCGAAAGCTGGGAAAATTCCTACCTGAACGCATCCGCCAACATGTCGATACTCACACTGAACACCTACAAGCTGGAAGGAGTTGAAAACAACCTGGCTAAACTGTCGGGTATCACCGAAGCCGAATCGATGCCTTCGACCGATCCCGCAGCCAAAGTAACACAGGAGCTGAAAGGTAATCTGACCCTTCAATCTACAATAGACCTTACAACCGGACTTGCACTTAAAAATAACTCGAAAAGCCATTTCGAAGGAGTAACAAAAATGATGAACGGAGGAACTCCGACCGAAATACCAATGAAAATTGATGGCGAAACAGAAACGGTAATGGTTAAATAAAATAGCACAAAAAAAACCGTAAAAATGATGCGAAAAATTTTTGTTATTTTACTTTGCCTGCTTGCAATCAACGTCAATGCACGACAGGTAATATCCGGCACGCTTACCGACAAGGAAACGGTTAAAGCGGTGGATGGTGCAAGCGTTGAATTACTCATGCTACCCGACAGTGCATCAGTTGAATTCACCAAATCCAGTTCAGAGGGACTTTTTATCCTTTACAAAGCCGATACGGCAAAAACCTATTGTTTGCGGGTGAAACATCTGGCTTACAGAACACTGGTTATGCCCGTTGTGAAAAAGAAAAGTTCCATCAACAACCTGGGCAACATCGTACTGGAGCCCAAAACATTCAACCTCAAGGAAGTAGTGATAAATGGCTCCAGAGTAACTGTAACCGAACTGGGCGACCGCACTGTGTATGGCATCCCCGATGGTTTCAAAAAATCATCGTCCGACGGACTGGATGTACTGCGGAAAGTACCGGCAGTGCAGGTAGACTATATGAACGAAGACATTACTGTAAACGGTAAAACGAATATCCGGATAGAAGTGGACGGAGTCACACGTGATAAAGGATATCTGAAACGGCTACATCCCACACAGATTAGTAAAATGGAAATTATCACCAGTCCTTCGGGCAAGTATGATGCGGATGTGGATGCCGTGATTAATGTGATAACCAATCCCGCCATGCGTTACGGACTTAAAGGAATGGCTTACGGAGGTTATTTCCCGTTCAGTAGCAGGTCGCAGATGGAAATGCTGAACGGCAGTCTCGATTACGGATTCGAAAAAATATCCTACTATGTTTCTGCCAACGGAATAGTCCAGGATCTGGGTATCAATTCAACCATGTTACGCCAGGCTACCGGAACCTTAATTAATCAGAACAGTGCTATCGGAGTAAAAGCCCTGATGGGTAACGCCAACGTCGGGCTTATTTATGACCCTGATGAACTGAACGACATCAACCTGAATATTGCCTATAATAACAGTTCGAACCAATCGAATGTAAATGCATGGAACTTCAATACTGTAAATGACTTTCGTAGTATTTTCAAGAGTGTGCAGAATTCTGACAACAGAAATGACGGACTGAATACATCACTGTTTTATAAGCATAAATTCAAAAAAGACACGCAGCACGGTCTGGAAGCAGAACTGAAATACTACAACAGTCTGAACAACTACACAACAACTGACTTCCAAAACATCTACTATAATCAGGCTGATACTGCTGAACTTTCGAAAAGTCCATGGATGCGGGAACTTTCCGATACACGGGTACGTACGCTTTCCGGTCAGACCAACTATACACTGCCTTTCGACAGTGTTTACTTCTTCAATGTGGGTATTAGTGGTAACTATAATTACTATCGTACCGACAACACAAGTCCGCGAAACAATGCTGTCGATATGGATTACCGTGATCTGAGAGCCGGTGGATATGCCGAAATATCCCGAACATTCAAAAAGGGGAGCATTAAAGCTGGTTCAAGATTTGAAACTTCACATATTATTATCAACTCAGCAGAGGGTGGCAACTATTTCTCACCACTGCCCTACGCCAACGCAACCTGGAAGTTAAACGACAAACACAACATGAAACTGTCCTACTCCCGCAGAGTAATCAGACCTTCCAGTTCGCAACTCAATCCGTTTGTCAGCGTTGTCGACAGCCAGACTATCAGTCATGGTAATATCAATCTTAAACCTGCTTACAGAGATAATTTTCAGTTCACTTATAACCTGAAACTCGGTATTAAAAAGGTTACACTCAATATTTCACCGCAATTTTTCTACGAATACAAAACCGGTCTGATACAAAACATTTTAAGTCAGAACAGCGAGACAAAACTATTCGAAAGTGTACCGACAAATATCTCCAACGGATACGAAACCGGAAGTGCACTTTCAGTCAATTCGCAGATCGGAAAGGTTTTGTTTAATTCTAATTTCAGATACAGTTTTTATCATATTGATCAGTATAAAGATCAGATTAATGCTACAAACCGTCACGGCTGGAACTGGAATTCATTTTTCCTGTTTCCCCTGCCCCACGACTTTCAGTTTATGTCGGTGCTGAACTTCAACGGACCGGTACTCGACGGACAGACTGAAACGAAATCATCGCCATTCTACATGATGGGTGCCGGCAAGCAATTCAAAGGAAATCATACTGTGAGGCTTTTAGTTTTCAATCCGTTTCTCGGCAAATTCTTTGAAAATACTTCAACCATCAATAATGCGTCAGTCTATCAGCGCAGTGATTATTACATGAAATCGAACTTTTCCTTTATGCTCATGTATGCCTACAGTTTCAAAGTAGGTAAAACCATTGAAAAGGAGAAACACAACGTGGAACAACAACTGCAGGATAACGTTATCAAAATGCCCATGTCGTTCTGATTTTTCTGCCAATTATCTGGTATATTTCATACAGTCAGTCAGCTTTCGGGTTGACTGACTTTTTTTTTTGTCAATCATTGTTCGTTATTTAGTCGCTCCTTATTATTTCTTATATATCAGTATATGAACAATATAACCTCTAAAATACTTGCATATATTTGCAGGATTATGTATCTTTACGGTATAAAACCCTGCAAATAATGATTGGAAAATTGGCAAAAAAAGGACAAATGGATTTGTTTCGTCCGCAACTGGAAGATTTTATTGA
>Ga0316605_10002104_pt1 | contig 11352 bp, 9 predicted proteins | sample OWC_soil_day20_n_FD_207666 | JGI IMG/M metagenome (GOLD analysis project Ga0316605, IMG submission 207666) | Wetland soil microbial communities from Old Woman Creek delta, Ohio, United States - OWC_soil_day20_noCT | ecosystem: Environmental > Terrestrial > Soil > Wetlands | place: USA: Ohio... | reverse complement strand
CGATGGCGGGTTCAACACCACTACCCAGCCGTAGCGGCTGGTGGAATATTCCACCTGGTACATCGTCGAAAACTGGATGATGCTCGGCGCGGACAAGTCAAAGGCGGGCGCCGTGTACCACGTGTAGGAGTAGTAGTTGGCCCCCGTCGTGCAATTGAACGGAGATGGTACCGCCGCGGTCGGCATGTCGAAAGAGACATGGACGCGATGGCCGGTGCCGGCGTCGTCCGAGATGTCCAGACGTCCGGCGATGGTGTCGATTCGCGCCGCTACGGCGTCGCCCCAGATCTTGTCGCCAGAGGCGCTTCGGAACGTCACGGTTGCCTGAATGTCCTTGTGTCTGATCTGGCCGATGCCGGTGGTCGGCAGCACCAGCAGTACGATCGCCAGGCCGACAGCGATTGCCAGGCCGATTGAGACACGCGGTTTCATGATGTCCTCCTCGCTCACTGGGGAGCGCAGACGGCGCGACCAGCCGGTCCGGCGATCAAACCGCCACGGCAGGCGCCCGCCTCCTCCTGTATGTAGCCCGGGCGCGGGACCATAGGAAGCATTAGCGCCTCACCACGGCCCGCCTCAACATAACGTCCTTCTCAGACGCAGCCCGTGCAGGGCTCAGGATCGCCGGCCACTGGGCGATCCGTGACACAGTGCGAGTGCATTCGCGAGGGCGTGAATTGACGAGGTGGACAGAGGTTAGCGGTTCCCGGCCGAATCCGCGGCGGCGACGGTGGCAGCGCATGAGAGCGAACTTTCTTTGCGCCGAACTGCTGGAGTGAGCTTGACACCAACAATGTACGCCTCGCCGCAGGGGCGTCAAGGCCACCGACGCCGTCGTTGTCAGAATGTGTATCAATTCCGCGACACCGGGCCGCGACCGAGGGACGGCGCACCGCGCAGGGGATGTAGACTCGACCTCGGCGGCTAGGCCGACGGGCCGAACGGGGGCATTCCACCCTGACTTTCTACCGACGCTTGTCCAGTTCAGCGCTTGGGTGAGGCGCAGCCGTTGTCGGCGACTCCTTCATCTTCGGGCCGGGTGACCGTGGCAGGACAGGGCGGGGAAGCGGCTGCGTGACCGGTCAGCACATCATCGAGTCGCGGCTACCACGAGCAATACCACCAGACACGACAACGCCCGACCTCGCGACCGGGCGCTGCGTACTTGTGGGCTTGTTATTGGCCGAATATGGTGAGCCGGGTGGGGATCGAACCCACGACCACCGCATTAAAAGTGCGATGCTCTACCACTGAGCTACCGGCCCGCCGTCGCCATTCTACCCCACGAAAACGGTGACACTTCCCATTTTCCCCGAGTCACCTCGCACGGCTCCAGGAAATGGAAAGTGTCACCGTTCTGGGTTTTCTTCGCCGTTACTTGACGGTGAACGGAATCGTCAGCTTCGTGTTCTCCCACTCCATCGTGAGGAGGCCGGCGGACGCGCCGGTGCCGGCGAGCGTGATGGTGAACTGCTCGACGGGGGCCGCCGTCGCCCCGACCTTCAGATCGACGCGCGCCAGGTCCTGCGCCTGGTCGTACTGCGTGCCCCACTGGCCCGTCTGCTTGTTGACGATGAGCTTCCACGCCTTCTCGCCCGGCAGCGTGTAGAGCGTGTACGTGCCGGCGGGCACGACCGTGCCGCCGATCTCCAGCGCCGCGCTGGTCTTCAGCGTCGTCGCTGCGTTGGCGCCGGTGCGCCACACCTTGTCGTACGGGACGAGCTCGCCCATGATCTTCCGCCCGCGCATCGAGGGGCGCGCGTAGTCGATGGTGATGGTGGCCGCGCCGATCGTCACCGCCGCCTGGCCGGGAGGGCTGAGCGGGGGCTTCTGCTGGGCGGCGGCGGGGGCCATCCCGGCTACCAGCAGGACGGCAACGAGCATCAGGGTCGTGAAACGGGTCGTCATCGTGGCGTTCTCCTTCTGTCTGCGGTTTCATGACCCGTTCCGGCGGGTTCGACGGGCTGCCGTGCGCAGGTCATGAAACCAGTCCTAGAGGATCTTCTGACCCAGGGCGGAGAGCGCGAGCTCCATGCCCAGGGCCGCGGTGGTGTTCTGCACGTCGAGGATCGGGTTGACCTCGACGAGGTCGAGCGACGTCAGGAGCCCGGAGTCGGCGACCATCTCCATCAGGAGGTGCGCTTCGCGGAACCCCAGGCCGCCGCGGACCGCCGTGCCCACGCCGGGAGCGATGGCGGGGTCGCAGGCGTCCATGTCGAACGACACGTGAATGCCGGCGGTGCCCGCACCGGCGGCGGCGAGGGCCTGCTGGGCCACAGAGGCCATGCCCTGGCGATCGATGTCCGACATCGTGAACACCCGGACCCCGGAGCGCCGGATGTGCGCCTTCTCGCCGGCATCGAGATCGCGAATGCCGAGGAGAACCGTGCGGGCCGGGTCGACCGCCGGGACCCGCGCGGAGAGGCGGGCGAGTTCCTGCGGCTCGGGACCGACCAGGGCGGCGAGCGGCATCCCGTGGACGTTGCCGCTGCCGCTGGAGGCGGGCGTGTTCATGTCGCCGTGGGCGTCGACCCAGATGAGCCCGATCGTCCGCGCGTGCGCGTGCGCCCAGTCCGACGCGGCGGCGACCGAGCCGGCGCCGAGGCTGTGATCGCCGCCGAGCACGAGCGGGAGGGCGCCGTCCCTGAGGCTGCCGAGCACCGCGTGGTGCAGGCGCTGGCAGACCCGGGCGATCTCGCGGATGTACTTCTTCGCCGGGTCGCCGGGGCTGCGCGTTTCGGGAATGGGCACGTGCAGGTCGCCGCGGTCGGTCACCGCGTGGCCGAGCGCGGCGATGCGCCGGTCGAGGCCCGCGATGCGGAGCGCCGACGGACCCATGTCCACCCCGCGGCGGCCCTGCCCGAGATCGAGGGGCACCCCGATGATGTGAATGGGTCTCCGTTCCATTCAGCGCTCCTGGCGCTTCACCGACACCGAGATGCCTTCGCCCGACGGCGACACGATGGCGGATCGAATTCCGGGGTGCGTGCGGAGCGTGCCGAGGAAGTCGCCCATCTCCGACGCCTTGTTCACCACGTTGTGCGCGACGAAGAGGCCTCCGGCGTCGAGGCGCGGGAACACGAGATCGAAGAACCGCTGGTAGTCCTTCTTCCAGGCGTCGAGAAAGACGAGGTCGAAGGTGCCCGGCAGTCCCGGAATGGCCTTGAACGCGTCGCCTGGCACGACCTGGATGACGTCGGCGAGGCCGGCGGCCCTGATGTTCGCCTCCGCGTCCTTCGCCCGCGCCGGGTCGTACTCGATCGTGACGAGCCGCCCGCCCGTCTCGCGCAAGCCGAGGCCGATCCAGATCGCAGAGTAGCCGTTCGCGGCGCCGATCTCGAGGACCTTCTTCGCCCCCGACGAAACGACGAGGAACCGCAGGAAGCGCCCGTCCTCCTCGGAGACGGCGAGGAGGTTGGAATCGGCGGCCTTGATGCGGGTGAGCACCGACGCGGCGGCCTTGGGCAGCGGCGGGTCGGCCAGGCCGGGCGCGGGGGCGGCGAGCAGGCAGAACCCCGCCAGGAACATCGACCACCGTCGGCGCGGCATGCGAACTCCGTTCGTCCGGCGTCGACGCGCTCGCGCGGCGCAAGCCAGTCGCAGCGAGGCGGTGACACCGTCCCGAGAGGGCCGGAGGGACACCCGCGGAAGCGGACCGTTCCGGACTAGGCGTGCCCCTCTGGCGTGAGATGCACCATCTTATCAGGGCTGGGCGTGCTCATGGCGAGGGCCCCCGCGTCGGTCAATTCCGCCACGGTGGACGCCACTTCCCAGAGGTGGGTGCGGCACTGCGACAGATCGCGCCGCACGTCGGCGGGGATGCCGGGCCTCAGCATGGCCAGGTCGAGAGTCCCGAGGGCGGCCGCCAGCGGGCCCGAGATCTCCTCGCAGACGGCGGCGGCGATCTCGGTGATGACCCTGAGACGCTGGTCGTGCAGGCGCGTGGACGCCTCCACGCGCGCGGCGATGAGGCGCCGCAGGCGCGCCGCGAGCTCCCGCGCCGGCACGGGCTTGACCAGGTAGTCGTCGGCGCCGGTCTCGAAGCCCTGGAGCTTCGAGGGCGTGTCACCCAGGCCCGTCAGCATCACGATCGGAATCTCCCGGGTGGACTCATCCTCCCGGAGCGCTCGGCAGACGGCGAACCCGTCCATGCCGGGGAGGCGCACGTCGAGGACGATGGCGTCCAGGGACGAGGAGCGGGCGGCGTACAGCCCGGACGGCCCGTCGGGGGCGCAGGTGACGCGGAACCCCTGCAGTTTCAGCAGTTCCTGGAGGCCGTGTGCGGCCCGTTCCTGGTCCTCGACCAGGAGCACGTGGGGCTGGGAGGCCTGGGAGGCCGGGCTGGATGCGGTCGTCTCGGGCATGTGCAACTCCGGGAAGTGTATCGGCGCCTCCTGCCCGTTTCGGTAGAGGAGTGCCGGCGGATGCATCGGCCTTCCCGGTCCTGCACCGGCCGGATGGCCGACCTGGCCCCGCGGGTGCCGGAGTTTTCGTGCTACACTCTATCGCCTTTCTCCCACCGGTCTGCGCGGTTCCCCCCGCAGGAGGGCGCCTTGAGTCCGATCCTCGTACGGCCCGTTCGCGAGCAACTGGAGCACGACCGGGTGATCCGCCTGCTGCAGGCGCGATACAAGCGCCGCTTCTCGGTTGGCGTCAATCCCGGGGCGGAGCAGGCGGCTCCCGTCGGCACCGCCCCTGACCTCCAGTACCCCGACCTGGTTCTGGCGTCGCCCGGCACGGGCAAGAAGCTCGCGGGCGTCGTCGAAGTCGAGACCAACGAATCCGTCAATCAGCTGGAGGCGATGGCCCAGTGGGCGCGCCTCGGCCGCCTGCCCGTGGAGTTCATCCTCGTCGTGCCGTCGGGCGTGGCCGGTGTCGCGCGCAGGCTGTGCGCGGACCATGGCGTCGGCGTCACCGAGATCTGTACGTACCACGGCATCGGCGATCAGATCCGCTTCGCCCAGGTGCACCGTGCCCCGTTGGCCGACAAGCTCAGCGCCGCGCGGGCCGCCGCCGCCGAGGCGCGTCGCGCGCTGGCCAGGGAGACGGAGGGGCGGAAGGCGCCGGCCGCCAAGGCCAGGCCGAAGCGCGCCGCGCCGAAACGCCAGTCCGCGAAATCGGTCCGCCCGGCGGCGAAGCGGGCGGCGAAGAAGAGATAGGACGGAGCCAGGGCGTTCCCAGCCAGCCGCGCCGGTCACGCGTCTAACAACTCGAGGGGCAGCCGACGGCCGGGCCGGAGGTGTGCCGGGAGCTGGCAGGCTTCCTGCGGTAGAATGGATCTGCCAGAGGGCAAGAGGGTTACCCATGACGCGCCCAGTGTTTCGTTTGCCGGTGTTCGCATCCGTTGTCCTGACCGGGTCGGTGCTGATGGCCCAGGCCCCGGCTGCGCCGGGCCAGGCGCCCCAGCAGGGGCAGAAGCCGACGTACCGGGTCACGGTCGATCTCGTGACCAACGACGTGATTGCCCGCGACGCCCAGGGCCAGTTCGTGGCGGACCTGACGAAGGACGACTTCGAGGTCTACGAGGACGGCGTGCCCCAGGAGGTGGCGTCGCTCGTGCTGGTGCACGGCGGCCGCGTCTCGAACCTCGCGTTGCCGCCGCCGGCCGCACCGCCCGAGGGCATCATCCTGCCGCCCGCGAGGCCGACCAACGACGCGTCGGGGCGCATCTTCATCCTGTTCATCGACGACCTGCACCTGGATTTCAAGAACACGGCGCGGGTCCGCGACCTGCTCAAGAAGATCAAGGGCACGCTCATCCACCAGGGCGACATGTTCGGCATCGTGTCGTCGGGCACCTCGTCGATCGCCATCGACCTGACGTACGACCTGAAGCGAATCGACGAGGCGCTCAAGAAGGTGATGGGCGGCGCGCTCAAGCCGACCGACATCATCCAGGGGCCGGAAGGGCAGGAAGGGCCGACCGAGGTGCGCTACCGGGCGCACGTGGCGTTCGCGTCGGCGGCCGAGCTCCTCGACAACCTGTCGAAGGTGCAGAACCGGCGCAAGGCCCTGATCTACGTGAGCAACGGGTACGACTTCAACCCCTTCGAGAAGTCGCGGAGCGGCCAGGCGGAGTTCTTCGAGAACCGCTTCGGCACGCAGGTCAACCCGTCGGCGAACACGACGACGGAGACCGGAGAGAATGCCGGGACCCAGCAGGGGACCGACATCAACGACCCCTCGCGCTCGGGGGCGAAATTCGCCGACGCCGATCTGGTGCGCGAGCTGGCCGACCTGACGCGGGCGGCGAACCGCGCGAACGCGACGATCTACACGATCGACCCGCGCGGCCTCGTGGGCATGCCGGACCTCGACGACAACGTCGACCCGGTCGAGTTCCAGGAGTACATCACGAACTCCATCAACAGCCTGCGCGTGCTGGCGGAGCAGACCGGCGGCATCGCGGTCGTGAACCAGAACGACTTCGACAAGGCGCTCAAGCGCATCGACGCCGAGACGAGCGACTACTACATGATCGGGTACTACTCGACCAATCCCGATCCCCTGAAGCGGACCCGGCAGATCGACGTCAAGGTGAAGCGGAAGGACGTCGACGTCTGGGCCCGCAAGTCGTACAGCATCAAGACGGGACCGCGGCGGTAAGGCGGCCGCCGGGCGCCCGGCGAGGGCTGGCCCTGGTGTCTGCCAGGGGCCGGACCCCCTACCTGTGGTGTGCCTGGATTTTGCAGCCACGAAATCCCCGGCTCAGGGGTTTGATGTATACTCGTCAGGCTCGGGTCGGGTGTCGGCTGGCGACAGGGGGTCGCCGGCTCCTGCCGCGCCCGTCTTCGACGCACTGAGTGCCAATCCCAGGGACACTCTATCGGGAGATGAACTGATGCATCAGCGAGTGCGGATTCTGTTCGGACTGCTCGTGGTCTGCGCCGTGTTCTGGGCGCCGTCCGGCGCGAACGCGCAAGGCGTGACCACGGGGTCCATCGCGGGCATCGTCAAGGACGCGCAGGGCCTGGCCGTGCCGGGTTCGACCGTCGTCGCGGTGCACGAACCGTCGGGGTCGACCTACGAGGCCGTCACCCGCGAGGACGGCCGGTTTTCCATTCCCGGCATGCGCGTCGGCGGCCCGTATACGGTCACCGCGTCGCTCGAGGGCTTCCAGCCCCAGGTGACGAGGGACGTGTACGTCAACCTCGGCGTCGCGGCCGACCTGACGCTCACGCTCAAGACGCTGGCCGTGAGCGAGGAAGTGACGGTCGTGGCTCAGTCGGACGCGGTGTTCAGTTCGGCACGCACCGGCGCGTCGACGGCCATCTCGCGCGAGACGCTCGCGTCGCTCCCCACGCTGTCGAACAGCCTCAGGGATTTCACGCGCCTGACGCCGCAGGCCGCGGGCACGTCGTTCGGCGGTGTCGACAACCGGTTGAACAACATCACGGTTGACGGCTCCTATTTCAACAACTCGTTCGGCCTGGCCGGCTCGCCCGGCGACCGCACGGGCGTCGCGCCGATCTCGCTGTCGGCCATCGAGGCCGTGCAGGTCAACATCGCGCCGTACGACGTGCGCCAGGGGAACTTCGTCGGCGCCGGCGTCAATACGGTCACGCGCAGCGGCGGCAACGCGTTCCGCGGGTCGGCGTTCTACCAGTGGAAGAACGACAGCCTGGTGGGCACCGAGGCGAAGGGGCTGGCGTACGATCCCGGATCGTTCGATTTCCACAACACGGGCGGCTGGGTCTCCGGCCCGATCGTGAAGAACAAGCTGTTCTTCTTCTTCAATTTCGAGGACGAGGCCAACACCTACCCGGGGACGACGTACAAGGCGAACCAGGGCGGAGAGACGGTGGCCGGCAACACCACGCGCGTGCTGGCGTCCGATCTGCAGGCCCTGTCGGCCTTCATGAAGTCGAAGTTCGACTACGACACCGGGCCGTACGAGGACTACCAGTTCGAAACGCCCGCGCGCCGGTACCTGTTCCGCAGCGACTACAACCTCAATTCGACGAACAAGGTCAGCTTCCGGTACAACCAGCTCGATTCGAACACCGACGTCCTCCTCTCGAACTCCTCGTCGCTGGGCTTCGGCACGCGCCGGTCCAACCTGACCGGGCTGAACTTCGAGTCGTCGAACTACCAGATCAAGGAAGACATCCTCTCGTTCATCGGCGAGTGGAACGGCGCCTTCGGCGGCAACAAGGCCAACACCCTCATCGTGGGCTACACGAAGCAGGACGAGAGCCGCGACGTCCGGTACCCCAAACTGTTCCCGTTCATCGACATCCTCGAGGGCACGTCGGTCTACACGTCGCTCGGCTACGAGCCGTTCACGCCGAACAACGAACTGCGGTACAACACGTTCCAGCTGCAGGACAACTTCTCGGTCTACCTGAAGGGCCACTCGCTGACCTTCGGCGGGAGCTACGAGAACTACCGGTCCGAGAACGTGTTCTTCCCCGGCAAGCAGAGCGCCTACGTCTACAACTCGCTGTCCGACTTCTACACGGACATGAACGACTACCTGGCCAATCCGAACCGGACCGTCTCGCCGATCACGCTGCGGCGCTTCCAGGTGCGGTGGAACAACATCCCGGGGTCGGAGAAGCCGTTGCAGCCCCTTGAGGTCCAGTACTTCGGCGCCTACGCGCAGGACGTGTGGCAGTGGAAGAGCAACTTCTCGCTCACGTACGGCCTCCGGTTCGACGTCCCGGTGTTCGGCGACACCGGGTATGAGAACGCGGTCGCGGACGCCATGACGTTCATGGACGAGGACGGCCAGCCGGTGCAGTATTCGACGGCGAAGCTGCCGGACCCCAGGGTCCTGTGGTCGCCGCGCGTGGGCTTCAACTGGGACGTGTTCGGCAACCGGAACACCCAGTTCCGGGGCGGCACGGGCATCTTCACGGGCAAGCCGGCCTACGTCTGGATCTCCAACCAGATCGGCAACACGGGCGTGCTGACGGGATTCGAGCAGATTGACAACACCACGGCGCGGCCGTTCAACCCGAACACGGAGCGCTACAAGCCGGCCACCGTGACGGGAGCGCCCGCGTCGAGTTTCGAACTCGCGCTCACCGACCCCAACTTCAAGTTCCCGCAGGTGTGGCGCACGAGCATCGGCGTCGACCAGCGGCTGCCAGGCGGCTGGGTCGGGACGATCGAGTACCTGTACAGCCAGGACGTCAACGGCACGTACTACATCAACGCCAACCTGCCCAAGCCGAACTCCGCCTACGCCGGCGCGGACGGGCGCCCCCGCTGGGTCGGCACGAACAGCAACCGCATCAACCCGACGGTCTCGAACGCCGTCGTGCTGAAGAACCAGAACGTCGGCACGAACTGGAACATCAGCGGCAGCCTCGAGCGCACCTACCGCGCCGGCCTTTACATCAAGGGCGGGTACCGCTACGGACGGGCCTGGAACACCGTGGACCCGGGCTCGATCGCCTTCGGCTCCTGGAACAACAACCAGCACTCGGGCAACCCGAACAACCCGGGCGTCGCGTATTCGGCGTCGTCTCCCGGCCACCGGATCTTCGCGGCGGGCTCGTACACGTTCGAGTGGCTGAAGGCGCTGGCCACGTCGGTGTCGGTGGTCTTCGAAGGCTACACCAACGGCCAGGCGAGCTACACGTTCTCGGGCGATGCCAACGGCGACGGCGGCACGAGCAACGACCTGCTCTACATCCCGCGCGACCAGTCGGAGATGAACTTCCAGCAGTACAGTTCGACGGTCGCCGGGGTGGCGAAGACGTTCACGCCGGCCGAGCAGGCGGCGGCGTGGGAGGCGTACATCCAGCAGGACGATTACCTCAGCCAGCACCGCGGCGAGTACGCGGTCCGCGGGGCCGTCTTCCTGCCGCTGGTGTTCAGGACCGACCTCAGCGTGTCGCAGGACGTCTTCAAGAACATCGCCGGCCGCAGGAACTCCCTGCAGTTCCGTGTCGACATCGCCAACTTCGGCAACCTGCTGAACAGCGACTGGGGCGTCGGCCAGCGCCTGGTCAACGCGCAGCCGCTCCTCGTCCCGACCAGCGCACAGGGCGGCCCCGCGGACGCGTCCGGGCGCGCACAGTACCGGCTGCGGGCCATCAACAACGAGTTGATGACCAAGTCGCTCGAGACGACGGCCGGATTCAGCGACGTCTACAGCGTGATGTTCAGCCTCAGGTATCAATTCTAAGAGCGGTAGTCAGAAGCCAGTAGCCAGTAGGAAGAGAAGAGACAACAGACCAGGGACTGGGAACGGGCGGTGGGTGCGAACGGGTACCCACCGCCCGTTGTCTTTGGGACGGCAGGCGATCGTGAGGACCGCGCCGCGCACGACGACGCTGCGGCGTCGGCAGGCGAACGGGGCCGCTGGAAGCAGGGAAGCTGGCGGAAAGGACGGCTACGCCCGCCGCGGAGCGCGCCCCGCCGGGCGGTCCGCGTGCGTGCCGGGCTCAGCCGATCAGGAGGCCTGCGCCTGGACCAGTCTCGTGGCGGGGGTCGTCATCCGGCTGGTCTGAATCGTGTGGTTCCGGCGGTGCCCGTGGGCATCGCAGGTCTGTCCTTTTTCCTCGACGTACGACACTTCGCGGTTCGTGGCGAGCTCGCGATAGCGGCCAACCACGCATCCGCAGGAAAGAGTTGTGAAGCCGAGGAGCCGTACCAGGCTCATACCGTTCTCCTGGCTTCGCGCTTTTGCAAACAGCGTGCCCCGCGAATCCGGTGTCGCACGGGCGATACGCACACCGGAACCCGTGTAGAATCGGCCGCGATCGTGTAGATTCTGGGTGGCGTCTTCACATGAGTGCACGGAATTTCCGGGATCTGCTCTGGATGTTTGGATTCTTCATCCCACGGATTGGATCGTCCGCGTCCGCACGCGGCACGGGCATTGACACATTCCGTCAACACCGCGACACTGTTAGGGCCCGTGCATCGGGCGCGAGGTGTCCGTGAGGAACAAGTTCTACTCGATTCCAACCTGCCCGCACTGCCGCACGGCCCGCGAGTACCTTCGGCAGAAGGGCGTCGACTACATCGAATTCGACGTTTCCACCGACCTCGCCGCGCTCCGGGCGATGCTGACCATGACCGCGCGGGCGGAGGTGCCGGCGATTGTCGCGGGCGACAGCGCCGTGGTGGGGTTCAATCCGGCGTCATGGGACGCGCTGCTGAAACGGACGGAGGAGCTCCAGGCCCACGATCCGTACAAGCTCCCCGAGTCGCTGGGGCCCGACCCCTACGAAGGCGTGGACTAGACTCGGCCTAAAGTCCCTTCGCGTCTGTGCCGATACGTCCCGATAGCGCCGCTCTTTTTGGTTGGCGCGATCCGGGCGTTCTGGTAGACTTCTCGACCAAGTGCTTGTGCAGCTAGCTGATACGGGGAGACAGCGTGGCCGAGCGTAGCGA
>Ga0316605_10002101_pt1 | contig 11362 bp, 7 predicted proteins | sample OWC_soil_day20_n_FD_207666 | JGI IMG/M metagenome (GOLD analysis project Ga0316605, IMG submission 207666) | Wetland soil microbial communities from Old Woman Creek delta, Ohio, United States - OWC_soil_day20_noCT | ecosystem: Environmental > Terrestrial > Soil > Wetlands | place: USA: Ohio... | reverse complement strand
CCACATCTGCGCCGGCGGCCGACGCCGGCAAGAAATAAGGAAGAACCATGCTCGCCAAGTTCTTCATCGACCGCCCGGTGTTCGCCTGGGTGATCGCCATCGTCATCATGCTGGCGGGGGTGCTGGCGATCAAAAAGCTCCCCGTCTCCCAGTATCCCCAGGTGGCCCAGCCTTCCCTGGCGTTCACCATCAACTACCCCGGCGCCTCGGCGCAGGTGATCGAGGAGACCGTCACCTCCCTGATTGAACAGGAGATGAACGGCATCGAGCGCCTGTTGTACATGGAATCCAGCTCCGAACTCGGCGTCGGTACCCTGACCCTGACCTTCGAGGCCGGCACCAACATTGACGTCGCCTCGGTGGAAGCGCAAAACCGCTACAAGCGCATCGAGGCGCGACTGCCGGACGACGTGCGGCGCATCGGCGTGCCGGTGACCAAGCCGCAGCGCAACTACCTGATGTTCGTCACCCTCTACTCCCCGGACAAGAGCAAGAGCAACGTGGACCTGGGCAGCTTTGCCGCCGCCAACGTGCTGGAGCATGTGCGCCGCGTCAAGGGGGTCGGCGAGGCGATCCTGTTCGGCACCGAGTATTCGATGCGCATCTGGCTCAAGCCGGAAAAGCTCCACGCCTTCAACATGGCCCCCGGGGATGTGATGGCCGCCATCCGTTCCCAGAACGTCGAACTCGCCACCGGCGAAATCGGCCAGGCGCCGGCCAGCAAGGGCCAGCAACTGACCGCCGTGATCGTCACCAAGAGTCGCTTATCTACGCCGGAACAGTTCGGCGAGATTATCGTCCGCTCCCAGGCCGACGGCTCCACGGTCAAGGTCAAGGACGTGGCGCGGGTCGAACTCGGCGCCCAGGACTACAACATCTACGCCCGCATGGACGGCCAGCCGACGGCGGCAATGGCGGTACGCGTCGCCCCCGACGGCAACGCCCTCGAAGTCGCCAAGGCGGTGAAGGCGAAGATGACCGAGCTGTCGAAGTACTTCCCCGAGGGCATCGCCTGGGAGGTGCCCTACGACACCTCGCGCTTTGTCGAAATTTCCATCAGCGAAGTGGTGAAGACTCTCGCCGAGGCCATGATTCTGGTGGTGCTGGTGATGTATCTGTTCCTCGAAAACATCCGCGCCACGTTCATCCCCACCATCGTCGTGCCGGTGGCTCTGACCGGCGCCATGGTCGGCCTCTACCTGCTCGGCTACTCGATCAACGTCCTTACCCTGTTCGCCATGGTGCTCGCCATCGGCATCGTCGTGGACGACGCCATCGTCGTGATCGAGAACGTCGAACGCATCATGACCGAGGAAGGCCTCTCGCCCCGCGACGCCACGCGCAAGGCGATGGACCAGATCATCGGCGCCATCATCGGCATCACCGTGGTATTGACGGCGGTGTTCCTGCCGATGATTTTCTTCGGCGGCTCGGTCGGGGCCATCTACCGCCAGTTCGCCGTGACGCTGATTCTCACCATGGCCTTCTCGGCCCTGATGGCCCTTACCCTGACGCCGGCCCTGTGCGCCAGCCTGCTGAAGCACAAGCCGGGCGAGGAGGTGCTGCCCAGCACCGGCTTCTTCGGCGCTTTCAACCGCTTCTTCGCCAGCACCATCGCCCGCTACAAGGCCCGCGTCACCAAGATTCTTGGCCGCACCGGGCGCTGGGTGGTGATCTACCTGGTCATCGTCGCCGGCACCGGCCTGCTGTTCTCGCGACTCCCCGGCAGCTTCCTGCCCGAGGAGGACCAGGGCTACTTCATCGCCATGATGCAGCTGCCGCCGGGCGCGACCCAGGAACGAACGGTGGAAGTGCTGAACGAAGTCGAACAGTTCTACCTCAAGCAGCCGGAGGTGGCCCACGTCATCGGCGTCGTCGGCTTCTCCTTCTTCGGCCGCGGCCAGAATTCGGCCATCGCCTTCGTCCGCCTCAAGGACTGGGACGAGCGCAAGGGCGAAGGCAGCACCGCTACCGCCCTGGTGCGCAAGGCCAACATGACCCTGTTCCAGATCAAGCAGGCGATGATTTTCGCCATCAACGTGCCGCCGATTCCCGAACTCGCTTCCGTCGGTGGCTTCGACTTCCGCTTGCAGGACCGCGCCGGCAACGGCCGCGAGAAGCTGCTGGAAGCCCGCAACATCGCCCTCGGTCTCGCCAGCCAGAACCCCAATCTGACGGGAGTGCGCCCGGAAGGTCAGGAGGCCGGCCCGCAACTGCTGCTCGACGTGGATCGCGCCAAGGCCCAGGCCCTGGGCATCAACATGGCCAGCTTCAACGAGACCATCCAGGCCACCCTTGGCGTCGCCTACGTGAACGACTTCGTCCGTCAGGGCCGCATCCTGCGGGTGCAGATGCAGGCCGAGGCCGACCTGCGCTCCAACAGCGATGCGCTGCTGCGTCTGCCGATCCGCAACGCCAAGGGCGACATGGTGCCCCTGGGTGAATTCGTCACGCCGCGCTGGATCGTCGGCTCGCCCAAGCTCGACCGCTACAACGGCCTGCCCTCGATGAAGATCTCCGGCAGCCCGGCGCCCGGCAAGAGTTCCGGCGAGGCCATGGCGGCCATGGAAGAGGCGGCGGCCAAGCTGCCGCCGGGCTTCGGCTTCGAGTGGTCCGGCAACTCGTTTGAAGAAAAGCTCTCGGGGTCGCAGGCGCCGCTGCTGTTCGCCATTTCCCTGGTGGTGGTGTTCCTCGCTCTTGCTGCCCTCTACGAGAGCTGGTCGATTCCCTTCGCCGTGATTCTCGTCGTGCCCCTGGGCATACTCGGCGCGGTGCTGGCGGTGCTCGTGCGCGGCCTGCCCAACGACGTGTATTTCAAGGTCGGCCTGATTGCCACCATCGGTCTCTCGGCGAAGAACGCGATTCTGATTATCGAGTTCGCCAAGGAGCTCAACCGCAACGGCATGGAACTGGTGGCAGCGACGCTGGAAGCCTGCCGTCTGCGTTTCCGCCCGATCCTGATGACCTCCTTCGCCTTCATCCTCGGTGTGCTGCCCCTGGCAATTTCCAGCGGCGCCGGCGCCCAGAGCCGCCACGCCATCGGCACCGGCGTCATGGGCGGCATGATCGGCGCCACCGTGCTCGGCGTGTTCCTCGTCCCCGTGTTCTTCGTTGCCGTGCGCCGCATCTTCCCCGAGAAGGCACGGCCCGAGGGAGAACATCATGAGTGAGATGTTGATGAAAACCACCCCTAAGACCCTCGCCGTGCTGCTGGCTGCCTCCCTTGCCGGCTGCTCCCTGATGCCCGACTACGAGCGCCCGGCGGCGCCGGTGGCCCAGGACTGGCCGGCCCTCAAGCGGGCTGATGCGGTTACGCCGCCCCAGCGCAAGGCCAGCGACGTGAGCTGGCAGGCCTTCTTCCCCGATCCGCGTCTGCAAGCCCTGATCGGTGCGGCGCTGGAACACAACCGCGACATGAAGATCGCCGTCGCCCGTATCGACGAAGCCCGCGCCCAATGGGGCGTCGCCCGCGCCGACCGCTTCCCGACCCTGAATGCCAGTGTCGGCCGCAATGCCGTGCGCACCCCGCCCGAGTTGTCGTCCACTGGCCGCAAGCTCACCACCCAGCGTTACGATGCCGGCCTCTCCATGGCGGCCTTCGAGGTGGATTTCTGGGGCCGTGTCGGCAGCCTGTCCGCCGCCGCCCAGGCCGGCTACCTGGCCAGCGAGGAAGCCCAGCGCGCCTTCCGCCTGAGCTTGATCGCCGATGTCGCCAACGCTTATCTCTCCGCCCTCGAACTCGCCGAGCGCGTCGAACTTTCCCGCGCTACCCTCAAGACCCGCGAGGAAACCCGCGCCATGGTGGCGAAGCGGCGCGAAGTCGGCCTCGCCGGCGATCTCGACTACCTCCAGGCCGACGGCGCCTATCAAGCCGTGCGTTCCGACCTCGCCAGCCTCGAACGCCAGTGGGCCGCCGCCGACAACTTCCTGACCCAGATCGTCGGCCAGTTGCCGGCGACGCTGCCGGAAGGCAAGGCCCTCGCCGACCAGAGCATCGTCGCCGACCTCGCCGCCGGCATCCCTTCCGAGGTGCTGCTGGCCCGGCCCGACGTGCGTGCCGCCGAACAGAAGCTGATCGCCGCCAACGCCAACATCGGCGCCGCCCGCGCCGCCTTCCTGCCGAAGCTGCTGCTGACTGCCTTCCTCGGTAGCGCCAGCAAGTCCCTCGCCGGCCTCTTCGACGCCGGCAGCGGCGCCTGGAGTTTCCAGCCCAGCCTCTCCATGCCGCTGTTCGACATGGGCCGCACGGCGGCCAACACCGACATCGCCGAGGCGCGCAAGGTGATTGCCGTCGCCGAGTACGAGAAGGCGATTCAGACCGCTTTCCGCGAAGTCGCCGACCAACTCGCCGCCCGCGACAAGCTGGCCGAGCAACTGGCGGCGCAGACCGAAGCTGCCGCCGGTCAGGCCCAGCGCCTCAAGCTCGCCGAGGCCCGCTACCAGGCCGGCATCAGCAGCTACCTGGAAGTCCTCGACGCCCAGCGCGACAGCTTCAGCGCGCGCCAGAACGAACTCGCCACCCGCCGCGCCTATTACGCGGCGGCAGCGTCGCTCTACAAGGCTCTCGGGGGTGGGGCGGAGTAGTTAAGCTCCCCGACAAAAAGGGGCCGGGCTCACATTTAGCCACTTCCTCACGAACTGCCCATTCAACAAGCCTTGCAGCCAAGGCGCCGAACGCATCAAATTAAATCGAGCCTGGCCCCTTTTAATTCTGTGAATTCCTTGTCAGGGCTTGGCGGTGCTAGGGTGAGATGCGTGTGGGGTGAGGTCGAGGCGCGGCCAGTCGATGTACTCGGTGTCTTTGCGTGGCTTACCTGCCGGGATCAAACCAACTCCAGTAGTTTCATCTGCGGCAGGAGGGAATGTTCCGGTGATAAATGCAAGCAGCGAGCCATCTGGTGACGGGGATGAAATAGAACTTCCACCGTCAAACACCACTTCATCTTTCGAGTTTGGCAATGGCCGACGAAGAAAAGCGGCCGAGCCTTCTCCACTGCGATATTCATCGCTTTCCATATTCAACTTTTGCTTAAGTCGAGCACCATCCCCTCGGCGAATCTGCTCTTCTGTTAGCTCTGCAAACGGATTCTTGCGCTCCATGTCATTAGCAGTTCTTGGCCGAGGGGTAGGCTTGAAGTCCGGCTCTCGCGGCCTGATAGAAAGCGCTACGGCGTTTCCGGCCCTTTTCTTTGCTCCCAGGCCGCAAAAATAGAGCACTCGTCCCTGGCGATCCATGCCGTCCATATCTCGCGGCCTCGCATCCTCCCAAGGCCAAGTTGCCTTCGTGCCCAAATCTTTCCCGGTGATGGGGGCATCCTTCACCGAAGCAATCATGAGTGCGTTGTGCTTGGTGAATTCGCTCGGGTACATAGCGTACAGCGCACCCGAAAAAAGAAACTGTTCGCCATTGGGAGTCAGGTAAGGACGGCCACCTTCCTGGCCTAGAAATCCTAACTGAGTCAAGCGGGTTTCCTTGCCCGTGCCCCAATCGACCATGAACAGATCGGTTTCGGTGAATTCATGTTTGACGCGGCTGCCAACATCGTGGCGACGCCAGTAAATGAGCTTCTTGCCGTCTGCCGAGAAGGACGGACGAAAACCAGGAATCTCATCCCAGTAACTATCAACGCTCTTCACGCTTTCCATGCCAGAGCCATCAGGACGCATCTTGACCAGACGATAGTCCCGGTAGTCGAGAAGCCGCTCTTCATTGGTGCTCACCGTAGTGGCGACAATCCATTGCCCATCGGGGGAGAAGATCGGCGTCAGGTAGGTGCGCTGTTCTTCGAAAGGAAGAATCTCCCATGTCTTCTTGGTGATGCTGTATTTGCCGATGCGGCACAGATCGTTGCGCTGCACATGGCAAAGACTGACCAGCAGGGTGTCGCCATCGGGGCCGAAGTCGACGTGGGCGGGGAACCAGCGCATACCGGCTTTCACCATGTCGGGCTGGAACCTATCGGCAGGCGATTTGGGACGTGGCCCGCCGCCGTAGTTACCGAACTTGGCGTATTGGCCGGGGAACTTATCGCAAGCGGAAAGCAGGACGGATGCACCCAACAGGGCAGCGATAAGCGCGAGTGACTTGAACATTTTCATGCGGCAATCCTCCATAGTGCGCCATTGGCTGCCCGCACCGTAACGCGGCGTTCTTGAGGGAGGCAGGCCTGCAAGCCGCATCCAGCGGCCTTCCCAGCCATGCCTTGCCTGAGATGCCCATTCCATGCGCGGTGCGTTGGAAAACCGGGGACAGACCACGGTTTTATTTCCAGTAACAGGAGGTGGCGGAAGACTTGGCTACCGAGGACGGTGCGGGGAGAGAAAGCGCATTGTTTCTCAAGGGTTAGGGCGCCTGCGGTCATGACGGGAGATTACACCCTGACTGGAATAGGGGCAATTGGTCGTCAGACGAGTGACGAAAACCGTGGTCTGTCCCCGGTTTCACTACCCGGTTTCACTACGCGGCGGCAGCGTCGCTCTACAAGGCCCTTGGCGGCGGCGCCGAATAGACAATCGTGGCCGGGTAGTGCGTGGAGAAATACCAATCTTTCTTCGGGGGTGAATTATTCCCGCTGGACGCACATGGTTTCTCGCATCAGCAGCTTTCCCAGGCAAGACATTACATGTAGCATCCGCCCTCGGGGTGGTCGCGCTGGTGTAGCGTAGTTCAGTTTCATACTGGGGGCTTTGACGATGTCGACACCGGGGTCTGGGGCACTGGACGGCGGTTGGAACGTCCTGTTTCTGCACGAAGGTTTTTCTCCGCAAAATCTGGCCCAATTGCGGGCGCTGCATTTTCGCGGCCGCAGTCTGGATATTCTCTTGGCTCAATCCGTGGACGCGGCGCGCGCCCTGATCCATGAAACGGCGCGGATTGGCGTGGTGGTGGCGCCGTCGGCCTCGGCCTTGGCGTGTGCCCGCATGCTGCGGGAAGCCGAGGACAACTGGGAAACCAGTCTGGTGGTATTCGATGCCGGCCGGCTCGACCCGGAACAGATCGAGGCCCTGCTGGCCTACAACGTGCTGCTGGTTACTGGCGACCTAACGACGGGAGCCGACAGCCTGGCGCGGAATCTCCTGATCGCGCTGGCCAGCTTTGAGCGCCGCATCGCAACACGCACCATTGCCCGTCTTTCCTCCGGTCTGCTGTCGGCGCCAGGGATACAGGAATTCGCTCAGCAGGTGGTGGCGGCCATGGCCGAGGTGCCGGGCATGCCCGAGAATCGCCTGTTCTGCGTCATCGACGATACCCAGGGACAGGAATTCATCATTGCCGGTAGCGGCCGCTTTGCTCATGTGCAGGCGTGTCCTGTTGCCGAGTTTGACGACACCCGCACCAAGAGCCGACTGGTTGGCGGCGACAGCGAGGGGCGTGGTGAGTTCTGGGATCTGCAATCGGTGACCACCAGCGGCGGTGACATGCTCCTGCTCTATGTGGAGAGCACCCCGGCGGAACGCCTGCGGGTGGACAAGGGCCTGCAAGACCTGCTGGCCCAGCACATGGCCGCCACCTACGATCATCTGAATGCCGTGGAACAAGTGCGGCGCGCCCATCGGGCGGCAGTGACGGCGCTGTCCGATCTGGCCGAATTCAAAGACACGGAAACCGGCGAGCACGTGCTGCGGGTCGCCCGCATGACCGATGAAATTGCCTGGGTGCTGCGGGAAAACGGCCATTTCCGCGAGCGGTTGAGCGATTCCTTCCTGGAACAGGTGGGTACCGCCGCGATTCTTCACGATGTCGGCAAGGTGGTGATACCCGACCGTATTCTGCTCAAGCCCGGCAGTCTGGATGCTGAAGAGCGCCGCCACATGCAGACCCACACTACCCAGGGCGGCGCCATTCTCGCCAAGGCCCGCAACCTGGCCAGCGAGAGTCTGTATCTGGCCTTGGCGACGGAAATCGCCGAGTCCCATCACGAGCACTACGATGGCTGTGGCTATCCACAGGGCTTGAAGGGCGAGGAGATTCCCCTCGCGGCGCGCATCGTTGCAGTGGTCGATGTCTTTGATGCCCTCTCCAGCAAGCGCCCCTACAAGGAAGCCTGGCCGCAAGAGGAGGTGCTGGCGTATATCCGCACCGGCGCCGGAAGCCAGTTCGATCCGCAGGTGGTCGATGCTTTTCTCACCGTCATGGATCGCCGCGCCATGGTGGGCTTGCTGGAATGGACGCCGTCCATGAGTGTGGGGGAGGCGGCGCTCGACGACGATCACTGCCATCTGCTGCAACTGCTGAATCAGGTCACCACGGCCCAGGTTCTCGGCAACCGCGCCATTGTCGAATACGTACTCGATGAGCTTCACTTCTACATTCAGGAACACTTTGCACGTGAAGAGCGGCACATGGAAGCGATGGCCTTTCCCGGTCTGGACGCCCATCGCAAGATACATCGCAGCTACAGCGAGAAGATTGCCCAGATTCGCTGGCAGTTCCTGCGCGGTTTGCGTGGCGAACTCAGCGAAGAGCTTTTGAGCCTGCTTTCCAACTGGCTGACCGAGCACATCATGGGCGTGGACAAGGCCTATAAGACCTTCCAGGAACAGCGGTTCCAATGCGATCCGACCTAGGGAAGAAAATCCTTTTTGGGTAGTGGGCGTACCCTATCGCCAGCTTGGCTGATATTATGTTTGCATGGGTCGGCGCCGTGCTTGGTATGGGCCGAGGTGGAACGATAGGGAAAGGCGAAGCATGAGTCTGGTGCGCTGGGTGATGTTGATCTGCGTGGTGGCCTTTGGCTACAACTACTGGAACAAGAGCAAGGTGGCCCCCGGCGATCCGGTGGCGACGGCAGAGGCGGCGACGCCGAGCCTGAACGGTTTTGTTCCCCTGCCGATGCCCGAAAGCATCAATCCCCGCGAGGTGTACATTTTCGCCCCGCTCAATTGTTCTTCGGACGAGGCGCGCCGCGCCGACGAAATGGCCGAGGAGCTTTCCCGCCGCAACATTCCCCATGTGCGTTCCAGCCATGTGAATTTCACCTTCGCTGGCATTCCCGATGCAGCGCTTCTGGATCGGGTTAACGCCGTCATGGGCGGCACGGTTCCCATCGTCTTCATCAACGGCAAGGGCAAGGCCAGCCCCGGCCTGCACGAGGTGGTGGCCGAATACGCGGCGATGAAGGGCTAATCAACATGGCGGAAAGCCGGTCCTTGTATTCCATCCTGGGGGTTGCCAGTGACGCATCCCTGGAGGAAATCGAGAGTGCCTTCCGCTCGCGGCGCATGGATATGGACCGGCGGGGTGGTGATGCCGACGAGCTTTCCCTGTTGCGGGTGGCTTACGATACCCTGAAGGATGCTCCGGCGCGTCGTCGCTACGATGCACGTCTGGCCGCCCAGGCGCACCCGGCGACCCCGGTTCCTACTCCTGCTCCGGCCAGCGCAGACATGGCCTTCTCCGAGCCGCGTTCTGCGGGGCGCCGGCTGGGGCTGCCGTTCCTGATTCTGGGCGCGGTCCTGGCCTACTGGTGGCTGAAGCCCGCCCCTAATGTGCCAGTCCAGCAGCAGCTTGCCGCTGCCGCGACGCGCCCAGCCCCTGCGCAGCCGGTGGCATCAGCCGAGGAGGACGCGCCGGTCGACATCGTGCTGCCGCCTTTGCCGCCACCGCCGATGCCGGCGCGTGTGGAGCCGGCCGGGGAGGAGGGGGTAACGACAACCCAGACCACCGTGGTGTATCAGAAGCCGAAGCGTCAGCCGGGTTTCGACGCCCAGTATCTGGCCTGGTCGGCCTTTTATGTAATTCGACCCGGAGAGGTCACGGGTTCCGGCGTCATGGTGGCGCCGAACAAAATACTCACCAACTGCCATGTGCTGGCCGGCGCCGGCCTCAGCGGCATCGCCGTGCTGCACAGCATGACGCGCAAGCCGACGCGGGTGACCGAATACGCCCGTCTCGACGACGACGACGCCTGCCTGCTCCATGCGCCGGGTGCGGGCAGCGACGCCATCGACTGGGGCAACTCCGCCGATCTCAAGCCTGGCGATCCGACCCATACCCTGGGCCATCCGGGCGGCTCGGCCGACCTGACCTGGTCCACCGGCAACTTCGTGCGGCGCAAGACGGCTTCGGGTCGTGGCGAGGATTTTCTGCTGACCAGCAACTACTGTCGCCCCGGCTCCTCCGGCGGTCCCCTGTTCGACAACGAGGGTCGTCTGGTGGGTGTGGTGATGGCGGTGCAGCGTTTCACCACCAAGACGCGGGAAGACGTGTTCGGCCTCTGCGCCTCGGTGACCGAAGCCGCCGCCCGGGAGCTGCTGCGCAAGCCCCTGTTCCCGATTGCCATGGCGCCGGCGGCCTACAAACAGAATTATTGAATCTGAGAAAACTCCGTTGAACCGGTTAGCGGGGAAACCGTGGTCTGTCCCCTATTTACTTGTCCCCTATTTACTCCTGTCCCCTATTTACTCCCTAGAGAGGCTGGATAGTCGGCTGGATGCGTCTATCTGAATTTTGGTATAGCACGAAAGTTATGGCGTAGTCATTCTTTGTGGTTTTTCGTATCAGCGCAAAATCCGTGATTCGGAAGTTAAATCCTCCCCCCACATAGTTCTTCTTGCCTTGCCATTGGTATTCATGACTGTAGAGAGGGACCTCGCCATTAGGGGCAATTCGCCGTGGCGGTCCAAAGACTTCTTGGACCAGCGACGGGTTAATTCCTCTTCCAGAACTTTCCTGTTTGCCTAGCCATAATGAGAAGCTTACCTGGGCCTTATTGCCGGGAAGCGGCGTGGTGACCGAGTAGGTCTGGTTCTTGAAGGGTGTATCGGTAATGGCGACGGGAAGGCCTTCGATCCAGTAAGAGTCAGTCTTGGAGATCGTTTTTCGTTCTTTGTCCGTGTCGGGGGCGAATGTTCTTTTGAACACAAACCTAACCCCCAATGTCTTCTCAATAAACGGCATATCCGCCAGATCGTCATGGGTCGCCACGGCAAGCAGCTTGCGCAGGAACTCCAGGTACATGGTGTCGATGGCATCATGAGTGCCGGGGATAATGCCCATGGCCAGCGCCTCCACTGGGGAGAAGGTATGCAGCAACGCCCCGCCCATCAGGGCGTTAACCAGCTTTCGCCTCATGGGCGAGTCAGCGCCCGGCTTGCTGTCGTCCGCGCCCACGAGAGGCGCCCTCGGTGAGATTTGCTGGGGGAGTTTTCCGTCCATCACGCCACCTCCCGAAACTCAGAATCATTTGAAGCATCGGCCTGCAACCCGCATCCAGCGGCCTTCCCAGCCATGCTTTGCTAATTCAACTTCGAATTGCGACACCTTGAGGCGTGAAAGACAAAGGTTGAGGTGAAGTGAAGAGGGGTACCTTTGTGGTGTTCGAAGCCTCAAGGAGCCCCGATGAAATTCACTCACCTCAAC
>Ga0316605_10002100_pt1 | contig 11363 bp, 9 predicted proteins | sample OWC_soil_day20_n_FD_207666 | JGI IMG/M metagenome (GOLD analysis project Ga0316605, IMG submission 207666) | Wetland soil microbial communities from Old Woman Creek delta, Ohio, United States - OWC_soil_day20_noCT | ecosystem: Environmental > Terrestrial > Soil > Wetlands | place: USA: Ohio... | reverse complement strand
TGATCGCTTACTTGCTTTCCCTCGGTCATCGGAGCGCCCCATGAAGGAGACCCGGATGAAGACCATCACGCAGATTCGCCCGGCCGACCTCGTGGCCTGGTCCGTCGCAACACTCTTTCTCGCCGTCGCGAGCCACCGTCCCGTCGTCGCAGCGACGACGGATGACCGCGCCGTGCTGCAGTCGGAGTGCGGCAGTTGCCACGTCGCTTATCCGGCCAAGCTGCTTCCGCCCGCAGCGTGGAGCCAGGTGCTTGGCCGTCTCGACCAGCACTACGGCGTCGATGCGAGCCTCGACGCAACCAGTGCTGCCGCCGTTTCGCGCCAGCTGCACGCGCCCCGAGCGTCAGGCGCTCAGGTGACACGGACCACCCCGCTGCCGAGGATCACGCGGTCTTCGTGGTTCCGTGACGAACACGACGAGGTCCGCGCGGACACCTGGCGCCGGCCAGCCGTGAAGAGTGCCGCGAACTGCGATGCCTGCCATCGGGACGCGGCGCGGGGCGATTTCGAGGAAGACAACATCCGGATTCCCCGGTGAGGTTGCCATGAACGAAAGACAACTGGTCTGGGACCTGCCGGTCCGCGTGTTCCACTGGATGCTGGCCGCGTCCTTCGCGGGCGCCTACGCGCTGTCGGAGTCGGAGCGCTGGCGCAACGTGCACGTCATGCTCGGATACACGGCGCTCGGCCTGATCGCGTTTCGCCTCGTCTGGGGCCTCGTCGGCACGCACTTCGCGCGCTTTTCGTCATTCCGGTACGGGCCATCCGAGGCGGTTGCTTACCTGAAGGAGATCGCGACGGGGCGGGCCCGTCACTACGCCGGCCACAATCCGGCCGGCAGCTGGGCGGTGTATGCACTGCTCGCGCTCGGGCTCGCGACCGGCGTCTCCGGATACCTGAATTTCAACGAACTGGGCGGCGATGCCATGGAGGAAATGCACGAAGTCCTCGCCAACCTGTGGCTACTGGTCGTGTCCCTGCACGTGGCCGGTGTCGTCGTGAGCAGCATCGCGCATCGCGAGAACCTGGCGAGGGCGATGGTGACGGGCTACAAGATCGGCGCCGGGCCCCGTGTCGCGGGCGGACCGGCGGTCAGCGTCGTCGGCGTCGCAATGGTCGCCGCCGTGCTCGGGTTCTGGACCTGGTCCACGCTGGGCGGGGCAGGGCCGATCAGCACCGCACAGGCCGCGGAGGAGGACGAGGGCGAATTCCTGATTGTCGAGGATGAGGAGAGCGGCGACGATTGAACCATGCGCATCCTGCTGATCGAGGACGACACGCTGCTCGGCGACGCGCTGCAGGCGGGCCTGAGGCAGGCTGGTTTTGCGGTGGACTGGCTGCGCGACGGCGTGGCCGCCGATGCCGCGTTGCGTGCGGAGCCATTCGCCGCCGTCATCCTCGACCTCGGGCTGCCGAGGCTCGCAGGCTTCGAGGTGCTGCGCACGCTTCGTGCGCGGGACGATCGCACTCCGGTGCTGATACTGACTGCGCGCGATGCGATCGACGACCGCGTGAAGGGACTGGACGCAGGCGCGGACGACTACGTCGTCAAGCCGATCGCGATCGCCGAACTCGCGGCGCGGCTCCGTGCATTGGTGCGTCGTTCGCAGGGGGCGGCGGGCGACCGTCTGCGGATCGGCGACCTCGAGATCGATCCGGCAGCGCGAACCGTGCGCTATCGGGGACATCCGGTCGAGCTGCAGCCGCGGGAATTCGCCGTGCTGCTGGAACTGGCGCTCAACGCGGGTCGAGTGCTGACGCGACCCCAGCTCGAGGCACGCCTGTACGAATGGGACCAGGCGCTGGAGAGCAATGCGATCGAAGTGCACGTCCATCACCTGCGCCGGAAGCTGGCACCGACGCTGATCCGCACCGTGCGCGGCGTGGGCTACATCGTGCCATCCAATGGTGGAGCGGGCAGTGCCTGAGCGATCAATCCGCCGGCGCCTCGTCACCTTGCTGCTGGTCGTGCTCGCCGCGGCCTGGATTGCGATTGGCGCCGCCACGTACGTGGACTCGCACCACGAGATCGACGCGCTCCTCGATGCGCACCTGGCGCAGTCTGCGCGGTTGATCATTGCCCAGGCCGGGCAGGAGCTGGACGACATCGAGGTCGAGGATCTCGAGGACGTCGCGGGTTACCGGCAGAGGGTGGCCTTCCAGGTATGGGAGGAGGGACGCAAGCTGGTGCTGCGGTCGGCGGCCGCGCCGTCGGTGCGCCTGTCATCCGTCGAGACGGGATTCAGCGACTCCATGCTCGACGGGCGCCGGTGGCGCATCTTCAGCGGTTGGGACCGCGAGCACGAGGTACTGGTCCAGGTCGGCGAGGATCACGCGGCACGCGAGCGCATTGCGCAGCGCATCGCCGGCAGCGCGCTGCTGCCGCTGCTCGTCGCTTTACCACTGGTCGGCTGGCTCGTCTGGTGGGTGGTTGGCCGCGGCCTCGCACCATTGCGTGACCTCGGGAGCGAGGTGGCGCTGCGAGGTCCGCAGGACCTGCGCCCGCTCGACCTGCGCAACCTGCCGCTCGAGGTGGCGCCGGTCGCCTCGACCATCGATCGGCTGCTCGAGCGCATCCGCGAATCCCTCGATTCCGAGCGCCGGTTCACGTCGCACGCCGCCCACGAGATGCGCACGCCGATGGCGGCGATCCGCGCACAGGCCGAGGTGGCGCGCGATGCCGACGACGTGGCCTTGCGACACGCGGCCCTCGAGCACGTCATCGAAGCGTGCGATCGCGCCGCACGCCTCGTCGATCAATTGCTGACGCTGGCACGGGTGGACGAGGCCACGGAAGGTGCAGGACACGTCGCGTGCCGGCTCGATGAGATCGCGCGTCGGGTTCTCGCAGCGCAGGCACCGAGGGCAATGGAACACGGCGTGAGCCTGGAACTGGTCGCGCGGGAAGCGATCGTCCGCGGCGATCCGGTGCTGCTCGAGATTCTCGTGCGCAACCTGGTGGACAACGCGGTCCGGCACGGCGGTCCGGGACTGGTCAAAGTGGAGATCGGAGCGGCCGCGCCCGGCACTCGACTCGCGGTCGAGGATTCCGGCGGCGGAGTCCCGGACGCGGAGATCGAGCGCCTCGGCCAGCGGTTCTATCGAGCTTCAGCGGCGCACGGCACCGGCAGCGGCCTCGGCCTCTCCATCGTCACGCGCATCGTGGAACTGCACGGCGCCGGATTGAGATTCGCGCAGGGACAAAGCGGCACCGGCCTGCGCGTCGAAGTAGTCTTCGACGCCCTGGCCGGCACCACCCAGGCGCCTCGCCGCTGACCACGACGGCGAGGTGCCCCGCGCGCTCAGTCGAACGCGCCCCCGATCTTGAGCCACACCGTGCGCCCGGGCTCGTTGACGCGCGTCGTCTGCTCGAATCCGGCCACCATCGCGCCGCCCCGACTCAGGTGCTCCGCGTACGCCTTGTCGAACAGGTTGTCGACGCCCGCCGAAACGAGCACGCCGGGCATCGGTCGCCACGCGCCGTTCAGAGACAACACGCCGAATCCCGCCGTGCGCCCGAGGTCCTGTCCGACGATGCTGCCCTGATCGACCACGTAGCGGGTCTGCTCGGCTACGACGCGCCAGAGGAGACCAGCCGACCAGCGCTCGTCCTCATAGTTGAGACCAGTCCTGCCTTCGAGCGGCGGCATCTGCGCGAGCGGCAGGTCGTCCGTCTGGTTTTCTCCGCGCGTGTAGGCGAGCGATCCGGTCATCGACCAGCGACCTGTAATCGCGAAGGCGGCGTCCGCCTCGCCGCCCCAGGTGCGCGCGTCGACGTTGCGCGTGACGGTGACCCGCCGCATGCCCTTGGGGTACCCGGTCTGGATCAGGATGTAGTCGTCCACGTCACTGTAGAACGCGGAGACCGACGCCGAGAGGCGCTCGGTCGCGAACACGAGGCCGGTGTCGACCTGGGTCGTCTTCTCGGGGCGCGTGTGGAATGCACTCACGCTGTCGACGCTCTCCTTACCGGCGGAGACGAGTTCCCAGTAATCCGGGAAGCGCTGGACGTGCCCCAGTCCGACGAAGGCGGTTGCGGGTGCCGACGCAAGGTCGCGCTGGTAGCGGCCGAAGCCGCTGGTGAGCGTCGTGCGCCGTGTTTCGCCGGCGGTCGGATTCGGCACCGTGCCCATGCCGCCGAGCGAGAGCGCCACACGCTCGTCGGTCGCCTCCCAACCATCGCCGCGGACACCTGCAACGATTCGCGAGCCCCCGGCCACCGGGAAGGTCGCTTCGCCGAACACCCCGACGCTCTGGAACTGCGCGTCGTCCGTGCGGGGCCTGGTCTCGTATGGCACCCGGTCCTGGTTCATCGTGGAGCGCAGCGTGTGCTCGTTGTCCTGCGTGTCGGCACCGACGGTCATCGTGATCGCGTTCTCCCACGTCAGGTCGAGCGCAAGCCGTCCCCCGGTGGTGCGTCGATCCGGGTTCGAGACGGCCCTGTTCGGCATCGTCATCGTGGGCGTGAAGGTCCGCAGGCTGTAGTTGTCCATCACGTGGTCGACGTAGTTGTAATACGCCTGCGCCTCAAAGCGCTTCACGTGCTGCGACAGGTTGGCCAGTTCGAAACGCAGGCCGACGTTGTCGCGGTCGAACGCGACTCCGTCCATGGCGCGGTCGGCGTAGGCCGCTTCACCGTCACTGCGCGCACCGGTGAGTTCGAGGCGCGTGTCCGGGCCGGGCGTCCAGCCGAGTGCCGCGTTGGCGCTCCATCGCTCGTAAGCGGAGTGCACGGTCTCACCGGCGCCGTCGTCGTAATCGTCCGACTCGGCGCGCGTGCCGGTCAGTTGCCCGTACACCCGCGTCGATCCCAGGCGCAGGTCGCCCACGAGGTCCTTGCGCCCGAAGCTCGCGCCCAGTGCGCTCACGTTCGCGACGTAGCCGTCGCGCTCGAAACGCTTCACTTCGCGGTCGAACATCACCGTTGCCGCCGAGTTGCCCGGTCCGTGCAGAACGGTCTGCGGTCCCTTCACGACGACGATCCGGTCGTACGCTTCGGGGAAGACATAGGCCGTCGGCGGGTCCATGCGCATGCCGCAGCCGCCGAGCAGCTGCTCGCCGTCGAGCAGCACGTTGACGCGCGATGCGGCCATGCCGCGGAAAACCGGGTCGCCGTCGGTGCCGCCCTTGCGGATCACCGCGAATCCGGGAATGGTCTTCAGGTAGTCCGCGCCGTCGTGCGCGGGCAGTGGTTGCCGCGGGGCCTTCGGGTCCGTCAGCACGAGCAGCGGCGCATGCATGCGCGACGCCGTGACGACAATTTCATCCAGGGTCTGTGCAGCGTGGGCCGTACCAGCCAGCGACAATGCCGCGGGCACGGACACGATGACGGAGGCCCATCGGGCCCCCAGTGGAGTCTTCATTGGTGCGCTCTCCGTAAATGGTTGGTCCAGCTCGAGGGGCTAGACCATCGATGGAGGTGCGCGTGGTGCCTGGAGTCGGTGTGGATCGCGGAGGACGGGCCCGGACTCGCGTGGCGGCGAGACGGGCTCCTGCAGGGCCGTGGCCTCGAGCGGCACGACGGCCATGGGTGGCGGCGCCGTGGCGGCGGTCGCGGCGAAGACGCATGGCGCGTCGTGTGGCGCACGGTGGCCACCTGGCGTTCGCTCGCCGTGGCTCAGGCGTATGACGACGGACGACTGCGCGTCGCCGTGGCACATCTGCATGGTGAGCCCGACGCCGTCGCCCGCGCTCGGCATGAAGCCGGCCGGGACCAGCAGGCGCAACGCGAGTGCAGGGAACAGCAGCCGGGCAACCCAGCCCCGGCAAGTTCGTCCGCGCAACCATCCCGCGTTCATGCGGGCGAGTCTAATTGATGGAGCGCGCCGCTTGCGACCGGCATGCGGCCGCGGTCTTTTCGCGAATGATTTCCACTAGCCGTCGCGTGCCGGGCCCGATCGTGTCGCGGTCGGCGAAGATCAGGTACAGCGCGACGAAGCGTTCGCTGCCTTCCTCGAGCGGCAAGGGCAGTAGGGCGCCGGATTCGAGTTCCTCGCGGATGCTCTGCTCCGCGTACCACGCAAAGCCGAGGCCCATGCACGCGGCGCGTATCGACGTGGCCTTGTTGCTCATCGTCCATCGTGTTTCATTGAGCCAGCCACCCGCACGGCTGCGCTGCGCGCCCGAGTCGCGCACGACGAGATGCCGGTGTTGGTGCAGGTCGTCGAGCGTCAGCTGGCGCCCGAGCTGGTGCAGTGGGTGATTCGGGGCGGCCGCGCAAATGAAACGCACCTGCATGAGCGGGTCGGCGAGGAAGCCGCCGGGCACGAGACCGCCGATCGCGATGTCGACGCGACCCTCGCTCAGCGCTTCCTCGGTGCCGCCGAGGACGGATTCGATGAGTTCGATGCGCGTGTCCGGGTGATCACGTCCGAATTCGGCGAAGCAGTCGAGCAACAGCCACGTCGGGAAGATGATGTCCACGGCGAGCCGGATTTCCGGCTCCAGGCCGCGCGCGAGGCCGGCCGCCACGCGCTCGAGGCGCGCTGCCTCGTCGACCAGTGCTTTACCGCGGCGGTACATCACCTGTCCGTTCGGCGTGAGAGCTGCCTTGCGGCCCCGCAGTTCGAACACCTTCACCCCGAGCAGGTCCTCGAGCTTCTTGATCGTGTAGGTGACGGTGGACTGGGTGCGGTGCAGCCGCTCGGAAGCCTGGGCGTACCCACCGGCTTCGACCACGGCGACCAGGGCGCTCCATTGATCGAGGGTAATCTTTGGTAGGCTCATATATCGATACGATAGATTGGTAGTGACTAAAATATCGTCTTTTTAATCGAATATATAGATGGAGAATGCATCCCACGTCTCCAACCCGTCATTCGAGGACCGACCATGCAGACCATCCTTCAATTAACCGCCAGTCTCTTCGGGGACAACAGCCAGTCCTCGCGTCTGGCCGGCGAATTCGTCCAGACCCTGCAAAACCTTTCAAACGTTAAACCCGGCACCTCCGTGATCACCCGCGATCTCGCGAGCCGGCCGGTGCCGCACCTGACGGCCGAGCGTTTCCTGGCGCTCAACACGCCGGCGGAGCAGCGCACGCTGGAGCAGCAGCGCGTCGTCGCCGAGTCGGACGCGCTCGTCGACGAACTGAAGCGGGCGGACGTGATCGTCATCGGCCTGCCGATGTACAACTTCGGCGTGCCGTCGACGCTCAAGGCGTACTTCGACCACGTCGCGCGTGCCGGCGTCACCTTCCGCTACACCGCCGGGGGTCCGGAGGGCCTGCTCAAGGGCAAGAAGGCCTACGTGTTCGCGACTCGAGGCGGCCGCTATGCGGGCACGCCGGCGGACCTGCAGACCGCGTACGTCCGGCAGTTCCTCGGTTTCATCGGTATCCAGGACGTGGAGTTCGTCTACGCCGAGGGCCTGGCGATGGGAGCAGAACATCGCGACGCCGCCCTGCGAAATGCCGAGGCCCGCATCGAGCAGCTGGCTGCCTGAATCCACCCTGAGCCAAACCTTAAATACGTTAAACCCGGTACCACACATGAACACACAGCAGAATGTCGCGGACCTCGCGGGCCGCATCCTGATCTCGGCCATCTTCCTGATCTCCGGCCTGGGCAAGATCGGCGGTTATGCCGCCACCCAGGGCTACATGGAAGCCATGGGCGTGCCGGGCGGCCTGTTGCCGCTCGTGATCGCACTCGAAATCCTCGGGCCGATCGCGATCATCGTCGGCTACCGGACGCGCCTCGCCGCGTTCCTCCTGGCCAGCTTCTCCATCGTGTCGGCAATGCTGTTCCATCGCGCGCTCGGCGACCAGATGCAGTTCATCAGTTTCATGAAGAACCTCGCGATGGCCGGCGGATTCCTGTTCCTGGTCGCGCGCAGCCCGGGCAACTGGTCGCTCGACGCGCGCCGGGCTACGCTCACCTCACCAAGGGGGTGACTCACATGGCTACGCGTATCCTGCAGGCCGTCATCGAATCGGTCGCGGCATCCGACGGCGCCGGGGTGAAGCTCCGGCGCAGCCTCGGCGGCAACCGCAACCAGCGCTTCGACCCGTTCCTGATGCTGGACGAGTTCTTCTCGGATGACCCGAACGACTATCTCGCGGGCTTCCCGGCGCACCCGCACCGTGGCTTCGAGACCGTCACCTACATGCTCGACGGCCACATGCGCCACGAGGACAGCTTCGGTAACCGCGGCGACCTCGGCCCGGGCGACGTGCAGTGGATGACCGCTGCGCACGGCATCATCCATTCGGAGATGCCGCAACAGACGGAAGGGCGCATGCGCGGCTTCCAGCTGTGGATCAACCTGCCGGCGCGCGAGAAGCTGAAACCGGCCGCGTATCGCGACATCCCCTCGCGCGAGATCCCGACCGTGCCGCTCGAGGGCGGCGGTGAAATGCGCGTGATTGCCGGCAGCTTCGAGCAGGGTGGCGTGACGACCTCCGGCCCGATCGGTGGCCTGTCGACCGAGCCGCTCTACTTCGACCTGCGATTGCCCGCCGGCCGGGAAGCTACGATCCCGACCCCCAGGACCCACAACGTGTTCCTGTACGTGTATGAGGGCGACGCGGTGGTGGGCGGCGACGCGCGGCCGCTGCCGTTCCGCTCCGCCGGCCTCTTGACGGTCGGCGAGGACGTGCGTATCCGCGCGGGCGCACAAGGCTCGAAGCTGCTGCTCCTCGCGGGCAAGCCGATCGGCGAACCGGTGGTGCAGTACGGCCCGTTCGTCATGAACACGCGCGAGGAGATCGAGCAGGCGATCGCCGACTTCCAGAGCGGACGACTGGCGGTCGCCAGCTGAGCGGCGCGGGGCGGGCTATGCGCCGTGCCTGCGGTAGAAGACGACCTTCAGCAGTTCCGTGCTGCCGACGTAGAGGCCGGCGATACCGACCAGCGCAACCAGTACGCTCGACGGCAGCGGCGTGAAGCCGAGCATGTCGGCGTGGGGCAGGTACGGTATCGCGAAGGTCAGCGCCATGACCGCGATCGAACTCCACATCAGCAGGTTGCCGGGACGGCTGCGCCAGAATGGCCGGCGTGTCCTCACCACCAGGGCGATTACGAGTTCCGTCAGGAGCGATTCGACGAACCAGCCGGTGCGGAACAGCTCGGGCCCGGCACTGAGCCCCCACAGCAGCACGGCAAAGGTCAGGAAGTCGAAGACGGAACTCAGGCAGCCGAACTCGACCATGAACCGGCCGAGGAATCCCATGTCCCAGCGACGCGGGCGCGCGACGAGTTCACGGTCGACGCTGTCGTCGGCAAGGCCCACGGCCGGGATGTCGGAGAGGAAGTTGTTCAGCAGGATCTGACCGGCCAGCAGCGGCAGGAACGGCAGGAACAGCGAGACCACCGCCATGCTGAGCATGTTGCCGAGGTTGGCGCTGGTGGTCGTCAGGACGTACTTGAGCGTGTTGGCGAAGGTCCTGCGCCCTTCCTCGATGCCACGGCGAATGACGTCGAGGTCACGCTCGAGCAGCACGAAGTCCGCTGCCTCGCGTGCCACTTCCACGGCGCCCTCGACCGACAGGCTGGTGTCGGCCGCGTGCATCGCCGGGGCGTCGTTGATGCCGTCGCCGAGGAACCCGACGACGTGCCCCGTCTTCTTCAGCGCGAGGATGATGCGCTCCTTCTGGTTCGGATCCACCTCGACGAACAGGTCGGTGTTCTCCGCCGCGTGCCAGAGCGCCTCGTCGTGCAGTTCGTCGAGTTGCGCACCGCTCAGCACGCGAGCGCACGGCATGCCCACGGCCGAGGCCACGTGCCTGGCGACGGCGCCGGAGTCGCCGGTGATCAACTTGATGTGTACGCCCAGGCGCCCGAGCTCCGAGATCGTGTGCGACACGCCCGCCTTGGGCCGGTCGAGGAACGTGATGAAGCCGTTGAATTCCAGCTGCCGCTCGTCGTCGCGTCCGTAGGTGGCCTGCAGCGCCATCGGTCGCGAAGCGACGGCGAGCACCCGGATACCGCTTCCGGTCCACCCGGCCGCGCGGTCGCGCAGTGCGCTGCAGTCTGCGTCGTCGAGTGCAGTGCCGGGCGCGCGCGTCGTGCAGGCGGCGAGGACCTGCTCGACGGCACCCTTGGTGATGAGCCGCGCCCCCGACGCATCACGTACCACGACGCTCAGGCGCTTGCGAACGAAGTCGTAGGGAATCTCCGCCAGCTTTTCGATTCCCTCGAGCGCTGGCCGGTGCTCCTGCAGGATCGCGTCGTCGAGCGGGTTGACGAGCCCAGCCTGGAGGGAGGCGTTCAGGGAAGCGAGTTCGAGCACCTGCGTTGACGACGTTCCATCGCAGTCCCATGCCCCCTGCATCTTCACCACACCCTCGGTCAGCGTGCCGGTCTTGTCCGTGCAGAGCACGTCCATGCTGCCGAGGTTCTCGATCGCATTGAGCCGCCGTACCAGGACGCCGTGATCGGACATCGCGCGCGCGCCGCGTGCGAGGTTGACGCTCAGGATCGCCGGCAGCAGTTCGGGACTCAGGCCGACTGCCAGTGCGATGGAGAACAGCAGGGTCTCGACCAGCGGCCGTCCGAGCAGCAGGTTCACCGCCAGCACGACCACCATCATCACCGTCATCGCGGTCGTGAGCAGGTAGCCGAAGTGGCGGATGCCGCGGTCGAACTCGGTTTCCGGAGGCCGCAGCGCGAGTCGGTGCGCGATCGCGCCGAACTCCGTCGAGTGGCCTGTCTTTACGACGAGCAGGCGCGCGCTGCCGCTGCGCACGTTGGTGCCGAGGAAGACGCAATTCGAACGCTTCGCCAGCGGCGCGTCCGGTGCGACTGTCCCGGGCGCCTTCTGCACCGGGAAGCTTTCGCCCGTCAGCACCGCCTCGTTGACGAAGAAGTCGGTCGCCTCGAGCAGGACACCGTCGGCCGGAACGATACTGCCAGCGGACAACAGCACCACGTCGCCGGGCGTGACTTCGCGGATCGGGACCGAGCGCGGTTGCCCGCCGCGCAACACCGAGGCGTGTACCTGCACGCGCGCGCGAAGGGTCGCCGCCGCCGCCTGCGCCCGGTACTCGCGTGAGTAGCCGATCATCGTGCTCGCGGCCACGATCGCCAGCACGATGATTGCGTCCACCCACTCCCCGGTGACGACCGAAGCGCCGGCGGCGAACAGGAGCAGGAGCAGCAGGGGGCTGCGCAACTGGTTCCAGAGCACGCCGAGCCGCGTGAGCTTGGCGCGCTCGCCAATCTCGTTGGGTCCGACGCGCTCCAGCCGTCGCGCCGCCTCGTCTGCGGAGAGACCGGACTCGGCTGCGTCCAGCTGCGTCGCAACGCCGCTCGGCTCCATGGCCCAGTACGCATGGTCGCCGGCCGCTGGCGAACTGTCCTGCGCCGGCGCGGACAAGCGGCGCGCGAGGATCAGTCCGGGCAGCATGGGCAGCCAGAAGCTGA
>Ga0316605_10002099_pt1 | contig 11369 bp, 5 predicted proteins | sample OWC_soil_day20_n_FD_207666 | JGI IMG/M metagenome (GOLD analysis project Ga0316605, IMG submission 207666) | Wetland soil microbial communities from Old Woman Creek delta, Ohio, United States - OWC_soil_day20_noCT | ecosystem: Environmental > Terrestrial > Soil > Wetlands | place: USA: Ohio... | reverse complement strand
TCCCAACTCTTTTATCAGCACCATGTCGAGCAGGTGCATGGAGTCAGGCAGGGCTATCCCCAGCATCGGGTGGTCCTGATGTCGGTTGACCCCTTTCAGCTTCAGAGGCTCCCCATTCAGGAAGAACCCGGAATCGGGATGAAAGGAATACCAGCGGAATCCGACGGTGGTCTTCACTTCATCGATGATCCTGCGGTCTTTGATGATCTGAGTACGGAGCGTATAAAGCTCGGGCCGGTCGGGAGACCAGAGCTGCACGCCGGCGATCCGTCCGCTCTCCCGCCTTATGGTCACGGCAGCACCTGCCGGCACAGTTGCCGATCCCCCGAATGACGAAACTATTTCGTTCTCCTTGTTCACGAGGATATGCTTTACCTCGACCATCTGCGGATTCCGGGTAGCGTTGTCCACGGTTGCCGAAACAGAGAGCTCAGTTTCTCCCCTGCTCCGTACCTTTGGGATTGCTGCCACCTCACCGGCCAAAGCGGTTTTGCCCGTCGTGGTAAGGAAGACGTCCCGGTAGAGGCCGCCATACATGAAGTAATCCGCCGAGTGGGGAGGGATGTCTACGTTGTAGGAATTGTCCACTCTCACCGCAAGGACGTTTCTGTTTCCTGCCGGCAGCAGCGAGCCGGTGATCTCAAACGAGAACCCGGTATAACCCCCGACATGTTTGCCGAGATATTTGCCGTTCAGCCACACCTCCGCCACTTGAAATGCGCCTTCAAAGGTCACCCAGACCCTTTTCGCGCGAGTCTCATTTCCGAGCGTGAATCCTTTCCGGTACCACCCCGGACCACGGTAGAACCCGTTGTTGACCTCATAGCCATCGTATACGTTCCGGCCGTCAAACACATCTGTGGCATTCCAGCAATGCGGGATATCCACCGCTTCCCACTGCCCTGTCTTCGCCTTCACCTCAAATGCCTTCGGCACGTCTCCCCTGTGGAATTGCCATCCGCGATTCAGGAGTACACGTCCCCGGCCAACAACATCTTTTTCAGCCACAAACCAGGGGCGGAATTCATCTGCCATCTTCAACACCCCCACAAATGCTTTCCCACGGCTGTCCGGAATGAGTCTGACGGTTTTCTCCTCTCCAAAGACCTCTTTGCCAATCCGCGCCGAATCCGGCCGCCGATCCGGCAGCCAGGTGAACATCACCAGTTCCCGTTCAATCTCGAATTCCCGGTAGAACGCCACGATGAATGCCCGTGAGCGAACAAACGCCGAGACATCCTTCTGAAACTTCATTCTCCGGTGCGCGGTCTTGAATGCCACATCCGAATAGAGCCGCCCGTCCATAAAGAAAAAGGAGAGGGGCTTACCATCCACCTCGACTCCCTTCGCAGCAACCCAGTTCCATCCTTTTCTGAGAACCGGATTGATGATGGTCCCTTCTTTTTCAATGCGGATGTCCACCACCGTTGCCGGGTCGAGTTTCCCTTCCCGCAGTTGCATGTTCACCGCAGGGTCAGGCGTCACGATGGTGGCATGAAGGAATGAGATGGCCCCTCCACCCTGCACGCTCGGCTCTTGCGCAGAGGCATCATCGACCGGACGTCCTAGGAGCAGAATGAGACAAATCAATGTCCGTCGCATTTAGTTTTCTCTGTGTTGATGTTCCAGTGTTCAATGAAGAGAGGGCTACTTGATTTCGATACGCTCCCCGTCAAAAAAGACGTCCCTTTTCATGCCGGATGTCTCGTGGTACAATTTGCCATCGATCTTCAGATACGCACAGCGCAGTGCGGTGAAGCTGTTGAGCTCGCCCCCTTGTGTACGCCTGAGAAAGAGAATATCGGCATCGGTTACGATGCCGGCGTCTTCCCTGCGTGATGAATCAGCGGCGACATAGAGGAAATCCCTGAAGCCCCCGTGATCCATCCGTACGATTGTATGGTGTGCCCGCAAGTCACCAGAAGTAACGTCCGAAAAATCGACCCGGGGCGCCTCTCTGCGGAAAGGATAGAGAAGTGTGGCAACGGAGCTTTTCCCTGTCGCTTCCCATGAACAGGTGATAACCGGACCTTCCGTTCTCTCCCTGTAGCGCTTGGAGACTGGCCCTTTGGTGAGTTGCAGGCTCCCGGCCGGCGATGAGCTCGACAGCAGAAGGTTTGGACTGACCACTCGCTGGCCCGAAAGCGTCACCTGCCCGGTTGCGGATGGGTCAAGATGCCAGTATTGCCGGTAGGCATGGGCGCCCTGACCGGCAACCTGATCGATGACGACCGCATAGTCGGGTTTCACATAGCAGACCGTCCGCCTGTGCTCCACTTCTCCCTGCATCCTGGCTGCCGATACACAATCGAAGGTGCTGGTAAACTTCCACCAGGCTTTTGGTTTTTTGTCGAATTTTGTCTGGTCGGTACCGTCAATCACCACCGTATTGTGGGACGCGGCGCTGAGGAACAACTCCCGGTCGGGGCCGGCATTGTAGGTGAATCTTCCAGCATCAACCAGGAGTTCGTGATCGTATGCCGACAACAGGATGTTGAATGCATCCCGGTGCGCATGCCAGGGGAGATTGACTGTCGCGTCAAAGAGCAAGTACAATTGCTGGTTAAACGGCCTCTGCGCGTCGCCCCATCCGCTCCGCAGAACGAAGTAGCCCACGTCGGGAAATGCTCTGGTGGATTCCACCGGCGGGACTCCTTCTCTCCCGCGTGTGGCCACGAACCGAAGATGTGGATCGTCCAGGTATGTGCTCATTCCATCGAGCAGTTCGAGCCCTTCCGAGTCGTCGGTATCGCCGGTTGGAGGAAATCGTCCGGACGGAGTGATCAGGTAGGCAAGGGCCTCAGCCGGAGCCCTGAACAGGGAGGCTGGAGAGGGTTGTTCGCTCTGAGGTGACCAGGGATTGTCGACGCCATTCCGTTCCACAAGCTTGTTAAAATCAAACCATACCTGGAGCTCCCCGGCATGGTACGAGGGGGAAACCTCGACGTGCATCCCGTCGGGATAATATGACAGCCCGAGCTGCACCTGCATGCGGAAGAAGAGCTCGCGAAGCCAGAGGTTGGTCCGCTTGAATTCAGGGAAGAGCACGGCCGCCCTCGCAAGGCCGGAGCTCTCGAATGTTCCCCAGTTGGAGTACCGGCGCCAGTTGTCGGGATGGTACAAGAACTCGCACTGTTGATGGATAGATGCAAGCAGGATGGCGTTTGTTTCGGGATCGACGGATGGGGATCGCAACTCCGTGAGGAACATGCAGTACGAAGAGGCCAGGCTCTCCATGCGTCTTCCCGTGTCGATCGAACGTGGATACCCCGGGTCGCCGATTCTGATCCAGCTCATGACCTGGTCCTTCCAGGCCCGGACAAGAGTTTCGTCCCGACTCCGGCGATACACTTCCACGAAATTCTCGAACCAGAGCATCCGGTTCAACGAGTAGTTCCATTCTCTGTCAAGCCCGATGAAGCTCCAGTCGATCGTTTTCCCAAAGTCTTTCGACGTTCCCTTCCAGGAGAAATGATTTCGGGCATTCATGAAGGCCTGCGCGGAATCGCCCTGGCCAAAGGCATACAGTCCGCTGCCAAGCCGGTCCTTTCTTGTTTGGAAATAGCGGAGGAGGGCAGCGCGCCCTTCCGAAAGGTTTCCTTCCTCGACAGCCTTCTGCACCTCTTCGAGACCGGGATAGTCGAGCCGGAGGTACTTGAACACATCATCGGGGCCGGGCTGGGCGACAACGGTGGCGGAAACAAAGAAAAGGAAGATGCCTATACTCCGACTTCTCCAGAGCAAGCCCCTGTCACTACGGGTGATCGTCATCGACGGTCCTTTATCGTGGCTTTGGGGATGGATCTGTTCCCTATGATGCAGATCTCCATGCCGGGTCGGGTGCTTGTGACGGTCAATCGAATCGGAGCCCCGGGAGTGGCCGGCGCAATCTGACACGGAATCTGGGTCCCGGACTCAACGACCGGAATGCCCAGCCGTGAGTCCCATTCGATCTCGTGGCGCCCGGCAGCGCCAGGGATGATCACCAGTGTGTCCGCACCCCTGACGTAAGCGTCCTGCAGCCAGGAGGTCGATGCTATGACGGACATCCCACGCCCTTCGTTCGAGAGAATGAAAGCTTCACGTGCAGCCTCCGGCATCGGGAACCTGAAAGGTAGTATCAATGAGTCCCCCCCCACACTATAGGCCTGGTGCAGAACGGCTAGCAGATTCTTCCGCTGCATTCCCTGGATCACATAATCGCATTCGTGGGCGCTTCCGCTGAACGCCACTACCTGCCCCACGGCACCCCGGCGATCAACGAGTTCATAGATTTCCGTGGTACCCCCTACCCTTCCCGTCACCTTCGGCTGCAACGCTGCACTGCTGCGCAGAATCTTCTTTGAGAGCGCCACGACCTTCGCAGTCCGCTCAAGGTCACTACTGTCGATCAGCGCGAGATTTCCCCAGTAGCCCCACCCGGCTATGAGCGAGGAATTCACGTTGTTCCGCCAGGAGGAATAGGTGGTATTATCATGAGGATAGTTCGCATACGTCTGGAGCGAAGGAGGAAAGAGTTTATAGAACAGGTTCGGGATATTGCGCATGCTTTTGGAGCGGTGCGTGCTGTAATCGCCATACCAGGAGGCACCGTTATTCATCCAGTAGTACTTTCCTTCGCTCAGGATGGCCAGCCCAACACTCCTATGCGGCTCGGTGACATCGATTTCGACGACCACGTCGGACCGGTACTCCCGAAGTTGACGGATCGCATCCGCAACAAGAAGGGGGAGGTCGTAGCCCTGCTTTTGCCTGCGTTCTTCGGGACTGTTCTTTTCATCTCCATGATGGTGAAGCGGAGAGGCACAGAGGTGTTTATCGATCCCATCCCACTTGAAGTAGCGGATCCCCTCGTCGATGCGGTCTTTGCATTTCTGGAGAAAATACTTCCGGTAGTCGCTATCGAAGCAAAAGATGTGTTTTTGCCACCGTCCAACGACCGGGCGGCCATCTTCATCGCGGATAAGCCACTCCGGATGTTTCAGGGCAATTTCCGCGGCGGAGTCTGTCGCCATGGCGGCGAACCAGAGCCCCGGGATCATATCCTTGCTCACGACAGCGCGGACATACCATTGAAGTCCGTTCGTGTATCGGCGTGGGTCCGGGTTCCAGTCGCCGAACCGGTCCTGCCATCCGTCGTCGAGGACAAAGATATCTACGTTCAACTTCCGGGCAAGTTCGATCTCCTTCGTGACACGTTCGACCGTCAAAACATCTCTGACGTCAAGGCCCTTCCGTTCCTCATCCCGCTGCATCGCCCAGGTGTTATAATAGAAGAAGTGTTCCCGGGAGCGAGCAGATTCGGTGATCTCGTGCTGCAGATACCCATAGAACAGCGATGCTCCCCCGCTGAATTCGGGTCCATCGAATGCCCCGAGAACATTCCACACGGATTCGAACTGGATTTGGTCTGTGATCGTCTGGTTGCGGCAATATGCACCCCGCGCATACTCAGTTCGTAGTTCCACGCTTTCGGGGACGACTTTACGCCGTATGAGCAGATATTCCTGTTCCGGGTCATGGTCCGGCGCGCCATGTTCATAGGCGAAGAGCAGGCCTGTGCCGCGAATGAGTCCACGCAAGAGGAGGATCGGGCCCGGTGAAGCGGTGTCTCTTCCATCGGTGAGCATCTCGGTGCGTTGCGCCGGATGGTACATGTAATTCTGCGCGAGGTTCCTGCCGACCCGGGTGCCTTCTTCCATCGTCCGATCATCAAAGGAACCCCCTGCTTCCGTCGGGATTACTTCCTCACCCCAACCTGCAAGGGAGATGATCTGGGTGGCTGTGGGGGTTCCGGTTTCCCTGCGGAACCGATAACCCGGAAAGACGAAGAGGGCTTCTGGTCCTGGAGCACCGAGGCGGGCCTTCATCCCCGGGCGGGCTCGAAAGACGACTTTTTCCCTGCAGATTGTGGAGTGGGGAAAGGCCTGCATTATAAGATCCCACTCAAGCGAGGCGGTCAGCGGTGCCGAGCCCCGGAATCGGATGCGGATCTCCGTGCCTCCGTTGGTCAATGGCCGCGTTGTGTATTCGTCGAAATTCCAGCATGTGTCCCGATTGGTGATGCGGCGCCCGTCAACCGGAAGCTCAAACCAGTTCACGATGTTGCCGCCTGTCAACAGCTCGCCTTTCCCTTTCACCCGGTAGAATGCAGGATCGACCGCGGAGGGCTTTCTCTCGCCGAACCGGATTTCCCTGGTCATGCCCGGGGTACTGACAACAATCGCGCCCGGTTTCCGCGTGACATTGACGTTAGCTGCGAATGTGGCGGCTGGTGGTGCCAGCCAGCATCCCAAAATCAACAAGGAGATGGATATCCGACGTACTCTGCAATTCATATCAGCCTTTGTCAAAACGAAAAAGCCTGCGGTGTAGACCGTTCAGAACGAGGGGGAACAATCCCACGATGGATTCTGCGTAAGATCTTCCATCGACTTGGTTTGTCTGTCATAGAGCATTATCTCGCAATCGCGGATCGTGTTGTGCTCAAACAGGATTAGCTGGCCGTTGTTGCTGAATGAAGCATTCTGACTCAGGAACGACAGGGCACCGGTTACATTGTTGACCGATCCGGACGCGCAATTCAACAGCAGGATGTGACTCACCTTTTTGGTGAAGTTGCTTGAGAGAAACATTATCTCTTTGCCATCGGGAGAGAAGATCGGTGAAGTGTTGTACGCACCGTTGGAATAGAGCAGCTCGAACCTGCTGCCGCTGGTATCTATGGTGTAGAGATCGTACTGCCCATCGTGAACGCCGCTGCGCGAGGAGGTAAAGACGATCCTTTCCCCTTCCGGAGAGAAATGTGGAAAGCGGTCGTCTCCGAAGTTGTTGGTCAGGATTCTCTGGCTGCCCCCGTTCCGCTTCATCACGCCGATGGAGAGCGAACTGTCCTTGTCCGAGACAAAGACGATCCAACTTCCGTCGCGGGAATACGAGGCTTCAGAGTTGTTCCAGGGGTTGGAAGAAAGGTTGCGGGCGGAGCCTTGCCTCAGGTCGGCTTCGAACACCTGGGATTTTCCGTTCACGCGATCAGTGTATAAAAGCGCCTGTTCATCCGGGGCGATTGAGATCTGCCCCGATGCCTGGGTGAGTTTTGCCAGCACCTTCACGGCGCCGGCGCCAAGGGGTATCTCCAGGAGGGTTTTTCCACCAGATCCAAAGCAGACCACGCTCTCCCTTGTTCCAAGGAGCTTTGGCGCACTCAGGCTGGTGATCCCGAGACCGGGGTGGTTCGCGTTGACATTGACTTCGCTTCCGGTGCTGTCCCGCAGGAAGATATCGAACATCCTGCTGACGCCGACCCTATTGGAGAGGAACACAACCCGCCTCCCGGCGTCGTGACCCGCTGAAGCGCGCTGCGAGCCTGGGAACAGGAGCATGGCTGCGAGCATAACATGCAGGAACGACAGCCGGTCTTTCATAATATATAGCCAAGGGAGATGACAACCATTTTCACGGGGCGGGAATCCCCGCTGATGTCGTTCTCACGCCGGGGAATGGTGGTAAAGAAATGTTCGTTCAGGACTCGTGTTCCCTGATACTGGGGCGTGCCAAGATCCACGTATCGAATCAGGAGCTCATAGTCACCGAAGAAACAGACTCCGACGCCGGCGAGATAGCCGAAATCCGGCATGAACTTGAACGAAGTTTCTTCCACCAACACTCCGTCTGCTTTCACCGAGCGCGGGGCCTGTCGGGTAATGTTCACGCCAGCCTGCAGTGTCGCATGAACCTTCACACTCGTACCAAGGTCAAGGCCGTATGTAAAGCCCGTGAACAAGGGGATATGGAACCAGGCGCCACTCTCGAGTTCTACCTGTACCGTGTCATCGAGCTCTTTCCGGAAGAAGTCTGTTACTTCCGAAGTGCTTACGAGGTTTGTCAGGCATTGCAGGCTGACGGCCCACTCCAATCCTTTTGCGAGCACAGGCGTGCGGAATTCCAGTCCCAATCCGACGCCGGGAACGGCAAGTCCCGCCTCCTCACCGATGTTGAACCCGAAGCGCCTGGTCACGCCGGCATTGCTGCCAATCTTGGAGCCATATTCTCCCAGCGGCGTCATGTAGCTTCCAAACAGCATGACTGTTGCCTTCTCTTCGTCCTCCTGGGCGGTCAGTACTGGAGACAGGAGAAAAAAGATGAGTGCCGTGGCAAAAAAGCGTGTCATACTCTCTCCACTGCTTGCTCGGTCTAATCGAATCGCGCCTCGGGATGTCCGGCCGGTCAAAAAGACTGCCGGACATCCGAGTCGGGCGCGCTTAATGCCGGAGGAGGGCGCTTACTTGATCAGCGTCATCTTCCTGGTGATCTGTGCATCCGGGGTCTGCAAGCGGTAGAAGTAAACCCCTGAGGAGATTGTCCGTCCGGAAGTGTCCTTGCCATTCCATTTCACGCCGTATGTTCCGGCAGTTTTCCCTTCATTGTTTACCAGGCGCACCACTTCCTGTCCAAGGGCGTTGTAGATTGCAAGCGTGATCCTGGCCGCCCGCGGGAGTGTGTACTGGATCTCTGTTGTCGGGTTGAAAGGGTTGGGGAAATTCTGCTCAAGCGTGTAGGCCGTAGCGATACCTGGCTCGGGTTTCACGTCGGTCACCCAGGTCTGCCATTCGGCTTTCCTTGTGGGGAACCAGTTCAGGTCGCCCAGCGGGAATCCGCCGTCCCCCGCCGTATATGCCTGCTGGGAGGTCGGGTAGTCAAAGTTGAACGGGTCAGACTCGAGTCCGAATGTTTCGGGTTTGGTAGTCAGGTCACCAATGCCGTTGCGGTCCGCACGGGGATCCGGGTTTCCAACGTTGCTGAAATTCGATTCGAAACGGTAGCGGACCCATTTCATCAGCGTGTCAGGCGATGGAGCGTCCGCAAATTGAATCAGTTCCTCAAAGTTGCCGCTCTGGACAAAATTCGGCTGTGTTCTGAAGAATGCGCTGTCCCCGTAGGGGCTTATGAACGCGGGGCCTTTGACCAGCGTGTCGATTCCCCAGCTGTTCCAGAACGCCGGGAAGATCGGGGACCAGCCGTACGCGTTGTTCCGGACCAGCCAGTTCCTGGAACTTTCATCGATTGTGGTGGATTTCAGCGAGTCGACATGAATGATCGGCATGCGGTCGGAGGGTACCAGCGTCTTGAGATGTCGCATTCCTTCGACGCCAAGATCTTGGAAGATATTGTTGGTGATGCGGACATTCACTCCTTTGCCGGTCTCGATGGGCCCCGATTGCTTCAAGCCTGATGCGGTCATTGACCCGTAAACATTCTGATAGAACGTGTTATGGTCAAAGATAATGTTTTTCGTCAATGCCCCGTCGGTCCGGAACATGCGCTGTGAATTCAGGTAGAAGGTGCAGTTCTGGAACATGATCGAATCGGCCATAAGGCCGCGTCCGTCGAAAAATCGACCATTGGATGGGGTAGCAAGGTCAATCGCGTTCCGAAATTCGCAGTCATTGAAGAGGAGTTTCGTATCGGTGGCGTACGTGCGGAAATGCGATTGGCGCGAGTGGTCCACATGCACACCGTCCCAGATGATCCTGGCGGCCGAGTCATAGATCGCCATAATGTAGCGATCCTGGATTCCGATGTTATCGATACCCGAGATGTAGATGTTTTTGAAGTGCGCATCTCCCTCGATTCGTGCAAAGTCATCGTTCGCTCCTGTTTCATTCACTGCCATGATCATCAGCGGCTTGGCTCCGGCACCTTCTGCAGCCCAGACGCGTAGCGGCGCGCCTTTGATGTTGACAATGCGTCCGTTCATCAGGTACATCCCACCCCGTTCCAGGCGGTAGACACGGTTGAGTGAAACCGGGTCCCCCGTCGCGGTGGTGTCCCCTTCCACGGCAAGGTTCAGCGTTTCATATCCCGGGGCTACGTCCAGGTAGTCCCACTGGGCCGCACCCTGTCGCGGGAGAAACAGAATGACCGTGACAAGAGCAAGGGTAAGCCGAAACAAGTTTTTCATGGAGCCTCCTGTAAGGTTATGGTGGAAGATGTGGTGTCCTGCATCGTGTGTGTGTAGCCACGGCGCTTTCTTTATTCGTGCTAGAACTCGAGAGTGATACCCAGGTTCGCCGTCCATCCATAGTATTCCCTGCCTGTGGCATACCGGGCCGTCTGCATGAACGACTGATCTGGCGCGTCCGTAAGATTGTTCACATTGGCATAGAGACTCATGTCGTCGATGAACTCGTATTTCAATGAGAGGTCCCACCGTGTATAAGTGTCGGTGAAGCCATCCAGCTCTTCTCGTGAGCCCACATAGGTCAGAGTCTTCCCCTGGAGAAGCATAGAGACCCGGCCGGAGAATCTTCCAAGGTCATACCCCAATGAAATATTGGCGATGTCCGCCGCCTGATCGGGCATGTTTCCCGTCCGGAATGTGTCGACCACCGTTGTTAAAACGTACGGGGGAGTCGGGATGCGGGCTTGCCTGACGTACGAGCGGGGAAATTTTGTCTCGGACCAGATGTGTGAGTAGTTTGCACTAATCACGATGCCGTCGAAGGGTCTGGGAAGCCATTTGAAGTTTGTCTGCCACTCGCACTCGAAGCCGTAGACCTCCGTCGTGAAGGGATTATTCTCCGGCCGGGTAATCGAATATCCTTTCAGGTTAGGTTCTACCCCCTCCTTTGCAGGGTCGATGATGACGTGCCCGCTGCGTACATAGATGAGGTTGTCGATCTTCTTGTAGAACCCGCCCAGGGTCAACAATCCGATCCCGTTCCCGTAGAAGGAAAGAAACGCGTCGTAATTGATGGACTGTTGAGTGGAGAGCCGTGGGTTACCATACTCCACGGAGACGTCGGACGCCCTGATTTTCTTCGCGGGCAGAACATAATTGAGCCGCGGGTATGAAACACCCTGCGTGTACGCAAGGCGGATATCGAACCAATCAGTGGGCTTCACCCGCACATGGACCATCGGATACCACTTGCCGTACTGTATCGTCGCGCTGGTATCGCGTACCACCTCGTCATCCAGCAGTCCTTCATCTTCCGGGGTATTCACCATGCCCACTCGCCCCGTGGCATCAGTGACGACCCCTTCATAGCGGGCTCCCGGCATGATCATGAGAAATGAACCCAGGTCGATCTGTGTCATGAGATATGCCGCGCTGAGACGGTCCGTCACCTCGTAGTCGTCCAGGTCACGTTGAAGAGAGAAGCGATAGACTTGATCATAGAGATAGTGTGTGAGGAAGTACCGCAGCTCGTCCTGGCTCAGGCCGACGCCGAAGTCGAACTGCCCGTCCAGAAATTTCCCCGGATTGAAACCTTCATCGACATAATACTTCATATAAGCGTAGCCTGTCCCGGGCATCCGTTCGTAAACGAAGCCGGGCGTGCCATACCGCGTATGATAGAGCCCAT
>Ga0316605_10002098_pt1 | contig 11370 bp, 12 predicted proteins | sample OWC_soil_day20_n_FD_207666 | JGI IMG/M metagenome (GOLD analysis project Ga0316605, IMG submission 207666) | Wetland soil microbial communities from Old Woman Creek delta, Ohio, United States - OWC_soil_day20_noCT | ecosystem: Environmental > Terrestrial > Soil > Wetlands | place: USA: Ohio... | reverse complement strand
GCTGCCGACGCTGCTGTCCTTCGACAACTACTGAGTTTCCGATAAATGGCTGACAACCGGTTCGGTACCCAATGCGTTATCCGAGTAGGACAATGCGCGGAGCAACGCCATGGCGACGAAACGGTACCAACGCGACCTGAAAGAGTTGGAGGCCCGCCGGCGGCGTGGCATGCGCATGCTCGCGCGTGGCGTGCCGCAGGCCGAGGTGGCGCGGGCCTGTGGGGTCAGCCGCCAGACCGCGATGACCTGGCAACGCCGGCTCGACGCCGATCCGCAGGCGTGGCGGCGTCGGCCATTGGGTCGGCCGGGGGTGTTCGATGCCAAGCAGCGGGCCAGGCTGCGCAAGTTGTTGTTGCAGGGCGCGGTCGTGAACGGCTTTCCGACCGAGCTGTGGACGCTGCGGCGGGTGGCGACGCTGATCGAACGCGAGTTCGGCCACGCCTTCAGCATCTCGTACGTCTGGCAGGTGCTGCGCGATCTGGGGTTCTCGGCCCAGCGCCCGGTGGGGCGCGCCAGCCAGCGCGACGCGGTGGCGATCCGCGACTGGAAGGAAAAGCGCTGGCCGGCACTAAAAAAAACGCCCGACGTAGCCGCCGCACCATCGTCTTCATCGACGAATCCGGACTGAGCGAGCGGCCAACGCGGGTCAGAACCTGGGCGCCGAAGGGGCAGACGCCAGTGCTGCAATACAGCTTCAACTGGCAGCAGCTGTCGCTGATCGCGGGGGTGACCTACTGGCGTTTCTACTTCCGCTTCTTCCCGGGCGCGATCAAGGGTCCGCAGATCGTCGAGTACCTGAAAGCGCTGAAAGCCACCCTCCGCGGCAAGCTGCTGGTGATCTGGGACGGCCTGCCCGCGCATCGCAGCCGCGTCGTCAGGGACTACGTCGAGTCGCTCGACGGGCACATCCAGCTCGAGCGTCTGCCGGCCTACGCCCCCGAGTTGAACCCAGTGGAATACCTGTTCGGCTATGCCAAGCAGCGGGAACTCGCCAACCTGTGCGTGCAGACCATCGCCGAGGTGCGGCGCTACGCGAGCCGCCGTCTCCAGTCGATGCAACGCCGTCCGACCCTCGTTCGGGCCTTCTGGCAGCAGGCTGAGCTGGCGTTCTGAACTTGTCATGTATTTTGTGAAAGCTCAGTAGTTTGGGAACCTCGATCGGGTCGGGCGATTAACCACGGAGGGGCAGAGGCTCCCGCACCGCCGGATTGGCGTAAAACGAATGCCGGACAGCCATCGAGCAAAGAGCGCCCGTGCCTGACTACCCCTGCCCCTGCTGCGGCCACCGGGTGTTCGACTATCCGCCGGGGTTCCATCAGGTGTGCCCAATCTGCGGCTGGGAGGACAACCTCGCCCAGCTGCGCTTCCCGCTGATGCCGGCTGCGCCCAACGGCGTCAGCCTGCTGGACGCGCAGCGCAACTACGTCGAGCACGGTGCGGCCGAGCGCCGCAACGCCGGCACGACGCGCCGGCCGATAGAGGACGAGCGCGTGGAGGACGGCTGGCGGCCGCTGGACCTCGCGCGCGACAACGTCGAGGAGCCGCGGCGCGGCGAGAACTACGGCGAAACCTATCCTTACGAGGACACGACCGTCCTCTACTACTGGCGCGCGACGTACTGGCGGCGGGTGGTGGGGTAGGGACGCGCCTGTGCAAGCGGGGCCGAGGCGGGCCTTGCAGCCGGTGGCGGTTCACGGCGGTGATGCTGGCAGCGGCGGCGGGCGGGCATGACCTGCTCGGACACGCCGTGAATACATCCCTGTAGGCTCGCGCGCAGCATCCCTGCTGCGCACGGTCCTCGCAGGTCAAGACCCGCTCGCCGCCCTTCGCCCGCAGTACAGCTACCGGCGCAACGCCGCAGCGACCCACTGCTCACAGCAGCGGCAATGCCACCTCGTCCAGCGCCCCGAGCTGCACCTCCAGGCTCGCGACGTGGTCCTGCCAGTACTGCGGCGTGTTGAACCAGGGGAAGGCGAGGGGGAAGGCCGGGTCGTCCCAGCGCCGCGCCAGCCAGCCCGCGTAATGCATCATGCGCAGAGCGCGCAGCGGCTCGATGAGCGCGAGCTCGCGCGGGTCGAGCGTGTGGAAGGTCTCGTAGCCCTCGCGCAGGTAGGCAAGCTGCAGGGCACGCTCCTGAGGCTCGCCGGAGAGCAGCATCCACAGGTCCTGGACCGCGGGCCCCGTCCGGCAGTCGTCGAGGTCGACGAAATGCGGTCCGGCGTCGGTCCAGAGGATGTTGCCGGGGTGGCAGTCGCCGTGCAGCCGGATCCAGCGCACGCCGGCCGCCGCGGCGAAGGCGGCCCGGCTGCGGCCGAGCAGCGCGTCGGTGACGCTGCGGTAGCGCCTGGCCAGCTCGAGCGGCAGCCAGTCGCCGTCCAGCAGTAGGCGCACGGCGGTGCCGGCATAGCCGTCGACGTCGAGGCGCGGCCGGTGCCGGAAGTCGCGCGCCGCGCCGAGCTGGTGGATGCGGCCGAGATAGCGCCCGAGCCACTCGAGGTGATCCGGGTCGTCGAGGTCGGGCGTACGCCCGCCGCGACGCGGGAACAGCGCGAAGCGGAAGCCGGCGTGCCGCAGCAGGCTCTCGCCCAGCGCGTCGCGGAGCGGCGCGACGACGGGGATCTCCGCCTCCGCGAGCGCGGCCGAGAAGTCGTGCTCCTCGCGGATCGCCTCGTCACTCCACCGCTCGGGCCGGTAGAACTTGGCCACCAGCGGCGGCGCGTCCTCGATGCCTACCTGGTAGACGCGGTTCTCGTAGCTGTTCAGTGCCAGCAGGTGGCCGTCGGGCCGGTGGCCGGCGCGCTCGACGGCGTCCAGCACCGTGTCGGGCGAGAGCGCCGCGTAGGGGTGCAGATCGGTCACGGTCCGCCTGTCTGCGGGCGCGCGGCGCGGAACGGGGGAGGGGCCGGCGGGTCCGTCAGCGGCCGGTCAGGCGCTGCTCTGCCTCGCGGTACTTTTCCGCGGTCCGGCGGATCACCTCGTCCGGGAGCATGGGCCCCGGCGGCGTCTTGTCCCAGTCCAGGGTCTCGAGGTAGTCGCGCACGTACTGCTTGTCGAAGCTCGGCGGGCTGCTGCCGGGGCGGTACTGGTCGGCGGGCCAGAAGCGCGACGAGTCGGGCGTCAGCACCTCGTCGATCAGGTGCAGCCGGCCGGCGTCGTCGAGCCCGAACTCGAACTTGGTGTCGGCGATGATGATGCCGCGCTCGCGCGCGTAGGCGGCCGACTCGGTGTAGATGCGCAGGGCGGCATCACGCACCTGCGCGGCCAGCTCGGCGCCGAGCAGGCCGACCGTCTGCTCGAAGCTGATGTTCTGGTCGTGCTCGCCGATTTCCGCCTTGGTGGAGGGCGTGTAGATCGCCGCCGGGAGCTGGTCGGCCATGCGCAGTCCCTGGGGCAGCGCGATACCGCACACCGCCCCCGTCTTCTGGTAGTCCTTCCAGCCGGAGCCGATGAGGTAGCCACGCACGATGGCCTCGACGGGGAGGGGCCTGAGCTTGCGGACGACGAGCGCGCGGTCGCCGAGCGCCCTGCGCTGGGCGGCGTCGGGGATCGCCTCCGCCAGCGGCCGGTCGGAGAGGTGGTTGGGAATGATCGCGCGCGTGCGCCCGAACCAGAAGTTCGAGACGCGGGTCAGCACCTCGCCCTTGCCGGGGATCGGCTGCGGCAGCACGACGTCGAACGCCGACAGGCGGTCGGTGGTGACGATCAGCAGGTGGCCGGCGTCGAGCTCGTAGATGTCGCGCACCTTGCCGCGGTTGCGCAGCTTGAGGTGGGGCAGGCTGGATTCGTAGAGGGCGGTGGTGTCCATGGCAGACTCCGGCGGCTGGGTGCAAAGTATATCGCCATGACCACCGCCCTCTCTCCCGACGACCAGGTCTACCTGAGCGCCTTCCGGGGCAGCTTCATCGCGGCGCTGCGCTGGCCGCAGCTCGACGGGCTGTGGGAGGCGCTGCGCCAGCAGGCGCAGGACGACTGGTACGTCTACGCGGTCGGCGAGCAGCCCCCGGCCAGGCCGGCCCCGCGCGAGCGCCTGCTCGCCTTCATCGACGAGATCGACCGCCTGCTGCGTGCCGAGCACGGCGAGGACTACTGCGGGATCGTCTACGCGGACGACCTGGCCCGGCCGGGCTTCATCAAGATCTACGACCCGCATCACCTCGGGGCTGTCTGCGGGTCCAGCGCCAACCCGCCGCTCCCCGGCTGGGTCCTGAGCCGGCTCAGGCCCTGCGACCTGCCGGCGAGCCGCGCGCCGACGGGTGCGCGGCGCCGCTGGTGGCAGCGCCTGTTCGCCGACTGAGCCTCGCCCTCGTGCGGGTGCCCGGGCCGAATGTGCGAGACACCCCGATCGTGGGCATGGTAGCATTCCCTACCTTTTTGCTGAGTCATTGGTCCCGCCTGCGGCACCGCCGCGCCGACGGTTCCCGTGGCGGAGATGCGCGATGACCGAGACCGACGTCAGACAACAGACCCTGCTGGAGCTGGCCAGCACGGTGGTCCGATTGATGGAGTCCTGGGGGCTGGGCACCGAGCAGATGTCGGCAGCCCTGGCGCTGCCGGCGCAGACCGGGGCGGCCACCTTCCACCGGTACCGCGAAGGGCAGGAGGCGCTCCCCGACGAGGACACCGTGCTGCGGCGCGCCCAGTACATGCTCCGCATCGCCGATGCCCTGCGCACCACCTACCCGCGCAATCCCGAGATGGCGGCGCACTGGATCCGCCGCGGTCACCGCCGCATGGGGCGGCGCACGCCGCTCGACGTGATCCTGGCCGGCGACGAGGCGGGGATCATTGCGGTGCTGTCGGAGCTCGACTGCACCTTCTCCTGGGACATGACCGGCTCGAAGGCGGACTACCGCCCGAGCTGATCGGGTCAGACCTTCCCCGAGGGGTTCAGGGCCGGCAGGTCGTGCGTCGGCCGGCTGCCGCGTGGGCGGCGGGCGAGCAGCCGCGGGCGCGTCTCGCGGCGGAAGGCCCGTTTCCAGGCCGCGAAATCGCCGATCGGCTTGCCGCCGTACAGCGCGTCGTCGAGCTGGACCATCAGCTCGCGCACCCGCGTCGGGTCGGCCCGGCGCGCCGCGTGCCGCACGATCTCCTCGCCAAGTTCCGGCAGCGGCAGCTGGGCCGAGATGCTTAGGTGCTTGGCCGACAGGAACTTGAGCAGCATCGCCCAGTCCTCCGGGTCGTCCTCGCGCTCGACGATGCGCAGGCAGAACCACAGCCGCGCGGCGACCGGCAGGGCACTCGCGACCCGCGGGCGCAGCCATTCGGCCAGGCGCCACGGCGAGATCGCGCTCAGCAGCCCGCCGACCCAGCCGGCGATCCGACTGCGCTTTGCGGCGGCGGCCTCCTGCGCCGTTCTCGCCGTCACCGGCGGCGGCGGGCTGAACACCATCACCGCGTAGCCCAGCATCACCGGGATGAGCAGGAACAGCGGCGCCCAGAAGAGCCAGCCCGCCTTGCCCGACGGCACGATGCCTGGGCTCTTCATGCGCAACTGCGGTTCGGGTGATGGCGGGCCCTCGGCGACGATCTGCCGGATCGGCAGCTCCGTCGTTTCCTGCCGGCCGAGGCTGAGGTTGAACCAGGGGACGCGCACCGCGGGCACGTGCAGCTTGCCACCGTGCTGCGGCACCAGCGTGTAGCGCTCGAGGCGCCGCCCCGTCAGGAAGCGGCCGTCCGGGGTCGTCCCCCCTTCGAGCTCCGTGCCTTCCAGATAGACGCTGAACTCGGTCGCCTCGCGCAGGGCATGCTCCGCGGTCGGCAGCTGGCCACCGGTCGCGCCGACCGCCGCGATCTCGACCGTCAGGCCGATCGGCTTGCCGGCCGCCGGGCGCTCGCCGCCCGTCAGGTGGCCACGCATCGCGAAGTGGTACAGCGGCAGCCAGGGCTCCGCGTCGGGGGCGGCGGGGCGCACGCCGAGGCGCACGGGCTCGCTGCGGACGTCGAAGGGACGGCCGAGACCGCCGGTCGCCGACGCGTGGGACCCGCGCACCCGCAGGCCCGGCAGCGTCAGTTCACCGGTCTCGAGCGGTGTGAGCACGAACTGGAACTCGGTGACGATGTCGCGCTTGCCGCCCTGCTGCCGCACGCTCGCCCGCGGATCGCCCAGAGACTTGATCACGGCGGCGCCGGAGGTCGGCAGCTCCGGGTTCGCCTCGGCGAGGTTGCTGCCGCTGAGGAGGCGCAGGGTGAGCATCACGGCCTGCTGCACATAGGGGGCGGGGTCGCTCAGCTGGATTTCGACTCGCGGCGGCGATGTGTCGGCTGCCTGCGGTGGCACCTGGCCGTAGGGGGCGTAGGCCGGGAAACCCGGCACGGCGCCCGGCATGCCGCCGTAGCCCGGCTGCGCCGGCGGCTGGGCGACGTAAGGGCTGCCACGGCCGGTGGCGGGCACGCCGGGCGGCGCGGCGGCGCCCCAGGCGGGTACGCCATAGGGGGACGGCCAGGCCGCCGGCGGCGTCATGCCACGGCCCTGCGACGGGTCCGCCGCCTGGGCCGCGGTCGCGGCGAGCATCAGCAATGTGGCGGCGATACGGCGGATTCGACTGCTCACGTCACACCCTCTTCACCAGGGCCGCGGCTCATAGAGGCCGCCGCGCTGGCGCAATTCGCGTTGTTCCTCGAGCCGGAACTGGTTGCGCAGCAGGTAGCCTGGCGCACCCTCGGCCTGCTCCAGCCATTGCTCCATCAGCACCCGGCTCGCGTGACCGGTACCCTCGCCGCCGGCAATGTCGCTCTCGGCCATTCCTTCGCCGAGCTCGGGCGGCTTGCCCGCGGCCTCGAACTCCTCCACGGCGCGCGCGGCCTCCGCGCCCTCCGGACGAAACTGCTCCTCCCCCTGGGTCGGCCTGCCGGGGCGCTTGCCGTCGTCCCGCCGGCCCGGCTGGGTGCTGTCCTCGCGCTGCTGCGACCCGGCGTGCTCCTCCCCGGTCTGCTGGTCGCCGGTCTGCCCCGCCCGTTCCTGCGCCGGCTCCGCGCCCCCGGTCTCGTCGCGGCTGGTGTCTTCCCCCTGACCGGGCTGCTCCCGCTGCTGGTCGTCGCCCGTCTCCCGGCGCTCGAGGCGGTCGTCGCCGCCGGCGCGCTCGTCCCGCTCGGCGCCCGGCTGCCGGTCCGGCTTGCCGGCGGTGTCTTCCTGCTGGTCGCCGGCTTCGGTCCGGTCCTGCTGCTCGCCGCCGCCCTGGCCCTGCGAATCCTGCTCGGCGTCGCTGCCATCGGGCTGCTGGCCCCTGGCGGTGCCGGCGGTCTGGTCCTGGCCCTTCGCATCGCCCTGCTGCTGGTCCGCAGACTCGCCCTGCTGCGCCTGCTGCTCGTCCTTGCCCCCGGACTCGCCCTGCTGCTCTTTCGAGGGCTGTCCCTTGCTGCCCTCTTTCTGCTGCTGGCCGGACTGGCCCTGCTGGTCCTGCTGCTGCTGTCCCGACTGACTCTGCTGCTGTTCCTGCTGCCGTTGTCCCGACTCGCCCTTCTGCTGTTGCTGCCCGGATTGCGACTGCTGGTCCTGGGACTGCTGTTGTTCCTGCCCGTCCTGCTGCTTCTGGGACTGCTGTTGTTCCTGCTTGTCCTGCTGCTTCTGGGACTGCTGCTTCTTTGCATCCTCTGCCGCCTGGCGGGCGTCGATGCGGGCGAGAAGGGCATGGGCGACGCCGAGGTTGTGCCGCGCGTCCGCGTGGCCCGAGTCCTTGGCGAGGACTTCGGACCAGGCCGATGCGGCACCCTGGACGTCGCCTTGGCGGAAGCGGGCGTTGCCGAGGTTGTAGCGGGCGTCCAGGGCGACGTCGGGCCGGATCGACGACTCGAAGGAGCGCGCGGCCTCGGCGTACTCGCCGGCGCGGTACTGTGCCACGCCGCGCCGGTAGGGATCGCGGAAGACCTTCGCGGCCTCGCCGTACTGGCCCTCGCGGAACAGTCGCTCGCCTTCCTGCTCGGTGGACTCGAACCACCCCGCGACCGCAGTGGAGGCGGCCAGGGCAAGGAGCCAGGCGACGGCGCGTCTCATTCGGCCCCCATGACGCGCTGCAACGGCGCCCGGCGCCGGAACTCCAGCAGCAGCCAGAGCGCGGCGGGACCGATCAGCCACCAGAACGGCTCGTGCCAGACCCTCGTGCGCTCGTCGCCGAGCTTGCGCGCCGGCGCGCCGGCGACCGTCGCGCGCAGGATCGCGCGCACGTCGTCGTCGCGATAGCCGGCGGTCTGGTAGACGCCGCCGGTCTGGGTCGCGAGCGTCTGCAGCAGGGCGGCGTTCAGGCGCGACACCACCGGGGTGCCGGTGCGGTCGGCGAGCGCGCCGCCACGTGGACCAGGGACCGGGCCGCCATCGGTCGTGCCGATGCCGAGAACGTGCAACCGCATGCCCTGATCGCGCAGCTGGCTGACCTCCGCGTCCAGCTCCAGGTCCTGGAAGTCGCCATCCGACACCAGCAGGACGTTGCGCGTGCTGTCGCTTGGCTGCGTGGCCAGCAGCTGGCGGGCCCGCGCGATGGCATTCGAGGGGCGGCTACCCTGCAGCCGCACGAGGTCGGACGCCAGCGCCGGCAGCGCGCGCCGCACCGACTCCATGTCGTCGGTGACCGGCGTGACCACGTTGGCGACGGTGGCGAAGGCGACAAGCCCGACCCGCGTCCCTTCGGCACGGTTGAGCAGGTCCTCGATCTCCTGGCGGGCGCGCGCCAGCCGGGTCGGGGTCGTGTCCGCCGCCTCCATGGAGCGCGAGATGTCCAGCAGCACGACCAGGTTCGCGCCCGGCGCGAACACCTGGACGTTGGCGTAGTCCCAGCGCGGCCCGGCGAGGGCGACGACCACGAGGATCCAGGGGATCGTCCAGGCGGTCAGGCTGCCCCAGAAGCCGACGCGGCGCGTGGTCGCCTCGCCGCTGAGGTGTGGCAAGAGCTCGGCGTCGGCGTAGTCGCGCTCGCGCCCCGCGGCGGGCGCGCGCCGGCGCACCCGGTGCTGCCAGAGCCCGATCGCCGGGATCAGCAGCAGGGCGAGCAGCCAGGCCGGCGCGGCGAGATGCATGCCCTCAGGCACGGGACCCCCAGGGCAGCTGCAGCGCGCCGGGCAGCAGGCCGAGCCCGAGCAGCGCGCCGAGCGCCACGGCGAGCGGCCAACGGTAGAGCGGCTGCGGGACCAGCACGGTGCGCGTCTCCGCCTCGCTCTTGGCGAGCTCGTTGATGTGCGCGGAGATCTGCTCGAGGGCCTGCGTGTCGGTGGCGCGGAAATAGGCGCCTTCGGTGATGCGGGCGATCTCGCGCAGTGTGTCCTCCTCGAAGCCGAGGTCGTTACGGCGGATCAGCCGCCCCTCCTCGACGATCGACACCTCCGCCTGCTTGCTGCCGACGCCGATGACGTAGATCCGCACGCCCTCGCGTGCGGCGAGCCCCGCCGCCTCGAGTGGCGGGATGGTGCCCGCGGTGTTCTCGCCGTCGGTGACGAGAACCAGCACGCGCGAGCCCTCCGGGCGATGGCGCAGCCGCTTGACGCCGACGCCGAGGGCATCGCCGATGGCGGTGCCCTGGCCGGCGATGCTGGTGACCAGGTCGTCGAGCAGGGTGCGCACGGCATTGCGGTCCAGCGTGAGGGGGGACAGGACGAACGCCTGGCTGCCGAAGACGATGAGCCCGATGCGGTCCCCCGCGCGCTGCTCGATGAAGCGGCCCATCACGCCCTTCACCACCGACATGCGCGTGACCTGCTGACCCTCGCTGGCGAAGTCCAGCGCATCCATCGAATGCGAGGCGTCGACCGCGAGCAGGAGGTCATACCCCTCGGCGCGGCTCTCGGTGTGCGGCTCGAGCCACTGTGGGCGCATCAGCGCCAGCACGAGCGCCACCCAGGCGAGCGCGAGCAGCCAGGGGCGGAGTCCCGCGCGGCGCAGGCCGCCCGGTCGGCGCGTGGCGAATGCGGCGTCGAGCTCCCGCAGCGCCGGGTGCAGCAGGGTGACGCGCCGCTCGCGCGGCTCGGCCGAGGGCGCGGGGCGCGACAGGCGCCACACCAGCATCGGCAGCGGCAGCAGCAGCGCGAGCCAGGGCCAGGCGAAGTCAAACACGGGCGGTCCCCGGCCAGAGCCCGCGCAGCCATTCGGGCAGGCGGGCCTCGTGCCGCGCCCACGGCATCGCGGCGTCGATCAGCCGGCGCAGCCTGTCGGCATCCCCGGCGGTCCCCGGGGGGGCGTACGGCAGGGCGAGCAGGAGCCGGCCCGATTCGCGCCAGTCGAAGCCGGCGGGGTCGTTCGCGCTGAGCCACTCGAGCCAGGCGGTGCCGGCGAGGCCGGCGCAGGCCTCTCGCCCGAAGCGGGCGATGGCAATCCGGCGCAACAGCTCGGAGAACTCGCCCGCCACCGTGCCCACGGGCTCCGTGGCGCTGCGCTGCCGGAGGCGGAGCAGCTGCCGGCGGGCGCCGTGGTGCCAGGTGAAGAAGGGGTAGCGCCAGAGGAACCGCAGCCCGAGGAACAGCAGCCAGCCCCCCAGCAGCACGCCCCCCAGGACCAGCCACCAGCCGGTCGCGAGCGGCCAGAGCCCGACCGGGTCGAGGCTGTGGATGTCGCGGATCGAGTCGGTGAGACCGGAATACATCGGCGGCTGTACCAGTCGACGGTCGTTCAGGTCGGGCCGGCGAACCGCCGGCGCAGTCCCTTGGCGAGGGCCTCGTGCACGTCCCGGTCGGTGCGGACGGCCGCGACGATGACGCCCAGCCGGATGCACATCGCCTGCAGGGCGGCACGCCGCGCCTGCCAGCCCTTGGCGTAGGCCTCGCGTCCGGCCGGATCGTCGGTGTCGACCTCGCGCAGGTCGCCGCCGGGGCCGCGGAACAGCACGCGGCCGATGGCCGGCAGCGTGCCCTCCGCCGGGTCGTCGATCGGCACCAGCACCACGGTGTGGCGCTGGGTCAGCTGGCCGAGCGGGCGCTCGATCACCAGCGGGTCGATGTTGAAGTCCCCGACGACGAACACCAGGCTGCCGGTCGGGGTGCCCCGGTCCGCACGGCGCAGCGCGGCCGGCAGCGCCGTCGCGTCCTCGGCCGGCACCGGCGCCTCGTCGGTCATCGCCTTCAGCAGCTTCCAGAGGGCACGGCGGTCCTTGGTGGGCCGGAAGTGCTGGGTCTGCGCGCCGAAGAGGATCCCCCCGACCCGGTCGTTCAGCCGGTTGGCGGCCCAGCCGATCAGGGCGGCCGCCCGCGCGGCCTGGATCGCCTTGAACGCGCCGCGTGTGCCGAACTGCATGCGCGGACCCTGGTCGACGCACAGCAGCACGCTGCGCTCGCGCTCTTCCCGGTACAGCTTGAGGTGCGGCTCGTTGGTGCGGGCGGTGACCTTCCAGTCCATGTTGCGGATGTCGTCGCCCTCCCGGTACTCGCGGACCTCCTCGAAATCGAGGCCCTGGC
>Ga0316605_10002095_pt1 | contig 11375 bp, 8 predicted proteins | sample OWC_soil_day20_n_FD_207666 | JGI IMG/M metagenome (GOLD analysis project Ga0316605, IMG submission 207666) | Wetland soil microbial communities from Old Woman Creek delta, Ohio, United States - OWC_soil_day20_noCT | ecosystem: Environmental > Terrestrial > Soil > Wetlands | place: USA: Ohio... | reverse complement strand
GTGAGCTTGGTGCGCTGCAGGGCGTCGGCGATCACATAGATGACGGAATAACCTTCGACCTCGTGCTCATGCGGCTGGATCTTGTAAGTGGCCAGGAAGTTCTTGTTGAACGCCTTGGTCAACGGTTCATTGGCGTTGCCGGCCCAGGCGGCCGACGAGAAGACGTTCTCCGCCAGGGGGCCGAGCTGCTTGGCGAAGTCCTCCACGCCGAAGCCGCCGCCAAAGCCGACGAAGGCGCGCGCATTGATGCCGATCTCCTTCGCATGGCGTGTCATCAGGATCGCGTCGGTGGTGGACACCGCGATCAGCAGCAGCATGTCGGGGTTGTTGGCCTTCACCTTGGTCATGATCGGCCTGAAGTCCAGCGTGTTCACCGGATAGGCCTCGTCATTGACGATCGGTATGTTTTTCGCCTTCATGAAGGCCATGTTGGCGTTGCCGATGGTCTTCCCGAAGAGGCTGTTGTCATAGACCACCGCCACAGACTTGGGCATCGCGCCCGGCACCTCCATCAGGAACTTGTGGAAGGCCTCGGGGTAGATCGAGCCGGTCGGATTCTGGCGGAACACCCAATCGAACCCCTTCGCGGTGATGGCATCGGCCGAAGGATGGTCGACGACGTAAGGCGTCTTCAGACGCTGGGCGACCGACGCAATCTCGATGGCCTGGCCCGAAGCTCGGCCACCGGTCAGTACCAGGACCTTGTATTGCGTGATGAGCTTCTCGGCCACCGTGGCGGCCAATGGGTTCTTGGCCTGATGATCTTCGATGATCACTTCGAGCTTGCGTCCGTTGACGCCGCCCTTCGCGTTGATCTCGTCGACGGCCAGGCTGTAGGCCTTCTTGAACTTGTCGCCGAAGGGAGCGTCGGGGCCGGTCATCGGCTGTGGTGCGCCGATCTTGATCGTTTCCTGGGCCAGGGTGACGGATGCAGCCGTAGCCAGCACGGCGGCCAACAGGCAGGACAGGGTGCGTTTCATGAGACTGCTCCTTGTGGTTTGAACAGTTCGCGACGGTCCGTAGATCGGTTGGTCGGCATGACGACCGCGTTGAACGAGAGCTCCACCTCTGCCCAGCCGCGCCATTCACGTGAAGGCGCCAGAAGAAGCGAACGATCAACAGGAGCAGCTAACCAACACGATTCATTATTACTCCAAACCCGTACCCATGCGCGAAAGAAGGAGGGCAGGACGCTACGACCCCAAGGCTCGAAGACCTGTGCTCAGCGCATTGCCTTCTGAGCAGCAGTCCACTCTTGGTCTGAGCCTCGTGAACTCTCAGTGGCTACGCGTCGGACAGCACGCATCTGACGAGCAATTGAAACGGTCGGGTCAAGCGGCAGAGGCTATGCCGTGGCATACGACCGGTCATGTCGCCGTGCACAAACATAGGCTCGGCCCGCTCCCAGGGAGGTTGTCTTGAAGTCGTTCGCCAGAAGCGGTCGGCGGGCAGGCCCAGACGCATCAATTCCGGCAGGACGAGACCAGCCGTGGCACAAGACGGCCGAGGGTGTGTGGAAACGGGTTTGCCGATCGGGTTTTGAACAAGCGTCGGTCGCCTGGACGGCTTGGTTTCTGAGCGAAGTTCCGAGAGGGACGCGCCGCGCGTGGCAGCCGATCCGTTCGAGCGATGTAGAGGCGCCCTCAGGCGCCCAGCAGCCGCATTGCCTTCAGCGTTTTCGGCATGCCGAGCAGCTTGATCACCCGCTTCAGGTTGTAGGCCAGCACGTACAGGCTCATCTCAGTGCTGACGTGCGCCAGGCCACGCATCAGGAAGTGGGTCGATCCCATCCAGTGCTTGAGCGTGCCGAACACGTGCTCGATCGTGCGTCGGCGCAACAGCATCGCCTCGGGCTTGCGATCCAGCCGACGTTGCATCGCTTCCAAGATGCGTTCATGTTCCCAGCGCGTGATGCGCCGGTAGCTGCTGGTGGTGCACTGGGTCTTCAGCGGGCAGCGCGGACAGGCCGACGACCAGTACTTGCGGATCGTCAGGCCGTTCTCGATCGTGGCGAAGCGGAAGATGGCGCGCTCGCCCGCCGGACACTGGTACTCGTCGTCTTTGGCGATATAGATGAAGTCGAGCTTGCTGAACCGACCCTCGGCCCGGGCATTGGACGTCATCGGCTTCGGTACCAGTGGGGTGATGCCCGCTTCGATGCAGGCCTTGATCTCGTTGCTGTTGAAGTAGCCGCGGTCGGCGACCGCCTCCATGCTGGTCTTGCCCATCTCGTCGCGGGCGGCGGTGGCCAATTTGCTCAGCTGCGCCCGGTCGTTGCCCTGGTTGGTCACCTCGTGGGTGACGATCAGGTGGTGCTTGGCATCGACTGCCGCCTGCACGTTGTAGCCGACCACTCCCGTGCCCTTGGCCTGGGAGATCATCGAGCGCGCGTCCGGGTCGGTCTCGGAGATCTGCTCGTCGGGGGTGGTCTTCAGTTGCTCGCGGATCGCATCCATCCGCCGCATCTGGCCGCGCAGGGTCTCGATCTTCTCGCGCAGCCGCTCGGTCTTGGCTTCCACTTCGGCCGGCTGGGTGCGGTCGGCGGTCTCGAGCGCCTCCAGGTAGCGCCGGATGCTCTCCTCGATCTGCTGCTGGCGCCGATCGACCTTGTTGGGGGTGAAGTTGCGGTCGCGGCTGTTGACCGCCTTGAACTTGCTGCTGTCGATGGCCACGATGGCCTGGGTGAAGAGCCTGAGCTCCCGGCACAGTTGCACGAAGCGCCGGCACACGGCGCGGATGCCGTCGCCGTTGGCACGGCGGAAGTCGGCGATGGTCTTGAAGTCGGGCGCCAGCCGACCGGTGAGCCACATCAGCTCGACGTTGCGCTGGGCTTCGCGCTCAAGCCGGCGGCTCGAAGGAATGCGATTGAGATATCCGTAGATGTAGAGCTTGAGCAGGACGGCGGGGTGATATGCAGGCCGGCCGGTCACCGCGGGATCGGCTCCGGCGAAGCCCAGGGCCTTCAGGTCCAGTTCTTCGACAAACGCATCGACCGCACGCACCGGGTTGTCCTCGGCGATGTAATCGTCGAGGCACGTCGGCAGCAAAACGGTCTGGGTTCGGTCTTCACCTTCGATGAATCGCTTCATGCGGCACCCGCCTCATAACGCGTTGCCGTACTCTAGGACAGATCAAGACGATTTCACACACCCTCGGCCACGAGCAGCCGTCAATCAGCACAGGGGAGCTGCCCAGAAGCCGACATTGGCTGCATCATTGCTGCCATGGCGGATATGGGTCTTCCGAAGGCGGTGGGATCGCGTCAGTGGCTGATCCTCGCACTTGCCGCGCTCGGACTGCTGGCAGCGACCGTCCTCTTTGTGTGCGAGCGTGTCGAGCTGTCCACAACAACCACGCCGGCGCCACGCACCGCACCGGCTAAGAGCAACACCGGAACCTTCCCTCCCGCATTCACGGATCTGCGGCCCGACTTGTCGAGTCGGACCGACTACGTCGACGTGTGCGGCGCTGGCCGGGTTCGAGTGCGGCCCGATGGTCAGCTCGATCTGCCCGAGGACATGGCCAGTGGTCAACGCCTGCTGGATACCGCGACCTCGAGCCTGGCGGCAAGCCGCAACGACGGCGACCGTGCACTCGCTCTGTACATCAAGGCCGGTTTGAATTCGCGCAACGTGACCGAGGGTCTGGGCTTCAGAGACGAGTGGCGACAGGAGCTGGCGCGCCTCGCCATCGCCTCGCGCGACCCCGTGGCCTATTTCTTGGCGTTCCGCGTCTGCGGGACAGGGGCACCGTCGGCGCCGACCGATGGCGCCTGCACGCAGATCTCGGCGTCACACTGGGCGCTCCTCGATCCTGACAACGCAGTGCCGTGGCTCCATGAAGCGGATGCAGCGCAGCGGCGCAATGATCCCAGGGGCGTCGACGAAGCGCTGCGGCGCGCCTCCCAAGCCAAGACGATGGAGCCTTACATGTTCACGCCGCTGCGATTAATGGACTCGCCGGCTATTCGATCAGCGCCACCACCCACCGCACAGGCGGCGCTCGTGGACTTGGTCGGCATCATGGCTGCGCTGCCCCTGCCGAACCTGCAATTGGTTATGCAGTACTGCGCGGCCAACGCCAAAGGGGCGGCGGAGCGCGCTCAGGTCTGCAATGGCCTCGCCGAGGTGCTGGCCGAGCGCTCTACGGTGCTCATCGGCATGGCGGTCGGTGTGCGAATCGGGGAACAAGTCGGGTGGCCGCGCGAACGGGTGGCTGCGGTCAAGACGCGCCTCGCAACCCTGCAAGAAGCACAGGCAAAAGCCGTGGACCTGAAAGATCTCTACAGCTGCGGGGCCCTAGAGCGAAGTCGCCGATACTTCATCGATCTCGCACGATATGGCGAAATCGGCGCGATGGAAACGGCTGCAGCGACGAGGCGGCGAGAAACAAAATAGGCGGGCCGCGGCCAGAAGCTGACTTGGTCTCTGGGAGGCTGACGGTACCAATTGCGGCCGTTCCGCAGCCCCGGCAGAATTCCTAAAGCGGATGGAGTCGTGGGGCTTCCGCTGAGGATCGATGGCGCCTGTCATTGCGGCGAAATTTCGTTCACCGCGGAGATTGACCCCGCCAGGGTAATGATCTGCCATTGCGCTGACTGCCAGGTGATGTCCGGAGCCGCCTTCCGCGTTGTCGTGTTGGCCGCCATCGAAACGTTCGTTGTTCGCGGAGAGCCTAAGAGCTACGTCAAGATCGCGGATAGTGGGAATCGTCGGGCACAGAAGTTCTGTCCGACTTGTGGCACGCCGCTCTATGCCACTGCCCCCGAGCACCCGACCTCTGTCAGCGTTCGACTCGGATGCGTTCGGCAACGGACAGAATTGATTCCTTCCGCTCAGATTTGGCAGCGCTCTTCGTTGCCCTGGATCCATGATCTCGATCGAATTCCCGGGTCACCAGAACAACAGGCCCTCTTGCCGCTGCCTCAACGCTAGAGCTCTTCGTAAACGCTCGTTTCGGCCAGTTGCTATCACCGGCCACGGGCAGCTTCCGCTGCACCAAGCAGATCAGCAAGAAACGGTCGCTCGCGTCAGAAATCGCGCGATCACTTCCATGCATGTGAGCGCCGCAGTGGAACCGGCGCCACAGGTCAAGTGACGCCCGATCGATTCAATTTTTCGGCCCGTCAAGAAAGCTCTGGACAACGCGAAACAGCTGCATGCGGTTTCGCTCCAGCATGATCGAGTGCGTCCCCTCGCCGATCTCGACGTACTGCTTCACCGGTGCGTTGGCGAGTAACGGGAACAGCGCCTGAGCCATGTATGACGGCGTGTCGGCGTCCCACTCGCCCTTGACCAGCAGCGTTGGCACCATGATGGCTGCCGGATCGTAGGGCGGCGTCCAATCGCCTGACGGCTGTACCGTGGGCAAGCCGCCGTTCGGAGCCCGCATGACCGCCGGCGACTGCTTCGATCCCCATGGGTCGGTCGCAAGGTTGGCCGCTACCCAGGTCTCGAACCAACTGCGAGGAACGAGTTGTTCCTGCTTGTCTTGCGCCACGCCGGCCAGCCAGCGCGACCTGACCGTCGCAACGTTGACGAGTCGGTACGCCGCCTTGACATCAGTCCCGCTAGCCGCTCCCGACTGGGTCTTTCGCTGCCACACCGGCGCGTAGAGCACGAGGCGGTCGACCTTGTCGCCATGGACGGCGGCGTAGCGTCCCATGATGGCGGTCCCCCAGGACCAGCCGATCAAACCGATCCGCTCGACGTTGCGTCGGCGCCGAATGAAGTCGACGGCGGCATCGACATCGTCGACCGCCTCGACCAAGGTCGCCACGGGCGGATTGCGCTCGGGCGGCTCGGACATTGCAGGGGGTCGGGTCGACCCGCCATAGCCGCGCACGTCGACCAAGTAGACGTCGTAGCCGGCCCGTGCGATGTAGTCCATCCAGGACAGACCGTCCAGAGACAGATCGAACGTCGACTCGGACGGGAAGGTGACGCCGTGAACGAAGAGCACGATGCGGTTGGAAGGGAACGCCTCCGCCCCCTTCACCCGCTTGTTGCGAACGAAGAGCTCGATGCCCGCCGATTTCGACGGAACGTGGAAGTCGTCGACCGCCAGGGCCGGCATGTCCGGAGCCGATGGCACGGCGGCGCATCCGGCCAGGGCGAAGGCAGGCAGCACGAGAAGCCGCAGGCCGGCCATCGCTGACATGATGGTGACTGCGGCGAACCGTTGGCGCAAGCTGTTGAACATGATCGACTCCGGCAGCTCAGTGGAGACGCCAATCTAAGCTCGGCGCCGCCGGCGAGTCCTGAAATTCGCTGCGTGCGGGCTGAATAAGCCTGAGTAACGCTGTACTCGGGCGCGGGCCCGGGGGCAAACTACGCCCCGACGAGCGAATCTCACCGATGGGCCGGTCCGAGGAATTCACTGCCGCGACGTTCCGATTCGACGCCTTCGAACTCGACGGGCAGCGGCGCACGCTACGGCGCGCGGGCGCCGACGTCGAACTGCGACCGTTGGCCTTCGATGCGCTCGCCTTCCTGGTGCGCCACGCGGGCCACGTCGTGACCAAGGACGAGTTGATCTCCGCCGTCTGGCCGGGGCTCGTGGTGACAGACGACTCGATCGCGCGCTGCATCAGCGACATCCGGCGCGCGCTCGGCGATGTCGAGCAGAAGATCATCAAGACGGTGCCGCGGCGTGGCTACACGCTGGCCGTCCCGGCAACCATGGACGGGCCGGGTTTCGCCCAATCTGAGCCCGCCGAACTCGCCGTGGCCAGTACAGACCGAGCGCCAGTTGCCCCGGCGGCAAGAAAGGACCCGGGTCGGCCACTCGTGCGAGTGTTCATAGCGAGTGGGCTGGTGATCGGAGCGGTCGTTACTGCCCTGAGCGTCAGCTTGATCTGGGCGCCCTGGTCGGCTCAGCAGCGTGCCCAAGTCGCTGCAGCCCGACCGGGGCTGTCGATCGTGGTGCTGCCGCTGGCGAGTGAGGGCGGCGACCCGGCACAGGACCGCCTGGCCGCCGCGCTCACCGACGAGATCACGGTCGACCTGTCGCGCATTCCTGAGACCTTCGTGATCGCCCGCGCCACCGCGGACAGCTACCGCGGCCGCAGCGTCGACGTACGTCAGGTGGGCCGCGAGCTCGGCGTGCGCTACGTGCTCGACGGTGGCCTGGTGCGTTTAGGCGACGCGGTGCGGCTGACCCTGCAGCTCGTCGACAGCGAGAGCGGGCGCGCCCTATGGGCAGACCGCATCGATGGCGAGCTGCCCGACCTTCCTGCGCTCTACCGCCGAGTCACCGGAACGGTGGCGAGGTCGCTGGACCTGACGCTGCAGGAAGTGGAAACCGCACGTGCGCGAGCGCGGCCCGGCGCCGACATGCAGGACCTGTTGCTGCAGGCGCGGTGGCTGCTGCAGTTCAACCGGACGACGCCGGACTCCGTTCACGAGGCGCGCCGGCTGCTCGAGCGGGTGAGCGCGCGCGACCCGGGGTCGGCGCTCGCCTTCGCGCTGCTGGCACAGACCTACAACTACGACGTGTCGCAGCGCTGGCTGAGCCTGCGCGGCGCGACGCGCGAGCAGTGGCTGCAGCAGGCCGACCGACTCTCAGAGCGGGCCTTCCAACTGGATCCTGCCGATGCACGTGTCGTCGGCGTGCGCGGTACGACGCTAGCGCTGGCTGGCCGCTCCGAGCAGGCGGCGGAGTTGCTCGAGCGCCAGATCGGGCTCAATCGTAACGATGCAAGTGCCTGGTTCTGGCTCGGTTATGCCCGTTGCACGCTCGGCCGGCAGGATGAAGCGATCGCCGCCCTCGTGCAGGCGCGGCGGCTCAGCCCGCGCGATCCGAATCTCAACGGCATCTTCCTCGTCACCGCGGCGGCACATCTGTACCTGGGCCGCGACCGCGAGGCGCTCGAATGGGCGCGGCGCTCGGTGCTCGAGCGGCCGCAGCATGCGGTGGCTCATTCGTGGGTCGCCGCGGCGGCCGCGAACCTGGGCGAGAAGGAAACCGCACGCGCGGCGCTGGCCGAGTTCAGGGCGCGGCTGCCCTCCTACACGATTTCGTCGTTCCGCGACGAGCGGCTGTGTGCCAACGACCTCTGCCGCAGCCAGCGCGAGCGCTACTACGCTGGGCTGGCGAAGGCTGGGCTGCCCGAATAGGTTGACTTCGCGCTGCGGGGCCTTCTTCGACTGGCTCCGCATGCTTAGGGAGCAGCGGCCTTCAGGCGACGAACTCGAAGCTACGGATGTCACTGATAGGTCGCGTTGGCCGATCAGGCCGATGTCAGCTTTGAGCGTGAAATTGATGGCGGCTTTAAGAAAGCGCTGACGGCTACTTTGGGTCGGGTTCTGCCGATAGTCGACTCCCGAAAACAGCCGTTCGATTGCACAGCTGCTGCATTGGGGTGCTGAGAACGCGACGGCTTTGCGGCGAGCGCTATGTCAGCAGTGGCTGGTCTCGGTCGATCCAAACGCCAGCGTCGCAGCGGTCAACGATTGCCGGCCTGCGAGCTCAATCTGACCTGCGCGTGCATAGGACAGGGCAGTTAAACTCGTCGAGGTGACTCACGAGCGAGCTGCCGCTTCGTACCAGTCCTTGGAGGCGTTCACCCAGCGCACGACGAGCAGCATCACCGGCACCTCAATCAGGACGCCGACCACCGTGGCGAGTGCGGCGCCGGAGTTGAAGCCGAACAGGCTGATCGCGGCGGCGACGGCCAGTTCGAAGAAGTTCGATGCGCCGATCAGCGCCGACGGGCACGCCACGCTGTGTTTCTCGCCGAGGGCGCGATTTGCCAGGTAGGCGACACCGGCATTGAAGAACACCTGGATCAGGATCGGCACCGCCAGCAGCGCGATCACGAGGGGCTGCTTCAGGATCTGCTCCCCCTGGAACGCAAACAGCAGCACCAGGGTGGCCAGCAGCGCGACGATCGACCAAGGTGTGAGCGACTGCAGCAGCCGGTCCAGCGCCGGCTGGTCGCCGCGGCGCAGGACCATTGCGCGGATCAGCTGCGCGATGATCACCGGCACGACGATGTACAGCACCACGGAGGTCAGCAGCGTGTCCCATGGCACTGTGATCGAAGCCACGCCCAGCAGCAGCGCCACGATCGGCGCAAACGCGAAGATCATGATCGTGTCGTTCAGCGCGACCTGCGTCAGCGTGAAGTAGGGGTCGCCGTTGGTCAGGCGGCTCCAGACGAACACCATCGCCGTGCAGGGGGCTGCGGCGAGCAGGATCAGCCCGGCGACGTAGCTGTCGAGCTGGTCGGCGGGCAGCCACGGTGCGAACAGCTGCTTGATGAAGATCCACGCGAGCAGCGCCATCGAAAACGGCTTGACCAGCCAGTTGATGGCGAGCGTGACGCCGATGCCGCGCGCGTGGTCCTTCACCTGGCCCAGCGCTGCAAAGTCAATCCGCAGCAGCATCGGGATGATCATCACCCAGATCAGCAGCCCGACCGGCAGATTGACGCGGGCCAGTTCCATCGCGCCGATCGCCTGGATCGGTCCCGGGAAGAGCTGACCGAGCACGATGCCGGCGACGATGCACAACGCTACCCACAGCGTCAGGTAGCGTTCGAAGACGGTCATGCTCGCCGTGGTCGGCGCGGCAGAAACGTGGGTGCTCATGCGGCGCGCATCCCGGACTGGGCCAACGTGGATTCCGAGATCATCCTCGCCCGATCTCTCTGAGCCGCTGTGTCAGTGCCACTCGGTCGAGTTTCGCTAGCGGAAGGCTCAGGAACAGCTGGATCCGATTGTGCAGGCGGTTGTAGGCCTGGAAGAAGGCCTTGCGCTTTTCTTCGTCGCTGCCCTCGACGGCAGCGGGATCCTCGACACCCCAATGCGCGGTGATCGGCTGGCCTGGCCAAATGGGACAGACCTCGCCGGCGGCGTTGTCGCAGACCGTGAACACGAAATCGAGCCCAGGTGCGCCGGGTGCGGCGAATTCGTCCCAGCTCTTGCTGCGCAGGCCATCCACCGGCAGGCGGTTCTTCTGCAGGAGTTCGATCGCAAACGGATTGACGCGCCCGTTGGGTTGCGAGCCGGCCGAATACGCCTTGAAGCGCGGCGCGCCCATCGCGTTCATCATCACTTCGGCCAGGATCGATCGGGCCGAATTGCCGGTGCACAGGAACAGCACGTTGAAGGGGCTCTCGGAGCTCACGTCAAACAGTCCTCGTGGTCATCGCCTTGGTCATGCAGATGCTGCTGCCAGGACACAGGTGGGTGAATTCGTGGCTGGACTGCACGGTGGCCGGCGCGTCCGGGCGCGCGATGTCGCGATAGCCCAGCGAACGAAAGAAGGGCGCTGCCGTCTGTGTCAGCAGCGTGAGTGACGCGAGCCCGTCGCGGCGCGCGATGGTCTCGGCGGCCCGGACCAGCGCACGGCCGACGCCCGACTGGCGGCACGCCCGATCCACGACCAGCGATCGCAGTAGCCCGTGATCGCCGTGGCGCTCAACCGCAACCGTGCCGACAACGGCGCCCGCGCCGTCCGCAACGAGAAAGTCCCGGGCGGAAGCCTCGGATAGATCGCTTGTCGGCAGCTTATCCGCCCACAACAGTCCCTGAATCCGCGGCCAGTCCGCCTCCAGCGCAGGCCGCACGCGGGGGGTCGAGTGCACGGTTCACCCGCAGCAGGAGGCCGCGGCCTTCACCGGGATGTTGACGGACGCCTTCGCCGGTGCGCAGCAGCCCGCTTCGGCCTTCTCGCCGGCCACCTCCCCATCGAAGGTCGGGGCGCTGCCCAGGGTGTGGAAGGTCTCCCAGGCGATGCCGGTCGGGTCGGTGACCCAGTACTTGTTTGAAAGCGCATAGCAACAGCCGATGTTCTTCTCGGCATGTGCTGCGACGTCGGCCTGCTGCAGCTGTCCGTTCAGGATCTCAAGTTCCTGGTCCGAGTCGGTCTGCAGCCCCAGGTGATTGATGCCCGCCTTGCCGCCGCGCTGCGAGATCGCGAAGTTGACACGCGGGTCCTCGAGCATCCACTTGGCATAGTCGCCCTTGACGACCGCCGGCTCGGTGCCGAACAGCGTCGAGTAGAAGCGGATGCTCTGGTTCAGGTCCTCGACGGACACATGGACGTGAAATCGTTTCATGCCTTGACTCCCTTCAGGGTGCGGCTGGCGCCTCCGCGCGCACGGTTCGGTTGAGATGGTTTGCAGGCCGTCGCCGGCGCACACGGGGCGCAGTCGACGGCACAGCAGTTCTCGGTCAGGAACGCGAGCAATCCGTTCATTGCGTCGAAGTCCGCCGAATAGAAAATGAAACGGCCCTCCTGACGGGAAAGCACCAGACCCGCGTGGCTCAGTTCCTTCAGGTGAAAGCTGAGAGTGGCCGGTGAGATCCGCAACTCAGCGGCAATCTCGCCGGCCGCCATGCCGCTCGGACCCTGCTGGACCAGGAGGC
>Ga0316605_10002094_pt1 | contig 11386 bp, 8 predicted proteins | sample OWC_soil_day20_n_FD_207666 | JGI IMG/M metagenome (GOLD analysis project Ga0316605, IMG submission 207666) | Wetland soil microbial communities from Old Woman Creek delta, Ohio, United States - OWC_soil_day20_noCT | ecosystem: Environmental > Terrestrial > Soil > Wetlands | place: USA: Ohio... | reverse complement strand
GGCGCATCGTGCCGCCGAGGTCGGAGCCGGCGTGACGCTTCTGGATCGATCCATCGCGGTCCTGCCACTCCTCGATCAGCGCGATCACCGGGTGCCTGCATTCGGGGTCGAATTCGGTGCTGTTGGCGCCTTCCAGCCCCGCCACGTGACGCGCGAATTCGATCGTCGCCACCTGCATGCCCAGGCAGATGCCGAGGTAGGGGATGCCGTGCTCGCGTGCGTATTGCGCGGCGACGATCTTGCCTTCGATGCCGCGCTTGCCGAAGCCGCCGGGTACCAGGATGGCATCGAAGCGCGACAGCTGCGGGGCGGTGGCCGGGTTCAGCGTCTCGGCGTCGACATAGTCGATCTCGACCTTGGCGTGGTTGTGGATGCCGGCGTGGCGCAGCGCCTCGTTGAGCGACTTGTAGCTGTCCGACAGGTCGGTGTACTTGCCGCACATGCCGATCCTCACCGTCGTCTGCGGATGCTCGACCTCGTGCACCAGGGTGTCCCAGCGCTTCAGGTCGGCCGGTCGCGTCAGCAGCTGCAGCTTCATGCAGATCAGTTCGTCGAGGCCCTGTTCGTGCAGCAGGCGCGGCACCTTGTAGATGGTGTCGACGTCCCACATGCTGATCACGCCGTGCGGAAGCACATTGGTGAAGAGGCTGATCTTGTCGCGCTCGTCGTCGGGCACCGGGCGGTCGGCGCGGCACAGCAGCACGTCGGGCTGGATGCCGATCTCGCGCAGCTTCTGCACCGTGTGCTGGGTGGGCTTGGTCTTCAATTCGCCGGCGGCGGCGATCCACGGCACATAGGTCAGGTGCACGAAGGCGCTGTTGGTGGGCCCCAGCCGCAGGCTCATCTGGCGCACGGCCTCCAGGAAGGGCAGGCTCTCGATGTCGCCCACGGTGCCGCCGATCTCGACGATCGCCACGTCGACGCTGTCGGCGCCGCGCTTGACGAATTCCTGGATCTCGTTGGTGACGTGCGGGATCACCTGCACCGTCTTGCCCAGGTAGTCGCCGCGGCGCTCCTTCTCGAGCACGCTCTTGTAGATCTGGCCGGCGGTGAAGTTGTTGCTGCGCTTCATCCGCGTCGTGATGAAGCGTTCGTAGTGGCCGAGGTCGAGGTCGGTCTCGGCGCCGTCGTCGGTGACGAAGACCTCGCCGTGCTGGAACGGGCTCATCGTGCCCGGATCGACATTGAGGTAGGGATCCAGCTTGATGAGGGTGACCTTGAGGCCGCGCGATTCGAGGATCGCTGCCAGGGAGGCCGCCGCGATGCCCTTGCCGAGGGAGGACACCACACCGCCGGTGACGAAGACGAACTTGGTCATTGCGTGCAGCACCCGCTGCTGACGAGTGCCGTGGTGGAAATCGCAAGTATATCGGTGGGGGGGTGTCGCCCCGCCCGCCGGCGCGCGGCTCGGGACGCCGATCGCTGCGGCAGCGCGGCGCTGCGCTACCATCGCGACTGCTTGCACCAGGTGCCTGCCGCCTGTGTCCCAGGCGGCGGGTTGAACGGGAAACCGGTGAGCAGGGGTCCGTGCAGGACCGCTGCGATTCCGGTGCTGCCCCCGCAACGGTCAGCGAGGAGCGTGCCGCACGACACGCCACTGGGCTGAGACCGGTCCGAGCGAGGCCCTGCGGCCTCGCGAGAGCTGGTCGAAGGCCCGAGCCCTCCGTGGCTCGGGCTCCGGCCTGGGAAGGCGCGGCGCGCTTCCGGCCCCGGGTCGCCCCGGGCGCCGGCACTCGCGAGCCCGGATACCGGCCCGGTGCATGGGAATCCGGTATTGCGGCGGGCAATGCGTGGGTGCTTGCGGGCCTGGACAGGGCCCGTCGCGGCCCCTGCGCTTGCGCCCACGGGCGAGACCGGCACGACAACGCTGGCCCGCACGGGGTGTGCGGGTGGAGGCCGTTCTTGTTCCTGTCCCGCACCTGCCGAGCCCGCATCGCGGCCGCCCTGTCGTCCGCCGTCCTCGCCGGTCCCGCTGCCGCGCAGACCGCACCCGCCGTCGTCGTCACCGGCACCCGCGAGCCGCTGGCGCCGGAACGGCTGGCGGGCGACGTGGTGGTGATCGACGCCGACACCTTGCGCGACACGACCGCCGATTCACTGGCCGACCTGCTGCGGCGCGAGGCCGGGGTGCAGATCTCGCGCAGCGGCGGCCCTGGGCAGAGCACGGGCCTGTTCATCCGCGGCACCTCCTCGCAGCAGTCGGTGGTGCTCGTCGACGGCGTGCGCGTGGGCTCGGCCACGCTGGGTTATGCGGCGCTGGAGGCGTTGAGCCTGGCGGCGGCGGAGCGCATCGAGGTGCTGCGCGGTCCCGGCTCCAGCCTCTATGGTGCCGACGCGGTGGGCGGCGTGGTGCAGATCGTGACGCCCCGCGGCGGCCCCGACGACACCTTCGTGGGTCGCGCGGCGCTGGGCGGTTACGGCAGCAGCGAGTGGTCGGCCGGATGGCGCGGCGCGAGCGGCGCGCTGGACCTGGCGGCGACGCTGTCGAGCGAGCGCAGCGACGGCGTCTCGGCACTGCGCCCCGGCGATGCCTTCGGCAATCACAACCCCGACGCCGACGGCTACCGGCTCGACACCGGGCAACTTCGGCTGGGACTGACGCCCGCTACCGGCCACCGCATCGGCCTGACGGTCCTGCGCACGCGGCTGGATTCGCAATACGATGGCAGCGAATTCCTGCCGCCGGACTATGCGCAGGACGCATCGGCGGACTTCCGCAGGCAACTCGACACCGAAGTGACGGCGCTCGACTGGCGCGGGTCGCTGGCAACGGACCTCGTCGCTACGGTGCGCGCTTCGCGCAGCGTCGACGATTCGCTCGACGGCGGCAGCGTGAAGGAACGCTTCCGCACCGAACGCGAACAGCTGGCCGCGCAACTGGCCGGGCAGGCCGGCGTGGCGGGGCAGTGGGTGGCGGCCGTCGAGCACGACGACGACCGGGCCCAGGCGACGACCTACATCGCCGACGTGCGGCGCCGCAATACCGCAGGCGTGCTGGAACTGACGGGAAACGCCGGCCCGTGGTCGTGGCAGGGTGACCTGCGTCTCGACGACAACTCCGACTTCGGCAGCGTCACCACCGGCCGCCTGGGCGGTGGCTGGCGATTCGCGACGGGCTGGCGGCTGCGGGCGCTGGCCGGCACCACCTTCCGTGCGCCGAGCTTCAACGACCTGTACTACCCGGGTTACGGCGTGAGCACGCTGCAGCCCGAACGCGGGCGCAGCATCGAAGCCGGTCTGGCCTGGCGCGACGCCGCCAGCGAGGCTGCCGCCACCGTCTACCGCAACCGGGTGCAGGATCTCATCGGCTACGAGTCCGACCGCAGCCGCTGCCCATCGGACCCTGCCTACGACTTCGGCTGCGCCGCCAATGTGAAGAGCGCGACGCTGCAAGGCGCCACGCTGGCCGCGGCACAGCGCAGCGGCGCGTGGCGGCTGAAGGCGCAGTTCGACTGGCTGGACGCCAGCGACGACGCCACTGGCGAGCCGCTGCCACGCCGCGCCGAACGCCAGGGCACGCTGGGTGTCGACTGGGCCGCCGGCGCCTGGGGCTGGGCGGCCAGTGTCATGTACGTGGGGGAACGGCCCGACGGCGGCAAGACGCTGGCGGCGGAAACGACGCTGGATCTTGCCGCCAGCTGGCAGATCGCCGGCCCGTGGTCGCTGCAGGCCAAGCTGCTGAACGCCACCGATGTCGACCGCGAACCGGTGCGCGACTACCAGGCTCCGGGCCGGCAGGCCTGGCTGGTGCTGCGCTACGCGCCGAAATGACCGCCGACCGCAGCATGAAATCCGGGTATCGATGGCTGGCGGTCTTCGCTCTGCTCGCCGCCGGTCTCGCCGCCTCGGCGGCGGCGGCCGAGCAGGTCACCGACGACCGCGGCCGCACGCTCACCCTGCCCGCGCCGCCGCAGCGCATCGTCTCGCTGCTGCCATCGCTGACGGAGACGGTGTGCGAACTGCGCGCCTGCGCCCGCCTCGTCGCGACCGACCGCTTCTCCGACTGGCCGCTGGCGGTGCGTGCCCTGCCCAAGGTGGGGGGACTGGAGGATGCGCAGATCGAACGCATCGTGGCGTTGCGGCCCGATCTCGTGCTGACGGCGGTGTCTTCACGCGCGATCGACCGCCTGGAGGCGCTGGGCCTGCCGGTGCTGGCGCTGGAGCCGCGCAACCACGCCGAGATGCTGCGCGTCATCGGGCGCGTGGCACGGGCGCTGGGTGACGCGGCGGCCGGCGCTGCGCTGGTGGCGCGCATCGAGGCGCGCATCACCGCGGCGGCGGCGCGGGTGCCACCCGCATGGCACGGGCGCAGCGTCTATTTCGAGGTCGCCGCGAATCCCTATGCCGCCAGCGAGTCGTCCTTCGTCGGCGAACTGCTGGCGCGTCTGGGGCTGGCCAATATCGTGCCGGCGGCGATGGGGCCCTTTCCCCAGCTCAACCCCGAATTCGTGCTGCGCGCGCAGCCGGCGCTGGTGATGGCCAGCGCGGCGGCGGTGGCCGAGATGCCCGGCCGCCCAGGCTGGCGCTCCCTCCAGGCACTGCAGCAGCGACAGGTCTGCGCCTTCGCCCCTGGCCCCTTCGATACGCTGGTGCGTCCGGGACCGCGCCTGGGCGACGCCGCCGCGGCCATCGCCGACTGCCTCGTCGGCCTGGAGCCGATGCCGCGATGAACACGGCGCGCTCCGCCCGCAAGCCGCCTGCGGTGGCCACGGCGCTGCGGCCCGCGGCGGCCGGCCGCGGCCACAGCCCGCTGGCCCTGGCCTCAGCGCTGGGCGTGCTGGCGCTGCTGCTGGCCCTGCTGGGCCTGGCGGCGGGATCCCAGGGCTGGTCGCTGGCCTGGGCCGACGAGGCCGATCTGGTGACCGCGATCCGCGCCCCGCGCACGCTCGGCGCGCTGCTCGCCGGCGCGCTGCTGGGCCTGTCGGGCGCCCTCGCGCAGGGCCTGTTCCGCAACCCGCTGGCCGATCCCTACCTGCTCGGTTCAGCCGCCGGTGCCGGGCTCGGCGTCGTGCTGGTGCTGGCCGCCGGCGGCCTGCTGGGCGCCAGCCTGGGGCTGGCGGCGAGCGGCTGGCTGCTGCGCCTGGGGCTGGTCGGCGCCGCCTTCGCCGGTGCGCTGCTCGGCATGGCGCTGACGCTGGTGCTGGCCCGGGGCGCCGGGCGGCCGATGGTGCTGCTGCTGGCCGGCGTCGTGGTGGGCGTGCTGCTGACGGCACTCTCCGATCTCGTGATCCTGCTCTCGCCCGAGGCGCTGCGCGGCAAGCAGGTCTTCCTGCTCGGCAGCACGAGCTTCTTCGGCTGGCCCAGCGTCGTCGCGCTGGCCGGCGTGCTGGCGCTGGTGCTGCCGCTGGCGGTGAAGCTGTCGCGCACGCTCGACGCCCTCGTGCTGGGCGAGGCCAGCGCCGCCAGCCTGGGCCTGCCGCTGCCCCGCCTGCGCCTGGCGCTGGTGGCCTTGATGGCACTGGCCACCGGCACGGCGGTGGCGCAGGCCGGGCTGGTGGCCTTCGTCGGCCTGGTGGCGCCGCACCTGGTGCGGCGCCTCGTCGTGGCGCGGCACGGCGCGCTGCTGGCGCTGTCGGCGCTGGCCGGCGGTGTGCTGCTGCTGGCGGCCGATATCGCGGCGCGCACGGTCGTCGCGCCGCAGGAGCTGCCGGTGGGCGTGCTCACCGCGGTCTTCGGCGGCGGTTATCTGCTGTGGCTGCTGCGGCAGCGACTGGGGCGCTGATGGCGGGCACGGCGCCACTGCTGCAGGCCGAGGCGCTGAGCCTGCGCCTGGGCGGGCGGCGTGTCGTGAACGCCGTGTCGATGGCGCTGCATGGCGGCGAGTGGGCGGCGCTGGTCGGGCCGAATGGCGCCGGCAAGAGCACGCTGCTGCAATTGCTGGCCGGGCTGCGCGAGGCCGACAGCGGCACCGTCGGCCTCGCCGGCCGCGGACTGAGGCACTGGCCGGCCCGCGAACGGGCGCAGCAACTGGCCTGGCTGTCGCAGCAGGGCGAGGCCGACGGTGACATCGCCGCCGCCGACGTCGTGCGCCTGGGCCGCCTGCCGTGGCATGGCCTTTTCGGTGCGCCCGACACCGGCGACGAGGCCGCGGTGGCGGCGGCGATGGCCGAGACCGCCTGTGCCGAGTTTGCCGGGCGGCGGCTGAACGAACTCTCCGGCGGCGAGCGCCAGCGTGTGCTGCTGGCACGCGCGCTGGCGGTCGGTTCGCCGGTCTTGCTGCTCGACGAGCCGACCACGCACCTGGACGCGCCGCACCAGCGCGCGCTGCTGCGCAGCCTGGTGGCGCGGGCGCGCCGCGGGGCCGCGGTGCTGTCGGTGCTGCACGACGTGACGCTGGCGCTGGCGGCCGACCGCGTGCTGGTGATGGACCAGGGCCGGCTGGTGGCCGACGGCGCGCCGGCCGACGCGGGCCTGCGCGCCGCGCTGGTGGCGGTCTTCGGCGCGACCTTCAGCGTCGAGTGCGTGAGTTCGGCTGCCGGCCCGCGCTGGGTCGCGCTGCCGGCACTGTAGGGCGGCGGGGGGAGACGAGGGACAGCTCATGGGACCACAACGCATCGTCTGCCTGACCGAGGAAACCACCGAGTGGCTCTACCTGCTGGGCGAAGAGGCGCGCATCGTCGGCATCAGCGGCTATACCGTGCGGCCGCGTCGGGCGCGCCAGGAGAAGCCGCGGGTGTCGGCATTCCTGGACGGCAGGATCGACCGCATCGTGGCCTTGCAGCCGGATCTGGTGATCGGCTTCTCAGACATGCAGGCCGCGCTGGCCGAAAAGCTGATCCGCGCCGGGCTCGGCGTCCTCATCACCAACCAGCGCAGCGTGGCCGAGATCTTCGCCACGCTGCGGCTGGTGGCGGCGCTGGTGGGGGCCCAGGAACGTGCCGAGGCCTGGATCGCCGCCTGCCAGGCGCGCCATGCCGAGATCGCCGCCACGGCGGCGGCCTGGCCGCGCCGGCCGCGCGTCTATTTCGAGGAATGGGACGAGCCGATGATCAGCGCCATCCGCTGGGTGTCGGAGCTGGTCGGGGTTGCCGGCGGCGACGATATCTTCCCCGAACTGGCGCTGCAGTCGCTGGGGCGTGACCGCATCGTCGCGGATGCGCTGGAGCCGGCGCGCCGGCGGCCGGATCTCGTCGTCGGCTCCTGGTGCGGCAAGAGATTTCGGCCCGAGAAGGTGGCGGCCCGCGCCGGCTGGGCCGCGGTGCCCGCGGTGCGCGACGGCCGCCTGCACGAGATCAAGTCCTGCGACATCCTGCAGCCCGGACCGGCGGCGCTGACCGACGGCCTGGCGCAGCTGCACCGGCTCTGCGCCGCCTGGGTGCAGGCGCAGTAGGCCTCCCGAGTCCGCCAGCCGGGCGGCGACTTGGCGACTTGTCGGCCGCCGCAGCGATTCAGCGCCGTTGCGCCGCGGTTCGTCGCAAACCACTGGCGCCGACGGGGCGGCCCGACGAATATCACACCATCGTTTCAACGCCCCCCGCTCGAGGAGCCCACCATGATTCATCGCCTGATCGCACGCGCCGTGTCCTTCGGCCTCGCCGTGGTCGTCACGCTGGGCATGCTGGGGGGCATCGACCAACTGGCCCAGCCCGACACGGGTGCGCCGCAGTGGGCGCAGAGTTCCGCCCCGCGCGCCTGATCCACCGTGAAGGTCCTGCTGCTGTTCGTCGGCTGGTGCCTGCTGTTCGTGCTGAGCTGGCCGCTCGCCCTGCTGGCCCTGCTGCTCGCGCCACTGGTCTGGCTGCTGTCCCTGCCGCTGCGCCTGCTCGGCATCACGATCGATGCCGTCTTCTCGCTGCTGCGGGCGATCCTGGCCCTGCCGGCAAGAATGTTGGGAGGGCGCGGCTGAGGGCCCTCGCTAGACTCGCGGCAGACCATGCCGCGAACCACACCGCAATCAATCCACGAGCCGCGCCGCCGCGTCGCGGCTGGGTGGCGTGGCGGACGATGCCTGCCGGCGCGCCGGCTGTGCCAGCTGGCGCTGCTCTCGATCATGGGCATGGCCCCGGCATTCGGGCAGTCGCTGCCGTCCCTCACGCTCGACAGCCTGCCGCGGCCGCCGACACCGCCGCCCGAGGTCGGCCTGGTGGTGCCGGCGCAGGTGCTGCGCTGGCGCCTGGAGGCGCAGGCCCTCGAACACGGCGACGGCGTGCCGCGTGACCCGGTGGCGGCGGCCCAGCTCTACTGCCGCGCTGCGCGCCACGGCGACGCCGAGGCGCAGTTCAACCTGGCCTGGATGCTGACGCACGCGCGTGGCATCGAGCGCGACGATGCGCAGGCCGCGCACCTGTTTGCTGCCGCAGCCGAGCAGGGCCTCGTTCAAGCGAAGAATATGCTGGTCGCGATGGGCACGCCGCTGGGCCCGCCGCCGGCCTGCCTGCGGCCGCCCGAGATCGATCGCACGCCGGCGGTCGCCACGGCGCCGGCGGCACCGGCCCGCCCGCCGCGCGTGCCGGGCGCCTGGGTGGCACTGCCCCCGCCGTCGCATGCACCACCGCAGATCGTCGATTTCGTCAGGTTGGTCGCGCCCGAATACCAGCTCGAACCGCTGCTGGTGCTGTCGATCATGGCCATCGAGTCCAATTTCGACCCGCTGGCGCTGTCGCCCAAGGGCGCGCAGGGGCTGATGCAGTTGATCCCGGGCACGGCGCAGCGCTTCCGCGTGCGCGACGCCACCGACCCGGTACAGAATATCCGCGGCGGCATGGCCTATCTGCGCTGGCTGCTGGCCTATTTCGAAGGCGATGTGGCGCTGGCCGCCGCGGCCTACAACGCCGGCGAGCGGGCCGTCGAGCGCTATCTGGGCGTGCCGCCCTACGCCGAGACGCGCGCCTATGTGCGGCGCCTGATGGTGCAGATCGGCGGGCAGCGCATGCACCGCTACGATGCCAGCGTGACGCCGCCTTCGGGCGCCATGGCATCGCTGCGCGGCGCGGTGATTCCATCGCGCTGAATCCCGGCAGGCGGCGCAGGCCATCGCGCGCGCCGAAACGACAGCGGGCCGGAAGTTCCGGCCCGCGTGCGATGCAGGGGTGCGCCGTGCAGCCCTACTGCAGCACCACCTCGACGCGCCGGGCCTGGGCCGGATCACCGCTGCCGGTCAGTTGCTCGGGTTTCTTCAGCTCGATCCTGTCTTCGGCCACACCCGCGGCCTTGAGGGCGTCGCGCACGGCGAAGGCGCGCTGCTTGGCCAGTTCCTCGTTCATCGCAGGGTCGCCGCTGGCGTCGGTGTAGCCGCTGACGACGGCGGTCTTGCCTTCGGCCACGCCCTTGGCGACGTCGGCCAGCGCCGCCGTGGAACCGGCAGCGATCTCGGCCTTGCCGGTGACGAAGTAGAACTTCACGACGCCGCCTTCGACGCTGATCGACGCCGCGTCGGCGGCGGCCGGCGTGGCCGCCGGCATGGCCGGCGCCGCTGCAGGTGCCGCGGCGTGTGCCGCGGGCTTCTCGCTGCCCGCCGGGATCGGCAGCAAGGGCACGATGAGCAGCGCGACGATATTGATGATCTTGATCAGCGGGTTGACGGCCGGGCCGGCGGTGTCCTTGTAGGGGTCGCCGACGGTGTCGCCGGTGACGGCGGCCTTGTGCGCCTCGCTGCCCTTGCCGCCGTGGTGGCCGTCCTCGATGTACTTCTTGGCGTTGTCCCAGGCGCCGCCGCCGGTGCACATGCTGATGGCGACGAACAGGCCGGTGACGATGGTGCCCATCAGCAGCCCGCCCAGTGCGGCCGGGCCGAGCAGCAGGCCGACGATCACCGGCACGACCACCGGCAGCAGCGACGGGATCATCATCTCCTTGATCGCCGCCTTCGTCAGCATGTCGACCGCGGTGCCGTATTCCGGCTTGGCGGTGCCTTCCATGATGCCCTTGATCTCCTTGAACTGGCGCCGCACCTCGACCACCACCGAGCCGGCGGCGCGGCCCACCGCTTCCATCGCCATCGCGCCGAAGAGGTAGGGGATGAGGCCGCCGATGAAGAGGCCGACGATGACGCGCGGCTCGCTGAGGTCGAAGGACACGCTCATGCCGCGGCCTTCCAGCGAGTGCGTGTAATCGGCAAACAGCACCAGCGCCGCCAGGCCGGCCGAGCCGATGGCGTAGCCCTTGGTCACCGCCTTGGTGGTATTGCCGACGGCGTCGAGCGGGTCGGTGACGTCGCGCACGGCCTTGGGCAGCTCGGCCATTTCGGCGATGCCGCCGGCGTTGTCGGTGATGGGACCGTAGGCGTCGAGCGCGACGACGATGCCGGCCATGCTGAGCATGGCCGTGGCCGCGACGGCGATGCCGTACAGCCCCGCCAGGTTGAAGGTCACCAGGATGGCGACGCAGACGAACAGCACCGGCCAGGCGGTGGAACGCATCGACACGCCCAGGCCGGCGATGATGTTGGTACCGTGGCCGGTGGTCGAGGCCTCGGCGATATGCTGCACCGGCTTGAACTGGGTGCCGGTGTAGTACTCGGTGATCCAGACCATCGCGGCGGTCAGCACCAGGCCCACGGCCGAGGCCAGCCACAGGTTCAGCGCCGAGACGGTGCCGCCGGCGACCAGCGTCAGCGGCTCGGGGAACATCATCGTGGTGACGAAGTAGAAGGCGATCAGCGACAGCACGCCGGCCACCGCCAGGCCCTTGTAAAGCGCCGGCATCACATTCTTCATGCCCGGGCTGGCCTTGACGAAATAGCAGCCGATGATCGAGGCGATGATCGAGACGCCGCCGAGCAGCAGCGGATACACCACCGCGTTGACGGTCGCGCCGCTGACCATCAGCCCGCCCAGCGCCATCGTCGCGATCAGCGTCACGGCATAGGTCTCGAACAGGTCGGCGGCCATGCCGGCGCAGTCGCCGACGTTGTCGCCGACGTTGTCGGCGATGACCGCCGGGTTGCGCGGGTCGTCCTCGGGGATGCCGGCCTCGACCTTGCCCACCAGGTCGGCGCCGACGTCGGCGCCCTTGGTGAAGATGCCGCCGCCCAGCCGCGCAAAGATCGAGATCAGCGAAGAGCCGAAGGCGAAGCCCAGCAGCGGCTTGAGCGTCGCGCTGTCGACCTTCGTGCCGCCGGTGAGCGCGAGGAAGAAGATGCCGACCCCGAGCAGGCCCAGGCCGACGACCAGCATGCCGGTGATGGCGCCGCCCTTGAAGGCGACGTCCAGCGCCGGGCCGATGCCCTTGGTGGCGGCCTGCGCGGTGCGCACATTGGCGCGCACCGAGACATTCATGCCGATGAAGCCGCAGGCGCCCGAGAGCACGGCGCCGAGCACAAAACCGATGGCGGTGAGCTGGTCGAGGAAGATGAAGATCAGCACCGCGAGCACGACGCCGACGATGGCGATGGTCTTGTACTGGCGCGCCAGGTAGGCGGCCGCGCCCTGCTGGATGGCGCCGGCGA
>Ga0316605_10002092_pt1 | contig 11398 bp, 10 predicted proteins | sample OWC_soil_day20_n_FD_207666 | JGI IMG/M metagenome (GOLD analysis project Ga0316605, IMG submission 207666) | Wetland soil microbial communities from Old Woman Creek delta, Ohio, United States - OWC_soil_day20_noCT | ecosystem: Environmental > Terrestrial > Soil > Wetlands | place: USA: Ohio... | reverse complement strand
GCTGCCGTCCCAGGTGTGGATGCGTGCGATCGAGGCGCCGCGGTGGTCGGCACAGGAGGTGCTGATCGGCCGCATCACGCCGGCGAAGCCCAGCGCGTCGAGCTTCTTCTGGTCCAGCGCCAGGTTTTCGTAGCCCCAGCGGGCCTGCTCGTCGGTCATGACCTTGCCCTTTCCGTAGCGCTCCTGGGCGCGCTTGACACCCTCGACCGCCAGCATTGCCGCCACCAGCCCGCGCATGTACAGCACCTGCCCGACCTCGTCCTTCGGCCCGGTGCCCTGGCCCTTGGCATGCACGTTGGCCAGCACGTCCTTGACGACCTGCGAGTTCGGCTCGGCGCCATGCTGCAGCGCCAGGCCGTGGTAGCCCTTGGCGCCGTCACCCACGTCCTTGACGTCCGGCTCGGCCGCGGCCCACCACACGCCGTACATCTTGTCGCGCGGGTAGCCGGTGGCCACCGCTTCCTTCAGCGCGGTGGAGTTCATCACACCCCAGCCCCACAGGAACACATAGTCGGGGCGGTTCTGGCGGATCTGCAGCCAGGTGGCCTTCTGCTCCACCCCAGGGTGGGTCACCGGCAGCAGCTGCAGCGCGAAGCCGAGCTGCTTGGCGCGCTCTTCGAGCAGCGGGATCGGCTCCTTGCCGTAAGGGCTGTCGTGGTAGACCAGCGCGATCTTCTTGCCCTTGAGCTTGTCCAGTCCGCCTTCCTTCTTGCCGACATGCTGCACCAGGATGTCGGCCGCGTCCCAGTAGGTGCCGGTCAGAGGGAAGTTCCATTTGAAGACGTTGCCGTCGGTGCTTTCGCTGCGGCCGTAGCCGGCGGTGATCAGCGGAATCTTGTCGCCCGGCGCCTTGTCGGTCAGCGCGAAGGTGATGCCGGTGGACAGCGGCTGGAACACCGTGGCGCCGCCGTTCTTGCCCTTCAGCCGTTCATAGCACTCGACGCCGCGGTCAGTGGCATAGCCGGTCTCGCATTCTTCGTAGATGATCTTCACGCCGTTGATGCCGCCCTTGGCATTGACCAGCTTGAAGTAGTCGATGTAGCCGTTGGCGAAGGGCACGCCATTGGGGGCATAGGCGCCGGTGCGGTACACCAGCGCCGGGAAGAACTGCTCCTTGGCCTGGGCGAAGGCCGCCGTCGTGGTGAACAGCGTGCAGGCACCTGTGGCCACCAGCGTGGCCACGAGGGCGTAGGGTCTGAATTTCATGCGTGTCTCCGAAAGGTGAGGTTCAACATGCACTCGTCAGTGCGGCCAGCGATGCCGCTGTCCACGGCATTTCAGGGGCGTAGCGGCCCGTCGGCCCGCCCTACACGTCAATGGGGGAACGGCCACAAGCGCAGCTTCTCCTTGCCGATGGACCACAGCCGAGCCAGACCGTGCGGCTCGACGATCAGAAAGAACACGATCAGCGCACCGAAGATCATCAACTCGGTGTGGGCGATGGTGGCGGTGTCGATGCTCACGCCGACCAGTCCGCCGAGTGCCGGCAGGGCCTGGTTCAGGAACACCGGCAGCATGACGATGAAGGCTGCGCCGAAGAAGCTACCCATGATCGAGCCCAGCCCGCCGATGATGATCATGAACAGCAGCTGGAACGAGCGGTCGATGGAGAAGGCCGCCGGCTCCCACGAGCCCAGGTGCACGAAGCCCCACAGCGCGCCGGCCACGCCGACGATGAAGCTGCTCACCGCGAAGGCCGAGAGCTTGGCATACACCGGGCGGATGCCGATCACCGCGGCGGCCACGTCCATGTCGCGGATGGCCATCCACTCGCGGCCGATGTGGCTGCGCACCAGGTTCTTGGCAGCCAGCGCAAACACCACCAGGAAGGCCAGGCAGAACAGGTACTTGGCCTGCGGCGAATCGATTGCAAGGCCGAAGATGTTCAGGTTGGCCACCGACACCGAGCCCGAGGACGAGTAGTTGGTGAACCACTTGATGCGCAGGAAGGCCCAGTCCCAGAAGAACTGCGCCGCCAGCGTGGCTACCGCCAGGTACAAGCCCTTGATGCGCAGCGACGGGATACCGAAGAGCACACCGACGACGGTGGCGCAGACACCGCCGAGCAGCAGCGCAGCCAGCACCGGCATGCCCTCGATGCGCACCATGAAGTTGTAGGCTGCATAGGCGCCCACCGCCATGAAGGCGCCGGTGCCCAGCGAGATCTGGCCGCAGTAGCCGACCAGGATGTTCAGCCCCAGCGCGGCCAGCGACAGGATCAGGAAGGGGATCAGGATGGCGCGGAACAGGTACTCGTCGGCCAGCAGCGGCACGCCGATCGCGGCAAAGGCCACCAGCAGCCAGATCGCGAGGCGGTCCTGCGCGATCGGGAAGACCTGCTGGTCCGAGCGGTAGCTGGTCTTGAACTGGCCGTTTTCTCTGTACAGCATGGCTCAGACCCGATCGATGCTCTTCTGGTTGCGGCACGCTTCGCTCAACTTGGCTGAAGCCAAGGAAGCCTGCACCGAAAGATCATTGCCCGCGTACGTCATACGCGGTCAATGATTTTTTCACCGAACAAGCCCTGCGGCCTGACGAGAAGAACGAACAGCACCAGCACGTAGCCGAACCAGATCTCGATGCCGCCGCCGATCTGCGAGCCGATGTAGACCTCGGAAAGTTTCTCGCCCACGCCGATGATCAGCCCGCCGATGATGGCGCCGGGCACGCTGGTCAGCCCGCCCAGGATGACCACCGGCAGCGCCTTCAGTGCCACCAGCGACAGCGAGAACTGCACACCCAGCTTGCTGCCCCAGATGACGCCGGCGACCAGTGCCACGAAGCCCGCGACGCTCCAGACGATGACCCAGATGCGGTTCAGCGGGATGCCGATCGACTGCGCCGCCTGGTGGTCGTCGGCCACCGCGCGCAGCGCGCGGCCGGTTGAGGTCTTCTGGAAGAACAGGCTCAGCAGCGCCACCAGCGCGGCGGCGATGGCCGCGGCGTACAGGTCTTCCTTGTTGACCAGGATGCCGCCCTGGAAGGTGCTCTCGAACATGAAGATCGGATCCTTGGGCAGGCCGACGTCGATCTTGTAGATGTCGCTGCCGAACAGCGTCTGGCCGGCGCCGTCCATGAAGTAGGCGATGCCCAGCGTGGCCATCAGCAGCGTGATGCCCTCCTGGTTGACCAGCTTGCCCAGCACCAGCCTTTCCACCAGCCAGGCCACCGCCACCATCAGCGCCATGGCCGCGGCGAAGGCCAGGATGTTGGCCAGCAGCTTGTTGTCGAAGCCCAGCCACTGCGGGATCCAGGTGGAAAAGCGCGCCATCGCCAGCGCCGCGAACAGCACCATCGCGCCCTGCGCGAAGTTGAAGACGCCGCTGGCCTTGAAGATCAGCACGAAGCCCAGCGCCACCAGCGAATAGAGCATGCCGGTCATCAGGCCGCCGAGCAGAGTTTCGAGGAACGGTCCCATCAGAGCACGCCCGGCCGCCCGAAGGGCACTGAGCGCCCCCGCGGGGGGCAGCGAAAGAAGTGAGCTTGGGGGTTCATGTCAATGTGAGGTTCCCAGGTAGGCGCTGATGACGTCCGGGTTGGCGCGCACCTCGGCCGGGGTGCCGTCGCCGATCTTCTTGCCGTAGTCGAGCACCACCACGCGGTCGGAGATGTCCATCACCACGCCCATGTCGTGCTCGATCAGCACGATGGTGGTGCCGAACTCGTCGTTGACGTCGAGCACGAAGCGGCACATGTCCTGCTTCTCCTCGACGTTCATGCCGGCCATCGGCTCGTCCAGCAGCAGGATCGTCGGCTCCATCGCCAGCGCGCGGCCTAGGTCCACGCGCTTCTGCAACCCGTAGGGCAGGCGGCCGACTGGCGTCTTGCGGTAGGGCTGGATCTCCAGGAAATCGATGATCTTCTCGACGAACTGGCGCTGCTCGGTTTCCTCGCGCTCGGCCGCGCCCCAGCGCAGCGCCTGCTGGAAGAGGTTGGTCTTCATCTTCAGGTTGCGCCCGGTCATGATGTTGTCGAGCACGCTCATGCCCTTGAAAAGCGCCAGGTTCTGGAAGGTACGGGCGAAGCCCATCTCGGCCACCTGGCGCGAGTTCATGTGGCTGAAGGTCTGGCCGCGGAAGTTGATCGACCCCTGCTGCGGCTGGTACACGCCGTTGATGCAGTTGAGCATGCTGCTCTTGCCGGCACCGTTGGGACCGATGATGGCGCGGATCTCGTGCTCGCGCACGTTGAAGCTGATGTCGGTCAGCGCCTTCACGCCGCCGAAGGCCAGGCTGATGTTCTTGACGTCGAGGATCACCTCGCCGGTGTGGCGCACGCTCATCGGGCTAGGCTGCCTTCCGCAGCGCGGGGAAGACCTTGACGTCCATGATCTTCAACTCGGCGCTGACCGCGCCCTTGCGCCCGTCATCGAAGCTGACCTGTGTCTCGATGAACTGGCTCGTCTTGCCGCCGTACAGCGCGTCGACCAGGATCTGGTAGCGCTCGCCGATGAAGCCGCGCTTGACCTTGCGCGTGCGCGTCAGCTCGCCGTCGTCGGCGTCGAGTTCCTTGTGCAGGATCAGGAAGCGGTGGATCTGGCTGCCGGCCAGCAGCGCATCGGCAGCCAGGTCGGCATTGACCTTCTCGATGCAGTCACGCACCAGCTCGTAGACCTCGGGCTTTTGCGCCAGGTCGGTGTAGCCGGCATAGGGCAGGTTGCGTTTCTCGGCCCAGTTGCCCACCGCTTCCATGTCGATGTTGACGAAGGCACAGGCGCGTTCGCGCTGGTCGCCGAAGGCCACCGCCTCCTTGATGTACGGGAAGAACTTCAGCTTGTTCTCGACGTACTTGGGCGCGAACATCGCGCCGTCGTGCGCGCCGCCCTTGAGCCGGCCCACGTCCTTGGCACGGTCGATGATCTTCAGGTGCCCGCCGGCGTCCAGGAAGCCGGCATCGCCGGTGTGGTACCAGCCGTCGGCCGTCAGCACCTCGGCCGTCGCGGCGGGGTTCTTGTAGTACTCCTTCAGCAGCCCCGGGCTCTTCACCAGGATCTCGCCGTTCTCGGCCAGGCGGATCTCGACGCCGGCTATGGGCACGCCCACCGTGTCGGCCTTGGCCTCGTGATCGGGTTGCAGGCACACGAACACCGCGGTCTCGGTGCTGCCATAGAGCTGCTTCAGGTTGATGCCGATGCTGCGGTAGAAGCTGAACAGATCCGGCCCGATGGCTTCGCCCGCGGTGTAGGCCACGCGCACGCGGCTCATGCCCAGCGAATTGCGCAGCGGCCCATAGATGCACAGGTTGCCCAGGGCGTAGAGCAGCCGGTCCGTCGTGCCCACTGGCTTGCCGTCCATCAGCGCCGGTCCGACCCGCCGCGCCAGCTCCATGCAGCGCTGGAACAACCACTTCTTGAGGCGCCCCGCATCCTCCATGCGGATCATCACCGTCGTCAGCAGGCCTTCGAAGACGCGCGGCGGCGCGAAGTAGTAGGTCGGCCCGATCTCCTTCAGGTCGATGGTCACGGTGCTGGCCGATTCAGGGCAGTTGACCACGTAGCCGCACACCAGCCACTGCGCGTAGCTGAAGATGTTCTGGCCGATCCAGGCCGGCGGCAAGTAGGCCAGCACTTCCTCGTTGGGGCCGAGCTTGTCGAAGCTGGCGCCGGCCTGGGCGCGGTCGATCAGCGTGAAGTGCGTGTGCACCACGCCCTTCGGGTTGCCGGTGGTGCCCGAGGTGAAGAACATCGAAGCAACGTCGCCCGGCTGGCCCAGCGCGACCTGCTCGTCGAAGAACTGCGGGTGCTGGACGTTGTAGGCGCGCCCGGCCTCGACCAGCGCATCCAGCGACTGAAGCCCCGGCGCGTCGTACTTGCGCAGGCCGCGCGGGTCGTCGTACCAGATGCGTGCCAACTGCGGGCAGGACTCGCGCAGTTCGATCATCTTGTCGACCTGCTCCTGGTCCTCGACCACGGCCATCGTGATCTCGGCGTTGTTAATCGGGAAGATGTATTCATTGGCCGCGGCGTCCTGGTACAGCGGCACGGGAACGGCGCCCACCGACTGCGCCGCCAACATGGTCGCGTACAGCCGCGGCCGGTTTTCGGCCACCACCACGATGTGCTGGCCGCGCTGCAGACCGGCCTGCGACAGCCCGCAGGCCAGCTCGCGCACCAGACTGGCCAGACCGGACCACGACAGGCTCTGCCAGATGCCGTACTCCTTCTCGCGCAGCGCCGGGGCGTCCGGGCGTGCCTTTGCATGCTCGAGCATCAGCCGCGGGAAAGTCGTCTGCACCTTGCCTGTCTCCTTTGCCGGCCTGCGGGCCGGTCAGCTGGGGTCGTCACGTCACAACGGACTTTGTCAGGGGCGCACTGTAGTGCGAAGTTTGACGCCAAGTTGTCGTTACGACGACAATCTCGCTGAACGGTTGCTCGGTGTTTTCCCTGAACCTTCAATGAACGCCACCCGCACCCCACCGTCGCAGCGCCTGGTGACGCGCGCCCGGGCGCTGACTGTGGACGAGGCCGCCGGCATTGCCTGGCTAGGCGCACTGCAGCACGACGAGCGCGAGCGCGCCCTGAGCGATCTGAAGGTGGTGCAGGTCAGCGCCGGCGAGTTGCTGTGCCGCGTCGGGCGGCCAGCCACCTACTGGTTCGGCGTCATCGACGGCCTGCTGAAGATGAGCAACGACACCGCGATGGGCATCCCGATCACCTTTACCGGCATCCCGCCGGGCGGCTGGTTTGGCGAAGGCACGGTGATCAAGCGCGAGGCCTACCGCTACAACATCCAGGCGCTGCGCAAGAGCGTGGTCGCGGGCTTGAGCGTCGAGGCCTTCCACTGGCTGATCGAGCGAAGCATCCCCTTCAACCGCTTCATCACCCAGCAGCTGAACGAGCGGCTCGGCCAGTTCATCGGCGCGCGCGAGATCGACCGCATGACCGACGCCGACGGTCGTGTCGCGCGCAGCCTGGCGGCACTGTTCCATCCGGTGCTCTATCCCGGCGTGGGTGGCCTGCTGCGCATCACGCAACTGGAGCTGGGCTACCTGGTCGGGCTGTCGCGGCAGCGTGTCAACGAGGCGCTGCAGGCCTTGCAGGCCGCGGGGCTGATCGCCGTCGAATACGGCGGCGTGCGCGTGCTCGACCTGGAACGGCTGCGCGGATTCGGCCAGTCCTGATCAGGGGTTGCTGACACCCGAGGCCACATGTCCGGCGGGCACGTGGGCCGCGGCCGAGACGACATGCCCGGTCTGGTCGTCGAAGAAGAAATCGGGCTCGAACTCCCGCAGGAACTCGCCCTTGGGCAAACCGCCCAGGAACATGGCTTCGTCGACCTCGATGTGCCAGTCCATCAGCGTGCGCATCGCGCGCTCGTGCGCCGGTGCGCTGCGCGCCGTGACCAGCGCGGTGCGGATGCGCATCGTGGCGGCCGGTTCGCGTTGCAATCGCTGCAGCGCCAGCAGCAGCGGCTTGAAGGGGCCGGCCGGCAGCGGGCGCGACGCGTGTTCGGTCTCGTGCGCGTGGAAGGCGTCGAGTCCGTCGCGCTGGAACACGCGCTCGGCCTCGTCGCCGAACAGCACCGCATCGCCGTCGAAAGCGATGCGCACCTCCTGCGGGTGCGCGCCCGAGGCGCGGGCCGCATGCGGGTACACCCGTGCCGCGGGCACGCCGGCAGCCAGCGCGGCACGCACGTCGGCGTCGTTGGCCGACAGGAACAGGTTGGCGCGCAGCGGCACCAGGTAGCGCCACGGCGGTTGGCCGCGCGTGAACACGCCGCGCTGTACCGCCAGGCCGTAGTGTTGCGCCGAGCGGAACACGCGCAGCCCGGACACCGGGTCGTTGCGCGACAGCATGACCACCTCGACACGCGCGGCGCCGTCGTTGAAGGCCAGCAGCTTGCGCACCAGCGAGAAGGCCACGCCCGGCGGTGCCGGCAGGTCCAGCCGCTGCAGCTGCAGCTGCATGTAGGCCTGGGCGTCACCGGCCTCGAACAGCCGGTTCTCCTCCTCGAAGTCGAACAGCGCGCGCGATGAAATCGCAACGACCAGCTGGCCTTCGAGTGTGGCCGGCATGTGACGCGGCCCTAGGGCGCGGCCCAGACCAGCGCGGCCTGCACCACGCCTGCGTTGATCAGGTCCTGCACCAGCGAAGCGGCCAGCGTCACCACCAGGAAGGCGCGCGGCGCGGCACCATGCTGCAGCGTGATGCGCTGCATCACCGACAGCCCCACCGGCATCGCACCCAGGCCGAATCCCATGAAGCCGCCGGCGGCCACCGCACCGTCGCGCGCCACCTGCGAACCCTGCGAGCCGCGCGTGGCGGCGTAGCGCACCAGCGTCACCGCGATCAGCCCGGTCACGATGCATTGCAGCACCACTGCGCTGAGGATCAACCCGGCCGCATTGAGCACCGCCATCAGGTCCAGGCTCATCAGGCTCATCGCCAGGAACAGGCGCAGCGCCACCGTGCCGACCAGGTCGGCGGTCTCCAGGTCGACGCCGTGCTTCAGCAGGTCGGCCAGGTTGGTGAAGGCCACCGCCGTCAGCAAGCAGGCCAGGAAGGGCGGGATGTTGATGCCGCGGCCAGCCAGCCAGGCCTGCCAGGCCAGCGCGATGCCGATGGTCAGGCTCAGCACCAGCAGCTGGCGCAGCCAGCGGTCGGACGAGGTCCACAGGCCGAACTTCGCGTCGTCCATGTCACTGTGCAGCGTGACTTCGCCGTGCACCGGCGCCTTGGCCGTGCCCGCACCGGGGGCGCGGGCGGCGTGGTCGAGCAGTCGCGTCGCGACCACGCTGCCGAGCACGCCGCCGGCCACCAGGCCCAGCGTGGCGCAGGCCATGCCCACGTCGAAGGCGTTGGGGGCACTGGCGGCCAGTTCCTGCCCGGCCCAGGCGGCAGTCGTGCCGTGGCCCCCCAGGAAGGCAGCGCTGCCCAGAAACACCGCCAACGAAGCCGGCTCGCCGAAGGCCCACGCCACGCCGGCGCCCACCGCGTTCTGTCCGATGGCCAGCAAGCCGATGGCCAGCGACATCAGTGCCACCGCCGCGCCACCGCCGCGCAGTGCGCTCAGCCGCGCGCTCAGCCCCAGCGTGGTGAAGAACACCAGCAGCAGCGCGCTGCGCGTGAGCGTGCCGAAGCTGAACTTCCAGCCCAGCTGCTGCAGCACCAGCAGCAGCACTGCCACCAGAAACCCGCCGACCACCGCCGGTGGGATGGAATAGCGGGCCAGTGTCGGCACGCGTGCGATGACGCCGGTGCCCACAGCGATGGTCAGCAGCGCGACCACCAGGGTCCAGAGTTCGTTGAGGGCGATCGGCTGCATGACCGGCAGGCCCTCAGGCTAGCAGCAGGCCCAGGCCAATGGCCGCAGGCAGAGCCTGGATGAACAGGATCTTGCGGCTGGCGGTGGCCGCGCCGTACAGCCCGGCGACCAGCACGCAGGCCAGGAAGAAGACCTTCACGCCGAAGCCGCCATCGCCCAGGCTCAGGCCCCATAAGAGCCCGGCGGCAAGGAAGCCGTTGTACAGCCCCTGGTTGGCGGCCAGCACCTTGGTGGCCGTGGCGAATTCGCGGGTCTGGCCGAAGGCGCGGCGCCCGGCCGGCTTGTCCCAGAGAAACATCTCCAGCACCAGGATGCACACATGCAGCGCTCCGACCAGGGCGACGACGACATTGGCGGCGGTGGACATGGCGTCTCCCAGGGCGAGCCGGCGCGCCGTGCGCGCGTCAAGGCCCGGGCATGCTACTGCAGGCCCAGTGCGGGCGCCGCCGCCCTCAGTTGGTGAAGCCGATCGGCGCGCGCCGCGCCGCGCTGTCAGGCAGGTCATCCAACGACAGCGTGGACCGGGCCTCGAGCCGGGCATTGCCGAAGGCCGTCATCCAGGCGCGGCGCATCTCGCGCGGCGCCATGCCGCCCAGCCGGTCGAGCACGGCTTCGGGCGGGTCTGGGTCGAAGCGCCGGCCCCAGTCGTGCTCTGCACGGATGCCGTGGTACAGGCGCAGCGCGATCGCACGCGCCGCGTCGCGGTCGGGCGAGCGCACCTCGAACACGTTCATGCGGTTGAGGATCGGCTCGGGGATGGCGCGGTCGTCGTTGGCGGTGGCCACCCAGATGACCTGACTGGCGTCGATCGAGACTTCGGCGAACTCGTCGGTGAAGGTGCCGGCGGTGTCGTGCTCGAGCAGGCCGTACAGCGCGCCCAGCGGGTCGTAGGCATGTTCGCCGCGCGCCTTGTCGATCTCGTCGACCACCATCACCGGATTGGCGTAGGCGCCGTCGACCAGGGTCTCGAAGATCTTGCCCGGGCGCGCGCCCTTCCACTGGCTGGAGGCACCGCTGAGCACCCAGCCGGCGGTCAGCGAACTCATCGAGATGAAGCCCAGGCCCGTACCCAGCAGCTGCGACACGCGCCGCGCGAAATGCGTCTTGCCGATGCCGGGCGGCCCCAGCAGCAGCATCGGCGTGATCTCCAGTCCATCGCGGCTGTCGGTGCACAGCACCAACTGGCGTTTCAGATCATCGAGCACCCCGCTGAAGTTGGGCAGCTCGTCGTACAGGTGGTCCATCGCCGGCAGGCCTGAGGGCTTCACCTGGAAGCGCTCCGGGCCTTTTTCGAGCATGCGTTCGTAGGTGGCGCGCAGCGTCTCATGCTCGCGTGCCGGCAGCTTGTCCAGGCGTTTCTCGACATCGCCGAGGCGGTACACGTTGCGCATCTGAGCGATCGGGATCTGCGCCGGCGCGGCGGCCATCGGAACCAGATCGTTGCCACTGCTCATGTCAGGACCTCCATGCAGGTTGAAGACGCTTGGACGCATTCAAGCAAACAACGTGCCCCTGGCAGATCGGGAATTAACCTGTCATCCCCCCGTTTGCAGGTTCGGCAGCAGCCAGCAGGTGCGAGTGCTACTTGACCCAGGTATTGAGTTGGATGATCGGCAACAGCACCGCCAGCACGATCAGCATCACCACCACGCCCATGACGACGATCAGCAACGGCTCCAGGATGGTGGCCAGGGCCATGGCCCGGCGCTGCACCTCGGCAGACAGCTGGGTCGCGGCGCGGCCCAGCATCGCCGGCAGCTGGCCGGTCTGCTCGCCCAGTCGCGCGAACATCGCCAGCAGCCCGGGGAAGCGTTTCTTCGCCGCCATCGCCGAGGCCAGCGGCGCGCCTTCGCGCACCTGCACCAGCGCATCCATCGCATCGGCGCGCATGGCGCGGTTGCCCAGGGTTTCGGCCGCGGCCTGCAGCGCCTTCAGGATCGGCACGCCGGCCCCCGCCAGCATGGCCAGCGTGCTGGAAAAACGCGCCGCGTTGTAGCCGCGGGCCAGCCGGCCGACCAGCGGTAGGTTCAGCAGGGCCGCATCGCTGCGCTCGCGAAAGGCCGGGTTGCGGCGCAGCATGACGAAGGCACCGCTGCCGGCCGCGATCAGGCCCAGCATCAGCCAGCCCCAGCTGC
>Ga0316605_10002089_pt1 | contig 11402 bp, 10 predicted proteins | sample OWC_soil_day20_n_FD_207666 | JGI IMG/M metagenome (GOLD analysis project Ga0316605, IMG submission 207666) | Wetland soil microbial communities from Old Woman Creek delta, Ohio, United States - OWC_soil_day20_noCT | ecosystem: Environmental > Terrestrial > Soil > Wetlands | place: USA: Ohio... | reverse complement strand
AAAAAAGTTTATCAACGCCCGCAGGAATTGGTCACAGACTTGCCTGAAGAAATCGTTGCAGCTGAAGAAAAGAATCAGAAACGGATTAGCGTAATGATCGGTGCACTGCAAAAGGATGCCCCCAAAATTCTGGGCAAACTTCTGGAAGATGAGGAAAAGGGCAAAGTTCTGGCGGCAGCTCTTGCTTCCGATCAGGATAAACTGGAAAAAATAGCGGTGATGATGGTCGAAGATATAGAGAAAGCCAAAAAAGTAGCGGGTGCATTGGCCAACAAGGCAGCAAAAGATCACCCCAAGGAAGGAAATGTGGTAGCGTGAGCCTGAATGATATCGTTTTTATCGCCCTGGCCGGCATTACGCTGCTGGCCGCACTGGGGGTTGTCCTTTCCAGGAACATCATTCACTCAGCCCTGTTCCTGGTGCTGACCTTTCTGGGTGTGGCCGGGATATATTTTCAGCTGAATGCCGGATTTGTCGGCCTGGTACAGATCATGGTCTATGCCGGAGCCATTTCGGTTTTAATTATTTTTGCCATCATGCTGGTGATGGATGTTGAGCCGGATCAAACCAATTTGTTTAATCAAAGTACACCCACCATCATGGCCGGTGGTTATGTCAGTGTGCTGCTGGCAGCCGGGCTGGCTGGCGCCATCTGGTTTACGAAATGGCCGCTCAGTGCGGTCCAGGTCGGGGACCAGGGGGTTGAAAAACTGGCCGGGATGTTGCTGGGACCGTATGTGGTTTCTTTTGAAGTGGCAGCCATATTGCTGCTGGTAGCTGTGTTTGGAGCGATCTTGCTGGCGAAGGGAGTGGAAGATAAATGATCGGGCTTGCCCATTACTTGATTTTCGCTTCCCTCTTGTTCGGCATTGGTATGTTTGGCGTATTGTCCAAACGCAACGCGATTGCCGTGTTAATGTCAGTGGAATTGATGCTGAATGCAGTCAATATAAATTTTGTCGCCATAGAAAAATTCGTTACGCCGGGAACGGGTCTGGGCCATACGATTGCGCTTTTTGTGATCGTGGTGGCAGCGGCGGAGGTCGCGGTCGGCCTGGCGCTGATTATTTCCATCTATCGGCACAAGAAATCAGTCAACCTGAATGATTTCAATCTACTGAAGTGGTGAGGGGGGGTAAATTATGATTTTACAAAACATCTTGCAAAATGCCTGGCTGATCCCCTTCCTGCCATTTTTGACTTTTGCCCTGATCGGGCTGTTTATGCATCGCTGGCCGAAACTTTCGGCGGCGTTGTCCATTGCCATGATTGCAGTCTCATTTGTTTTATCTGTAATGGTGGCACTGGTTGTATTCGGAAATGCTGAAGGAGTGGTCTATGAGACGGCAACCCGCTGGCTGTCGATGCCCGGTCTCAGGGTGGATATGGGATTGTTGATCGATCCGCTGACAGCGGTGATGCTGTTGGTGGTCACGCTGGTGGCCTTGCTGGTGCAGATCTATTCGCTGGGCTATATGCACGGCGACCCCGGCCTGGCAAGCTATTACGCCTACCAGAGCATTTTCGCCGGCTCCATGCTGGGCCTGGTGGTTGCCAATAATTTCGGACAGATTTTCGTGTTCTGGGAATTAGTCGGGCTCTGTTCTTATTTGTTGATCGGCTTCTGGTTTGGGCGCAACTCGGCCAAAGAGGCTGCCAAGAAGGCCTTTATCACCAACCGGGTGGGGGATTTTGGCTTCCTGCTGGGGATTCTTTTCCTACAGGTCATTTTCGGGACTTTGAACTTCAGCGAATTAGCCGCAGCGATTCCCGCTTATGCCAATTCGGGAATTTTAATCGGGATCTCCATCCTGCTGTTCTTTGGGCCAGTGGGCAAATCGGCCCAGTTCCCGCTACATGTCTGGCTGCCTGATGCCATGGAAGGCCCTACTCCGGTTTCGGCCCTGATCCATGCTGCCACCATGGTGGCAGCCGGCGTATATTTGATTGCCCGGGCCATGTTTATCTTTAATACCTCGGCACCTACCATGACGTTAATTGCGACGATCGGCGGATTCACCGCCCTGTTTGCCGCCAGTATCGCTCTGGTACAAAATGACATAAAACGTATTCTGGCTTATTCGACCCTTTCCCAGCTTGGTTATATGGTCATGGCCATGGGTATCGGGGCGATGACTGCCGGGATGTTTCATTTGATGACCCACGCTTTCTTCAAGAGTCTGCTCTTCCTCGGGGCGGGTTCGGTGATCCATGCCCTGCATGATGAACAGGATATCTGGAAAATGGGCAACCTGAGCAAAAAAATGCCGGTTACCACCTGGACCTTTGTCATCGGCGCGCTGGCGCTGAGCGGTATCCCTCCTCTATCCGGATTCTGGAGCAAGGATGAGATTCTGCTGGGCGCTTTTGCCGGCGGCCATATAGGGCTATATATTTTAGGAACGCTGGTTGCATTTATGACCGCTTTCTATATGTTCAGACTGATATTTGTGGCTTTCTTCGGAAAAAATACCGCCGGCGAACATGCCCATGAATCACCGGCAGTGATGACGGTGCCGCTGATCATTCTGGCAGTTATCTCCGTACTGGCCGGTTTCGTCGGCTCGCCGCTGATGAACAATGCCTTTGCCCATTATGTTACCTTTGCCGGAGCGGTGCATCATGAAGCCAACCTGACCGTCATGGCGGTTTCAGCCGTCATTGCCCTGGCTGGAATTTATCTGGCCTATCTGGTTTATCAGAAACAGGTGATCGATCATGCAGCCTTAAAAATACGCTTCCGCGGGCTGTATAACCTGCTTTATCACAAATACTATATTGATGAATGCTATGCCTGGCTGATTAAACACTTTATCGATGGTTCGGCTAAAATCCTGGAATGGTTCGACCTGTATGTGATCAACGGCGCGGTCAATGCGATCGCTGCCGTTACAGGTCGTTCCGGGTATGCCTTGCGCTATACGGAAAACGGGCAGGTTCAGAGCTATGCCCTGTATATGTTTGCCGGGATCGTGGTACTGCTGGTTTCAGCATTATGTGCCGTATTCTCGGCCCTGGCGTAAGGAGGTGCAGGCAGAATGAATCATATGCCGATATTGTCATTGACCCTGTTCATTCCGGTTATTGGTGCCATTATCATTATGGCCTTGCCCAAAGACCAGGAAAAAGCCATCAAATATATCTCCGCCTTGAGCACTTTTATCAGCCTGGCCTTGTCACTGCTGGTGTTCATTACCTATGACCGCAGCACCGGGGGGATGCAGTTTATCGAAAGCATTCCCTGGATCAAAGATCTGGGCGTTTCCTATGCCCTGGGAGTGGACGGGATCAGCATGCCCCTGCTGCTGCTGACCAATCTGATAGGTTTTTCAGCCGTTTACGCGTCCTGGAACATCCGGGAACGGGTCAAGGAATTCTTTACTCTCCTGTTGATCCTGATCACCGGGGTCATGGGAACGTTTGTCGCCACCGACCTCTTCATTTTCTTTATGTTTTATGAAGTGGTGGTCATCCCCATCTATTTGCTGGTGATTATGTGGGGCTCCACCAAAAGAGTTACCAAGGAATATGCCGGCATGAAACTGACCATTTATTTATTAATCGGCAGTGCTTTCCTGCTGGTCGGTTTGATTGCTTTATTCGTAACCGCGCAAGGGATGCTGGGTTACCCCACCATGGATATCACCAAACTGGCCGGGGTGGACTTCCCGGTGGGCTTCCAGATCTTTGTCTATGCCCTGATGGCCTTTGGCTTTGGAACGCTTTTGTCGATGTTTCCGTTTCATGCCTGGTCACCGGATGGATATGCCGGGGCACCGACGGCCGTCAGTATGATCCATGCCGGGGTTTTGAAAAAAATCGGAGGGTACGGGTTGATCCGTATCGGCTTGTTTATCCTTCCGGCCGGCGCTAAATTTATTGCCCCGATCATTGCCGTACTGGCCATTGGCAACGTAGTGTATGCCGCTTTTATTTGTCTCAGCCAAAAGGATTTGAAATATATCGTCGGTTATTCCAGTGTCAGTCATATGGGCTATGTGTTGATCGGTATTGCCGCACTTAATGTGATCAGCATCAACGGTGCGGTCATGATGATGTTCGCCCATGGGGTGATGGCTGCCTTGTTCTTCTCCATGATCGGCAATTTATATGAAAAGAGTCATACCCGCAACGTGAATGATTTCGGTGGACTGGCCCACCAGATGCCCCGCCTGGCAGTCGGCTTCATGCTGGCTGGTCTGGCTTCGCTGGGGCTGCCGGGAACGGTGAACTTTATCGGTGAGTTCACCATCTTTGTCGGTGCTTTCAGCGTATTCAAGGTGGTCGCCATCATTGCCATTACCGGGATCATTTTGACCGCTGTTTATATCCTCAGGACCATGGCGGATCTTCTTTACGGACCGCGCAAGGAACAGTGGGATCATCTGCAGGACCTTAAGGGGCCGGAAATGATTCCCTTGATCGTTCTGGGAACGGCCATCCTGGTCGGTGGTATCTTCCCGTCGCTGGTAATGGATCCCATTTCCAGCGGGGTTAGCGGATTGCTGGCCCAGATCGGTACGATTCAGATGGGGGGGATTTTTTAATGGATTACAGCTTGCTTGCAACCGAAATCCTTACCGCTGTGATCGGACTGCTGGTGCTTGTTTCCGGACTTGTGCTGCCGCAAAGGGGCAGGGAAATAGTCGGTAAAATGTCCGTACTGGCATTGTTACTGGTGCTGATCTATACAATCTTCAGGTTTCATGTGCACCAATCATTTTTTGGCGGGATCTATCTGGTGGACAGCTACGGCAGCTTCTTTAAAATCCTCTTTTTGCTTGCTGCTTTGCTGGTCATGCTCAGTACCGGCAAGTATATCGAACGATTCCGGGAAAGATCGAGTGAGTTTTATGCGCTGATGATCTTTGCAACCCTGGGTATGATGATCATGGCCTGTGCCGGTGATTTGATCACGGTTTATCTGGGGTTGGAACTGATGACGGTCAGTTTCTATATTCTAACGGCTTATCTGCTGAATGACGAACGATCCGCTGAAGCAGGACTCAAATACCTCATTCTGGGCGCTGTTTCCTCGGCGGTCATGCTGTTCGGGGTCAGCCTGATTTATGCTTTGAGCGGCACCACCGTGATCGGTGAGATTGCCGCAAAAATCAATACGCAGCCCGCTCTCATTGCTGGAATTGTAATGCTTTTGGCCGGTTTTGCCTTTAAAATATCAGCCGTACCTTTTCATATGTGGGCACCGGATATTTATCAGGGAGCACCCATCCCGGTAACGACCTATCTGGCGGTTGGCTCCAAAGCAGCCGGATTTGCCGCCCTGGTAAGGATTTTTATGATTGCCCTGCCCCTGTCGCAGTTTAATTGGACCTTGATGCTGGCTGTCCTGGCTGCTTTAACGATCATTATTGGCAATCTGATCGCCCTTACGCAAAAAGATGTCAAACGGCTGCTGGCCTATTCCAGCATCGCCCAGGCCGGTTATATCCTGGCTGGTCTGGTGGCCGCCAATGCCTATGGTCTGAAAGGCGTTCTGTTTTATGCCATGCTTTATGTGTTTTCCAATACCGGAGCTTTTGCCGTGGCTACGGCAGTGGAAGTAGATACCGGCAGTACGGATATATCATCTTTTGCCGGACTTGGCAACCGCTCCCCCCTGCTGGCAGCGGTCATGACGATTTGCATGCTGTCGCTGGCCGGCATCCCACCCCTGGCCGGATTTGCCGGCAAGTTCTACCTTTTCTCCGGCGCTGTTCAATCCGGGTACTTATGGCTGGCCTTTATTGGCCTCATCATGAGTATGATTTCGGTGTACTATTATTTGCAGGTGGCCAAGGTGATGTATATTGGAGAGGAAGCCAAACCCAATGAAAAGATGGAAGTAGGCGGCGTAGCTCGGTTCGCCATGTGGATCTGCCTGCTGGGCACGATTTTCCTGGGCGTTTACCCGGCTCCTTTGTCGAACCTGGCCCAGACTGCCATACAGCTATTTATGTAAGACTTTTGTATATTAAATATCGTAGCCGGGGATTTATCCACGGCTTGACTATCAATAAAGTCTAAAATCAACAGAGCGAGCAAAAAAGGCGAAGAGCAAGGCTTGCAAAAAGCCCATGATTGAGGCGTACAATGGTACGCCGATTGAATGGGCTTTTTGCATAACGCAGCTATTCACCTTTTTTGACGCTCTGAGCCGGGGATTTATCCCCGGCTATTTCTTGCGCTGCTCATAGTCCTCATCGATCCTGTCTTTCCAGCCGGCTTTAATGTTGCGGTTTTTGCGTAGTTCACTGACAGCGTCGCTGACAACAATGTAATTGAGTTGAGTACCGATCCCGTCGGAGTGATAGTTGGCGGCCCGGTCGGCTCTAATGCCGAGATCGGTTGCAGCGCCTATGGCGTCGATGTTGGCTCCCAGAAAGATAAACTCCCAGCCATATTGTTCCTGCTGTTTCTCCACCATAGCCCTGATTTTCTTGTAGCTGTACTCCAGGCTGGCGTTTTCCAGGCCATCGGTGGTGATGACAAACATTACTTTTTCGGCACGTTCATCTTCGCTGGTGTGCTGCTGGGCATTGTTGATCTTGCGGATGGTTTTGCCGATGGCGTCCAGCAAAGCGGTACAGCCGCGCACATAGTATTCCCTGGCAGTGATGGGACGAATGCCTTTGATGTTGATGCGGTCGTGCAGCAGTTCGTACTCATCATCAAACAGTACGGTGGTAACGACGGCCTCGCCCGCCTCCTGCTGTTGTTTTTTCAGCATGGCGTTGTAGCCGCCGATGGTATCGCTCTCGAGGCCTGCCATGGAGCCGCTCCTGTCCAGGATAAAAACCAGTTCGGTCAGATCTTTTTTCATTTTTGTTATCCTCCTCGTCTTTGATGATTAAAGGATAACAATTTCCTGAAGTGCTCCGGTCGCCCGCCAGACGACATTTTTTATGCGCCCAACAGGTTCAGGTCGTAATGGAACAGGGCTTCGTTGATCTCGAAGATGTCATAGTTGCCGGACTCGATGAAATATTCAATGATGACGTCAAACTTGCTGCTGTGGGACAGGGCATAGCCGGCCCGGCCCAGCAAGTCGCGGGTCTCATCCAGATTTAGCCGCAGGGCGATGGCGAAGGCAATGGCGGTGGGTTTGGCGGGCTGGTAGTTTTGGTTGCTTTTGATTTTGGAAAAGAGCTTGCGGTCAATGTTGGCCCGTTTATAAGTTTCCACATCGGTCAGACCCTTTTCGTCGATCAGCCGCAGCAGCATCCGGGAAAAGGTCTCATCAAGATGATTGACGACATCGTCGAGTTTGCGGGGGGCTTTTGAGACTTCGCTCGCTTTTGTGTAACCGGCCGAGGCTTCTTCCAACATCTCATCATGCTGAATAATCCTTCTGCAGCTGAACTTCGTCTCCAGTTCCTCCACGTAGTGGTCATCAATGAATTTTTCCAGCGCGGCAAACAGTTTTTCGCTCAAGGCATATGATTGCCGGTCAAAAACCACCAGGTAGACCATCATCTCATGTTTAAACAAGAATTCGCTGATGGCCGCCACAGCAATCTGCAGCGCCTGGTCCTTGGGGTAGCCGTAGATCCCGGAGGAAATCAGAGGAAAGGCAATGGACTCGCATTTATGCTGTTGCGCCAGTTCCAGGGAATTGATGTAGCAATCATGCAGCAACTGCGCCTCGCCTGACTTGCCGCCGTTCCAAATGGGGCCGGCGGTGTGAATGATATACCTGGCTGGAAGCCTGCCGCCGTTGGTGATAACAGCTTTGCCTGTTTCGCATCTGCCGATGCGGTCACATTCGGCCTGCAGCTCCCGTGCTCCGGCTGCAGAAAAGATCGCCCCGCAAACGCCTCCGCCCATTTTCAGGGCTGTATTGGCGGCATTGACAATGGCGTCCACTTCCATTTTGGTGATATCGTTGCGCACGATTGCAAACGGCATATCCGGTACCTCCTGCAGTCTTGTCAATCATTTGCCTATCTCATTCGCCGCCCGGGAAGACGATTCCTGCCACGCGTTACACCGGGACGTTCTTTGTGTAACGGTAAAAAGTAAGCGATATAGATTTTAGCTATGGCAAGCCATATATATCAAGTATTACAATATAGGCTGCTGCTCGTGATATATTTTTATTATCAAAGGCAAGTAGTCCGGACACCTGCTTTTATCTCAGCCAAAAGGAGTTTGCATCTATGAAAACCTCAGATTTGTTTAAAAACAAAACCGTTCTGTCGTTGGAGGTCTTTCCGCCCCGGCGGACCGCTCCTATCAATATGATTTACGATACCCTGGATGGTCTGAAAGGTCTTAATCCGGACTTCATCAGTGTGACCTACGGGGCAGGCGGCAGTGAGATGAATACCGCTACCCTGGAGATCGCCTCCTCCATCAAAAACCACTATGGTATCGAGAGCGTAGCCCATTTGCCCTGCATCAATCTCACCAAAAGTGAAGTGCTGGAACTGCTGGATGGTTTCAGGCAAGCCGGCATTGAAAACATTTTAGCTCTGCGCGGTGATATAAACCCGGACTTCATTCCCAAACAGGATTTCAGATATGCCAGCGAACTGGTGTCGTTCATCAAGGAAAACGGTGACTTTAATGTGATCGGTGCCTGTTATCCGGAAGGCCATAATGAGAGCCAGAGTCTGGCCAAGGACATCCGTAATTTGAAAGCCAAGGTCGATGCCGGCACCGACCAGTTGATCACCCAGCTGTTCTTTGATAACGATTTCTTTTATTCTTTCCGGGAACGGACCCGGCAAGCCGGTATTGACGTGCCGATCCAGGCGGGAATCATGCCGGTCGTCAATAAAAAACAGATCGAGCGGATGGTATCTCTCTGCGGGGTGAAGCTGCCCAGAAAGTTCGTGAGCATGATGAGCAAGTACGAGCATAATCCTGTGGCAATGAGAGACGCGGGCATTGCCTATGCGGTCGATCAAATCGTTGACTTGACAGCTGAAGGGGTCGACGGGATCCATTTATATACCATGAACAATCCCTATATCGCCCAGAAAATTTATGCGGCCGTCAGTTCCCTGCTGGCCGCCTGATATAACCCTCTTCTGCTACGGATTGCATCGGCATTTTACTGCACTGTTACACGAAGAACGTCCCGGTGTAACGTTGGCATTTTACTGCACTGTTACACGAAGAACGTCCCGGTGTAACACGTCCCGGTGTAACACCCGTAGTCGGAAATGACCCGCTTGAGTTCAGTGATATAATCTGTGGCAATAATACTGAGATGTGCCTTCTCGTTGGCGATCCAACCCACCAGCATGCGCTCGTCCGTCTGCAGCGGTACGGAAACAATGTTGTCTCCGTTCAGATCACTGTTGAGTACGCCAGTACTGATGGTATACCCATTCAGCCCGATCAGCAGATTGAACAGGGTGGCGCGGTCGCTGACATGGATGGTTTTTTTGTGGGGAACGGTGCTCAGGATCTCTTCCGAAAAGTAGAACGAGTTGTATTCGCCCTGCTCGAAGGCCAGGATCGGATAATCTTCCAGATCTTCCAGGGTGACGCTCTCCCGCCCGGCCAGCGGGTGGGAGGAACTGATGAAAACATGGGGCCGGGCTTCAAAAAGCGGATGGAATACCAGATGGTTTTCCTTCAGCAGTTTGTTGAGTACTTTTTCATTGAAATCGCTGAAATAGATGACGCCCAGTTCACTGCGCAGATTTTTTACATCTTCGATGATCTCCCAGGTCCTGGTTTCCCGCAAAGTAAATTCGTATTCATCGACATCCAGCCCTCGCAGCAGATTCACAAAAGCGTTGACCGCAAAGGCGTAATGCTGGGTCGAGACCGAGCACAGCTGCTTGGAGGGTTTCTTGCCCAGATAACGCTGCTCCAGCAATTCCGTTTGTTCAACTACCTGCCGGGCATAAGAAAGAAACTCCGTCCCGTCCACGGACAATGATATGCCTTTGGTGGTCCGGTAGAATATTTCAATGCCCAATTCCTTTTCCAGCTCTCTAACGGCATTGGAAAGACTCGGCTGGGAAATGTAGAGCTGCTTGGCAGCCTCGCTGATGGAACCGCACTCCACGATTTTAATGATGTATTTTAATTGCTGTAGGGTCATTCTTCACCTGCTCGCTTTTTTATATATCCTGCCGGCAGTCAAACAACTAATATTGATTATAGCTTATATTGCCAATAATATTATTGCCTGACTTTTTCTTTTTTTCACCACAGTGTATTATTAGTATTTATAGAATGATTTTTTACATTATGGCAAAGGACAGAGATCATATGCAAATTGAAAGTGTATCCATCATCGGCCTTGGGGCACTCGGCATCCTCTTCGGAAACCATATGGCTGCCAGGATGGGAGCCGGCAATCTGCGCATCATAGCCGACCGGGAACGAATTACCCGTTACGAACAGGAAGGAATTTTCTCCAACGGTCGGCGCTGTGATTTTCACTATATTGCCCCGGAGGAAGAAGGCCCTCCGGCTGACCTGATCATTTTCGCCGTCAAATACGGCGGACTCCATGAGGCAATCGAGGCAGTGCGCAATCAAGTGGGAGAACAAACCATATTCCTGTCGTTGCTGAACGGGATCAGCAGCGAAGAGATCATTGCCGATGCTTACGGTGCGGAGCATGTCCTTTACAGTGTCGCCCAGGGCATGGACGCGGTCAAGGTGGGCAATCAGATGAATTATGCCAATATGGGTATGATCTGCTTCGGCGACCGCCAGCCGGGTATCATTTCTGAAAATGCCCAGGCGGTGGAGAATTTTTTCACTTCTGTGGAACTTCCCCATCAGCTGGATACGGACATGAACCGGCGCATGTGGGGCAAATTAATGCTTAACGTTGGGGTCAACCAGGCCGTAGCCCTGCTGGGCAGTACCTATGGGGACGTACAGCAGGAAGGACGGGCCCGGGATGTGATGATCGGTGCCATGCGCGAAGTGATCACGCTGGCGCAGAAAGAAAATATCGATCTTACTGAAGATGATCTGGGCTACTGGCTGAATGTGGTGGGTTCGCTGAGCCCATTGGGCAAACCGTCCATGCGTCAGGACATCGAAGCCGGACGGCCCAGCGAACTGGAACTGTTTGCCGGTACGGTCATTCGCCTGGGTAAAAAACATGCTCTCTCCACGCCGGTCAACCAAATGCTCTACGACGGCATCCGCGATCTGGAGAGCCCGTATTAATCCACCGGTCAGACTGTTAAAAACGCCAAAAATCAATCAAGCAAGCAAAAGGTGAAGGGCTAAGCAGCGATTCACCTTTTTTGATACTCTGGCCGGGTCATCTCATATGCCCTGGTCTTTCTTTAATTTCTATATTTATTTTTTCATATCATCGTAAGATGTTAAAATGATTATATAACAGGCAGCAAAAAAGGAGCGCATTTACGTGATAGCATTTGAAAATGTTGATCCATATAATGATGTGGCAAGGT
>Ga0316605_10002087_pt1 | contig 11406 bp, 12 predicted proteins | sample OWC_soil_day20_n_FD_207666 | JGI IMG/M metagenome (GOLD analysis project Ga0316605, IMG submission 207666) | Wetland soil microbial communities from Old Woman Creek delta, Ohio, United States - OWC_soil_day20_noCT | ecosystem: Environmental > Terrestrial > Soil > Wetlands | place: USA: Ohio... | reverse complement strand
CGGCCTGCGGCAGATCCATCTTGTTGAGCACCGGCACGACTTCGACGCCGAGGTCGAGTGCCGTGTAGCAATTGGCCACCGTCTGCGCCTCCACGCCTTGCGAAGCATCGACGACCAGCAGCGCGCCCTCGCAGGCCGAGAGCGAACGGCTCACCTCATAGGAGAAGTCGACGTGCCCCGGTGTATCGATGAGGTTGAGCTGGTAGGTCTGGCCATTGCGCGCCAAGTAGCTCAGTGCCGCGGTCTGCGCCTTGATGGTGATGCCGCGTTCGCGCTCGATGTCCATCGAGTCGAGCACCTGCGCCTCCATCTCGCGGTCGGACAGGCCGCCACAGCGCTGGATGATGCGGTCGGCCAGCGTGCTCTTGCCGTGGTCGATGTGGGCGATGATGGAGAAATTGCGGATGTGATTCATGGTCTAGTGACGCCTGTCGCCGCAGCTGCGGCAGCAGTCACGAAGTGGCTGCGGTGCAGGCTCACATCGCGCTGCGATGTGACGGGCCGAAGGGCCGTGCCGGAAGCAAAAAAAAGGCGCGTCCAAAAGGGTGACGCGCCTTCCAACAGAACGTTTGGCAACTGCTTGTTGGGCCACCATTGTAGCCAATTGAACCGTGCCGGAACCCGCGTCGTTGCTTGTTTTCCGGCCGTTGCGGACCTCCAACAGGAAGGAACTGTGCACAGATTATCCACAGGATAGGCTGACCGGCTGGTCAGGTCTCGAAGACGGCGCTTCAGGTCCCGAGGATGGGTAAACCGACCCCTCACAGCCGCATTCTAGACGGCACGGCCGGTAATCGAAGGCGCCGGGAATTTGAAGTGGGCAGCGACTAACATTCGAACCGAACGTCGTGTCGGTATCGCGCCACCGTGCACCTCGTCAAACTTCCATGATGTGGAAAGACCCGGCGGACAGGTCAACTTGTCCGGCCGGGTTGGAGGCTGGTGCGGATGGTCAGCGGTTGGGCCGGACGACGACGTAGGTGGCGCCGTCGCCGCGTCGAACCAGCATGCTGACGCTGCGCGTCTTCTCCACGCGCCCGGCCACCGCGGCGAACTGCTTGCTGTCGGCAATCTCCGTGTTGTCCACGGCCAGGATGATGTCGCCTTCGCGCAGGCCCGCACGCGCGGCCGGACCCTCGGCGGCATCGACACGCACCCCACCCTTCACGCGCAGGTCCCGCTTCTGGCTCTCGTTCAGGTCGGACACCGTCAGCCCCAGCGCGCTCTTGGTCACTGGCGGTGTGCCACCCTGCGGCGCATCGGCGCGGCGCGGCGGCCGCTGCTCGGGCTCGAACTCCGCGACCGTCACGCCGAGGTCCTTGGTGCTGCCGCGCCGGAACACCTGCAGCGCGGCCCGGGTGCCGGGCTTGATGCCGCCGATGATGCGCGGCAGGTCACCCGACTTCTCCACCGCCAGGCCGTCGACCTTGACGATGATGTCGCCCGCCTCGACGCCGGCCTTGTCGGCGGGCCCGTCGCGCTCGACGTTCTGCACCAGCGCACCACGCGGTGCACCGAGGCCGATGGCCTCGGCCACTTCCTTGGTCACCTGCGCGATGGTCACGCCGATGCGGCCGCGGATCACGCGCCCGCTGGCGCGCAGCTGTTCCGCCACCCGCTGCGCCTCGTCGATGGGAATGGCGAAGCTGATGCCCATGAAACCGCCCGAGCGGCTGTAGATCTGTGAGTTGATGCCGACCACCTCGCCGCGCAGGTTGATCAGCGGGCCGCCGGAGTTGCCGGGGTTGATCGCGACGTCGGTCTGGATGAAGGGCAGGTAGTCGCCGGTGTCGCGCTGCTTCGCACTCACGATGCCGGCGGTGACCGTATTCTCCAGACCGAAGGGCGAACCGATGGCCATCACCCATTCGCCGACCTTGAGGCGGTTGACGTCGCCGATCTTCACGAACGGCAGGCCGGTGGCGTCGACCTTGACCACCGCGACGTCGGTGCGCTTGTCGGCGCCGACGATGCGCGCCTTGAGTTCGCGCTTGTCGGTGAGCGTGACGATGACTTCCTCGGCGCCTTCGACGACGTGCGCGTTGGTCATGATGAAACCGTCGGCGCTGAGGATGAAGCCCGAGCCGACGCCCCGCTGACGTGGCTCGTCGTCACCCCCAGGCGGGCCGCGACGCGGGTCGGGGCGGTTCGGCATCGGAATGCCGAAACGGCGGAAGAACTCCTCGATGTTGGGGTCGATGCCCTCGGCCGCGGCGCTGCTGCCGCGCCTTTCGGTGGTGCGGATATTGACCACCGAAGGCGAGACGCGCTCGACCAGCTCGGTGAAGTCGGGCAACTGCACGGTCTGCGCCGCGCCGGGTGGCGACCACAGCGCGGACGCCGCGAGCAGGACGCCGAACAGCGCCATCGTCAGGCGACGCGCCCGGTCCGGAGCAGGAGGGGTGAGGGTGTTTGTCATGCGATCGACTCGAAGAAGAAGGAAACCGGAACAGGGTCCGACGCTACCGATAACGCAGCCGGGGCGTCGGCGCGCCGACACAAGCCCCTAGCGCCGCCGCTCGATGGCCTCGGCAAAGAGCTGGAGCGTCGACGGTGGCACATCGCCGACGACGGTGACCCAATGCTCGCCCTGGCGCCGCATCAGGGTCGCCGTGGCCCCCTGCCGCGCCTGCATCTCGCCGCGGTGACGCCGCGAGTCGTAGGCCTCGAGGAAGACCGAGACATGCGTCAGCCCGTCGCTGAACACGGCCTGCAGCACCGGCTCGGTCTCGCCGGCGGTCTCCATGCCTCGACGCAGGCAGCCAGCGAGGCGGAAGCCGGCCACCGGCCGGGCCAGCGCCCAGCCTTCGGCCTCCAGCGTGGTGCGCTTCTGTTGCGGGCGCACGATGCGGTACTCGTCGATCTTGCGGATCGCCTTCAGCACCGTTTCCGGCTGCGGCTTGACGCCGATCTCGATCTCCGAGAATGCCGTCGACTCGATCACCGGCCGTTCGGCACCGGGGCCGATGACGTCGGCGCGCAGCATCAGCCCGGTGGCCTGGTCGGCCCACAGCCGTTGCGTATAACGCAGCGCGTCGCGTGGCTCGAGCAAGAACACCACGGCCTCGCGGCCGGCGACGCGGGCGTTGCCGTCGGGCCGCAGCTCGTACTGGTCGAGCGCCTGGGGATCGACGGTCTGCGGCGTCGTCGACCCGGCCGCCAGGGTCTCGCGCTTCTCGACCACGGCCACGCGTGTCTGCGGCCACAGCGTGTGCACCGAGTCGTTGTGACGCACGATGCGCTGCTGCCGGCCGTCGAGCGTCTCCTGCTTCTCGTAGACCTGCTCGCCGACACAGTAGTGCCAGACGCGGGAACTCGACAGCGCACCACCGGCGCTGAAGACCATCGTGCCCTCGTAGTTGCCGTTGCTGGCGGCAGCGTGGATGCGCGACAGCCAGGCGCGTGCATCCGCCATCGGGGTCCCGCCGCCGCCCTGCGCACCCACGCCGGCCGGCAGCAGGCACGACAGCAGTGTGGCGATCGGCAGCCAGCGCTTCAGGCCCGGCTCCGTCACCTCGAGGCACCCGCAGGCACGGTGACGTCGACGTGGCGCAGTGCACCACCTGGCGCTGCCGCGGCCACGCCGCCGCCGGCGGACTGATGGGCGCGCAGATATTCATCGAGCCGCGGATCGCGGATGAAGCCGGCGTCGCGCCGCGCCGGCGTCGCCGGCGCGGCGGCCGTGTTCACTGCCGTCAGTCCGGCGCCCGAGGCCCCGGCCATCACCGCCGCCGGCCCGGCTACGCCGGGTTGGCCCAGGCGCGTCAACACCAGCACGCCGGCGACGACGGCGAAGCCGGCTGCGGCGGCCGCGGGCATCAGCCAGCCCTGGCGCGGGCGCCCCTGGCGCGGCAGTGTCGCCGGCGCCAGCAACACCGGCTCGGCGGCCAGCTTGGCGCGCAGGCCGGCGAGGAAGGCGGCGTCGCGCGCCGGCGCACGCGCCAGTTCCTCGGAGCGCATGACGTCACCGATGAGGTGGTAGGTGTGCCAGGTCTGGCGTGCCGCGGCGTCGTCGCGCCACAGGCTGCAGGCGCGCTGCGCCGCAGCGGCGTCGCCATCGGCCAACGCCGAAAGCCAGCGCCGCGGATCGTCGTCGGGCAGATCGTCGGCAGGGCTCGCTGCGGGGTGGATGGAAGGCGTGTTCATGGAAAGAACTCGGGTTGGGCAGTTCGGCGGCTCGATGGCCTCACCAGCGCGTGCCATCACGTGTGTCGAGCAACGGCCGCAAGCGCGAGGCGATCGATTCGCGGGCGCGGAAGATGCGGGAACGCACAGTCCCTATCGGGCAGTTCATGGCTTCGGCAATCTCTTCGTAGCTCAGGCCTTCGATTTCGCGCAGCGTGATCGCCTGACGCAAATCTTCCGACAGCGCTTCGATGGCGGCGTTCACGGCGGCGGCGATCTCCTTGCTGGCCAGCAAAGCTTCGGGTGTCTCGCCGTCGGTTAGTTCATTCTCTGCACGTGAAGTTTCCTCGCCGTCCTCGTTCGAGTAGAGCGCGGACTCGGAGACCAGGGGGTCGCGCTTCAGGTCGGCGAGCGCCTTCTTGGCCGTGTTCACCGCGATCCGGTACAGCCAGGTGTAGAAAGCACTGTCGCCGCGAAACTGCGGCAACGCGCGGTAGGCGCGGATGAAGGTCTCCTGGGCGATATCCTGAACCAGGTCGACATCGCGCACCATGCGCCCGATCAAACGCTCGATGCGGCGCTGGTACTTGACGACCAGCATCTCGAAGGCCTTGACCTCGCCGCGCTTGACGCGCTCGACGAGCAGGGCGTCGGTGTCGCCGTCGCTCATTCAGTGCGGCAGGCGCCCGCCGTCGGTGGCGGCACCGACGCCGGGGGCAACCCCAGCCGCCGCCGCGTAGGCCGCGGCGCGCAGGCCGTGCATGGCCGGGCCCGCCTCGGCGGCGGTGACGGCGATCCAGCGCTGCGGCCGCCGCCGCTCACCGGGACGCAGCCGCAGCAGCATGCCCGCCCCGGCGTCGACCATCACGTCCAGCACGCCGGCTTCACCATCGGCGGTCCAGCGCTGGCCGTCCCAGGCCAGGGAGATGGCCGTCGTCGGCGTCCTCGCCCAGCCGACGGGGACCAGGGCCAGCACCACGACCAGCGCCCATGCCGTCGGCAGTCCGGCATGCCCGAGCGCCAAGCCCGCCACGGCGGCTGCCGCCAGTGCCGGCAGCGCTACGCGCAGCGCGCGCCAGGGCAGGCCCCCGCTGCAGCGCACGCTCACCGGCGGCGCGGCGCGCACCGGTCAGTCTGGCGCCGGGCCGCCCCAAGCCAGGCTGCGCCCCCTCGGGGGGCAGCGAAGGCGCGTGGCGACAAGCCTGGGAGCCAACATGTCAGATCCGACGGAACACCAGCGTGCCGTTGGTGCCGCCGAAGCCGAAATTGTTCTTCATCGCCACGTCGATCTTCATCGGCCGCGCCTCGTTGGCACAGTAATCCAGGTCGCACTCGGGGTCCTGGTTGAAGATGTTGATGGTGGGCGGCGAGACCTGATGGTGCACCGCCATCACGGTGAACACCGATTCGACGCCGCCGGCGCCGCCGAGCAGGTGGCCGGTCATCGACTTCGTGGAATTGACGACCAGGCGCCTCGCGTGGGCGCCGAAGGCCAGCTTGATGGCGTTGGTCTCGTTCAAGTCGCCCAGCGGCGTGCTCGTGCCGTGGGCGTTGAGGTAGTGCACCTCGTCGGCGTTGACGCCGGCGTTGCGCAGTGCCGCCTTCATGGCGCGCTTGGGGCCGTCGACGTTCGGCGCCGTCATGTGGAAGGCATCGGCACCCATGCCGAAGCCGGCCAGTTCGGCGTAGATCTTCGCGCCACGCTGCCTGGCATGTTCGTACTCCTCGAGCACCAGCACGCCGGCGCCCTCGCCGAGCACGAAACCGTCGCGGTCGCGATCCCAGGGTCGCGACGCGGCCTGTGGGTCGTCATTGCGCGTGGACAGCGCCCGCGCCGCCGCGAAGCCGCCGATGCCCAGCGGCGAGACGGTGCTCTCGGAACCGCCGGCGACCATCACATCGGCGTCGCCATACTCGATCATGCGTCCGGCTTCACCGATGGAGTGCAGCCCGGTGGTGCAGGCCGTGACGATGGCCAGATTGGGCCCGGTGTAGCCGTAGCGGATCGAGACATGGCCGGCGATCATGTTGATGATCGATGCCGGGACGAAGAAGGGTGAGATGCGCCGCGCGCCGCGCGTCAGGTATTCGCTTTGCGTCTGCTCGATCAGCGGCAGGCCGCCGATGCCCGAGCCGATCATGACGCCGACGCGTTCGGCCCCCTGCTCGCCGAGCGTCTCGCCATGCGGCAGCCCCGCATCCTGCACCGCCTGCACCGCCGCCGCCATGCCATAGTGGATGAAGGTGTCCATGTGGCGGGCTTCCTTGGCCGGGATGTAGTCCTCGACCTGAAAGCCCCTGACCTCGCCGGCGATGCGGCAGGCCAGCGTGCTGGCATCGAACTTGGTGACCGGGCCGATGCCGCTTTGGCCCGCCAGCAGTCGTGCCCAGCCCTCGGCCACCGTGTTGCCCACGGGGCTGACGAGCCCGAGTCCGGTGACGACGACGCGCCTGCGGGTCATGGGTGCACCCTATGGGCTGCGCCCTGTCCCGCCAAGCGGGAAATCGCCCTCGGGAAACCCTCGGTGCTCATGCCAGCCGGCGCCGAGCCGCCTCAAGCCGGCCGAGCCCGCCCGGGGGGTGGCCAAGCGGCGCAGCTGCAAGCCTGGGGGCCATCATTCGCTTATGACTTCTGGTTCGCCACCGCGTAGTCGATCGCCAACTGCACGGTGGTGATCTTCTCGGCTTCCTCGTCGGGGATCTCGATGCCGAATTCGTCCTCGAGCGCCATCACCAGTTCGACGGTGTCGAGCGAGTCGGCGCCGAGGTCGGCCACGAAGGCCTTTTCGTTGGTGACATCGGACTCGGGCACGCCGAGCTGCTCGGCAATGATCTTCTTGACTCGCGCTTCAATATCGCTCATGACTCCTCCGGGAGTGGGAACACAAAGACAGCCCGCGATTCTAGCGGCGGGGGCGGGAGCGGGATTGTGGCCTGCGGCGGGGCCCTCAGTTCATGAACATGCCACCATTGACATGCAGTTCGGTGCCGGTGATGTACGCGGCCTGCGGCGACGCCAGGAAGGCCACCGCGTGGGCCACTTCCTCGGCGCTGCCCAGGCGGCCCAGCGGGATGCCGGCCAGCAGCGCCGCCTTCGCGGCCTCGGGCAGTTCGCGCGTCATGTCGGTGTCGATGAATCCCGGCGCCACGCAGTTGACGGTGATGTTGCGGCTGCCCAGTTCGCGCGCCATGGCGCGCGTCATGCCGGCCACGCCGGCCTTGGCGGCGGCATAGTTGGCCTGGCCGGCGTTGCCGGCGGCGCCCACCACCGAGGTGATGTTGACGATGCGCCCCCAGCGCTGCTTCATCATCGGCTTGATGGCGGCGCGGCAGGCGCGGAAGACGGCCTTCAGGTTGGTGTCGAGAACGGCGTCCCAGTCCTCGTCCTTCAGGCGCATCGACAGCATGTCGCGCGTGATGCCGGCATTGTTGACGAGCACGTGCAGGCCGCCCCGCTGCTGCACGATGCCGGCAATGGCCGCGTCGAGCGCGGCGCCGTCGGTGACGTCGAGCACGATGCCGCGGCAGCCGGCATGAGCGGCCAAGGTCGCCTCGACCTTCGCCGCACCCGCTGCGCTGGTGGCGGTGCCGACGACATGCAGGCCGTCGCCGGCCAGGGCCAGCGCGATGGCGCGGCCGATGCCGCGCGTCGCCCCCGTCACCAGCGCCACCCTCGGTGCGTCCGAGCTTGCATTCATGCCAGCAGTTCCTTCGCTTCCTTCAGCGTCGCGGGGTCGAGCAGCGTCATCGACACCAGCTCGGGGTCGATGCGCTTGACGAGCCCGGACAGCACCTTGCCCGGCCCGCACTCCAGCACGTGCCCGAGGCCGCGCGCGCGCAGCGCCTGCACGACCTCGACCCAGCGCACGGCGCCGCTGGCCTGCCGGTAGAGGGCGTCGCGGATGGCGTCGGGGTCGGCCGGCGACGCGACGTCGATATTGTTGACGACCGGAATGTGCGGGGATCGCAGCTCGACGCTGCGCAGCCGCTCGCGCAGCGCCTCGGCGGCCGGGCGCATGAGCGACGAGTGGAAAGGCGCCGACACCGCCAGCAGCAGCGCACGCTTGGCGCCGGCGGCCTTGAGCCGTTCGCAGGCGCGGTCGACACCGGACTTGCTGCCCGCGATCACGGTCTGCTTCGGATCGTTGAAATTGGCGGGCGCGACGACCTCGCCGGTCTCGGCCGCGACCGTGGCGCAGGCCGCGCTCACGGCCGCCGCGTCCAGCCCCAGGATCGCCGCCATCGCCCCGGCGCCCACCGGCACCGCCTGCTGCATGGCCTGGGCGCGAAAACGCACCAGCGGCAGCGCATCGGCCAGCGTCAGCGCTCCGGCGGCCACCAGCGCGCTGTATTCGCCGAGCGAGTGCCCGGCCACCGCGGCGGGCTCGGCGCCGCCCTCGGCGCGCCAGGCGCGGTAGCACGCGATCGCCGCCGTCAGCATCACCGGCTGCGTGTTGGTGGTGAGTTCCAGCAGTTCCTTGGGGCCGGCGTGGATCAGCGCGGCGATATCTTCGTCCAGCGCTGCCGAGGCCTCGGCCAGCGTCTCGCGCACCGCCGGGTGGTCGCCCCAGGCGTCGAGCATGCCGACCGATTGCGAGCCCTGGCCGGGGAAGACGAATGCAAATGAGACCATCGCGTCGGAGCCTGTGTTCGGTGACGAGGGGTCCACCCGCCGCAGCGGGGGATCAGTAGTCCAGCAGCACGGCGCCCCAGGTGAAGCCGCCGCCGACGCCCTCGAGCATCACCGTGTCGCCGCGCTTCACGCGGCCGCTCCTCACCGCCACGTCCAGCGCCAGAGGCACCGACGCGGCCGAGGTGTTGCCGTGTTCATCGACGGTGGCGACGAGCTTCTCGAGCGGCAGCTTCAGCTTCTTGGCCGTGCCCTGCATGATGCGGATATTGGCCTGGTGCGGGATCAGCCAGTCGAGATCGGCCTCGCTGCGGCCGGCCTTGGCCAGCACCGCGCGCGCGGCGCTGTCGAGCACGCCGACGGCGAGCTTGAACACCGCCGGGCCATCCATCTTCAGCAAGGGGTCGCCGCTGACGCGGCCGCCGGCCACCGTGCCGGGCACGCACAGGATGCCGAGGTGGCGGCCGTCGGCGTGCAGTTCGCTGGCCAGGATGCCGGGCTCGGCGCTGGCCTCCAGCACCACGGCGCCGGCACCGTCGCCGAACAGCACGCAGGTCGTGCGGTCGTCGAAGTCGAGGATGCGCGAGAAGATCTCCGAGCCCACCACCAGCGCGCAGCGCGCGCCGCCGGCGCGGATCATCGCGTCAGCGACGGACAGCGCGTAGACGAAGCCCGAGCACACCGCCTGCAGGTCGAAGGCCGGGCAGCCGTGCACGCGGAGCTTGCGCTGCAGGATGGTGGCGCTGGACGGGAACACCATGTCCGGCGTCGAGGTGGCGACGATGATCAGGTCCACCTCCTCGGCGCGGCGGCCGGCGGCCTCGAGCGCGGCACGCGCGGCGATGAGCGCCATGTCGCTGCAGGCGACGCCGTCGTCGGCGAAGTGGCGCGCGCGGATGCCGGTGCGCTCGACGATCCAGGCGTCGCTGGTCTCGACGCCCCGCTCAGCCAGCATCGCCACCATGTCCTGATTGGACAGGCGCCGCGGCGGCAGGTGGCTGCCGGTGCCGGTGATGCGGGAGTACCTGGGAACGGTGGTGTTCATGCCGCCTTTGCCGATGCAGCGTCGGCCACCGGCAGCGCCTGCAGGGTGGGGCCGATGCGGTCGTGGACGCGGTCGAGAAGCCGGTTGCGCGCCGCATCATAAGCCCGCGCCAACGCCTGCTCGAAGGCGTAGGCATCCGCCGAGCCGTGGCTCTTGAACACCAGCCCGCGCAGGCCCAGCAGCGCCGCGCCGTTGTAGCGGCGCGGGTCGACGCGGTGCTTGAAGCGCTGCAGCACCGGCATCGCGACCAGTGCCGCCAGCTTGCTGAACGGGCCGCGGGTGAATTCCTGGCGGATGAAGTCGGCGAGCATGGAGGCCAGCCCTTCGCTGGTCTTCAGCAGCACGTTGCCGACGAAGCCGTCGCAGACGACGACATCGACCGTGCCCTTGAAGATGTCGTTGCCCTCGACGTTGCCGTGGAAGCGGATGTGCCCGCCCTCGCCCGCCGCGCGCAGCAACTCGCCGGCGCGTTTGATCGTCTCGCTGCCCTTGATGGCCTCTTCGCCGATATTCAGCAGCCCGACCAGCGGCTCGGCCTTGCCGTCCACCGCGGCCACCAGCGCACTGCCCATGACCGCGAACTGGAGCAGGTGCTCGGGCGTGCAGTCGACATTGGCGCCGAGGTCGAGCACCGTCGTATAGCCGTCGAGCCGGTTGGGCATCACGGTGGCGATGGCCGGGCGGTCGATGCCATCGAGTGTCTTCAGCAGAAAGCGCGCCAGCGCCATCAGGGCGCCGGTATTGCCGGCCGAGACACAGGCGTCGGCGGCCGGTGCCTGGCCTTCGGACGCCTTCAGTTGCGTGATGGCCACCCGCATCGACGAATCGCGCTTGCGACGCAGCGCCACCTCGATGGGATCGTCCATCGTCACCACCTCGGTGGCAGCCACCAGGCTGCAGCGAGGCCAGGCACGCGCCGGCTCCAGCGCCGCCGCGCTGCCGATGAGCAGCAGTTCGACTTCGGGATGCTTGCCGAGGAAGTTGCGGCACGCCGGCAACGTGACCGACGCGCCATGGTCGCCGCCCATGCAATCGACGGCGATGCGCACCCGCGCCAGCGGTGCGGGTTCAGCGTGGCTCGACACGGCGGCGGGGGCGGGACTGACCAGGGCGGCGGCGCGGCCTCAGCAGCGGCGCGGCGGGCTCCGACCGGTGCCGCGTCGGTTCGACGAGGCCCGGGCCGGCACCGGTCAGGCGTCGGCCTTGGTCTTCAGGACCTTGCGGCCGCGGTAGAAGCCCGTGGGGCTGATATGGTGGCGCAGATGCACCTCGCCGGTGGTGGATTCCACGGCCGTGCCCGGCGCGGCCACGGCATTGTGGGAGCGATGCATGCCGCGCTTGGAAGGCGACTTCTTGTTCTGCTGGACGGCCATGGGGTTCTCCTGGAAGCGGCGCCGGGGCCCGGGTGCACAGGTGCATGCGGGGCCGCACGGCAATCGCGGCGCGCACGGCGCTAAGTGTCGGGTCGCGTCGGGTGGCAATGGGTACCGCGGGGTGCACCCTTCGCAAAGCCTGTCAGTATAACACCGGGCACGCCGACGCCGCTTCGTTCAGCGGCCTGCCGGGTCGTCGTCGGGCTTCCGCCGGCGCAGGGCTTCGAGCGCGG
>Ga0316605_10002084_pt1 | contig 11414 bp, 12 predicted proteins | sample OWC_soil_day20_n_FD_207666 | JGI IMG/M metagenome (GOLD analysis project Ga0316605, IMG submission 207666) | Wetland soil microbial communities from Old Woman Creek delta, Ohio, United States - OWC_soil_day20_noCT | ecosystem: Environmental > Terrestrial > Soil > Wetlands | place: USA: Ohio... | reverse complement strand
TAATCACAGAACCTATTGTCTTTGATGTCCCATTAATCCTTGGTTTTATTTCATCGGTGGTTTCAAAACCATTATTTATATTCGCCAAATAATCATCACGATTTAATTCATGGGGCGAAAAATGTTTATGGGGCGAAAAATGTTTCGCCCCTACAGGGGTAATATCATCAATAATAATAATCCCATGAATATGATTGGGCATTATACAATGAATATCCAATTTAATATTTGAAAAATGGTTAGGGATATTAAGCCACATATTATTTACAACAATTCCATACTCATTCAAGACCATTTGATTATTTATAATCTCTCCAAAAAGATTTAATCTATCTTTTGTGCAGATAGTAACAAAATAAATCCCAGACTGAGAATAGTCATAATTCTTCAATCTAATGCTACGTCTATTATGTATATATTTATTGTAAACCATTATTAATAATTATTCCCATACAAACAATTACAAATATATTATTGTTCATAATGGGGCGAAAAATTTTATGTTTTTATTTTTGGGAATCCCCCCATGTAGGGGCGAAACATTTTTCGCCCCATTGATAATTTCGTCCCATTTATAATAATCATTATTTTATTATGGGGCGAAAGATGTTTCGCCCCTACGGAATGAAATTCATCAAAAATTGTTCCCATTTTGGAAAATGTCATTTTTCTTTGGAAAACAACCCCGTAGGGGCGAAACATTTTTCGCCCCATAATATAATTTACCCATTACACAATTATTACAAATCGGATTCCGTTTGTTGTTGTTGGGGTTTGGGTGGTTTGGGTTGGGTTAGGCGATGGGTTATTACCATTATGTCTTCTTTGGTATACTTTCTCTTGTTCATACCAATTTCTAGGAAGATGGGTTTTTGCTTCATCTTTGTGAAGGATGAATAGGGAATAGACAGTTCCTCTGCCATCTCCTTGGTGTTTAGAATTAACTTGTCCCTAACAGAGATTTTTGAATTGTTCTTTTTGTCTGAATCTGCTTTTTGTGTCTTTGCAGACTTTTTTGTTGTTGTTTTGTCACATTTCATTTGATAGTTTTTTTATTTATATATATCATAACGTTATTTATATTTACAAATTGTTTGTTTTTTAATTTCTTTATATTTTTATTCAATTTCTTCGTATTTTGAACAAAAATCATCGTTTTGAACATAAAAAACAAGGATTTTTTACTTAATTTCTTCTTTTTTTTCTGTTCAATTTGTTCAATTTCGCCCCATTTTTCACCCCTTTTTAGGCTGGGGTGGAGTGCAAATTGCAGTTTTTTTTGCTAGTTCCACCCCACATAAAAGACTGTCATACTTTAATTTACGTTTTTGGGGGTGGAAGGGGTGGAGGCAAATCCCTATGCGGATAGATTATTTTTTGAATATTGAATATTTTTTTTCTAACGAAAATAATTTATGTTCAAAAATTCATATGCCTACAATGAAATCCACTCCACCCACTCCACCCTGATTTTATAACAAATTGATTATCCGCTAATTTAATGGGGTGGAACCCCTCTCAAACCCACTCCACCCTTTTATTTTTCATCCAAATCTCCCGAGGAATCATTATCCGTTTTATACTTGTAAATATTTATCTCCTTAATCTCTTTTTCAGTCCTTAGATTCACAAACCAAAGATTATTTCCCTTGACCTTTTTTGAGACAAAGCTCTCCTGCCTAAGTAGAATACCCACGGTTCTGATTGATGCTGAACTAATTTGTAACTTTGCGAAGTTGGATATATAGGCTACTATCTCCGAAGAGGTCTTCCATATTGGGGGATTTATTATCCAATCCTTCTCATCACTGGAGGGCTTGACGACATATTGCATAAAAAGCTCCTCCTCTGGGCTTACTCCAACATGTTCTGTATTGACATCCTTTCTTTGATCTATCTCCTCTTGGTTTAGCCAGTAACGCTCTCCTTTATTATATAGGAATAGAGCTTGTGCATAGACCATACGCATATCTACCGTATGTTGGTAATTGATTGAAATTGGGGTATGAATAGCATAACGCCTTTGACCACGGTTAGAGGGTAGGAATATTTCATCGTTTAGTGTGCCACAGAAAGAGGCATGATGCTGGAAATTCTCTGCAAAATGCCCAAACACCTTTCTCATCCTAATCTGAGGCTTGGTGATAAGCTCATTTAGGTAGTTGAAGTCCCTATTTCCAAGGGTGTTTATTTCGTCGATATTGCAGAGCAGAGTCTCATGAAGGAGTTTTAGGGTATCCTTGTCGTCGAAACGAGGCAGACCAGTATAGAAATAACCATGAAGCTCTGGGGGCAGAAGATTATTAAACCAAGTTGTCTTACCTATCCCTTCCTTTGCAATAAAAACGAGCATGGAGTGGTTTATCTCATTCTTACGGTATTTCTTTAGGATTGATGCCACAATGCCTATCATAAAACATTTAAGGTCGTTATACCAACGCTGGGAATCTTTAACCTCAAGGGTTTTTGATAATTCTAAGATATAGTCCTCCATTGTCTCATTCCACTCTGGCAGGTCTTGGAGAAACTGCTTAAAGGGATTAAACTTTTTCACAAAATCGCTCTTCAATAGGTCAACAACCTGAGCTGTAGAGAAATCGCAACGATTATGACGAAGATAACGTGATATTTCGGAAGGGTAATTGGAGTTCATAATCTTATACTTCTGAGCCTTATCCTTATCTTGAAGGTCTATATATTCAATATTCTCCAATATCTCATTAAATATAAGACGATAGCGTTTATTTATCAAATCTTCGGCAAGCTTTAGAGTCTCAAACATATTTGAGCCCTTTCGAAAGGAAGTTTTCTTATTTGTCGGAGTATCATTTTCAACATTCTTTATACAATCGAATATTTCCGTATCGGAGAGTGTAAACTTTGTCTTGGCAAAACTAAAAATCTCCTCCTTGCTAAAATCGTTCCTTAGAGCATTCTTTGCAAAGCGAAACAGGCAGTTATTCCTTGAGCCATCCTCGTTTTTGACAGTGCGTAGGACATTCCTATATATTGTTTCGATATTCTTCTTATCAACAATCGGAATAAACTCTGAATAGGCGTTAAAATATAGGTCGGGATCATAACTTGCAAAGCATAGTCTTCCAATATCTGCTCCTGAGCGGTCTATTATTATATTGTACTTTTCTTCGTAGCGCTGAGCAATACGTGAAAACTCATCCTTATGACTAGTCAGAGGAGTATCTTCGTTTATCCTTACTAGGAATTTCACTCCAACACCCGAAGGAGAGACAAAGGCAGATAAAACATATTTATCTTTCGAGAGGGTATTCCTAAGTAAAATTGCCGAATTTTCGTTATCCAATTTATCAATATCAAAGACTAAAATATGGTTATAAAAAACTATATTTTTTAACAATCTTTTTTCTGAGAACTGTGCCGAGAATGTCACACCAGGGAGGTTTTTTTTGAGAATATCGGCTCCTTCCTTATTACCTTGATGGAGCATTTCCCTAAGAGCTTCGATATGTTTTTGGTACACTCCAGAGCGAATTTGCTCTAAATAATCCACAATTGATATACTACCAATATTATGGGAGAACTTTTCCCACTGACTAATTTTTATCTCTTGAATACTCATCTTTGTTTCTTAGTTAGATTAGAATTTTTAGATATGATATTGACTATAAGGTCAATATCCTTAGAGCTATAGAATCTCTTATCAAGATTCTTTTCAACGAAGAGAGGATTCTTCTTAGCCTTGTAGAAATAAGAGAGACTAACACCCAACTTCATGGTAGTCTCTTTAACTGAAAAAAACTTTGGTTTCATAAAAATAAAATTTTATTTATTAGACAAATCAATTGTATATCAAGCAAATGATATATAAATTTACGAAGTTTTTTTCTTATTCCAAAATATATTTATGGCACTAATACTATTCGGATAAAAAGGGAAAAATAAAGATTTTATCATTAATTGTCATTAGTTATCACTCTTTTGGTCAATGCTTTATATATAACTATCTTTGTATTGTTGGATATTCAACATATAACTCTTTAAAAAGAAAGGAATGTTATGGCTATTGGCTATGTACGTGTAAAACGTATGATTCACACTGGGTATAGTCCTGGTGAGAAGTATTTGGCGATAATCCAAAGAGGTGGGATTATTGATTTTAATCAGATTGCATCTGAGATTGCTCTTGTGAGCTCTCTTGGCGATGGCGATGTGATGAATGTTCTAAAGACCTTAGAACAGGTTATGGTGAAGTATATCACCAACGGATTAACGGTAAGGCTTGGATTGCTTGGTGCCTTTGTGCCTTCAATCAAGGCTACGGCTTGCGATACTTTGGAGGAGGTGACAGGTGCCACTATCACAAAGATTCGCTGTCGCTTCAACCCTTCCGTTTGGTTTAAGCTAAGACTCAAAGAGTCTAAGACAGAGCTAAAATCGCTAGAGGTTAAGGGTTACCAAATAGATGTACCCGTTGTACCAGCACCGTAAACCCCGTAGAGACGCGATTTATCGCGTCTCATTTTGTATCGCGTCTCTCTCTTCGTATCACGTTGATATTAGACGCGATAAATCGCGTCTCTACAGGTTATTTTGATAACGGTAATGTGAATTTAAAATCTGAACCTTTTCCTATTTCTGATTCAACCCAAATTCTTCCGCCATGTTTTTCTACAAATTCCTTACAGATTGCTAGTCCAAGTCCTGTGCCTTTTTCTCCCTCTGTGCCATCCAATCTGTTTGAACGTAATGTGTCCCAAATATTTTTTAGGTCTTCCTTTCCAATTCCTATACCAGTATCTGATATGGTTACTATTGCTTCACTGTCGGTAGTTTCAATATTTAATGAAACCTCTCCTCCTTTTTTTGTGAACTTTATGGCATTAGTTAAGAGATTTCGGATTATGGTTTTGAGCATATTCTTATCTCCCAAAACATTTATATGCTTGCAATTGCATATAAAATTTATATCCTTGGCTATGGCAGAAGGAATTATATATTTAGTGGTTTTGTCGCAGAGCTCATTAAATACTATGTTTGTAGGTTCATATTTAAATTGTCCTGAATTTACTTTTAACCATACTAGTATTTCTTGGAGCATAAAATATGTAGAATTAGATGTATCGTTAATTATCTCAACATATTCTCTTATTTTCTCTTTATCGAAATCATCTAAATTCTCTATTAGTAAATTAGAGAAACCTATTAGAGAATTAAAAGGATTTTTTAAATCATGGGCTAGAATCTTTATAAATCTATCTTTATCCGAATTTGCTAATTCTATTTCCTCTTTCTCTTTCTTTAATTCTGTAATATCTGTAAATGTTGATACTACCAAATCTCCCTCATAATCTAAAGGAATTACATTTGTCGAAAACCAAGTAATATTCTTATTTTCATCCACAAAGCTCAATTCTTCTCCATTTACACATCTATCATCTTGCAGCGATAATAGGTAAGCAAATTCTTTTGTATTCAAGTTATCTTGAATTTTGACATTTAAGAGTCTTTGAGCAGATTTATTACAATCTACAACCTTCCCCTCTTTGTCCGAAATCACTATCCCAACTTGGGTTATATCGAAGATTGTTCTAAACTTTTTCTCACTTTCCTCATATCTTTTAGCCAATTCATCTGCCTCTCTTACCTTTTCATTCAAATTTTTTATCAATTCAATAAAATGGTTATAGAATACTCCTATTGATAGAATAACGATGAATATAATAAATGAAGTAGTAATTACTGCATTTATCAAAGGCATTGCAGAGGTATTAAATAACTGAAAATCTACATCTTGAACTATAATACCCTTATAAATTAAAAAACTAAATATTGAGTTTCCAATTATATATAATGAACCATAGAAAATACCAAATCTTCTTCCATAAATTAATGTTGCAATAACAGTGCTTATTATTCCAAAATATATTCTTCCTGAGAGGCTATAGACATAAATTCCTAAAAAGCCCATTACTATAAATATGATACAGACTATATTTGCTTTAATAATTACTGGAATTCTTTTTCTTTGCAAAAAGGTTATCGTAACTATAAAAAGAATAACTACATAAACATAGCTTAACCATTCATATTTATACACTGGGGTTCTTACAAGAGAAAGACCTAGATTCACCACCGCATACACAAGTAAACCAATTAATGTGGAATCAACTAGTCTGTTTCTTATTTTATCTATTTCTTTTTTGATTTTTTCCATAATATCTCTTGTTTTAATTAATACAATAACTAGATTAACAGCTACGTCCTATCAATCGAATACTATAATTAAATATCTTATAAACAAATGCGGAGATATATTATGCTATCTCTAAATCTGGCTCTCGTATGCCTCCAAAATAGATAAATAATATAACCTCCGCCAAATATCTACATAAGCTACCTCCTACTAAAGTTTCGGGCAGATAACAAACATTGACAAAAGTGATAATATTAATCTTCAATTTGGTTCAAATTTACGAGATTTGATTTAGGAAGATTTAATACGCATTCTAAAACGCTTTCTTCGCATAAACTCTATTATGCGCAATAGTTCTGCAAAAATAGTAAAAAATTCCCCCTTTTATCATTTTTTTCAATATTGTTTGCATCTATTTAACTTTTAACTCTAAACTGCCCGTATAAATTAAATAATAGTTTAACTAATAATCTATACTATATATACAATTTTAGATAAATATTGTTCAAACACTATTAATATTTTCTTATTTTATTATTAAGGAATTCGGGGCTTAATGGACATTTTTATGTTTTTACCCTTAGTCTCGCCTTGTGGTTACTATCTTTGCATCAAATGAAAGGTTATGAATAAAAAAAGTGCATTCACTGTGGAAAAGGATTTGTCAATAAATATGGGAAGATTATACTTACGGCAAACAAACTTAAAGACAAAGGTTTCGATATAATTGCAATTGTTTGTGATGGAAGAAAAGGGTTGATTCAATCCTTTATGGATATACCTGAAGAATTAGCTAAAGAGGTTGCTAATGCAAAAGACAATATTTCAATTAGGGAAATTGGTATAGATTGGGCAATAATGCAGGCTAATGAACTAAAAAAGGCTAATGTCCCTAGTATTCATTTCTATACAATGGGTAAAGCGGATAATATTTATAGAATAGCTCAGAATGTTTTTTGATATTACCTAATATCTAATGATTTTCGCCAATAATCCATTTATAGAAATAGGAAGTTCGTTCTTGACTAATTATTATTTCTGATTGCAATTCTGGGGCTAGAGTTACCTTTAATCTCCCCTTTGTGAACTTAGAAATATCGGCAATTGAATCGAAACGGGCTATACATTCTCTAGAAATTCTAAAAAAATTATTGGGGTCTAATTGAACTGATAATGAGTCTAATGAATAATCTATTATATAGACATCATTTTCCTTTGTATATACATAAGTAATCCTTGATTTTGAGATAAAATATGCAATATTAGATTCTTCTATTACAATTATTTTATCTCCTAATCTTACTAATAATCTTTTTTTATATTTTTTTTCATCCCTAATTGATGAAAGAAAATAATTTATTTTTTCTTTATCTAAAGATTGACTTGTTATTTTTTTATATTTACTTATAGCATTGGTAATACTTTCTTCGGATAGAGGCTTGAGTATATATGCAATACCATTAACATCAAAAGCCTTTAATGTATATTCGTCATAGGCTGTAGTAAAGATTATTGGGAGATTTAAATTTATCTTCTCGAATATCTGAAAGCAATCTCCATCCTTTAGATGAATATCCATAAAAATTAGATCTGCATCATTATCCATAAAAAACTCAATACTATCTTTTACTGAATCTATTACCTTTAGTATATCTATATCTGGATATTTTTTCTTCAGTAAGTAAACCAAAAAATCTTGGGAAATTTTTTCATCCTCGATTATTACTACTCTCATATTATTGGTATTTTTACTTTGTAAATATTAATATCTTGTATTATTTCAATATCTTTTTTTGTCGATATTTTATATCTCTCACTAAGATTTTTTAAACCAATCCCTGTAGAGTGCTTTGAACTTTTCCTAATATTTATATTATTTGATACTGTTATATAATCTCCATCAGAATAAATTTCAATTTTCAATGGATTGGATTCTGATGCAATATTATGTTTTACAACATTCTCAACTAAAATTTGTAACGACATTGGAAGTATATTTCTATCCAAGTGTTCTCTTTTAAAATTTATTTCTATACTTAAACCATCTAAAAATCTAGTTTTCATAATTTCTCCATACTTACGAATAAATTCTAATTCTTCTCTTACACTTATTTGATATTTCTCTCCATTTGTAAGTACATAACGATAAACATCAGATAGTTTCCCAATATAGTCAGCGCTTTCTTTTGCTTCTCTTGTATATACCATACCTGACAAAATATTTAGACTATTAAAGAGAAAATGTGGATTGACCTGGTTTTTTAGTTGATTATACTTATATCTTTCATTCTCGTATTTTATCTGTGATATTTCAATTTCGTTATCTCTAGATTTTAGTAACTGATAACCGATTTCAAGGAACAATACTACAATCAAGCTTTCAATATAACTTGTGTAGGCGTCTTTATTTGAAAATGCAAATTTCACATTTTCGAAAAAATCAGTAAAGGTATAGCATTTATTAATGAATATAATAAATATAAAAATAGCTATTGTTACAAGAATTACGATACAGAATAATTCCAAAAAAAGTCGAATTATTAATTTATTATTCCAATAGCTATTGTTGAAGTAGTCAACCACAAATAAATAAATAAAAGTGAAAATAATTTGAATGGGTATATTTATTGAAAAATAATATTCAAATTCTGAAAAGAAAACATAACCAAAAACAAGGATGTCTATACAGAAATTAATTAAAAAAGAAAAGGTTATTGCACTAAAATACAATAATACTAATTTCTTTACTTTACTCGAAAATGCTAACAACATAATTCTTTTTTGCAAAGATAAGATTGAGGCATCCCTTTTTATAGTTAAATGGGATAAAATTGGATAATATTAAGATGAATAAGGATAATTGAGGGTTGAAACAACTACTCCCCATCAATCCATCGAAGAAATTCAGAAGCTCTCTCTTGACTTATTATAATATCAGATTCATATTCGGGCTCGAGAGTAATTTTAATTCGACCTTTTATATACTTCGAAATATCTTTTATTGAATCAAATCGTGCGTAGCATTCCCGTGATAATCGATAAAAATGTCTTGGATCTAATTGTTTTGAAATAAGGTCAAGCGAATAATCAACAATATATCTATTCTTATCTTTTGTATATAGATAAGAAGTCCTTGATTGAGCAATAAAATATGCAATATTTGATTCTTCAACAACAATTATCTTATCCCCAAGTTTAACTATTATCCTTTTCTTGTAACACCTTTCTTGTGTAAATGATGATAATATTTTTTCAATATTATCATAATTATAATTTGATTCCTTCAACGACTTGTATTTATCAATAGCTTTCGATATACTCTCAGGATTTAGAGGTTTGAGGATATATGAGAGACCATTTACCTCGAATGCCTTGATTGCATATTCGTCGTATGCTGTTGTAAATATAATTGGTGTAATAATTTTAACTTGTTCGAAAATATCAAAACACTCTCCATCCTTCAAATGAATATCCATAAAAATCAAATCTGCATTGTTTTCTTTCAAAAAATCAATACTTTCTTGAACTGAATCTAATATCTTAACTATTTCAATATCTGGATATTTATTTTTCAATAAAAATGCCAAAAATTCTTGAGAAATAGGTTCATCTTCAATTATTATTACTTTCATATTAATGGTACTTTAACTTTATATATCATATCATTTTTTACTATCGAAATATCCTTCCTTGAAGCTATTTTATATCTTTGGCTCAAATTTTTAAGTCCAATTCCTGTCGAAATGATTCTACTACTTCTTGCATTGATATTATTCTCTACTACAATATAATCATCTTCAATATATATATTTATAACAAGAGGATTGTTTTCAGAAGTAATATTATGTTTTACAGCATTCTCAACCAATAATTGTATCGACATTGGGAGTATGTGTCTTTCCATGCAATCTCCACTTAAGTCAATATTTAGTCTAAAACCTTCGGCAAACCTTGTTTTTAAAATATCTCCATATTTATTTATGAATTCTATTTCTTCTCTTAGAGTAATTTTCGCTTTTTCATCGTTCATCAGAACGTAACGATATACATCTGAAAGCTTGCCAATATAATTTGCACTTTCCTTTGGATCTCTTGTGTATACCATTGCAGATAAAATATTTAAACTATTAAATAAAAAATGCGGATTTATCTGACTCTTCAATTGGTTATATTTATATTTTTCATTTTCTGCCACTACCCTTTCTAAATAAACCTCTTCTGATTGTTTTTTAATTGTGAAATAAATAAATTCGGCAAAAATCAACGATACATAATTTTGAATCGAATTTGTATAAATATAATTTAGCTCAATCATTCTAATAATGCGGTCAAACAAACTTATATTACTTCCTAACATCTGAAAAAATATAATTTGTAGAAAATCTAAAATGACAACAAATAATATCCCTACTGCAAATCTAAATAATACATGTTTCCTTAAAATATTGTTACTGTTTAAAAAGAAGACAACGGAAATATTATAGAAAGTAGAAAATAGTATTATAGGCAAATTAATGCTCATATAATAGAAAAAATCAGTTCTATAATATGCATCATAACTTATAAAAATATCAATAGAAAAATTGATAGAGTAGGTAAATAAAAATACAATACCAACCAAAATCCATACCTTCTTCCAACTAATCTGTGGCTTAAAAAAAGTCATATTTCTTATTCATTTTTGCAAAGATATAATAATTCTTTTTCTACAAAGAAATAAGAATTAGAAAAAATTGAATAACAGAAAAAATGTAAACCTATTTCAGGAAAAGACAAAATGTTTGAATTTGAATAAAAATATCTTCGTTTTGAACTTTTTTTACTTTGTTTTAGATCGCCAAAGTTAGATATTTTTATAAAAAAGGGGCGGCGTTTCACAACGGAGCCCCTTTATAGTTTAATCTAATTTATTAACCAAATCTTTCCAATGAAAAGATTCCTATCTTATAATAAGCTTCTCTGTGCTTATTGTATTTACATTTTGTATACGTAAGTAATATACTCCCTTTGCAAATTCATTAACGTTGATTGATTTTGTTGCCTCTCCATTAATTGATTTCATTGTGAAAGTATTTATTGTACGTCCTTGTACATCGGTGATGATTACCTTTGCGTCTCCAACTAGTCCCTTTACTACTAATGTAGATGTGGTGCTTGCTGGGTTTGGATATAGGCTTACTGACATGGTGTTTACTTCGATATCATTTAATCCTGATAGAGTTGTAAAGGTCATTTCTTGTCC
>Ga0316605_10002083_pt1 | contig 11416 bp, 6 predicted proteins | sample OWC_soil_day20_n_FD_207666 | JGI IMG/M metagenome (GOLD analysis project Ga0316605, IMG submission 207666) | Wetland soil microbial communities from Old Woman Creek delta, Ohio, United States - OWC_soil_day20_noCT | ecosystem: Environmental > Terrestrial > Soil > Wetlands | place: USA: Ohio... | reverse complement strand
GAAGCGCATCTGCACTACGAAGCACTGGCCGCGCTGGGTATCGACCCTGGTGAAATCGGCGAAAGCCTGCAGGCCGACGGCGTGCGGCTGTTCGCCACGGCCTACCAGAACATCATGCAGCGCATTTTGGCCATGAGCCCGTAACTCACCCGGAGAACACAATGTCCAGCATCGGTTATCACGAACCTGTCGAAGAATTGTCCGCCGAAACGCGCGACCTGCACCGGGCGCTTGTCTCGTTAATGGAAGAACTGGAAGCCGTCGATTGGTACAACCAGCGCGCCGACGCCTGCCGGGATGGCGACCTCAAGGCCATTCTCGAACACAACCGGGATGAGGAAAAGGAACATGCCTCGATGCTGCTGGCCTGGATTCAACGCCGGGACCAGACCTTTTCCCGGCAACTCAAGGACTATCTGTTCACCGATAAACCGATAGCCCATCCGTGACGGGGAACACCGGCGACTGGCCAGCCGGTCGCCGATTCCCGCCGCTATGTACGCTAGCGTACTGACCTGACTACGCGGATAACTCATCCTCCAGCCAAGGCACAACAACCCGCCTTGGCCTCATCTGCATGCCAATGCTCGTCATTGAAATCCCTTCCAGCCACGGCCCCTGCGCTTAACGCTAATGCACGCCGGCGTGGGCCGCCGCTGGAACTTCGTTTTCCGGGAAAGGCTTAGCGAATTGAGCAACGGCATAAAACTCACCGAATACCTGCGCAGCTTGATCGCCCGGCTGCACAAGGCTGGCGAAGTGTGCGTTGCCGCCGACGAAGAGGCACCGTTGCGTGCCGAATTGTTCAGCGCCGACCAGATGGAACAGTATGGCCAGGCCCTCGCCGCGATACACCAACTGGCCCCGGAACAAGTACCGGATCGCTTGCTGGCCCGGCTGGCGGCCAACGAAACGGCGCTGATCGGCGTCTGCAAGCTGCTGACCGAGGCGGTCGGCGACAACCGGCGGATCACCCCGGCCGGCGAATGGCTGCTCGACAACTTCTATCTGATCGAGGAGCAGATTCGGACCGCCAAGCGCCATCTGCCCAAGGGCTACAGCCGGGAACTGCCGCGTCTGGCAGGGGGCAGCAGCGGTACCACCGCCGGGCAGCCCCGCGTCTACGCCATCGCCCTGGAAACCGTGGCGCATGGCGATGGCCGGGTCGACCCGGAAACGCTCAGCCGCTTTGTCAGTGCCTACCAGAGCATCACCCCGCTCAAGCTCGGTGAACTGTGGGCGGTGCCGATCATGTTGCGGCTGGCCGTCATCGAGAATCTGCGCCGGGTCAGCATGCGCATCGCCGCCGGCTGGAACGAGCGGAAGCTGGCCGATTACTGGGCCAGCCAGATGAGCGAAACAGCCGAAAAAGACCCGAAGAGCCTGATCCTGGTCATCGCCGACATGGCACGCTCGAATCCGCCGATGGTCAGCGCCTTCGTCGCCGAACTGACCCGCCGTTTGCAGGGCCGCGGCCCGGCCCTGGCCTTGCCGCTGACCTGGATCGAGCAGCGCCTGGCCGAAACCGGCCAGACCATCCAGCAACTGCTGCAGGCGGAAAACCAGCAACAGGCGGCCGACCAGGTGTCGATCAGCAACAGCATCGGCAGCCTGCGGGTACTCAGCGCCACCGACTGGCGCGATTTCGTCGAAAACATGAGCCTGGTCGAACGAAGCCTGCGGGACGATCCGGCCGGCGTTTATGGACTGATGGATTTTGCGACGCGCGACCACTATCGCCATGCCACCGAAAAAATCGCCAGGGCCAGCCCGCTACCCGAAATCGAGGTCGCCCGCCAGGCCATCGCGCTGGCCAGCGCGGCGCCGGGCAGCGAAGCCGACCAGCGCCACCGCCACGTCGGTTTCTACCTGATCGGTGACGGCTTGCCGGTGCTCGAACAAAGCGTGCACACCCGGCGCTCGCCAGCCGACCGTTTATGCCGGCTGGCCCGGGATTATCCCTTGCCACTCTACCTGGGCGGCATCGCGCTGATTACGCTGCTGATCGGCCTCTCCCTGATCCTGCCGGAGTTAACGCCAGAAGGAGCGGCTCACTATTGGCTCTGGCTGCCCATCGGCCTGCTGGCGCTGCTGCCGGCCAGCCAGTTGGCGGTCTCCCTGGTCAACTGGCTGGCCACCCTGCTGGTGACGCCTCGCCCCCTGCCCCGCCTCGATTTTTCCACCGGCATTCCGCCACATGCGCGCACCCTGGTCGTCATCCCGACCATGCTGGGCAGCGCAGCCGGGGTCGAGGATCTGGTCGAGGCCCTGGAAGTGAGATTCCTGGCCAACCGCGACGACCACCTGCACTTCGCCTTGCTGACCGACTTTCTCGATGCCGATCAGGCCACCCTCCCCGGTGACGAAGCGCTGGTGCACCTGGCCCGGAACCGGATCGGCGAACTGAACAAAAAATACGGCGCGGCCGCCCAGCGTAGCGGCAGCGACATCTTCTTCCTGTTCCACCGCCCGCGCCGCTGGAACCCGCAGGAACAGGTATGGATGGGTTACGAGCGCAAGCGCGGCAAGCTGGCCGACCTCAACGCGCTGCTGCGCGGCGGCCCGCGCCAAGCCTTTTCGGTAGTGGTCGGCAATACGGCCGGGCTGGCCGGGGTCAAATACGTCATCACCCTGGATACCGATACCCAGCTGCCGCGCGATGCCGCCCGCCAATTTGTCGGGGCCATGGCCCATCCGCTCAATCGGCCGCTGTACGACGCCGCCCGCCAGCGGGTGGTCGACGGCTACGCCATCCTGCAACCCTGTGTGGCGCCCAGCCTGCCGGGCAGCAACCGCTCGCGCTACGCCGGCCTGCACGGCGGCGAACCGGGCATCGACCCCTACACCCGCAGCGTTTCGGACGTTTATCAGGACGTCTTCGGCGAAGGCTCCTTCATCGGCAAGGGCATCTACGATATCGACGCCTTCGAGCAGGCGCTGGCCGGCCGTTTTCCGGAAAATGCCATTCTCAGCCACGACCTGATCGAAGGCTGCTACGCCCGCTCCGGCCTGCTGAGCGACGTGTCCTTGTACGAGGATTACCCGGCCCGCTACGACGCCGATGTCAGCCGGCGTCATCGCTGGATTCGCGGCGACTGGCAGCTGGCCGGCTGGCTGCTCCGCCGCGTGCCCTGCCAGTGCACCGCCAGACTGGACGGCGAAGCCTGTGTCGTGGAGCCGCAGTGGCAATGCAATCCGCTGTCGCCGCTGGCCCAATGGAAGCTGATCGACAACCTGCGGCGCAGCCTGGTGCCGGCGGCGCTGAGCCTGCTGTTGCTGGCGGGCTGGCTATTTTTTCCCTCGCCCGGACAGTTGACCGCAGCCATCGTCGCCATCCTGCTCATTCCCGCGCTGTGCGCCGCGCTCGTCGACCTCTGGCACAAGCCGGACGAAGTCCTGCTCCGCCAGCACCTGGCCGCAGTCAGCCAGAGCCTGCTCCGGCGCCTGGCGCAACTGGCCTTCGAACTCGCCTGCCTGCCCTACGAAGCCTGGTTCAGTCTCGATGCCATCGGCCGCACCCTGTGGCGGATGCGGGTGTCGCACCGCCGCTTACTTGAATGGAAACCGTCGAGCGAAGTCGAGCGCGCGGCAACCCAGGCTGGCCGCCACCCGCTGGCCAGCGCCTGCCGGCGCATGTGGATCGGCCCGGCGCTCGCCTTGGCCCTGGCCCTCCATCTGGCGACGACCAACCCGGCGCTGCTGTCGATCGCCGGACCGATCCTGCTGCTCTGGTTCACCTCGCCGGCCCTGGCCTGGTGGCTCAGCCAGCCACTGCACCCGCGCCGAGCCAGCCTGAGCCTGGAACAAACCACCTTCCTGCGCCGGCTGGCCCGGCGCACCTGGGCCTTCTTCGAGACCTTTGTCGGCCCGGAAGACCACTGGCTGCCGCCCGACAATTTTCAGGAATATCGCGTCGCCGCGGTCGCCCACCGCACCTCGCCGACCAATATCGGCCTGGCCCTGCTGGCCAACCTGGCGGCCTACGACTTCGGCTACCTGCTGCTCGGACAACTGCTGCAACGTACCGCCAACACCCTGCACACCCTGGTCGGCATGGAGCGCCATCGCGGGCATTTTTTCAATTGGTACGATACCCAGACCCTGGCGCCGCTGGCGCCGCGCTACGTGTCGACGGTGGATAGCGGCAACCTGGCCGGCCATTTGCTGACCTTGCGGGCCGGTCTGCTCGCCCTGGCCGACGAGCCGGTCCTGTCGCCGCAACTGTTCGCCGGGATAGGCGACACTTGCGGCCTGCTGGCCGATACGGCGGATGCATCGAGTGCCGTCGGACTGGCCGAATTCGAACAAATACTGGCCGCCACCTCCGCCCTCCCCCCGACCTCGCTGGCTGCCGCGCGCACCCTCCTTGAACGCCTGCTGCCGCTGGCCGACCATCTGCTGGTTCAGCAGGCTGCCAGCACCGATAGCCAGCCGGGGAGCGAAGCCAGACGGTGGGCGACAGCGCTGGCCGGGCAAATTCGCGAAGCGCTGGACGAGTTGATCGGCCTGAGTGTGGAAGGCGCCGACGCCGGCCTGCCCAGCTTGCGCCAACTGGTCGCCGCCGGCAGCCCCCAGGCGGCCGGGCAACTGGCGAATCTCGAACACCTGGCGGCTCTGGCCGGCCAATTCGCTGACATGGAATACGGCTTCCTCTACGACCCGAACCGCCATTTGCTGAGCATCGGTTACAACGTCGACGAACGGCGGGTGGATGCCGGCTACTACGATCTGCTGGCCTCCGAAGCCCGCCTGTGCAGCTTCGTCGCCATCGCGCAGGGGCAGTTGCCGCAGGAGAACTGGTTCGCCCAGGGGCGCCTGCTGAGCAGTAGCGGCCATGACCCGATCCTGCTGTCGTGGAGCGGCTCGATGTTCGAATACCTGATGCCGCTGCTGGTCATGCCGACCTACGAAAACACCCTGCTCGACCAGACCTGCCGGGCGGCAGTGGCCCGCCAGATCGACTACGGCCAGCAGCGCGGCGTGCCATGGGGCATGTCGGAATCCGGCTACAACACCGTCGACCTGCATCTCAATTACCAGTATCGCGCCTTCGGCGTGCCCGGCCTCGGCCTCAAGCGCGGCCTGGCCGAAGAGCTGGTCATCGCCCCCTATGCCTCGGTGCTCGCCCTGATGGTGGCGCCCGAAGCGGCCTGCCTCAATCTGCAACGGCTGGCCGGCGAAGGCTTCATGGGCCGCTACGGTTTTTTCGAAGCCATCGACTACACGCCGGCCCGCCAGCGCCGCGGCCAGTCGAACGTCGTGGTGCGCGCCTTCATGGCCCATCATCAGGGCATGAGCCTGCTGGCCCTGGCCTACCTGCTGCGCGACCGACCGATGCAGCGCCGCTTTGCCGCCGAACGACAGTTCCAGGCCGTCATGCTGCTGCTCCAGGAACGCATCCCCAAGGCCAGTGCCGTCTTCCTGCACACCGACCAGGGCTTCGACGTGCGTGCCGCGGCAGCCGACAGCGACATGCCGATCCGCGTCTTCAGCAGCCCGGACACGCCCAACCCGGAAATCCTGCTGCTGTCGAACGGCCGCTACCACGTCATGGTCAGCAATGCCGGCGGCGGCTACAGCCGCTGGAAAGACCTCGCCGTCACCCGCTGGCGCGAGGACGGTACCTGTGATGCGTGGGGAAGTTTCTGCTATATCCGCGAGATGGCCAGCGGCGAATTCTGGTCCACCGCCCACCAGCCGACGCTGAAGCGGCCGCAGAGTTACGAAGTGATTTTCTCCGAGGGCCGCGCCGAGTTCCGACGGCGCGATGCGGTCGCCGAGGGCGATATCGAAACCCACACCGAGATTGTCGTCTCGCCGGAGGACGACATCGAGCTGCGCCGGGTCCGCCTGACCAATCGCACCCGCCAACGCCGGCAAATCGAGCTGACCAGCTATGCCGAGGTGGTCATTGCGCCGCCGGCCGCCGATGCGCTGCATCCGGCCTTCAGCAACCTGTTCGTACACACCGAAATCCTGCCCGAGCGGCACGCCATCCTGTGCTCGCGCCGGCCCCGCTCGCGCGACGAGCCGGTGCCCTGGATGCTGCACCTGATGGCGGTGCACGGCGCCGAAACCGGCGAGGCCACCTACGAAACCGACCGCCGGCGCTTCATCGGCCGCACCCGGACGGCCGCCGCGCCGCTGGCCATGAGCGAAGCCGGCACGCTGTCCGGCAGCGCCGGCTCGGTGCTCGACCCGATTGTCGCCATCCGCCACGCCCTGTGGCTGGAGCCGGGCCAGTCGGCGACCATCGACATGGTGACCGGCATGGCCGACAGCCGCGAGCAGGCAATGAGCCTGGTCGACAAATACCAGGACCGCCATCTGGCCGACCGCGTTTTCGACCTGACCTGGACGCACAGCCAGGTGGTGCTGCGCCAGTTGAACGACAGCGAGGCCGACTCGCAACTGTATTCCCGCCTGGCCAGTTCGGTGGTCTACGCCAATGCCGCGCTGCGCGCCGAACCGGCAACGCTAATCAAGAATCGGCGCGGCCAGTCCGGGTTGTGGGGTTACGCCATATCCGGCGACCTGCCCATCGTGCTGTTGCAGATCGGCGACACGGCCAATTTCGAACTGGTCCGCCAGCTGGTCCAAGCCCATGCCTACTGGCGGCAGAAGGGGCTGACCGTCGACCTGGTGATCTGGAACGAAGAGCATGCCGGCTACCGGCAACGCCTGCAGGAACAGATCATGGGCCTGATCGCCTCGGGCATCGAAGCCATCGTCATCGACCGGCCGGGCGGCATTTTCGTCCGCCAGGCCGAGCAGATCTCCAGCGAGGACCGCATCCTGGTCCAGTCGGTGGCGCGCGCCGTCATTACCGACTGTCGCGGCACGCTGACCGAACAGCTCGACCAGCGCAGCCAGAGCGAAACGCGGCTGCCACGCCTGACCACCAGCCGCCGGCACCGGCCCGATGCGTCATCCGACACGACGCCCTTCGTCGCCCGGCCTAACCACGACCTGCTGCTGTTCAACGGCCTCGGCGGCTTTGCTCCCGACGGGCGCGAGTACGTCGTCGTGCTGCCGCCCGGCCAGACGACGCCGGCACCGTGGGTCAATGTGCTGGCCAACCCGCATTTCGGCACGGTCGTCTCGGAAAGCGGGGCCGCCTACAGCTGGGCCGAGAATGCCCACGAATTCCGCCTGAGCCCGTGGCATAACGACCCGGTCAGCGATACCGGCGGCGAAGCCATCTACCTGCGCGACGAGGAAACCGGCCATGTCTGGTCGCCGACCGCCCTGCCCGCCGGCACGGCGCAACCCTGCGTCAGCCGGCACGGCTTCGGCTACAGCGTGTTCGAGACCCAGGTCGGCGGCATCTTTTCCGAACTGTGGGTCTATGTCGCGCTGGATGCCGCGGTCAAATTCTCGGTGCTGAAAATACGCAATAAATCCGGTCGACCGCGGCAATTGTCGGCGACCGGCTACGTCGAGTGGGTGCTCGGCGATTTGCGGGCCAAATCGGCCATGCACGTCAGCACCGAAATCGACAACCAAAGCGGCGCACTCTACGCGCGCAATCCCTACAGCCTGGAATTCGCCGAGCGGGTCGCTTTCTTCGACGTCGACGAACCGACCCGCAACCTGACCGGCGACCGCCGGGAGTTTCTCGGTCGCAACGGCAGCCTGCGCGCGCCGGCCGCCCTACAGCGGGCGCGCCTGTCCGGCAAGGTCGGGGCCGGCCTCGACCCCTGCGCGGCGATCCAGGTCGGTATCGAGCTGGCCGACGGCCAGGAGCGCGACATCGTCTTCCGCCTCGGTGCCGGGCGTAATGCCGACGAGGCCGGCCAGTTGGTCCAGCGTTTCCGCGGTGCCTTTGCCGCGCGCAACGCGCTCGATGCGGTACGCCAGCACTGGCGGCAGACCCTCGGTGCCTTGCAGGTCGAAACGCCGGACCCGGCCATCAACGTGCTGGCCAACGGCTGGCTGCTCTACCAGACCCTGGCCTGCCGGCTGTGGGCGCGCAGCGGCTACTACCAGTCGGGCGGCGCCTTCGGTTTCCGCGACCAGTTGCAGGACGTCATGGCACTGGTCCATAGCCGGCCCACCCTGGTCCGCGAACATCTGCTGCTGTGCGCCAGCCGCCAGTTTCCCGAAGGCGATGTGCAGCACTGGTGGCATCCGCCATCCGGGCGCGGTGTGCGCACCCATTGTTCCGACGACTACCTGTGGCTGCCGCTGGCGGTCTGCCGCTATGTGACGAGCAGCGGCGACCACGGCGTGCTGGCGGAACCGGCACCCTTCCTCGAAGGCCGCCCGGTGCCGCCGGAAGACGACTCCTATTACGACCTGCCCAACCGCTCCGGCGAGCAGGCCAGCCTCTACCAGCATTGCGTGCTGGCCATCCGGCACGGCCTGCGTTTCGGCGCGCACGGCCTGCCGTTGATCGGTTCCGGCGACTGGAACGACGGCATGAACCGGGTCGGCATGGGCGGCCAGGGCGAGAGCGTCTGGCTCGGCTTTTTCCTGTGCGAAGTGCTCGGCCAGTTTGCGCCGCTGGCCAGGGCGCAGGACGACCCGGCCTTTGCCGAACTGTGCCTGAGCGAACGGGCACAACTGCGCCAGCGCATCGAGCAACACGGCTGGGATGGCGCCTGGTACCGCCGGGCCTATTTCGACGACGGCACGCCGCTCGGTTCGGCCGACAACAGCGAATGCCGGATCGATTCAGTCGCCCAGAGCTGGTCGGTGCTGGCCGGCGGCGGCGACCCGGCCCGTTCGCGCCTGGCCATGCAGGCGGTTGCCGAGCAGTTGGTCAAGCCCGCGCCGGGGCTGGTTCAATTGCTCACCCCGCCGTTTGAGCAGACCCCGCTCGATCCCGGCTATATCCGCGGTTACGGCCCGGGCATCCGGGAAAACGGTGGCCAATACACGCATGCGGCGATCTGGGCGACGATGGCCTTTGCTGCCCAGGGCGACCGCGAACAGGCCTGGGCCTTGCTGGCCATGCTCAACCCGATCAACCATGCACGCACGGCGGCGCAACTGGCCACCTACCAGGTGGAACCCTATGTCGTCACCGGCGATGTCTATGCGCTGCCGCCACACGTCGGCCGGGGCGGCTGGAGCTGGTACACCGGTGCCGCCGGCTGGATGTACCGCCTGCTCACCGAATCGCTGCTCGGCTTGCGGCGGGAAGGGGAATACCTGTCGATCGCCCCGTGCCTGCCCGCCGACTGGCCGACGGTGACGCTGCACTACCGCTACCGGGAAACCCTCTATCACATCGCCATCTTACAAATGCCCGCTGGCGAAGCGGGCCGGCTGATGGTCGATGGTCAGCCGTGCCCCAGGGACAAAATCCGGCTGGTCGACGACCGGCAGACGCATCAGGTCAGGGTGACGGTGCAATGAGACCGGGGAGCGACAAAATTCTCCCTCCTGCGGTCAACAGCTTTTTGGCGCCAGAATTCAGGAGATGTGCAAGCTGCCGGCGCCAAACAAGCCGATCAGGCCGATGGCGATCAGGTAGATGGCCACGATGTAATTGAGCAGCCGGGGCGCAATCAGAATCAGGACCCCGGCTATCAACGCAACCAGCGGGGCGATGCCCAGATGGATGTTCATCACGCCACCTTGCCGACAGGAACATCGCTTACCAGCGCCGGCGCGCCTGGCTCATCCTCGCCGGCTTCATTCCCGTTACACGTCGGGTCTGAACGATCCTGGTGCGCCGTGGGCGCGTCGGAAAAATCGATGGGCCGCCAGCGGGAACAGTTGGCGGTTAGTGCCCCCTTTAAAACGACCTTGCGCAAGCTCATTGGCTTTTCCATGTCCATCTCCCGGTAATGGCGACAGCGGAGGTTTCCGTCGCCGAAATTGCAAAGACCCTTTTTACAGGCAGGCCAAGAATGGACCGGGTGAGCCGGCAAGGCTGTGCGGCAACACACAGGAAAAGCGGATTTTCGTGCGCTAGCGCACAGCCGACCGGCCAAGCGCTGAGGCATTGTGATCGCTCAACCGCAAGAGATCGCGGCCTCTCTGCCGGCCAGTTCACACTGGCCGGCCGACCATTTTCCCGTTCATCGAGGAGTCCATCACCATGATCCAAAACACACGCCCCCGTAGCCCCCACCGCCAGCGCCTGCTGCCCCTGGCCCTGTTGCTGGCTTCGGTCAACCTTTACGCCCAGCAACCGATCTCCATTTCCCTGACCGGCACTGCCGAGGTGCCGCCGGTAACCACCCTGGCGAGCGGTAGTGGCCAGATCACCATCCTGCCGGATCGCACCATCAGTGGCAGCATCCGGACATCCGGGATCTCGGCCAGCATGGCGCATGTCCATGAGGCTGCGCCCGGAAAAAATGGCCCGCCGATCATCACCCTGACCAAGGCGGTCAACGATAGCTTTGTCGTGCCTCCCGAGACCCGGCTGAGTGAGGCGCAATACCGCAGCTACACGGCCGGCAACCTGTACATCAATGTCCATAGCAGCCAGTACCCCGATGGCGAAATCCGGGGCCAGCTGCCGCGCCCGGCGAATTGATCGACGCTCTTTTTCGGCCTTTTTCCCGGTCGACCGCAGCCGTTGCCGGAAAGGCGCCGGCGAAACACGGCTAGGCCACTTCCAGCACCGCCTGCGGCAGCAGGCGGTCGTATTCCTTGCGCACGACGGCGTAGCACTCGCAGGCACGAGCCTCCAGGGCCAAACGATTGAGCACGGCAATGCGGCCACGGTTGTACTGGATCACCCCGGCCGCCTGTAGCCGGCCGGCCGCTTCGGTAATGCCCTCACGGCGCACGCCAAGCATGTTGGCGATCAGTTCCTGGGTCATCATCAGCTCATTGGCCGGCAAGCGGTCGATGCAGAGCAGCAACCAGCGACAAAGTTGCTGGTAAACCGAATGATGCCGGTTGCACACCGCCGTTTGCGCCATCTGGGTCACCAGCGCCTGCGTATAGCGCAGCAACAGTTGATTGAATTTCCCGCTGCGCCGCCCGCCAAACCGATTGAATTCGAGTTTCAGGGCCGGCCGCTGAAGCCGGTAGGCGTAGCCGGCACTAAGCACCACGGCACGATTGGGCATGGTTTCGCCGCCCATGAACAGGGCAATGCCGAGAATGCCATCGTTGCCGATCACCGCCACCTCGGCCGAGCCACCGCTTTCCACGACATAGAGCAGGGAGACGATGGCCGTGGTTGGAAAATAGACGTGCTGCATGCGGTCCCCCGATTCATGGAGGACTTTTCCCAAAGGCATCCAGATCAATTCCAGATCGGCCTGCAGACGCTCGAATTCGGCCGGAGACAAGGCGGCGAGGAGTTGATTCTGGCGAGGGTTAACGGACAGCTGCATGAACGGACTCCTGGTTTGACTCGCGGCTACCCCGCGTTTCAACAATCTCAACTTCCTGTTCGGGGATCATGCACGGATCACAGTACGTCCGATCAGCTCAGCCCGACAGC
>Ga0316605_10002082_pt1 | contig 11416 bp, 12 predicted proteins | sample OWC_soil_day20_n_FD_207666 | JGI IMG/M metagenome (GOLD analysis project Ga0316605, IMG submission 207666) | Wetland soil microbial communities from Old Woman Creek delta, Ohio, United States - OWC_soil_day20_noCT | ecosystem: Environmental > Terrestrial > Soil > Wetlands | place: USA: Ohio... | reverse complement strand
TGTCGCGCTTCGTGGAAATCCTGAACAGCCACGAACGCGAAATCTCGGTCGAGAATTTCCCGGTCATGCTGCGCGACATGGTGGTCAAACTTGAAGCCGAAACCGGCCACATCGAGATGAATTTCCCCTATTTCATCAACAAGACGGCGCCTGTGTCCGGCGTGCAGAGCTTGATGGACTATGACGTCACCTTCATCGGCGACATCTGCCACGGCGAGATCGCCACCTCGGTCAAGGTCGTCGTGCCGGTGACCAGCCTGTGCCCGTGCTCGAAGAAGATTTCCGAGTACGGCGCCCACAACCAGCGCTCGCACGTCACCATCACCGCCCGCACCAACGACTTCATGTGGATCGAGGAAATCGTCCAGCTGGTCGAGGAAGAAGCTTCCTGCGAGTTGTTCGGCCTGTTGAAGCGTCCGGACGAGAAATACGTCACCGAACGCGCCTACGACAACCCCAAATTCGTCGAGGACATGGTGCGCGACGTCGCCGCCCGCCTCAATGCCGAAGGCCGCATCGATGCCTACATTGTTGAATCGGAAAACTTCGAATCCATCCACAATCACTCGGCCTATGCCTTGATCGAACGCGACAAGAAAAAGCCTGCGGTCCACCCGTAATTTCGGGCAAAAACCAGTAATAAAAAAAGGGCGCCGAGGCGCCCTTTCTCAATCCGGAAACACTGCTTAGGCAGCGGCGACCGGCTTTTCCTTGCGAACCAGCTTTTCCTTGATGCGAGCCGACTTGCCCGAACGCTCGCGCAGGTAGTAAAGCTTGGCGCGACGCACGTCGCCACGACGCTTGACTTCGATCGAAGCGACCAGCGGGGAATAGGACTGGAAAGTACGCTCGACGCCTTCGCCCGAAGAAATCTTGCGGACGGTGAAAGCCGAGTTCAGACCGCGGTTACGCTTGGCAATGACGACGCCTTCGTAAGCCTGCAGACGCTCGCGGTTGCCTTCCTTGACCTTCACTTGAACGACGACGGTGTCGCCCGGTGCGAAGTCAGGAATGGTCTTGCCCAGGCGGGCGATTTCTTCTTGCTCAAGTTGTTGAATCAGGTTCATGTGAGATCCTTTTTATGAAACACATTACTCACCGCATTGCTCCTCTCCGGAAATTTCCGTGAGGAGTTGCGTTTCCTCCGCGCTCAACACGCGGTGCGCCAGCAAATCCGGCCGGCGCTTCCGGGTTCGCGCCAGCGACTGTTTCAGCCGCCAACGACGAATTCTTTTGTGGTCTCCTGAAAGCAGAACCTCCGGCACCGCCTGGCCCTCGTAAACCTCCGGGCGGGTGTAGTGCGGGCAATCCAGCAGACCACCGACAAACGAATCTTCCACCGCCGAAGCGGCATCTCCGAGCACCCCCGGCAACTGGCGGACGACGGCATCAATCAAGGCCATCGCCGGCAACTCACCGCCGGAGAGCACAAAATCCCCGATCGAAATTTCCTCATCGACACAGCGCTCGATCAGACGCTCGTCAATTCCTTCATAGCGGCCGCACAGCAGGATCAGCCCTTCATCGCCGCTCGCCAACTGCATCACCCGTTCATGGGTCAGCGGCGCGCCTTGTGGCGATAAATAGATGACCCGGCTCTTGGCCAGCCCTGCCACACTTTGCTGCGCCTTGGCTGCGGCAATCGCCTTCGCCAGCGGCCCCGGTTGCATGAGCATGCCCGGCCCTCCGCCAAACGGCCGATCATCGACCCGCCGCCAGGCATTCTCGGCGAAATCCCGCGGATTCCAGCCTTGCCAGACCCAGCGCTTCTCCTCCAGTGCCCGCCGGGTAATGCCGCAATCCGTTACCGCCGCGAACATCTCCGGAAAGAGCGTAATGCAGTCGAACCGGATCACCAGTCGCTGCCCCACTCCACGCGTATCTGCCCGGCATTCTTGTCCACCGCCAGCACCACCGCCGCCACAAAAGGCAACAGGCGCTCAGCCTCGTCACCTTCGCCGCGCACGCGCAGCACGTCGTTGGCGCCGGTTTCGATCAGCCCGACCACCTTGCCGAGCGTCTCGCCAGCCGTATTGACCACTTCGAGGCCGACCAGATCGGCCCAGTAAAACTCGTTTTCGTCAGTCGTCGGCAACGCGCTGCGCGGCGCCCCGACCAACACGCCCTTCATGGCCTCGGCACCAGTACGGTCACCGACGCCTTCGAGCAAAACGGCTACGCCATTACCATGAACGCGCAAGCCTTGCAGACAGACTTCCCGCCATGGCTCGCCTTCGCGGGCAACCCACCAAGTCGGCATATCTGCCCAACTCTGCGGATCGTCACCAAAAGCGTGCAACCAGAGCCAGCCACGAATCCCGTACGGGTCGGCCAGCCGACCCAGAACAACGATTTCGCTGCCGCTCAAAATTGTTTAGGCGGCTTGCTTGGCCGCGTATTGCTTGACCAGGCGGGCAGCGGTCGGCGACAACTGGGCACCGTTCTCTTGCCAGTAGGTCAAACGATCCAGGGAAATACGCAGGCCTTCGGCGCTACCGGAGGCAACCGGGTTGTAGAAACCGATGCGCTCGACGAAACGACCGTCACGGCGATTGCGGGAGTCGGTAACGACCATGTTGTAGAAGGGACGCTTCTTGGCGCCGCCACGGGCAAGACGGATAACAACCATGGAAATTCTTTCGTTGCTTGAAAAAAGACCCGAGATTATAGCGCTTTATCAAGGGAAAACAAGCCACTTACGGCAGGCAAAAACCATTCTCTTTCGCCACACCGAGCAGCGCAAGTCGCTCCCAATACCCTCCCTCGAAGGGCGGATGGCGCAAGGAAGGATTATTGGTTATCCTCCGGGCGCAAATGAGAATCGAACCATCCTCTCCGTCGTCGCCAAACGAAGCTGATGTCACGCCCATCCTGGAGTGGCTGGGCTCGGCCCAGGGGCGCACCGGCGCCGGCGATGCCGAACAGCTTCAACGACAGCTCCTGGCGTTACGCGACACCCCCATTCCCACGGAACAGCGCGTCAAGTTGCTCGACCTCTTCTTTATCCATGTCGAGCGGATTGTCCGAGCCGAATTGCCGGAACTACACGAAGTCACCCTGCCAGTATCCCGCCGCCTGCGCCAGCGCGTACGTATCTTGCAGGAGTTGCTGGAAACCGCCACGCAAGACTATTTCAACACCCTGGCCGAACTGTTCGACCCGGAGGGCACGCGTGCACCACGCCCCCCGCAGACCACGCTACGGCGGATCATCCGCGCCATTTCCTGGAACATCCAGATCAGCCATCTGGTCGCTTCACCGCCCGGACTCGGCCTTTGGCAACAGTTGCACGCGGCCTTCCACACCGGCCGCCGCCTGGGTCTGGTCCACGCCACGGGCGAACGAGGCGAACCCAGTCTGCAGGAAATCTACGCCAGCGTATTGCTCGCTGCCATTGCCCAGCCGGCTTCGTTCCGCTCACACGAACTGGAATTCATCACCGAATACATCGAAGCCTGCGCCAGCCTGATCGAGTTCGAGGAAACCCCACCCGCCGACGCCAGCGCAATCTTCTGGATCGACCTGGAAAAGGACTTCCCGGCCCATGCTCTGGTGCGTCGCATTCCCGCGCCGGACGCCAAGGTGCTTTACTTCGCCTGCGACCTGATCGCCCACAACACGACGGACCGCATCATCGCTTTGGACAAGAACGTCCTGCCCGCCAATCTCGGCTTGCCAGAGTTTGCCGGCACCCCCGCCGGGCGCGGCGTGCTGAAAAGACTGTATGGGCTCTGGGGCCAGCCGGCGAAGCGCAAGTTCCCTCGCCGTCGCCAGTCCTATCGCGCCAACCTATGCTCAGGCCTAGAACAACTCTGGCACATGATCAAACACCCGGCCAACACCGAGGGCAAAAACATCAGCGAATGGATGGTAACCAACGAAAGCCCCGACGGTTACTCGCTGATGCACATGTCCGGCCCGACCGAACACCTCCGCATCGGCGATATCGTGGCCGTCCAGCCGATCGGCGAGCGCCAGGAACCGTCGGCCACCTGGCATGTCTGCCTGATCCGCTGGGCACTCTCCGAAAATCCGGAACATATCGAACTCGGCCTGCAACTACTCGCCTCCCGTGCCATCGCTGCCGAGATCGCCCGACCGCTGGAACTCGAATCAACCACCATTTCCGCGCTGATCTTGCCGGAAACACCGCCCTTGCGCAAAACCCAGTCCCTGATCGTACCGACCGGCCTGATCAGCGAAAACTCGGGCAAACTGATCGTACTGGTCGAAAGCGACAATCTGGAGGTCCGCGAAATCCGCGCCACCGCACTGGACGAGCAAACCACCAGCATTCAGGTGTTCACGGTCGAACCGGACGAAACACCGTAGCGGCCAGCAAACCACCGAACAGGACGACGGCCCAGCACAGGTGCAGCCAGATCAGGAATACCGGGAAGGCGGCAAAGGCACCATAGATGCTTTTCAACATCGCCGACTTGACCAGATAGAGCTCGAACACCCTCTGCATCACCGCAAAGGCCAGAGCGGCAAACACGCCGCCCGCCACTGCCGCTCGCCGGCTGACCTGGGCATTCGGCACGGCGTAATACAGGAACGAGAAAAACATCCCGAGCAGGGTCACCGACACGGCCTTCAGCATCGCCTTGCGGAACCAGACCGGCTCGTCGAACAGTCCGAGCGAGGCGGTGACGGCAAAGGAGATGGCGGCAGCCACAGCGGCCAGCACGAACGGCCAGACTGCCATCACCAGAACATAAAGTTTGATGCGGGCGATCACCGGGCGCGGTTTGACCTGCCACAGGTGATTGAAGGTGCGCTCAATCGTATGCATCAGCAAAAAGGCGGTCACACTGAGCAGGGCGATGCCCGCTGCGGTCAACTGCTGCGCCTTGTGCGAAAACCGCCCGATACTGCTGGCGATGGTACCGGCCGCCCCGGCTGGCAGCAGCGTCTCCCGCACCAGCAGATCGAGGCGCTGGATCAGCAGATCGAGAAACGGGACGACATCGGCCACCGACAGGATCACGGTGACCAGCGGCACCAACGCCATCAGCGTCGTAAAGGCCAGCGCGGCGCTGATCTGCATCATGTTCTCGGTGTGGAAACGCCGGAAGATGGTGCTCACCCGTGCAGCCTTCGGGCGGTTTCGACGATAGCGGGAGTGCGTTTGCATGGGGACGTATAATAGCCCACCCCGCCATCCCTCATCCCCGCCCCCATCGTCATAATGCAGCCTGGGTGGGGCAAGCCAATTTACGTCCATATCCCGGGTCGACCGTGACAGCCTCCAGATATCAGCTAATTTCCAGCCTCAGCCTCATTGCCCTGATCTTCCTTTGCCTCGGCTGGGAGCTCTGGTGGGCGCCGCTCAAACCCGGTGGTTCATGGCTGGTCCTGAAAGCGGTGTTTCTGCTGGCACCGCTGTTCGGCATCCTGCGCGGCAAGCGTTACACGTACAAATGGCTGTCGCTGTTCATCCAGTTTTACCTGCTGGAGGGCCTGAGCCGCGCCACCAGCGAGCATGGCCCGGCCCAGTGGCTGGCGGCTGGCGAAACCATCCTCGCCCTGATCCTGTTCGTTTCAGCCATCCTCTACATCCGCACCACGCGTCTTCCAGCAACGGAAAAGGCCGCCCAGCAAGGCTGAACGGCCCTTTTTGCAGCTGGCGACGGCTCAGACGTCGCCCTGAGCCTTCACCTTGTCCAGGCTGGAATGCAGCTTGTTCAGTGCATTCAGGTATGAGCGTGCCGATGCAATGACGATATCGGTATCGGCGCCATTGCCATTGACGACACGATCGCCCTTGGCCAAGCGCGTCGTCACCTCCCCCTGGGCATCGGTGCCGGTGGTAATGGCATTGACCGAGTAGAGCAGCAATTCGGCACCGCTACTGGCAATGCTTTCAATCGCCTTGAAGGTGGCATCGACCGGACCGCCGCCATCGGCCTCAGCCCGGCGCTCTACCCCGCCGACGTTGAGAATCACCGCGGCACGCGGCATTTCCCCGGTTTCCGAGCAAACGCGGGAATAGACCAGCTTGTAGTGCTCCTGCTCCGGCGTGACGACTTCGTCGGAGACCAGGGCATGCAGATCCTCGTCGAAAATTTCATGCTTCTTGTCGGCCAGTTCCTTGAAGCGGGCAAATGCTGCATTGAGCGCCTCGTCACTGCCCAGTTCGATACCCAGTTCCTGCAAACGGGTCTTGAAGGCATTTCGCCCGGAGTGCTTTCCCAAGACCAGCTTGTTCTGGGTCCAGCCCACATCCTGGGCGCGCATGATCTCGTAGGTCTCGCGGTGCTTCAACACACCGTCCTGATGAATGCCAGATTCGTGTGCGAAGGCGTTGGCACCGACCACCGCCTTGTTCGGCTGCACCGGGTAGCCGGTAATCTGCGAGATCAGTTTGGAGGCCGGCACGATCTGGGTGGTATCGATGCGGGTCTCCACCTGAAAGATGTCGGGGCGGGTACGCACTGCCATCACTATTTCTTCTAGAGCCGCATTGCCGGCCCGCTCACCCAGACCGTTGATCGTGCATTCAACCTGGCGTGCGCCGGCCAGCACTGCCGCCAGGGAGTTGGAAACGGCCAAACCGAGATCGTTGTGACAATGTACCGACCAGACCACCTGGTCAGCATTCGGCACTCGCTCGATCAACTGGCGCATGGTATCGGCATACTGGAACGGGATCGCGTAGCCAACGGTATCCGGGACATTGATGGTCTTGGCACCGGCCTTGATTACCGCCTCGAAAACACGGCACAGAAAATCCAGTTCGGAACGCCCGGCATCTTCGGCCGAGAACTCGATATCGTCGGTGTACTGGCGCGCCCAACCAATGGCCTTGACGGCCTGCTCGACGACCTGATCCGGCGTCATGCGCAACTTCTTTTCCATGTGGATCGGCGAAGTGGCGATGAAGGTATGGATACGCCCCGACCTGGCCGGCTTGATCGCTTCCCCGGAACGCTGGATGTCGTTCTCGTTGGCCCGGGCCAGCGAGCAGATCGTCGAATCCTTGATGACTTGGGCGATCGACTGGATCGCATCGAAATCACCAGGGGAGGCGGCAGCAAAGCCGGCCTCAATGACATCAACGCGCATTTTTTCGAGCTGACGGGCGACACGAATCTTTTCTTCCTTGGTCATCGAAGCGCCGGGACTTTGCTCGCCGTCGCGCAAGGTAGTATCAAAAATTACCAGACGATCTTTCATGAAACCGCTCCGAGAAATGACTAGGCCTTGCGCTTGAGCAGGCCGACAGCCGCCAGCACATAGCCGGACAAGCCATAGAGGACGAAGAATCCGAACAGGGCAATTTCCGGATTGTAGGCAACCAGCGCAAAACCCAGCGCAATCGCCGCAATCACGAAAAACGGCACGCTTTTCTTCAGATTGACGTCCTTGAAACTGTAATAACGAATATTGGAAACCATCGTCACGCCGGCAAAAATGGTCACCCCGCAGGCCAGCCAGCGCACGTCACTACCGGGAATGCCGGCGACGATCATCACCCAGACAAGGCCGGCGACCAGTGCCGCTGCCGCCGGAGAAGGTAAGCCCTGGAAAAAGCGTTTGTCCATGACCTCAAGGGTCGTGTTGAACCGAGCCAGACGCAGGGCGGCTCCGGCACAATAGATAAAGGCGGCGATCCAGCCCAGGCGACCAAGATCGCGCAGCGCCCACTCATACATGACCAAGGCCGGGGCCGCACCGAAGCTGACCATGTCCGACAAAGAGTCGTATTCGGCACCGAAAGCAGACTGGGTATTGGTCAACCGTGCCACTCGCCCATCCAGACCATCAAGCACCATGGCAATGAAAATCGCCATGGCCGCCCGCTCGAAATCGCCTTGCATGGCTTGGACAATGGCGAAAAAGCCGGCAAATAGCGCGGCTGTGGTAAACAGGTTAGGCAGCACATAAATGCCGCGCCGCTTGAGTTCCGGGTTGAACAGGGTCTTGCGGGGTTTGAGTTCGGTCATCGGCGGAAATTTCTATCCATAAAGCGCAAGGATACACCCTGCGCAAATCCTGCTCCTCAAACAACTTGGGCGGTGCAGATATCTACACCGCCCAAGGCGAGAACGTGGCCGGGCATCAGGCTGCCCAACCCCGTCGAGCCATCGACTGGCCAATTAGTTCTTGGTTTGGTCGACCAGCTTGTTCTTCTTGATCCACGGCATCATGTCGCGCAACTGACCACCGACCGTCTCGATCGGGTGCACTGCGTTCAGGCGACGACGGGCAGTCATGCTCGGATAGTTGGTACGGCCTTCGAGGATGAACATCTTGGCGTACTCACCGGTCTGGATGCGCTTCAGGGCATTGCGCATGGCTTCGCGGGACTGCTCGTTGATGACTTCCGGACCGGTCACGTACTCGCCGTACTCGGCGTTGTTCGAGATCGAGTAGTTCATGTTGGCGATGCCGCCTTCGTACATCAAGTCGACAATCAGCTTGAGCTCGTGCAGGCACTCGAAGTAGGCCATTTCCGGCGCGTAGCCGGCTTCGGTCAGGGTTTCGAAGCCCATCTTGACCAGTTCGACGGCACCACCACACAACACGGCTTGTTCGCCGAACAGATCGGTTTCAGTTTCTTCGCGGAAATTGGTTTCGATGACGCCACCCTTGGTACCGCCGTTGGCAGCAGCGTAGGACAGGGCGATGTCCTTGGCCTTGCCGGACTTGTCCTGGTAGATGGCGATCAGCGACGGCACGCCGCCGCCCTTGAGGTATTCAGAACGCACGGTATGGCCCGGGCCCTTCGGGGCAACCATGATCACGTCGAGGTCGGCACGCGGCACCACTTGGTTGTAGTGGACGTTGAAACCGTGGGCGAAGGCCAGGGTTGCGCCCTGCTTGATGTTCGGTTCGACGTCGTTTTTGTAAACTTCCGGAATGTTCTCGTCCGGCAGCAGGATCATGACCAGGTCGGCAGCGGCGACAGCATCCTTGACTTCAGCAACCTTGAGGCCGGCACCTTCGGCCTTGGCCCAGGAAGCACCGCTCTTGCGCAGGCCGACCGTGACGTTGACGCCGGAATCGCGCAGGTTCTGGGCGTGGGCATGGCCTTGCGAGCCGTAACCAACGATGGTGACGTTCTTGCCCTTGATCAGGGAGAGGTCGGCGTCCTTGTCGTAATAAACTTTCATGAAATCCTCTTTAAATACAGATAATTAAACTTTAAGAATGCGATCGCCGCGACCGATGCCGCAAACACCGGTACGGACGGTTTCGAGAATCAGGCCGGCATCGAGGGCGGCGATGAAGGAGTCGAGCTTGGCACTGGCACCGGTCAACTCGATGACATAGGTCGATTCCGTAACATCGATGATGCGGCCACGGAAAATATCGGCCATCCGCTTCATCTCTTCGCGGTCCTTGCCCGTGGCGCGAACCTTGATCAGCATCAGTTCGCGCTCGACGTGCGCGGCCTCGGAGAGATCGACCACCTTGACCACATCAACCAGCTTGTTGAGCTGTTTGGTGATCTGCTCAAGCACCTCGTCGGAGCCCCAGGTCAGGATGGTCATCCGTGACAGCGACGGGTCTTCGGTCGGTGCCACGGTCAGCGATTCGATATTGTAGCCGCGAGCGGAGAACAGGCCGGCCACGCGGGAAAGAGCACCCGATTCGTTTTCGATCAGGATGGAAATGATATGACGCATTTTTCTATTCCTCCCCCGCTTACAGATCTTCGGCGAGGATCATTTCGGTCAGCCCCTTGCCGGCAGCGACCATCGGGAAGACGTTGGCACCCGGATCGATGATGAAATCCATGAACACCAGATCGTTCTTGTGCTCGGTGAACGCCTTGCGCAATGCCGGCTCGACGTCTTCGGGCTTCTCGATGCGCATACCGACGTGCCCGTAGGATTCGGCGAGCTTGACGAAATCGGGCAACGAAGTGACGTAGGACTGCGAGTAGCGCTTGGAATAGAACATCTCCTGCCACTGGCGGACCATGCCCAGCATGCCGTTGTTCAGGTTGATGATCTTGATCGGCAAACCATACTGCTTGCAGGTCGACAATTCCTGAATACACATCTGGATCGAGCCTTCGCCGGTGACGCAGGCCACCTGGGCATCGGGATTGGCCATCAGGACGCCCATACCGTACGGGAGGCCGACGCCCATGGTACCGAGCCCACCGGAATTGATCCAGCGGCGGGGCTTGTCGAACTTGTAATACTGCGCAGCAAACATCTGGTGCTGGCCGACGTCGGAAGTGATGAAGGCATCGCCACCGGTCACCTCGTACAGCTTCTCGACAACAAACTGCGGCATGATGTGATTGCTCTGACGATAGGCCAGCGAGTTGCGGCCACGCCACTCGTCAATCTGCTTCCACCAGTCAGCCACTTCCGGATCTGCCGTGAAGCCGCCATCGATCAGCTTGAGAATTTCATCAAGCACGTCAGCGACGTTGCCGACGATGGGCACATCAACCTTGACCCGCTTCGAAATCGACGAAGGATCGATATCGATATGGATGACCCGGCGCTTCTCCTCGCCGAAGTGCTCCGGATTGCCGATAACCCGGTCATCGAAGCGGGCACCGACTGCCAGCACAACATCCGCGTAATGCATGGCATTGTTGGCTTCGAAAGTGCCATGCATGCCGAGCATGCCGACGAATTGCCGATCTGTCGCCGGATAGCCGCCAAGACCCATCAGGGTATTGGTCACCGGAAAATTCAGCTTGTGCGCCAGTTGCGTGAGCTTGTCGGCCGCGTCGGACAGGATGACACCACCGCCTGTGTAAATGATCGGACGCTTGGCTTCCTGCAACATCTGCACGGCCTTCTTGATCTGGCCGAGATGCCCCTTGACCACCGGATTGTACGAGCGCATCTGAATCGACTTCGGATAGTCGAACTCGCACATCTGGGCGGTAATATCCTTGGGAATATCGACCACAACCGGACCGGGACGACCGGTGGCAGCAATGTGGAAGGCCTTCTTGATGGTCAGGGCCAGATCCTTGACGTCCTTGACCAGGAAATTGTGCTTGACGCAGGGGCGGGTGATGCCGACCGTGTCACACTCCTGAAAGGCATCCTGGCCGATGTACTGCGTCGGCACCTGGCCGCACAGCACAACCATCGGAATGGAGTCCATGTAGGCGGTCGCAATACCGGTCACAGTATTGGTCACCCCGGGACCGGAGGTCACCAGCGCGACCCCGACGCGTTGCGAGGAACGCGAATAGGCATCAGCAGCATGTACGGCAGCCTGTTCGTGGCGAACCAGAATGTGCTTGACCTGCTCCTGCTTGAACAAGGCATCGTAAATGTGCAAAACGGAACCACCCGGGTAACCGAAAACACAATCGACCTTTTCTTCTTGCAGGCACCTGATTACAATTTCTGCACCGCTGATCATCATTCTTGAGCCCAAAAAAGCTGTTGCCTAAAAGGGCGTAACCTTAATCGACCGCCACTTATCG
>Ga0316605_10002079_pt1 | contig 11422 bp, 6 predicted proteins | sample OWC_soil_day20_n_FD_207666 | JGI IMG/M metagenome (GOLD analysis project Ga0316605, IMG submission 207666) | Wetland soil microbial communities from Old Woman Creek delta, Ohio, United States - OWC_soil_day20_noCT | ecosystem: Environmental > Terrestrial > Soil > Wetlands | place: USA: Ohio... | reverse complement strand
TGGCTTGAATTTTGCTATAAACTTTACAAATGTAGACAAAAATATGGATAGCAACAGTAAAAACAACTTCATGTTATTAGGGCTCTCAATTTTTGCCGGTCTTGCTGTTTTAGCCTTATCCCTCCTCATTTCTGTAAAAACAATAAAATCATTTGACCGCTTTGTTTCGGTAAAAGGTCTCGCAGAAGTTGAGGTGGCAGCAAACAGGGTAATCTGGCCCGTCGCGTACAAGGAAATCGGTAACGATTTATCATCTCTCTACAAATCCATCAACGATAAAAACAGGGTAATCATAGATTATCTAAAATCAAAAGGTTTGGACGAGAGCGAAATTTCTGTATCTGCCCCGCAGATTATAGACATGAGCGCCGAAAGATATCAGAGCCAGCAAAGCACCTACAGGTACAACATCACAAGCGTTTTGACGGTTACCTCCGAAAAAGTGGAAAAGGTAAGGGAAATAATATCTTCCCAGTCCGATCTGCTTCAGAAAGGAATAGCCCTCAGTTCCGGAGATTTTCAGTACACGACTCAGTATTTTTACACAAAGCTTAACGACATCAAACCTGCAATGATAGAAGAGGCAACCAAAAATGCCCGAAATGCTGCAGAGAAATTTGCAAAAGATTCTAACAGTAAAATAGGCAGAATCAAGAATGCAAATCAGGGACAATTTTCAATTACCGACAGGGACGGAAACACACCCCACATAAAAGTTGTCAGAGTTGTAAGTACTGTTGAATATCTTCTCAGGGATTAATATCTTAAAGTTACGATTTGAAACATAAATACGACTCGTTCTTATCGCTCAACATCAGACCATTACCCCCTGCAACACAAGCACAATTCAAAAATATCCCCCAAATAAATTATCTTCGCATCACAATTAACGTGACTAACAATTAAACACAATTGAACAATTATGGAAATATGCAATGTATTTGCGCGTGAGATACTGGACTCCCGCGGTAACCCCACTATAGAAGTAGATGTACATCTTTTATCAGGCGCATTCGGAAGAGCAGCAGTTCCTTCCGGAGCATCTACCGGCATTAACGAAGCTCTCGAACTGAGAGACGGCGACAAATCGCGTTACTTAGGCAAAGGCGTCCTTAAAGCAGTAAACAATGTTAATGAAATAATAGGCCCTGCAATTATGGGCATGAGCGCTCTCAACCAGGCTCAGATAGACAAATATCTTATAGAACTGGACGGAACTCCTACCAAATCCAAACTTGGTGCCAACGCAATCCTTGGTGTATCACTAGCCGTTGCAAGGGCAGCTGCAGATTATCTGCAGATTCCGCTGTATCGTTACATTGGAGGCACAAACGCAGTAACCCTGCCTGTTCCAATGATGAACATTATCAACGGCGGTTCTCACTCAGATGCTCCTATTGCATTTCAGGAGTTTATGATTCGGCCTGTGGGCGCGCCAAGCTTTAAAGAAGGACTAAGAATGGGTGCAGAAGTATTCCACAGTCTTAAGAAAATTTTCCACGACAGAGGACTAAGTACAGCAGTTGGCGACGAAGGAGGATTTGCTCCAACACTCAACGGTACAGAAGACGCACTGGAATCAATTATTGCAGCAATTAAGAAAGCCGGATATGTTCCGGGTAAAGATGTAACAATCGCTCTCGACTGTGCTGCAAGTGAATTTTTTGAAGACGGAATTTACAACTACAGCAAATTCGAAGGTCCTAAGGGAGCAAAAAGAAATGCAGCCGAACAGGTGGCATATCTTAAATCACTGGTTGATAAATACCCTATCGATTCAATTGAAGATGGCATGGACGAGCAAGACTGGGATGGATGGAAACTTCTTACCGATGTGCTTGGTTCAAAAATCCAGCTCGTAGGAGACGATGTTTTCGTTACAAATGTAGATTTCCTCCGCAAGGGCATCGATACCGGATGTGCAAATTCAATTCTCATTAAGGTAAACCAGATTGGAACACTCACCGAAACCCTTAACGCAATTGAACTGGCACACCGCAACAAATATACTTCAGTAACTTCACACCGCTCAGGCGAAACAGAAGACTCAACAATTGCCGATATAGCTGTTGCAACAAACTCCGGCCAAATCAAAACCGGCTCACTAAGCCGCTCAGACAGAATGGCCAAGTACAACCAGCTCCTCCGCATCGAAGAGGAACTTGGCGACCTGGCTCAGTACGGAAGAAAATAGTTTTTTATAATCATTTTGCCAGCTTGATTTTCTGGAAACTCAACACATAGAATACCAAGCAGTTGCTAAGAAGGCGCAGACTTACTCATTATTAAGCTATAGCACAAACTAGTGAGGGCAGTGCCCTCACTAGTTTGTGCTATAATATGATTATCAAACATTTAGCAAAGCTGTTTTATGCTATATTTCCAGCCGAAAGGTTTTCCGGCCGCATGGTTTTAAACCGCGGCGCAGCCGCACCATATTTTTTCTAAATCGTAAAACGCTAACATTGAGCTATGTGCAACTTGCTCACTAATAAAGACTTGTGAAAACGTAATTCATTGGCATGACTCTATCACCGGCAGCGAGTTGAAAATCTCTAAGCACTCACTTTCATTGCCAACTAATTGACAAGGGCGATTCGGCCGGAACGAGCATCGCGAGCGAGGACGCACAAGCCCGAAACAATTAGTTGGCAATGTACAGATCGCTGATATAAATGCAACTCGCGGCCGGCGATTCGAAATAAAAAATTTTGAAGTCCATGCAACAAAAACCCCACAAGTTTCGTCTAATGGCTAAACTTTATAATTTGCACAATGATCAAACTTAAACTCATTTCAAGCTTGCTCCTTCTTCTTTCATTCAATTTATGTTTTTCCCAGAGTTCAGTTAAAGGTGTTGTAACGGACAACGACAATCTTCCTGTTCCTTTTGCAAATGTGGTTATGTACAATACTCTGGACTCAACTACATTTAAATACGGAGGGATAACAGACCTTAACGGAAACTATGAAATTAAGAACGTGGCCGCAGACAACTATTGTCTTGTCGTTTCTTTTATTGGTTACAGAAACATTAAGGATACAATTGCAGTAAACGGAACAAGCCCTATCCTGCTCAACTACAAAATGGAAGCAGATATTAAAATGCTTAATGCTGCATCTGTTCAGGAGAGCCGGGCGAGGACCCTTCCGGACAAGACAACTTACAGCATTCTCCCTAAGGATATAAAGAGTTCCCGAAATGCACTTGACCTTACTACAATTGTCCCGCAGATAATATTTGATCCGGTAAATGAAAAAATTTCCGGCACCAACGGCAAGCCTGTAAAGATTCTTATAAATGGGCTCAACGCAACAGAGATAGAGCTGAAATCGCTCAGGCCGGATCAGATTATAAGACTCGACCACTATGATGTTCCACCGGCAAGATATGCAGAATACGGAAATGTAATAAACATTATAACCAAAAGTGCAGAAGATGGTTTTGCGGCAGGTATAAACGCCTCATCAGCTTTTACAACCGGATTCGGAAATGAGATGGCCTATTTCAAATTCAATCGTAAACAACAACAATTTGCCATAGACTACTCTTTGTATTACAGAAATTATTCGGACAGGGAACAAGAGTCATTTTATAATTATAACTTCAATGGTACAGAATATACCAGAACTCAGAAATTAAAAAATGCTTTTGGCTATGACGACCATTACATAAATTTCACATACACAAATCAAAAAACTGACAACTACGCACTGAAAATTAAACTCTCTCCAAATTATATGGGTAGGAAGAACGATGGTAACTCGGTGATTGATTATGACGCTAATGGCGAACTTAGCCAGAGAACAGGAAATGACCATACGAAAGCTTCGGTATTCAGCCCATCCGCCGACATTTACTTCTGGAAGCAGATGAACAATAAGCAGGAACTTGCCGTGAATATTGTTGGCACCGGTTTTCTCACTTCCAACAAATATTACAAAAAAGAGTATGACAGCTCTCACAATCTGGTACTTGACGACAACATGGATGAAAAGAACAGAAAGCAATCACTCATTGGAGAGGTTAACTATTCTGTTGAGCTTAAAAAAATGCGCCTTAATGCCGGTTACTCTGTTGAGACAAGTAGTATGAAATCCGATGTCGTGAACAGTTTCGAATCTTCAATATATACTACATCATTACTTAAAAACTATCTGTATTCAGAAATTTCAGGCCAGAAAGATAAATGGTCATACAAAGCCAGTATTGGAGTTTCAAACATCAAAAGAGAGACTGTATCCGATAAGTACAGCAATTGGCTCTTCAGGCCATCTTTAACTGTTGGATACAATATAAACAAGAATCAGAATCTTCGTCTGTCATACAAGAAAGACTCTGCAGAGCCATCATTATCAGAACTCAGCAACAACAGAATATTCATAACCGAACATATAATAAGGCAAGGGAATCCGGATCTCAGGCCTAGTGTATCCAACGAACTATTCCTGGATTACTCTCTAAAGACCAAATTTTTTGACTTTCAATTTACTCCATATTACAGACAGACAACTAATCCAATAAACACATATTTTACCCGATCCGGGGAAAATATAGTCATGGCATCGGAAAACGGCGAATATTCAGAAACTTACGGAATGAGCTACTCAGGCACTATCAAGCCATTCAGCAGCAACCTTGTTACCATTAGATTCAACGGGCAGGTGATGAACACCGAACTCAGGAGCGCACAGGCAGGTTCGTATTCCCATCTGTATACACCACTCTGGTATCAGATAAATGTTCAGCATAAAAACATTCTTGTCTATTATCAGGGAAATATTGTAGGCAAATATCTCAATGGCCCATACCTGTCCACAAATGAAAACAATTCACACTTCGGGGCAAGATACACCAGGAACAACCTATCGGTTTTCGCAAGTATCTACTGGATATTTACAAGATCGAAATACAGGACATCCACCATTCCGGAAAGCATTGTCAATTTCCATAATTTCAGCTGGATCAACGATAATGCATCAATGTTTGTGTTAGGTATAAGCTATAATTTAGTGAAAGGTAAAAGTTATTCAGAAAAGGCGCGTAAACTTCAGAACGCAGACAGAGACTCCGGAATGTTCTGATAAATGTGAATATTAAAATTTCTATCTTTGAAATTCAAATTTTAATATTCGCAAAATGAAGCTCGGTAATAATTCTGTAAAGTTTTCCATTATCCTCCTTTTCGCTTTTTTAATTTTTAGTCCTGTATCATTTGCTCAGGTAGCAAATTCAAAGGATTCAAAATTTCTAACATATTTCGAAAAAAATAGTTTTAACAAAACTCCGCGATACGCAGAAACAGTTGAATTTTGCAAGCTCCTGGACGATAACTCAAAAATCGTATCTTTTCAAACAATCGGGACTTCACCCCAAGGCAGAGAAATTCCAATCCTGATTGTTGACAAAGACGGTTTGACAGACCCGCAGGAAATTCGTAAAAAAGGCCGTACTGTTGTTGTTGCGGAGGCCTGTATTCATGCCGGCGAACCTGATGGTAAAGATGCAGGACTCATGCTAATAAGGGATATTGCAATTTATGGCAAATATCCGGGGCTTCTCAACAATGTGTCCTTTTTGTTTATCCCCATTATAAATGTAGACGGGCACGAAGATTTTGGCAGTCAATACCGAATAAATCAAAACGGGCCCGAAGAGGTTGGGGCAAGATATACTGCACAAAAACTCAACATGAACCGTGATTTCATTAAGGCAGATGCTCCCGAAACTAAAGCACTGCTATCTCTTTATAAAATATGGATGCCCGAACTCTTTATAGACATCCACGTGACAAACGGAGCCGATTTCCAGTATGTTTCCACCTATGGTATGGACCAGTGCGGATTTCTCGCTCCTAATATGCTTGAGTGGGCTAAAAAAACCTATGAGAAACAGCTCATTGAGAAGATGTCAGCTGCCGGATACCCTATTTTTCCATACTTTGAATTCAACAGTTACACCAATCCCGGAGCAGGAGTTTTACCCGACAACTTTCCTCCCCAGTATTCCAATGGATATGCATCTGCAAACAACCGCATAGGACTGCTAATTGAGAACCACATATACAAACCTTATAAAGAAAGGGTCAAATCGGCATATTTTATTGTCAAAAATTCCCTTGAAATAATAGGGTCAAATAGCACAGCGCTTTTAGACGAAATTAATAAAGCTGATAAATTCATTGCATCCGCAGAATTCAGAAGAGACTCTCTGCCTCTGATGTATTCGCATGACAAGAAGGATAGCGCAATTATTGATTTTTTGGCATGGAAAGACACAACAGTTTTAAGCGACCTGAGTGGTGCAAAATGGACATACTCAAACAGAACAGCACCGGTTACCATAAAAATGCCGCTCTTTACTTCTTACAAGCCGGAACTGAAGATAAAGCTTCCTGAGGCTTATATTATCCCTGCGGAACAAATTGAGACGATTGCGTTGCTGGATGTTCACGGTATAAAATATGAGCGACTGGATAAAGACAGGACAATAGATGTGGAAACATACAGGTTTAAGGATCCTAAATGGTCGCAATTCCCATACGAGGGAAGGGTAACTCTTGATATTAAATATACTACTCAAAAAGAGGTTGTAAATTATCGTAAAGGCGATGTAATGGTTACCACTTCGCAGCCGAAAGTAAAGATAATAGCCTATCTTCTTGAGCCCAAATCACCCACATCGCTTGTATACTGGGGATTTTACAACAACTACGCAAGACCTGCAACTGAATTCTGGATACGACTTAATTATATGGAGGTAAAGGGAAGAGAAATGCTCGCCAAAGATCCTCTGCTCAAAAAGGAGTTCGAAGCAAAAAAGGCATCAGATCCTGCCTTCGCAAACGATCCAAATGCCATCCTTCAGTTTTTCATGAGCAAGGTCCGCAAAAATGTGGAACCGGATGTCAACCGCTACCCAGTGGGAAGATTAATGAATTAGTATCTAAATATTTTGTCTCCGTTTCAGAAAGATTTTCTCCTCCTACACTTTTCTTTACTCCATTTTCGGAAAAGAGTTCTGTAACTCAAGATACCTCGCTAAGCATTTGATTATTCAGATTATCGCAACTTTGAAAAAGTAATCGAAAGATTAAAGGACGCATGTAGTTTGAGCAATCAAAAAATGGAAGACCATTTCGTTGACCTCAACGAAATGGTTTCAATCGGCTCCGGAGCAAATAGAGAGTTAAGTCCCATAAAATTAACTAAATATGCATATTATTTGATTTCGTTGAATGTAGACAGATCAAAAACATCCAGAGAACAGGCTGAAAGTTTTTTTGTCGACAAATCTTTTAACAAAACAATCGATACACCCTTTTCGTTGAGGAAGTTATCTATCAACGATGAGACAACAAGCTTCTTATTATATACAACACCAAATGGTGATATAAAGGTAGATGCAATACTATCAAATGAGACAATCTGGCTCACGCAAGACCATATGAGTCTGGTGTTTGATGTAAATAGACCGGCAATTTTGAAACACTTAAAAAATATTTTTGACAGCAAAGAATTAGATAAAAATTCAGTTGTTTCCATTTTGGAAACAACTGCCTCCGATGATTAATCAAATAAATTATTACAACTTAGATGAAGTAATTTTGTTGGTTACAGGGTAAAAGTTAAAGCACCCCGCCCTTGTATTGAATATGTAATAACACATGAGCTTTGCCATCTTTTGCATAGAAGCCATACAAAAGATTTTTACGACTTACTTTCAACAGAAATGCCGGATTGGAAAAGATGGAAGATCAAATTGGAAGTATTTATGTATTAATATTCTTTCTACATCAGAGAGTCATAAGCCGACTTCGCTTTTTAGCCAAATTTTTAGAAGTTTTTCAGGAATTAGAGCGAGGACTGTCTGACGAACGTAGTGAGGAGTTCCGCAGCTCCCTGAAAAACTTCTAAAAATGGCGTTAAGAAAAGCGTAGGAGGATAATGACTCTCTGATGCAGAATCCATTTAACTATTTATATTTCCCGGGTCTTTGAGATAAAATCTCAAATCAAAATATCTGCAATAGTGAAAACGGCAAAGATTACCGAGGCCACTCCATTTGCAGTAAAGAAAGCTGCATTGAGCCGAGTAATATCGTTTGGTTTAATAATAAGATGCTGATACACCAATAGTGCTGCAAATATTGCTGCTCCTATCACATATATGATTCCCAGTCCTGCTGAATATCCAAAAATCCACAAAAGTGGTAGAACAAGAGCATGCCCCAAACCAGAGACGATCATAGCTCTCTTCCGCCCAAGAAGCCCGGGTATTGAATGGAGCCCTTCGCTGCGGTCGAATTCCTCATCGGCAAGAGAATATAAAATATCAAAACTTGACGACCATAGAAAAACAATTAAAGACAATATAAGCGGAGCATAATCCAAACGACCTGTGACACTTATGAATGCAGCAGCTGGAGCACAGGAAAGAGCAAGTCCCAGGCCGTAGTGGCATAATGAAGTGAATCTCTTAAGGTAGCTGTATCCAAGCAGGATTATGATGGCCGGAACCGAGAGATACAAAGCCAGCCTGTTTATTAATGCAGCGACTATTATAAAAAGCACAACATTCACAATAACAAACACGAGAACAGCAGAAGGAGAAAGAAGTGCCGAAGGAATTTCCCTTTTTGCAGTTCGGGGGTTTTTCGCATCAATTTTTCTGTCTGCCCAGCGGTTAAAACCCATTGCACTGTTTCTTGCGAAGACCATAGCAAGCAATATGAGCAAAAGAAGCCTCCAAGTAAATTCGCCGCCGGCAAGCTCAATCGCAAGAAAGAGCCCGATTAGCGCAAAAGGCATAGCAAATATCGTATGGGCAAATTTGACCAGACTCAGATATTTCGCTCCCTTGTCAAAAAATCTCTTCATTACCTGAGCGATGCCCCAAAGTTGTATGTGAAGTTTTTAAGCAGGCGGTCCATTACCTCTTCCACATATTTGTCTGTCAGAGTTTTTTCCGGGTCTTGCAAAACGAAACTAATCGCATACTGTTTTTTCCCTTCAGGGATTTTTTCTCCACGGTATACATCAAACAGAGTTACACTCTTTAAAATCTTCTTTTCTGTTTTAAAAGAACTCTTTCTCAACTCAGAAAAAGATACCTTTTCGTCCAAAAGAAGAGCAAGATCGCGGCGAACTTCCGGAAACTTAGGGAGTTCCCTGTAAAGTACCTTCTGCTTCTTAACAAGAGAAAAGAGAACATTCCATGAGATTTCAGCTGCAAATACCTGCTGTTTAATTCCGAACTGCTTCAAAAGAGAAGCGTTAATATTTCCCATTACAGCCACCTCTTTACCTGAAGCGGTTTTATATACAAGCCCTTCGGAAAACAAGTCGGCAGGAGCATAAGAATACTCCAGTTCGTCCGGTTCAATTCCGAATCGTCTCAATAGTAATTCCAGATATCCTTTAAGGGTAAAGTAGCTTGCCGGATTAGCCTTTGACCTCCAAGACTGATTTCCCGGACCTGTTACAAACATGGAAAATTTAGAGGCCTCCTTGTAGGATTTGAGGTTCTGAGCAGGATTTTTACCGTCATCCCCCATCTCTTCCACAAAAGAGTATACATTACCCATTTCAAACAGTTTTAGGTCGTTGTGCTGACGGTTAATGTTGTGTACAATCACTTCAAGACCGTTTAACAACAATGTCTGCCTCATCGAGTTCAAATCAGAACTCAGTGGGTTCAAAATTTTCACAAGTTTTGCTTCAGGATAGGTTTTAAGTTTTGAGTAGTACTCACTTTTTGTAAGAGAGTTGTTCATCATTTCCGTAAAACCGTTGTCGGCAAGAAAATCAGCGGCAAGTTCCTTAACCTTTTCCGGGTCTGGTTTAGGTGTTGGATTGATTGAGGCCGTTACCCTCTCAGGCAATTCAATATTATTGTAACCGTATATTCTCAGTACATCCTCTACAATATCGCATTCTCTGGTAACATCTACCCGGTATCCGGGAACAGAAATTTCAGCGCCCTTTTCGTCCGAAGAGATTATTTCGAATTCCAGAAAATTGAGAATATTAAGTATTGTTTCCCTTCCTATTTTCTTGCCAATAAGAGATTCTACCCTTTCAAAAGAGATTGATACTTCGGCCCTTTTAACTGGATTCGCATAAACCTCTTTAATTTCTCCGGCAATAGTTGCTCCCGCAATTTCCTGCAATAGCTGAGCAGCTCTTTTTAGAGCATATGGTATAATTTCCGGGTCGGCACCTCTTTCATAACGAAATGAAGCATCGGTTTTAAGCCCATGACGTTTTGAACTTTTTCTGATTGTTACAGGATTGAAATATGCACTTTCAAGGAAAATCCGTTTAGTATCCTGAGAAACCCCGGAAGTGAGACCGCCAAAAATACCGGCCATACACATAGGATTCTTTTCATTACAAATCATAAGATCGTCCGAAGAGAGTTTTCTCTCAGTACCGTCAAGCGTAACGAATGGCTCTCCCTGTACCGCCTTCCTAACAACAATTACCCCTCCGTCAATTTTATCATAGTCAAATGCGTGGAGCGGATGACCTGTTTCCTGAAGTATGTAATTTGTTATATCTACAACATTGTTTATAGGCCTCAGACCTATTGACACAAGCCTTTTCTGAAGCCACTCAGGAGAAGGCGCTATTGTAATGTTATCAAATGTTATCCCAGAATATCTTGGCGCATCATCAGTTGCCAGTACTTTAATTTCAATTGGTTTAATATTCGAAGAAGAACGTTTTAATGCAGAAAAACCATCAACAGACGGCACTGCAAGACGAGTATTTTTACCGTTAAGCCTGAGGTATGCAGCAAGATCTCTTGCAACACCTATATGCGAAGCCGCATCAACACGATTTGGAGTAAGTCCTATTTCAAAAAGGGTATCACTCTCCAGGTTAAGAAAATCTTTTGCAGACGTTCCAACCGGAGTTTCAGACGGCAACACCATAATTCCATCGTGAGAGGTACCAATTCCCAGCTCATCTTCGGCACAAATCATTCCCGAACTTTCTACTCCGCGAATTTTTGCTTTTTTAATTTTTATCTGCTCTCCGTCAGAGAATGTAAGTGTTGTACCAACAGTTGCCACAAGTACTTTCTGCCCTGCAGCTACATTTGGAGCACCACATACAATTTGAAGAAGTTCTTCTCCCCCTGCATCAACTTTTGTCAGGCTAAGCTTATCGGCATCCGGATGTTTTGAACACTCAACAACCTTTCCAACAACCACACCTTCCAGCGAACCGGGCAGCTGTTCCACCTCTTCCATCGCTTCAACCTCAAGACCGATTGAACTCAGGATTATCTCTATTTCCGAAGGCTTTAAATCTGTATTAACATAATCCTTTAGCCATTTATACGATATCTTCATATGTCTGAAAATTTATCTGATACTATTTAAAAAGTGACTCAACAAACTCTTTTTTGTTGA
>Ga0316605_10002078_pt1 | contig 11423 bp, 14 predicted proteins | sample OWC_soil_day20_n_FD_207666 | JGI IMG/M metagenome (GOLD analysis project Ga0316605, IMG submission 207666) | Wetland soil microbial communities from Old Woman Creek delta, Ohio, United States - OWC_soil_day20_noCT | ecosystem: Environmental > Terrestrial > Soil > Wetlands | place: USA: Ohio... | reverse complement strand
GCGCCGCCTGCGGCATCTGAGCGCGCGCGCTGCCGGTCAGTGTGCGTCGGTGTCGCACACCCAGTCGAGCGCGTCGTCCAGCCGATCGTCGCCCCAGAACAGCTCGCGGCCGGCGACGAAGGTCGGTGAGCCGAAGACGCCCAGTCCGCGCGCGCGATCGGTTTGTGCCCGGTACTCGCTGCGCACCGCGTCGGCATCCGCCGCCGCCAGGCAACGCTCGGCCGACTGGCCCAGGCCTTCGAGTACGGTGCGCAGCGCGTTGGGGCTGCCGGGGTCCTGCTTGTCGAGGAACCAGCACCGGTAGGCCGCGCGCGCGAACGCGGGGCACCAGCCCTCGACCGCGGCCAGCGTGGCCACGCGGTTGGCGCGTTCGTCGGGGTCGATCGGGTATGGCGGAATGCCTTCGAAGGGGACGCCGAAGCGCGCCGCGCGGCGCTCGAGGTCGCGCCACATGTAGCGCATCTTCACCGGCTTGCCGGCGAAGGGGCTGTTGTCCTGCTCGCGCATCAGCGTGCGCACGCTGAACGGCCGCCAGACCAGATCGACGCCGGCCGCGCGCGCATGCGCCTCGGCGCGGTGCACCGACAGGTGGCTGTAGGTGCTGCCGATGAAGAAGAAGAACTCGAGCGCCTTGGACATCCGATCCTCCGTTTCCGGTGGGTCCGCCCCTGCGTCGGGGGTGATCGCAGCGAGTCTGACGCGAACGGAGGCACGGGTCCACCCCCGCGCGCGCAGCCCCATTGCGTCGATCGACATCCGTGCGCCCGGTCCGTTGCCAAAGCTGCCGTTTGCCTGCAACTCATCCCGGCCACTGCCGAGGCGTAAAGTTGCGAGTGTGAGCTATCGCAGCCCTCACTAACACAGGCATCTGAAGATGCAGCCATTCCTCGTGTCCCTCCAGGGCGGAGCCGGCAACCTGGCCGCCTACCTGGCTGCACACGTGTTGCTGTGCCTGCTGCCGGCCTTTGCGATTGCCGGGGCGATGAGCGCACTGATCCCGAAGGCCAGCATCACGCGCTGGCTCGGCCGCCGGACGCCCGCGCGCCTGTCGTACCCGGCCGCGGCGGCCGCGGGCTCGCTGCTGGCGGTGTGCTCGTGCACCATCGTTCCGCTGTTCGCCGGCATCTACAAGAAGGGCGCGGGCATCGGCCCCGCCGTCACGTTCCTGTTCTTCGCCCCCGCGGGCAACGTGCTGGCACTGTCCTACACCGGCAGCATCCTCGGCGCGGAGTTCGCCGTCGCGCGTGTGCTGCTGTCGCTGAGCTTCGGCATCGGCATCGGGCTGTTGATGGCGCTCGTCTTCTGGCGCGACGACACGGCCCATGACGCGCAGGCGGACACGCTGTTCGCCGCCCAGGATCGCATCGGCAGTGCCGCGGTCGGCGTGCTCGTATCGCTGGTGGCGGTGCTGATTGCCGGCACGCTCAAGGTCGCTCCGCTCGCCGCGGCGCTCGCCTCCTTCGACCTGCCTTTGGCCTGGGCCCCGGCGTGGCAGGCCACGCTGGCCGAGTGGGTGCCTTTCGATGCCGCCAAGGGCGAGGAGGGCGTCAGCGCGCAGGGCTCGCTGCTGATCGGGCTGCTGGTGCTGATCGGCGTGACGGCGTGGCGGGGGCTCGAGAACATCGTCGAAGGCGCCAACCGCTGGACCGGGGCGGCGCTGGGCCTGGTGGCGGCAACGCTGCTGGTCGCGGCGCTGCAGTGGCGCGTCCACCCCGGCGGTGTCGAGATCGTGCTCACCGGCCGCACGCTGGCGGTGGCCATGGCGATGGCGGCGGTCGCCGTGTACGCGCGCCGGCTCGAGCCCGACGCGCTCAACGCGTGGCTGTGGGAAGCTTGGCGCTTCGTCAAGCAGATCTTCGGGCTGCTCGTGGCCGGGGTGTTCGTCGTCGGCGTCATCCGTCAGTGGATCCAGCCCGAGTGGATCCAGTCGTTGACCGGGCGCAACGATCTGCTGGCGAACGCGACCGCGGTCCTGTTCGGCGTGTTCATGTACTTCCCGACCCTGGTCGAGGTGCCGGTGGCCCACATGTTCCTCGACCTCGGCATGCATCGCGGCCCGCTGCTGGCCTACCTGATGGCCGATCCGGAACTCAGCCTGCAGAGCATGCTGATGGTCGCGGCGATCATCGGGCGGGCGAAGACCACCGCCTACGTGGGGCTGGTGGCGGTGTTCAGCATCGCCGCCGGGCTGGTGTTCGGCGCCTGGGTCGACGGCGTGAGCCTGGCCTGGATCGCACTCGGCCTGGCCGGCTTCATGGCCGTGCTGGCCGCCGCACTCATTTGGCTGCGCAGCCGCCGGCGTGCCCCGGCAGCCGCGGCCGCGTCGTGAATCGAAGGAGGCTCGAGATGAAGAACGTGAAGATCCTGGGGTCCGGTTGTGCGAACTGCAAGAAGCTCGAGGCCGTCGCGCGCGAGGCGGCATCGGCCGCCGGCATCGAGGCCGAGTTCGTCAAGGTCACCGACCTGAAGGACATCATGGCCTACGACATCCTGGCGACGCCGGGGCTGGTGATCGACAACCGGCTCGTCAGCAGCGGACGCATTCCGACCCAGGCCGAGATCCAGGGCTGGTTGGGCGGCTGACGGCGCCATCGCAGTTTGGCGGTGAGATCGGATCGAGCCGCCGTGGAACGGTCGGCGATGTGGCTCGATCTGACACGAATACGAAAGCTGCAGTTGCCGCAACGAAGCCGCATGAAGCGCTTGGCCATCGCCTGGAAGCGCCTCGTCAACGAGGACGAGACCTGCCCGCGCTGCGCTTCGACCCAGCACAATCTGAGCGCTGCCCTTGCCAAGCTGGAACTGGTGCTGCGTCCACTGGGCATTCAGCCCGCACTGCAGACCCAGGCCATCGACGACGCCACCTTCCGTGCGGCGCCTGCCGAATCGAATCGCATCTGGATCGACACCAAGCCGATGGAAGAGTGGCTGGGCGCCCGCGCCGCCGGCAGCCCATGCTGCGAGGTCTGCGGCGATCTGCCTTGCCGCACGATGGAGATCGACGGGCAGACCTACGATGCCATTCCGGGGGATCTGATCGTGAAGGCGGGCCTCATGGCGGCCTCACGCTTGTTGGACGCCGAGACTTCAGCCCCGGCATCGCCATGCTGCTCGACGGGGTGCGGCTGTCCCTGACCCGGACGGCTCGGGTCGGCCCATGTTTAGCACATGATTCAAAGAGGATGAACCCTGCCGTCTCGATGCGCCTGCTGCGTGACCGGACAGGCTTGCCGTTCTTTGCCGGCCGGCGTCTCGGCAAGACCGCGCCGGCGACGGCGCCCCGGTCTGGCCCACGGCCAGGTGCGGCGCAGTGGGGGTGTGGGCATCGTCGTCGTGCAAGGCGCAGCGCTGGTACGCATCGGCAATCAGCGGCCGGCGTGGGACCCCGGTAATGCAGCTTGGGGCGGGAGTCGACCGTTGCGCACGGCCGCCAGGGCCCGATTAGCATGACTGGTTGGTCCGCACCCCGAACCCCGCATGCCCATCGCCCTGCCGAACTCCACACTCGTGCCGCTGCAGTGCATTGCTGCCGGCGCGCTGGACGTGGCCTTCCACGCCGCCGGGCCCATCGACGGGCCGGCGGTCTTCCTGATGCACGGCTTCCCCTACGACATCCATGCCTATGCCGAGGTCGCGCCGCAGCTGGCGGCGCGGGGCTGCCGCGTCGTCGTGCCGTACCTGCGCGGCTTTGGACCGACGCGTTTCCGGCACGAGGACACGCCGCGCTCGGGCGAGCAGGCCGCCCTTGGCAACGACCTGCGGCAGCTGATGGACGCACTCCAGGTCGAGCGCGCGGTGCTGGCCGGCTATGACTGGGGCGGCCGGGCCGCGTGCGTCGTGGCGGCGCTGTGGCCCGGGCGCTGCGCCGGTTTGCTCAGCTTCAACAGCTACAACATCCAGAACATCGCCCAGGCGATGGTGCCCGACGTGCCGCGCAACGAGCACCGCCTGTGGTACCAGTACTACTTCCACAGCGAGCGCGGCCACCGTGGCCTGGCGCAGGACCGGCGCGGCCTGTGCCGCTTGCTGTGGCAGCTCTGGTCGCCCAGCTGGACCTTCGACGACGCCAGCTTCGAGCGCAGCGCTGCCGCCTTCGACAACCCGGACTTCGTCGACGTGGTGATCCACTCCTATCGCCACCGCTTCGGGCTTGTGCCGGGCGACCCGGCACTGGCCGACATCGAAGCAGCGCTGGCGCTGCAGCCGCCGATCACGGTGCCGGCGCTCACCTTCGACGGCGGCGACGACGGCGTGCGTCCGCCGGCCCCGGCTGTGCAGCATGCCCGACATTTCAGCGCCGACCGCAAGCACCTGGTGGTGCCCGGCGTCGGCCACAACATGCCGCAGGAGCGGCCCGCCCTGTTTGCCGACGCGGTGCTGTCGCTGGTGAATGAGGCCTGGCCGGGTCGGCTGGCCCTGCCGCACCCGAGCCGGGGCTAGGCGGTTTCGGCCAACTGCGTGCCTCGCGAAGCGACCAGCATCGACACGTGGCTGAGCAGGATGTCGTCGACCCAGGGCTTGCGGTGCACGCCGGCGATGTGGCGGCATTCGTTGAAGCGGGCGCGCAGGCCCTCGTGGCCGCTGATCGCCAGGATCGGCATGCGTGCCGTCTGCGGCCGGTCCAGGCAAGTGTTGATCAGCGTGACGCCGTCCATGTTGGGCATCTCCAGGTCGGAGATCATCAGCGCGTAGCGTCCCCGGTCCAACAGCGCCAGGGCCTCGAGGCCGTCGCAGGCCAGATGCACCTTGTAGCCGGCCGCCTCGAACAGCCGGCGCAGCTTGGCGCGGGCTACCGCCGAGTCGTCCACCAGCAGCAGGTCGGCAACCAAGGGCAAGGCCGGCGTCGCGGGCAACCGCGCCAGCAGCTTGGCGGCCACCGTCGCCGGTGTCGGCCGCGACGCGGCGGCGGGGTCTGCGGCGCCACCGTGCTCCGGCTGCACCTCGCGCGCTGCGCGTGCCGCGCTGCGCCGCTGGGCGAGCAGGTAGCCCGACAGTCCGCCGACCAGCGGAAGCAGGATCAGCAGCAGCAAGTCCTGGATGTGCGAAAGCATGGTTCGGCCCGTCAGGTGCAAAGAGGTGGCGGCTCGGCTGGCGGGCGGGCCAGTCCGTGGCCAATCTTCGGCAGGCGGCCGGCGGCGGTGAACGGCGCTGCGCGGCCCGGGCGGCATGCAAACGTGAATTGCACACGGCGCCGCGGCGCACCGGGGGCTGTTCAGCCCTTCTGCAGATCCAGCGCTTCGCCGCCGAGCTCGACGATCATCTGCAGCACGGCCTGCAGCATGGCGTCCAGCGCCGCTTCGTCGTCGCCGCGCATGACCAGCGTGGTGCCGTAGCGCTGCTCGCGCTGGAACGGGTAGCTGCCCAGGTCGATGTGCGGAAACTCGTCCTGGATCCGGCCCAGCCGCCGTGCCACCTGGCTCTCGGCCAGATAGGTCGTGACGCTGCGCGAGCGCAGCGTGGCGCCGCGCCGCAGCTTGCCGGCCAGCGAATCGACCATCTGCTGCATCACCCGCGGAATGCCGGCCATCACGTAGACGTTGCCGATGTGAAAGCCGGGCGGGCCCAGCGGGTTGTCGATCAACCCGCCGCCTCGGGGAATGCGCGCCATGCGCATGCGCACCTGCTGGATCTCCGGGGGCGCGGGGCGGCGCTCGATCAGCGCGGCTATCTCGGGCGAGATCACCAGGTCGACCCCGAAGGCGGTGGCAATGCAGTCGGCGGTGATGTCGTCGTGCGTCGGACCGATGCCACCGGTGGTGAAGACATAGTCGTAGCGCGCGCGCAGCGCATTGACGGCGTCGACGATGTCGCTTGCGACGTCCGCCACCATGCGTGCCTCGCGCACCTGGATGCCGTACTCGTTGAGCTTGCGCGCCAGGTAGGCGAGGTTGGTGTCCTGGGTCCGCCCGGACAGGATCTCGTTGCCGATGACCAGCACCGCTGCGCTCACGCGTTCGACCTGGCCGCTGGCGTCATCCATGGGGGTCCTCGCTGGCATGCAGTTCTACGGGTCTTCAGTTGCCGCGGCGTTCGGCCCGCTCGCGGCACACCTGCCGGGCCAGGGATTCGCTGTCGTCGCGGTCGGCCTGACTGAGGTAGGGCTCGTTGTTGCTGACCATGTCGCGCACGCACTTCTGCTGGCGGAACTGACTGCAGCCGGCCAGACTGGCCACGACGCAGGTGATGACAAGGATCTTGATCATGGCAGGGCCTCTTGGGCGGGCCCTGGATTGGCAATGACCTCCATTGCCGCAGGGCGGCGACGCTCTGGGGCGAAATGTAGCCGACAGGAGTCTGCCTCGTTGCGTTCGGCTTGCGAGAATACCCGTTGCTGTACGGCGGGCCGACCACCGCGTGCAGCAATCACGCGGAGCCACCTTCATGCCCCTCCATCGCCCGACCCCGCTGCTTCAATCCGACGGCTTCGGCACGCCGGCACAACGGGTGTGGCTGAAGCTGGAATGCCTGCAGCCCAGCGGCTCGTTCAAGGCGCGCGGCATCGGCCATGCGGCCGAGACCCACGCCGCGCGTGGCGCGCGGCGGCTGCTGTCGTCGTCGGGCGGCAATGCCGGCATCGCCGTGGCCTACAGCGGGCGGCAGCTGGGCCTGCCGGTGCGGGTGGTGGTGCCCGAGACGACCAGCGAGCGCGCCAAGGCGCTGATGCGCCGGCTGGGCGCCGAAGTCAGCGTGCACGGCCGCAGCTGGCACGAGGCCAACGAGCACCTGGCCACGCTGCGCGAAGAGCACGATGCCTTCATCCACCCCTTCGACGACCCGCTGGTGTGGCAGGGCCACGCGACGATGATTGCCGAGGCCGCCACGCAGGGGCCGCGGCCGGGTGCGGTGGTGCTGTCGGTGGGCGGCGGCGGGCTCATGTGCGGCGTGCTGCAGGGCATGCACGCCGCGGGCTGGCACGACGTGCCGTTGGTGGCGGTGGAAACACGCGGCGCCGAATCGCTACACGCGGCCGTGGCCGTCGGCCGGCCGGTGACGCTGCCGGCCATCACCAGCCTGGCCACCACACTGGGCGCGCGCCAGGTGTGCGACGCCGCCTTCGAGTGGACGCGCCGCCACGAGGTGCATTCGCTGACGGTCAGCGACGACGACGCGGTGCGTGCCTGCCTGGCCGTGGCCGACGAGCAGCGGCTGATCGTCGAGCCGGCCTGCGGCGCCGCGATCGCCGCCACCGTGCAGCGCCAGGCCGAGCCGCTGCGTGCGGCGGCCGACGTGCTGGTGATCCTGTGCGGCGGCGTGAGCACCACCTACGAAGACCTGTTGGCGATGGCCGGGCCGCGGCCAAACTAACACCTACACAACCTGGAGACCCGACCATGAAGCTGAACGATCGAGTGGCCATCATCACCGGTGCCGGCAGCGGCATCGGCGCGGCCTGTGCGCGGGCCTTTGCGCAGCGCGGCGCCAAGGTGGTGGTGGTGGACCGCAACGCGGCCGGTGCGCAGCAGGTGGCTCAGGACATCGGCGGCCTGGCCATCGCCTGCGACATCGGCAGCGAAGAGCAGGTCAACGCCCTGGTGGAGCGCACGCAGCGCGAGCTGGGCCCTGTGGACGTGTTCTTCAGCAATGCCGGCATCGCCACCGGCAGCGACCCATTGAGCACGCCGCTGGACGTGTGGGCCGAACAATGGCAGGTCAACCTGATGAGCCACGTGTATGCGGTGCGCGCGGTGCTGCCCGGCATGCTGCAGCGCGGACAGGGTTACCTGCTGCATACCGCGTCGATGGCCGGCATATTGACCAGCGCCGGCAATTTGCCCTATGCGGTGACCAAGCATGCGGTGGTGGGCCTGGCCGAATGGCTGTCGGTGACCTACCACGACCGGGGTATCCGCGTGGGGCTGCTGGCGCCGCTGGGCGTGCGCACGCCGATGCTCGGGCCCACCGACTCGGCCTTTGCGCGCAACTTCGCCGGCCCGATCAAGGAGCCCGAAGAGGTGGCGCAGATGGTGCTGGAGGCCATCGACCAGGAACGCTTCCTGATCCTGACCGACCCGCTGGCGCAGAAGTGGATGAACCACAAGACCGCCGATCTGGAGCGCTGGCTGCAGGGGATGCGGCGGTTGCAGAAGGTGATGGATGGGGCGGGGAGTTGAGAGTTGCGGTGACTCGTGAATTCAGGCGGTCGGTCAAAGCGATTCGCCGTAAGAGATTGTCAGTGCGCCTACAAAAATGAACCGAAGGGCGAACGGCCGCCGGGACCATTGAACAGCCGCTGTGCCGTCGGGACGTGCCGCCCGCAGCTCGTAGAAGCTGACCGGACGCCACCATGGCGGGCGCTCCACACTCAACCACCGCGTGTTTGGCGGCAGGGTGCGCGAGTTCGGTTGCGCCTGGGCGCGGGCCGTCCGCCAACACGCGGCCGCCGACAATGCATGAATGGAAACGCTGATCCGCCATGCAAGCCAGGTCTGTACCGCACTCGTGGGCGCGGCTGCGGCCATGGTCGCGATGGCCGCAGCGGGCGCGCCTGCAGCGCCGTCGCCTGTGCAGACGCAGGTGCATGCACTCGACGGCCACCGCGTGACGCTGGACGTGTACCTGGCTGTCGGCCCGCTGCGCGGGGCTGCAATCCTCTCGCACGGCTTCACACGCAGCCGGCGCACGCTGGCGGGGCATGCGCAGGCGTTGGCCGATGCAGGTGTGCTGGCGCTGACACCGGACCTGCCCTGCACCTTCGACTTCCGCTGCAACGCCCGGGCTCTCGCCGCGCTGGTGGGCTCGCTGCGTGCCGGCGGGACCTTCGGCGCCCCGGTGGAAAGGGTCGTGCTTGTGGGCTTTTCTGCCGGTGGGCTGTCCAGCCTGCTGGCCGCGGACACGCCCGGCGTGGTCGGCTTCGTCGGCCTGGACCCGTTCGACCGCACGATGTCTGGCGAGACTGAGCGCTTGGGCTTGGTGGCGGCCGGCCGGCTGCGTACCGAGGCGCTGCTGCTGCGCGCACCGCCGTCGCGCTGCAACGCCGAAGCTGTGGCCGCTCCCTGGGGCACCGTGCTGCCGGCGCTGTGGCGCGACGAGCTGATCGCCGGCGCGTCGCACTGCGACTTCGAGTCGCCCACCGACTGGATGTGCCGCCTCGCGTGCGGCGAGACCGACCCGGCGCGCCAGCAGCGTGTACGCCAGGGGCTGCTGGACGCCGCGGCACGCTGGCTGCGCTGAGCGGGCCGCCCGCGGGATCGCCGGGTCCAGGGTCCGCTCGCAGCCCCTTGCGAAAGGCATCGGCCCGTCCGCCCGCGCCGCGGCGAATGCGGCCAGGCTGATCACGAGCGCGTGCGCTCGCTTGAGTTGCAGGCCATTGGCGCGACGACGATGCTTGCCGGCGTCAAGTTTTGGAGGCGGACCGGTCGCTCGCCTCAGCGACCGCTGGCCGGCAGCTATAGGCCGCCGCCGACATTCGTCCGCCCAATCCGAACGGCTGAAGACAGTCTGAAGCGAATGTTCGGCCCGTAGCGGTTCGGTGATGGCCGCAGGCAGACAGAAGATCGGAATTCCGCATTGGCCCAGCTCGAACGTGGTCACGCCATACAGCCGCTCCAGCGCCAAGTGCGGCGCCGAAGCGGTTTACATGCGCGCCGTCCGGAACACCGGCGTCAACCCATGCGCCGCCACGACGCGTGCCCAGTTCGCCCAGGAGTTGCTGGAATCGGTGGAGCGCGAGGCCGACCCGCAGGTGCAGCATGTCTGGGAGACCGAGATCGCGTCTCGCGTCACCAAGTACGGGCGCGGCGACGCGATGCTGCTCCCTGCTGAAGAGGTCTTTGCAGCCGCGCGCCGACTCACGCAGTGAAGCCGTTCGTTTTCTGGAGGAGACCCAGAAAGAGTTTCTTGGGCAGGTCGTCTACCACGAGGAAGGCGAGAAGGGCCCTGGTGCGCGGTGTCGCCAGGCCGTCGAAGTCGCAACAGCCCTTTGCGGCAACCCATCCGAAGCTGGATTCACCCTGGAAGCTGCGCACGAGGCGGGTCTTTCCCACGGGCTTCAAGTTTTCCGTGGTGTACCGCATCGAACCTGACGAGCTGGTTGTATTTGCAGCGGCACATTTCCGGCGGCGCCGCACCTACTGGCGCCAGCGCAGCGACGCCTGACCCCTTGCACCCAGCGTGCGCTGCGACGGCTTGATCCTGCCTTCACAATGCCGCAGGGTTCAACGACGGGAGAGCCACCGATGAGTGCAAGACCGATCGTGCTGGTGCATGGCGCCTGGGGCGGCGCGTGGATCTGGCGCCGCGTGCTGGCACCGCTGCGTGCGGCCGGCCACGAGGTGCATGCGCTCACGCTCACCGGCGACGGCGACCGCGCGCACCTGCGCCACCCCGGCATCAAGCTGGCGCAGCACGTGCAGGACGTGGTGGCTGCAGTGCAGGCGGAGGAACTGCACGACGTGCTGCTGGTGGGCCACAGCTACGGCGGCATGGTGGTCACCGGCGCGGCCGACCGGCTGCTGCAGGACGACCGGCATGCGGTCGGCGGCCTGGTGTATGTCGATGCCATGGTGCCGCTGCCCGGCGAAGGCTGGGGCGATCAGCACAGCGACGAGGTGGTGGCCGCGCGCACCGCAGCCGCGCTGGCCAACGACCATGCGTTGCCGCCGCCCGACCCGGCCGACTTCGGAATCCGCGGTGCCGACCGCGACTGGCTGCTGCGCCGCCAGGTGCCGCATCCCTTCGGCCCGTACCGCGACCCGCTGCAGTTCGACGGCGCGCGCTGGGCCGCGCTGCCGCGCACCTTCATCGATTGCACGCAGCCGGCCTACCCCACCATTGCCGCGATGCGCCAGCGCGTGCGCCAGCTGCCTGGCTTCAAGGTGGTGGAGCTGGCCACCGGCCATTGCCCGATGGTGACCGAGCCCGACGCGCTGGTGCGGCTGCTGCTCGCCGCGGCTTGAGCCTGTCGCATGCGCCCGCGCCGCTGGTCGGCAACCGCCGCGCGCTGGTCGCGGTGCTGATGGCGGTGTCGCTGGCCACGCTCGATTCGTCGATCACCAACACCGCGCTGCCCAACATCGCCGCTGCGCTGCAGTCACGGCCGGCCGAGTCGATCTGGGTCATCAACGCCTACCAGCTGGCGGTGGTGGCCGCGCTGCTGCCTTTTGCGGCGCTCGCCGACCGGTTCGGCGCGCGCCGCATCCACCTGGGCGGCCTGGCCTTCTTCGTGGCTGCGTCGCTGGCCAGCGCGCTGGCCTGGAGCCTGAGCGCGCTGGTGGCGGCGCGCGCACTGCAGGGCCTGGGCGCGGCGGCGATGATGAGCGTGAACATCGCGCTGGTGCGGCAGATCTATCCGCCGCAGCAGCTGGGCCGCGGCGTCGGCTTGAATGCGCTGGTGGTCGGCGTGTCCTTCGCGCTCGGACCGACGGTGGCGTCCACGCTGCTGGCGCTGCTGCCCTGGCCCTGGCTGTATGCGCTGAACCTGCCGC
>Ga0316605_10002076_pt1 | contig 11425 bp, 8 predicted proteins | sample OWC_soil_day20_n_FD_207666 | JGI IMG/M metagenome (GOLD analysis project Ga0316605, IMG submission 207666) | Wetland soil microbial communities from Old Woman Creek delta, Ohio, United States - OWC_soil_day20_noCT | ecosystem: Environmental > Terrestrial > Soil > Wetlands | place: USA: Ohio... | reverse complement strand
CGTGGCCAGCAACGAGCAGTTCGTCGATGCCTTCTGGGCGTGCCTGTACGGCGGCATCGTGCCCGTGCCGGTGGCCGTGGGCATCAGCGACGAGCACAAGCAGAAGCTGCTGCGCATCGCGAAGCAGCTGGGCAACCCGCTGCTCTACACCGACCGCAAGCTGCGCGAGCGGCTTGCGGCGTTCGCGGCGACGCAGGGTGAACCGGCAGCGTGGACCGCGCTCAAGCCCCGCACCTTCCTCATCGACCAGCTGGACGACATTTCGCGCGAGGGCACTCCGGCGCGCGTCACCAGCGAGCAGACGGCGTTCATCCAGTTCTCGTCGGGCTCGACCAGCGAGCCCAAGGGCGTGGTATTGACCCACGGCAACATCCTTGCGAACGCCGAGGGCGCGCGCCAGGGGGCGGGCTTCAGCGAGGCAGACACGTCGCTCAGCTGGATGCCGCTCACCCACGACATGGGCCTGATCGGGTTCCACCTGATGATGATGTATGCCGGCGTCCGCCAGTACCTCATGCCGACCGACCTGTTCGTACGACGCGCGCTGCTGTGGATGAAGTTCGCATCCGCCAAGCGTGTCACCCTGACCTGCTCGCCGAACTTCGGCTATCGGCATTTCCTGCGCGCGCTGGGCGACAGGACGCTCGAGGACGTGGACCTCGCCACCATCCGGTTGATCTTCAACGGCGCCGAGCCGATTGCGGTGGAACTGGCCGAGGAGTTCCTGCAGCGCCTGGCGCGCCATGGCCTGCGCCACAACGCCATGTTCCCGGTGTACGGGTTGGCCGAAGCGTCGCTGGCGGTGAGCTTCCCGGCGCTCGGTTCCGACTATCGCTACATCACCGTCGATCGCCGCTCCCTCGGCGTCGGTGCGAGCGCGCGGCACGTCGCGGCCGACGACCCGAACGCGCTCAAGCTGATGTGCGAGGGCAGGCCGATCCCCTACACGAGCGTCAAGCTGGTGGACGATTCAGGCGCAGACGTCGGATCCGGCCGCGTCGGTCACCTGCTCATCAGGGGCGACAACGTCACCCGCGGCTATTTCCGCAACCCGGAGGCCAATGCGGCGGCAATCAGCGCGGACGGCTGGGTCCGCACGGGCGATCTCGCGCTCTGGCACGACGGCGACCTGCACGTCACCGGAAGGTCGAAGGAAATCATCTTCGTCAACGGCCAGAACTACTATCCGCACGACCTCGAAGCGGTGGTGCAGCACGAGGCCGGCCTCGAACTGGGCAAGGTCGCTGCCGCCGGCGTGCGCAACCCGCACTCGCCCACCGACGACCTCGTGCTGTTCGTGCTCCACCGCAGCGACATGGCCGACTTCCTGCCGATCGCGACCAAGGCGATCCACCTGGTCAACGAGCACGCGGGCGTTGAGGTGGCGCGCGTGGTGCCGGTGAAACGCATCCCCAAGACCACGAGCGGCAAGCTGCAGCGCACCGCGCTCGCGAAAGCCTACGAAGACGGCGAATTCGCCGCCGAGATCGCCGAATTCGATGCCGCATGGGAGGCGAAGCACGGCCACGGCCGCGCGGCTGCCGGCCAGATCGAACAGCAGCTCAAGGCGATCGTGGACGACGCCTTGCCGGGCAAGCATGTCGATGTGGACGACAACCTGTTCGACGTTGGCGCGAGCTCGCTGTCCCTCATCCAGATCCACGAGAAGATCGACGAGCTCTACCCCGGGGTGGTGGACCTCACGGAGCTGTTCGACTTCCCCACGGTGAGCCAGCTGGCGAAGCACCTGCAGACGAAGCTCGGCGAACAGGCATAAGCCGGGACGGTCGGTGGGTGAATGGCGGCGGCCGGTCACCTGGCCGGTGCACCCGGTCGGCGCAGCGGCCGTTCCGCCCGCGCATTGACCGCTGACCGCTATTCACCAACGGCGGCCCTGCTCTTCAACGGCTTCCACCGCCGGTGCGTCCACCACCAGCCGGCGGGGTCCTCGCGGATCCACGCCTCCAGCGCGCGGGCGTAGCGAGTCGTGACCTCACCGTGGGGCAGCTTGCCGCCCGGGTCGTTGAGCGGCTCGATCGTCAGTGAGTAGCGACCCCGCTCGATGCGCCGCATCCGCACGTTGCACACCTGCGCACGGAGCGCTCGCCCGAGCAGTTCCGGGCCCATGTAGAAAGCCGTGTTCTGCCCGAGGAACTCAATCCAGTGCTTCTCGGGGCTGCTGCGCGGCACCTGATCCGCCAGCAGGCCGATGCCGCCCACGTTGCGCATGCGCGCGAGTTCCTGCAGCACGGACTTTGCCGCAACGAGCCGGGCGCCGAACCGCGTGCGAAGGTGACGCAGCCAGCGGTCGGTGCGGGGATTGCGCTGGGGCTTGTAGAGCGCAACCAGCCGCTCACCGAGTTCCAGCGACACGCGCTGCAGCATCCACTCCGAGTTGCAGTGATGGGCGCCCACCAGAATTACCGGCCGCTGCGCGCCGGCCGGCGGCAGCAACTCCGGATTCGTGATCACGACCCGCTGGCGCAGCTCGTCGGCACCGATGTGGTTCGAGCACAGCACCTCGGCGGCGACTTCGCCCTGACGGCGCACGAACTCCCGCTCGACTTCCCTGATGTGCTGCCGCGACCAATCCGGAAACGATCGCTCCAGGTTGCCGCGGACCACGCTGCGGCGCAGCCCGAGCAGCCGGAACGCGACCCACGCGGCCAGCCCGAACAAGACGTAGCTGACACGCAGGCGCAGACTGTCAGTCATACAGGCGCTTGGGCCGTTTCCAGCGGTTGTAGGCCCAGAAATACTGCGCCGGATGCTCGCGGATCTGCCGCTCGAGCGCGCTCACATAGGCACGCAGGACCTGGTCGGGATCGAGCCTTTCCCCCGGGGATGCCAGCGGCACGAATCGCGCAACATAGCGCCCTCGGCCGTCCGGCCGCATCGCGACGAAGACGGGATCGAAACCCAGCTTGGCGCCGATCCAGCCCGGGCCCTGGAAGAACGAGGTGTCCTGGCCGAAGAACGGCAGCCAGGTCTGCCTGTCGCTCCTGGCCGAGGGCGACTGGTCGGCCAGCATCGCAAGCAGCTTCACCTGTCCGCGCTGAGCAATGAGGTGCTGCACGATGTCCTGCGCCGGGACCATGGTTGCGCCGAAGCGGACGCGCATGTCGCGAGCCCATTTGTCCGCGCTGGCCAGTGCAATCGGCTTGTACGGCGCGACCAGCGGCTGCCCGAGGCGCCGGGAGCATTCGAGCAGCAGCCATTCCCAGTTGCAGTGATGCGCGGCGAGCAGGAGCACCCGGCGACCACCGGCCAGTGCGTCACGCACGAGGGCGGCGTCCTCGAAACGCAGCCGCTGCTCGAGTTGCTCAGGTGCCATGCGGGCTCCGTGCAGGAACTCCGCGACCAGCCGGCCGAGGCCGGCATAGAACTCGCGCGCGATGCCCCGCCGCTCGGCCGCATCCGTGTCGGGCAGGCAGCGTGCGAGGCCGTCGGCGACCAGCCCGCCGCGCCAGCCCGCGATTCGCAGGATCCAGGCGACCGTGCCGCAGAGCCCGTACAGCAACGGCAGCGGCAGGAACGACAGAAGGTGCAACAGCATCCGTTCAAGCCAGCGGCCGGAGGCCGGGAGCCGCAGTGCACCTGAGGAAACTGGTGCCGGAGGAGGGACTCGAACCCCCGACCCATCGCTTACGAAGCGATTGCTCTACCAGCTGAGCTACTCCGGCAGGAGGGGCGCGAAGTATACGGATTCGGTCCCCGCTCGTGAAGCTCAATCCTTGCGGCGGACCCGGATCACGACGTCCACGCTCTCGATCTCGGTGCCCGGTGGCAGCGGCGGCAGGTTGGCGAACGAGAGGTCCTCCGGCCGGATGTCGGTCATCTCGCCGGTGTCCATGTTCTGGAAGTGGTGGTGCGGAGTCATGGTCGAGTCGTACACGCAGCGTTCCGGGTCTGCGTGAATCTCGCGAGCCAGACCCTGCTCCACGAACAGGTTGAGCGTGTTGTACACGGTCGCCTTCGACACGCGGCCGGCCGAACCGCGCAACGTGGCCAGGATCTGCTCGGCGGTGAGGTGCCGCGGCGCGGTGAGCAGGATCTCGGCCAGCTTCAGGCGCTGGCTGGTGGGCCGGATGCCGTGCTGCTCGAGGATCAGGCGCGCGCGGGCCGTGGTGTCCGTGGTGGCGGGTGCGGGCGTTGACATGGCCTGAATTATACGAGGTCCAAGGTCCCCGGACAGCATTTCGGCGCCAATCCGCCACGAATGCCGACGGCGGACCCCGGGTGGCCAGGCCTACCCTCCTCGACCAGGACACCGCATCGAGGGCGTGCCATGGACCGGCCACGGGGCTTCACCCTGCCCGAACTCGTCTTTACGCTCGCAATCGCCATCGGGCTGCTGGGTTGGGGCATCCCGGCCTTTCGCGACCTGCAACTCAACGCCGCGCGTACCCGGGAGGTCAATCAGTTCATCCAGGCCGTGTACCTGGCCCGCAGCGAGGCCATCAAGCGCAATGGCGTGGTCAGCCTGTGCCCGAGCCTGGATGGCGAGCTCTGTGCGAGCACGGGCACGCCCTGGCAGCGGGGGTGGATCATTTTCGTGAATATGGACCGGGACTCCCCCGCGGTTCGGGATCTCGGGGAGGAATTGCTGCGCGTCTACGCCCCATGGGACCGCGGCGCCGTCAACGCCAACCGGACGACGCTGTCGTTCCGTCCGTTCGGACAAGTGGGCGTCACGGCCACGTTCACGTTCTGCGACGACCGCGGTTCGAAGGCCGCGCGGGCCGTCATCATCAGCCAGACCGGCCGTCCACGCGTCTCGGACCGCAGCGCGTCCAACACCGCGCTAGTGTGCATTTAGTCAAATTCCGCTGCCGCTTGTCGGGTGGGACAGGCCGCTCGTCGGGCAGGCGTGGCCCGGCGCGTCGTGGCTCGTATGCTTCGTCGTGCCATGAAAGCGAAGCAATCCGGTTTCACGCTCATCGAGCTGATGGTCACGGTCCTGGTGCTCGCGGTCCTGCTCGGGATCGGGGTGCCGAACTTCAGGGATTTCATCCGCAACAGCCGCCTCACAGCAGCAGCCAATGACCTGCTTGGCGACCTGAACCTGGCCCGTTCGGAAGCTGTAAAGCGGCGCGTTGCGGTGACGCTGTGCAAATCCACAAACGGCACATCGTGCGACACCGATGCGACGACGGCGTTCCGGCGCTGGATCGTGTTCGTGGACGATGCCAACCCGGTCGTCGTCAACCCGACCAACGACGGCAACGGCGCTGTCGAGACCGGCGAGGCTCTCCTCAGGGACAGCTCCATCTCCGGTGCAATCCCCTCTGCTCTGGCTGTGGGACGCCGCATCGTGTTCCTGTCGTCGGGCTTTCCGAGCACCGACAACGCCAACGGCCTGACCCGCATTCTGTTCTGCGATGCCCGACGCAGCGCGATCAGCGTTGGTGGCGAGTCCGCGGCGCGCGGGGTTGCCATTGCGCCGACCGGCCGCGCTGCCGTGGTACGCGACAAGACGAAGATTGATGCGACCGTGGCAAACGGTGGATTCGGAGGCTGCCCATGATGCGCAGTACCAGACGTGCGCGGCCAGGCCCGCCGCGCCGGGCTGATGGCTTCACCCTGGTCGAGGTGCTGATTGCACTGCTGGTGCTATCGATCGGCATGCTTGGCATCGCCGCGCTGTACCTTGAAAGCCTGCGCGCCAGCCGCTCGGCGCTGGTGCGAACTCAGGCCGTCACGCTCGCCGCGGACATTGCGGATCGCATGCGTGCCAACCGCAATCCCGAGAACGCCTATGACTGCGCCGGCACGTGCGAGGCAGGCGAAGGTGGCAACGCGATCGCGGTGACAGACCTGAACGCCTGGCGCACCGCCGTCGCGGTGCAGCTGCCGGGCGGCACGAGTTCCGTGACATACACGGCCGGTGCGGCAAATACGCCGGACGCCTACACCGTGACCGTGAGCTGGACGGAAATCGGCTACACGAACCCGCTCGCCTACCAGCTGCGGGTCGAGATCTGAGGACCGTGCCGTGAAGACGCTAACCCGAGCATTCGCAGACCAGCGTGGCGTGAGCCTGATCGAGCTCATGGTGGCCCTGATCATCGGCCTGTTCCTGATCTTCGGCGCCGTCACGATCTACCAGCAGAGCCGAACGGCATTTCGCACCACTGAGGCGGTCGCCCGGCTGCAGGAAGTGGCGCGACTGGCCTTCGACGTGCTCGAGGCGGACGTGCGCATGGCGAGCTACTGGGGCCTCAACAACCGGGCGGACTACATCATCAATCGTGCTGCGCCGGGAGCCGGCACGCCGGCGCCGTTCACCGCAGACCAGGGTGAGCGAATCAACCAGTGCGGGACAGGCGCGAGCAGCAATTGGGCGATCAACCTCGCCGAATACATCGCCGGTTCGAACAACAGTTTCCCGTACGCGGCGACCTGTGGATCGGTGGGCACCGCCAGCGCCACGTCTGACACGCTGCTGGTCCGTCGGGCGGCGGACGCCGCGCCCGCCTCACTTGACCCGGACCGCATCTACCTGCAGACCAGCCGCATCCAGGGCACGATGTTCGTGCCGTCCTCCGGCTGCACCAGTCCGACGAATCCAGCCTGCATTCCTCCCGCCTACGCGCCTCCCGCCTCGCAGTCGCGGGCCCTCGTCGTCCACGGCTACTACGTTGCGACCAGCTCCACGTTCCGTACGGACGTGCCGGCGCTGCGTCGCAAGTCCTTCGGCAACGTGAACGCCGCCATCGCTGCCGATGCGGTGACCGACGAGGAAATCGTGCCGGGCGTCGAGGACCTGCAGGTGCGCTTCGGCGTCGACACCAACGGCGACACGAACGTCGACCAGTACGTCAACCCGGGATCGGTCCCGGCGGGCGCGGATGTCATATCGGCGACGATCTGGCTGCGCATCCGCTCCGAGGATCGCGAGATCGGTCACGTGGACGGCAGGACCTACCAGTATGCCGACATGACCTCGGCATGGACGCCGCCGAACGACAACTATCGACGCATCGTCGTGTCGAAGACGATCCAGTTGCGCAACACACGCGTATGAACCCGATGCACACCAAATCGATGAATCACTCTCGTGCCAGACCACGCCGCCAATCCGGTGCGGCGTTGGTCGTCGGCCTGCTGCTGCTGCTTGTGCTGACGATCCTGGCGATCTCCGGCATGACGACCGCCACGCTCGAACTGCAGATGGCCGGCAACGAGCAGTATCAGGAGCGCGCCTTCGAGGCCGCGGAAGCCGGCGTCGCGCAGGCCATGGCGACCGGAGTGTTCACGACGGACCCCGCCGCGATCGCTGCACAGTACAACGACCCGACGTCCTCCGAGCCGACACCGAAGCGCGGCCAGGGGACCCAGATTGCCAACTGCCCCGACCAGTCCAGCGACCCGGCCGGCCAGTGCGAGTATTTCATTCGCTTCGACCAGGCCGCTGGCGTCACGCCGGTACCGGGCGGCGGCTACAGCCTCGGCACGGGCCTGCAGGCCTATCACTTCGTCGTGGACTCAGTCGGCGTTGCCGAACGCAGCGCGCAATCCGAGCACACGCAGAGCTTCTACATCATCGGCCCGGGTGGAACCTGACAATGCGCATCGAGAACAGCGCTCGCATCGCCCGCTGCGGCCACCATTCGAGGTGTTCAATGAGCACGCTCCACAAGGCTTCCTGTTCCGCGGCCCTGGCCGCACTGGCGGTCGCGGCCGGGCTGAGCTCGCCAATCGCGCGGGCGGACGACACCGAGGTCTTCTTTACGCCGGTCTCGGCCAGCGACAAGGCGAACATCCTGTTCATCCTCGACAGCAGCGCAACCATGGGTCTGTACGTCGGTGAGCGCATCCGCTGGGACGCGGCCACGAACTGGATTGCGAGGGCGCAGGCCGAGGTGGATCCGGCGTTCAGCTGCGACCCCACGCGCCTGTACTGGACTGCGGGCTCGCTGCCGCTCACGACGACGGCGAGCGGCAAGCAGACCGTCGACTGCAGCACGATGCCGTACATCGACCTCAATCTCGCGGACCCGAATGACCTGACCAGGAACAAGTTTGTCTGCAAGACTGCGTTGAACCTGCTCCGTGCCAGCGGCTCGCCCGGCTACGTGACGCAGGGCCTGATCGCGCAGTACGACAAGACCTCCGCCCAGCAGAACAACAAGCAGTGGCGCCGGATGCAGGGTCTCAACAACAACGGCTCCATCACGCTGGCCGATACGCGCCCGTCGTGGATCACCGAGTGCCTCGCGGACGACGGCATTCACGGCGTCGACGACACCCTTGGTGGACCGTCCCGCCCCAACAACGAAACAAACGAGGGTTTCGGCAACGACACCAGCCCGGCGAACAACTCCGTCTACACCAAGGCGAAGGGCGCCTTTCTGGGCAGCTTCACGTTCTACACCGCAAACCGGCTCGGCTTTGAAGCCGTGCTGGCCAATAGCCCGGTGGTCCCCGGCAGCCAGACCCGTCTTGAGGCGGTGAAGGACGCGCTCGCGACGATGGTCACCACCGTCGACGGCGTGCGTGTCGGCCTGATGCGTTTCGACAACAACGCGGGCGCGTCCAAGGGCGGCATGGTCGTTCAGGAGATGATCGACATTACCGCCGGCAAGTCCGAGATCCTGTACACGCTCGATGGCCGCACGGTGTGCAGCAAGACGCAGCCCTCCGACTGCCAGGAGATCTTCGTGCCCGCGGACAAGAAATCCATGGGCGAGTCGTTGTGGGAGGCGTACCTCTACTACGCCGGAGGAAACGTTGACTTCGGCATGAGCACCAACCTCAAGCCGACGATTCCGTTCACGAGCGTCCCGGATTCCATGGTTGACCCGAGTTCGTCCCAGCCGAAATACAAGAGCCCTGTCACGGAGTGCGGCAAGAACTACATCGTGCTGCTGACCGACGGCCTGACGGAGCAGGACAACAGCCGCGACGTGAGCGGCATTGCCGCACTGCCGAACTTCAGACTCACCCCGGAAGTCAAGGACTTCGGCACCGCCAATGCCAAGTGCGACGTCGAGGAAATCAAGGCGGGCCCGACCAGCAGCGATTGCGTGGACGACCTGCCGGCATGGATGTTCCGCAACGACGTCAATCTGGCTGTCCCAGGCACGCAGAACGTCAAGACCTACACGATCGGCTTCGACCTCGGCAACACGCAGCTCGACCTGGCTGCGCGCGCGGTGTTGCGCGATGCCGCGCGTCGCGGCGGCGGTGAGTATTACGACGCTGTCGACAAGGAAGAGCTCGCCGACATCTTCGATGACATCGTGAAGCAGATCCTGGTGGACAATGCCTCGTATACGGCCCCCTCGGTGGCGGTCAACGCGTTCAACCGCACACAGAACCTGAACGACCTGTTCATGTCCGTGTTCAAACCGGCGCTGGGCTATCGCTGGCTGGGCAACGTCAAGAAGTATCGGATCACGTCCGAGGGCGAAATCGTCGACAACAGCAATCCGCCGAAGCCGGCGGTGGATGCCTCGACTGGCTTCTTCGCGGTCGGCACCAAGAGCTACTGGTCGGACGTGATCGACGGTCCGGATGCGGCACTGGGCGGGGCGGCTGGTGAGCTGAAGGTCCCGTCGAGCCGCAACATCTACACGAACATCAGTGGCAGCGGCGGCACCCTTGCCGTCGTCGAGTCCGGGACGTTGGCGACCCCGCTCAGCGCCCTGAAGGCGACCGGCGCCGCGGATTTTGCGAACAAGATCCTGTTCGACGCCGATTCGCCGGGCGAGGTGCCGGGAGACTATCCCAGCAAGGCGAACCTGATCGACTGGGCCTATGGCATCGACGTGCAGGACAAGATCGGCACATCCGGCACGATCACGGATGCCCGTCTCGACATGGGCGATCCGCTGCATGCCCGGCCAGCTACGGTCATCTATGGCGGACCCGCTACGGATCCCGATACGACGCTGTTCGCGACCACGAACGACGGCATGCTGCATGCCATCAACGCCAAGACCGGCGAGGAACTGTGGGCGTTCGCACCCGTGGAATTGCTGCCGCGCCTGATCGACCTGTACACCGATGATGGGGTGCCGGCACGCGTCTACGGCCTCGATGGGTCCGTCCGGTCGTACAAGATCGACAACGACCAGGATGGTGTCGTCGAATCGGGCGACCAGGTACTGCTGTTCTTTGGCATGCGGCGCGGCGGCTATCACTACTACGCGCTGGACGTGACCAACAGGCAGCAACCCAAGCTGCTGTGGCGCATTGGCGCCGCTGACGACGCGGACCGGGGGCTCGGCGGCATCACGCCGACATCGAACCGACACCTGCCCGGCGTCGGGCAGACGTGGTCGAGCCCGGTGATCACGCGCATGAACATCAATCGGACCTGGAGCGCGGAAAACCCGAAGCGGCTCGTGGCGGTGTTCGGCGGCGGATACGACCCGGACGTGCAGGACGACAAGACATCGTATGCCGAGGACACCAAGGGCAACCGCATCTTCATCGTCGACGCCATCACGGGAGATCTCGTCTGGCGCGCAGGACCCACGGACGACTCGGGCGCCCAGCTGAAACTGGACAATATGACCAACGCGATCCCGGGCGACGTGCGGTCCTTCGACCTCACCGGCGACGGCTACGACGATCGAATGTACGCGGCTGACCTTGGTGGCCGTATCTGGCGGTTCGACATTGCCAACGGTGCCGCGCCGTCGAGCCTGGTGACGGGTGGTGTGTTTGCGACGCTGGGCGTAGCGGACTCCGGCGGCTCACCGGATGCCGCCAACCGCAAGTTCTTCTACGCGCCGGATCCGTCGCTGGTCCGCAACAGCGGCCGATCGTGGATCAACATCGCGATCGGTTCGGGCGACCGCGAGCGGCCGGTGAGCGACAAGACGGTCCAGAATCGCTTTTTCAGCCTGCGCGACTACAACATCTTCACGCCGGTACCGAAAGACAAGTACCTGAGTGATTGCAGCAGCGAGACTGGCCCGTGCCACCAGATCATCACGGCCGACGATTCGCGCATGGTCAACGTCACGACCGACCTCAATCCGACCCTGCCGGTCAATACGGTCGGCTGGTACATGAATCTCGTGGAGCCCGGTGAGAAGGCGCTGGCGGAGTCGCGCACGTTCCAGAACTCGGTCTACTTCACGACGTACACGCCGCGGCAGCGCAACCGGACGATCGAATGCGGCCTGGCCGTGGGCGTGAGCAAACTGTTCGTGGTCAGCGCCGTGAACGCGAATCCAATCTTCAATTATGACCTGGCGACCACTGGCGCAACGTCACTGTCCGACCGCTCGAAGGACCTGGCGCAGGGTGCCATCGCGCCGGAAGTGGTGTTCATCTTCCCGACACCCCCGAGCACTACCAGCGGGTCGACGCCCGCCTCGGTGCCGCCCGTATGCCTGGTGGGCCTGGAAGCCTGTGGCGCGGGACTGGCGAATCCGCCGGTGCGCACGTACTGGCGCCAGCGCGGCGC
>Ga0316605_10002075_pt1 | contig 11427 bp, 10 predicted proteins | sample OWC_soil_day20_n_FD_207666 | JGI IMG/M metagenome (GOLD analysis project Ga0316605, IMG submission 207666) | Wetland soil microbial communities from Old Woman Creek delta, Ohio, United States - OWC_soil_day20_noCT | ecosystem: Environmental > Terrestrial > Soil > Wetlands | place: USA: Ohio... | reverse complement strand
CCGAGCGCGTGCTGATGAACTTCGCGCAGTTCAAGCTCGCCGACGGCGGTGACCTCGGCGTGCAGGTCGTGGGGGTGGAGATGGCGCCTGGAAAGCGCCCGCTCCTCGCCCCGTGGAACGTGATCGCCGGCGATCCGCACCGGCTCACCGAGGCCGGCGCGATCGTCGTCGACCGCAGCGAGTATCCCAAGCTCAAGATCGATCGCGTCGGTCACCTCACCGAGGTCTCGGGTGTGCGCGCCGAGGTCGTCGCGATGACCTCCGGGATCCGGTCGTTCACGACGTCGCCGATCGTGTTCACCGACATCCGCACCGCGCGCAGCTACCTGCCGCAGCTCGGCGAGGAGCCGGTGACGTACGTGCTCGTCAAGTGCGACGCCGGCGCGGACATCGAGGCGGTCAAGGCGCGGATCAACGCGCTGCCGCACCTCGCCGCGTACACGACGAAGGAGATGTCGACGCGCACGCGCTCGTACTGGTCGAGCCGCACGGGCGTCGGCGCGGGGTTCTTCACGACGGCCGTGCTCGGCATCATCGTCGGGTTCGTCGTCGTCGGCCAGATCCTCTACAGCGGCACGCTGCAGTACATCCGCGAGTACGGCACGCTCAAGGCGATGGGCGCGAAGAACAGCGCCGTCATCAAGGTCATCCTCTCGCAGGCGATGATCTCCGCCGCGCTCGGCTTCGTTGTCGGCGCGCCGCTCGCGATGGGCATGCGCGCGGCGATGAAGGGCGCGAACCTCACCGTCGCGCTGACGCCCGAGCTGTACGGCGCGACGCTCGTGATCACCGCCGTGATGTGCGCGTTCGCCGCCCTGCTGTCGATCGTCAAGGTGCTGCGCCTCGACCCCGCCTCCGTGTTCAAGGCCTGAGGAGAACATGATGACCGCCGCACTCGCCCTCTCGGAATCGTTCCCCGCGCTCCCCTCGCCCACCGAGGGTGTCCTCGCGCGCCTCGTCGGCATCGGCAAGACCTACGGCAGCGGCGAGAACGCGGTCACGGCGCTCGCGAACGCGACGCTCGACATCCGCCCCGGCGAGGTCACGTTGATCGAGGGCCCGTCGGGCTCCGGCAAGACCACGCTGATCTCGATCCTCGGCCTGCTCCTCACGCCGACGACCGGGCAGGTGTGGATCGAGGGCAAGAACGTCGCGGGCCTCGGCGAGCGCGAGCTCCCCGGGCTGCGCGCGCGCAACTTCGGGTTCGTGTTCCAGGGCTTCAACCTGTTCCCCGCGCTGACCGCGCTCGAGAACGTCGCGATGGCGATCCAGATGAAGGACCCACGGCGCAAGGATCCGAAGGGCGAGGCGCGGCGGCTGCTCGAGCTCGTCGGCCTCGGCCCCAGGCTCCATCACCTGCCCGCGGATCTCTCCGGCGGCCAGAAGCAGCGGGTCGCGATCGCCCGCGCTCTCGGCGGCAACCCGCCGATCCTCGTCGGCGACGAGCCGACCGCGGCGCTCGACACCAAGACCGCGCTGTCCGTGATGGAGCTGCTCCGCGAGCTCGCGAGCAGCGCCGGCCGCGCGGTCGTCGTCGTCACCCATGACCCCCGGCTCGAGCGCTTCGCAGATCGCGTCGTGCGTGTCGAGGACGGCCAGATCCAGGCGACCCACTCGATCGATCCAAGGAGCACCTGATGACCAAGCTGCGCTACCTCCTCCTGTCCCTCCCGCTCGCCGCGGGCGCGTACCTGTGGTTCGGCCGCGACACGCAGTCGGCGGCGGCGCAGCCGGAGATCGGGCGGCCCGCGGTGCTCGTCGCGCCCGGGCGTGTCGAGCCGGAGCGCGCTCCGGTCAAGCTCGGCTTCGAGGCGCAGGGCCGGATCGTCGCGATCGACGTCGACGAGGGCGATGCGGTCAAGGCGGGCCAGGTGCTCGCGCGGCTCGACGATCGCCTCGCGCGTGCGCGCGTGACCGCGACCGAGGCCGCCCTCGCGCAGGCCAAGGCGCGCTACCTGTTCGCGCGACGCGGCCCCCGCACCGAGGATCTCGCCGCCGCACGCGCCGAGGCCGATGCCGCCGCCGCCGCCGCCGCGCATCGCGGTGCCGAGCAAGCGCGCACCGAGCGGCTCGGCGATGTCGGCGCGGTCGCGACCTCGGTCGTCGACGCCGACGGCGCCGCCGCGCGCGTCGCGCAGGCCCAGGCATCCGCGGCGTCCGCGCGCTACCAGTCGCTCGCGAAGGGCACGCGCCCCGAGCAGGTCGAGGAGGCCGCGGCGGCGATCTCCCTGGCGCAGTCCGAGGTCGAGGCCGCGAAGGTCGCGCTCGATCAGACCGTGCTGCGGGCGCCGAGCGACGGCGTGATCCTGCGCCGCCTGGCCGAGGTCGGCTCGATCGTCACGCTCACCGTACCCACGCCCGTGGTGACGCTCGCCGATCTGCGGCACCTCGAAGTTCGCGCCGAGGTCGACGAGGCGGATGTCGCCGCGATCTCGCTCGGGCAGACCGCGTATGCGACCGCCGATGCCTACGGCGACCGCAGGTTCCCCATCCGGATCACGCGGATCACGCACGAGCTCGGCCGCAAGACCGTGCGCGACGACGACCCGCGGGCCCGCGTCGACACGCGGGTGCTCGAGGTGATCGCCCGGTTCGACGGCACCCCGGGCGTCGAGCTCCCCCTGGGCCTGCGGATGAGCATACATGTAGCAAAGTGATCTCCCGCACCCCGACGACGAAGCGGGAACTGTCACAGATCCGAGGCCAGGGGTAGAGTGGCTCCATGCTCCGGGACAGGGCGGCCGCGGCCGCGATCGCGATCGTGGTGGCGGCGGGATGTAGCTTTCAGGTCTCCGCGACGGGGGATGCCGGGGGCACCGGTGACGATGCCGCCATGCTCCCGACGGTCGGCTTCGCACAGGCGATGTCGACCCAGGACGAGAACTCGGGCGCGGTGATGGTCGCGGTCCAGCTCTCGGCGCCCGCGCCCGGCCCGGTGACCGTGGCGTACTCGTTCGGCGGCGACGCGATCGAAGGTACGGACTACACGGCGACCGCCGGCACGCTGACGTTCGCGACGGGCGAAACCACCAAGGCGATCGACCTGACGATCAACCAGGACGCCGAGGTCGAGAACGACGAGCTGATCGTGATCGCGCTCGACGCGCCGACCGGAGCGACGCTCGGCAGCGCCACCCACACGATCACGATCAGCGCGAGTGCCCTGCCGCGCATCACCCTCAGCACGCCCACGAGCAGCGCGGACGAGGCAGCCACGGTGATGTTCGTGGTCCAGCTCGACGCGGCTGCGGTCGGCTCCGTCACGGTGGACTACACCGTCGGTGGCGGCACGGCGCAGGCGACCGGCACGTACGCCGACTTCACCCTCGCGGCGGGCACGGTGACGTTCCCGCAGGGCAGCCTGACGCAGGCGCTGCCACTCGGCGTCATCAACGACACGCGCAACGAGCTCGCCGAGGATCTGACCGTCACGTTGACCACGTCGACGGGCGGCGTGATCGGCACGACCAGCGCCCAGACCCACTCCATCACGGACAACGACCCGGTGCCGGCCGTGCGGTTCGCGCAGGCGACGTCGCAGACTCCCGAGGGCGACACCGGCACGACCCAGGTCTCGCTCAACGTCACGCTGTCCGCGGCGAGCGGCCGTACGGTGACAGTCCCGTTCGCGGTGGATCTGATGACCTCGACCGCCACCGATCCCGGCGATTACTCGCTGACGGGGTCGTCGATCACGTTCGCCGAGGGTGTGACGGGCCAGACGATCACGGTCAACGTCGTCGGTGACACGGTGAACGAGCCCACCGAGGATCTGTTCCTCGCGCTCTCGGCCCCCGCCGACGGCAGCGCCGTGCTCGGTGCCCAGTCGACGCGGCGGCTCACGATCAACGACAACGATCCGTGGTGCCACGGCAGCGGGGCGTATCGCCTGTGTTACCCCCAGGAGCCGACGCTGGCCGTCACCCTGGGCGCGACCATCGACACCGACGGCGGGGCGCCGTGCGAGGCCGCTCAGCCGACGGGCTGGACGGGCCAGGGCCAGCCCACGGTGTGCGTCGTCCGCGGCACGACGATCACGCAGAGCGGGACCACGACGGTCACCGGCTCGCGGCCGCTCGTCCTCGCGGCGACGACCAGCATCTCGATCGCGACGCTCGACGTCTCGAGCCGCCGCGGCGACTCCAACCTCGGCCCTGCCTCGCCGTCGGCGTCGGCGCAGTGCAGCGGATTCCTGCAGGTGCCAGGCCTCGGCGCCGGCGGCGCGGGCGGTAGCTTCATGTCGATCGGCGGCGACGGCGGCATCGGCAACGGCGGCTCGTTCGCCGGACGCGCGGCCAATCAGCTCGGCACGCCGCCGACCGCGCTCCGGGGCGGCTGCCACGGCCAGCTCGGCGGCAATGGCGACGAGACCGGCAAGGGCGGCGGCGCGGTCTACCTCGTGACCGGCGGGACGCTCTCGATCTCCGGTGGCATCAACGCCTCGGGCTCCTCCGCGACCGGTGGGACCACGCGCAGCGGCGGCAGTGGTGCCGGCTCGGGCGGCATGATCGTGCTGTTCGCGGCGTCGATCAGCGCGAACACGGCCGAGGTGATCGCCAACGGCGGCGGCGGCGCGAGCGGAGGTGACAACAACACCAACGGCAACAACGGCTCCGATCCAACGCTCGCGGCCCCGACCACGCCGGCCGCGGGAGGTCCGAGTGGTGGCGCGGGCGGCGCGGGCGGTGCGGGCTTCGCGGGCGGCATCCAGGCGACGGCGGGTGCGGGCACCGGCAATCCCAACGACGGCGGCGGTGGTGGTGGCGGTGGTGGTGGCTACGTGAAGTCGAACCTCGTGCTCACCGGTGCCACCGTGAGCGCAGGCCGCTTCGACGTGCCGTAGCTACGACCGCAGCTTTGCGAGGAACGCGTCGGCCGCGGCCTCGAGCGTCTCGGCGAGCGCGCGGAACTCCGGGAGCCGCGCCGACGACGTTCGCCACGCGAGGCCGAGCGTTCGCCCGGGGACCGGGGCCGCGAACGCGCCGAGCTCGATCGGCCCCTTCGGCTGGACCAGCGCCGCGGCGGCCGCCTCCGGCAACAGCGTGATCCCGAGGCCGCCCGCGACCATCTGGACCAGCGTCGGCAGGCTGGTGCCGCGGACCTCCATCGACTCGACGGCGCCGCCGCGCTCGCACACCGCGAGCGCCTGATCGCGGAGGCAATGGCCATCCTCGAGGAGGAGCACCGTCTCGTGGTCGAGATCGCGATCGTGGATCTTGCCGCGCTTCCGGGTGACCTGCGAGCCGCGCCGCGCGGCGACGACGAACGCCTCGCGCGCGAACGCGGCGGTCGTGAAGTCCCCGGGCACCGGGATCGCGAGCATCGCGACGTCGAGCTGACCGGCGGCGAGCTGCGCGAGCAGGCGCGCCGTCTGGTCCTCGCGGAGGATCAGCTCGAGGCGCGGGAACCGGGTCCGGACGCTGGGCAACAGCGCCGGCAGCCAGTACGGCGCGATCGTCGGGATCACGCCGAGCCGGAGCGGGCCGACCAGCGGCTCGCCGCGGCGCCGGGCCGCATCGGTGACCGTGTCGATCGCGACCAGCGCCTCGCGCGCGCGCCCGACGATGTCCTCCCCCGCCGGTGTGACCAGCACGCTGCGCCGGTCGCGCTCGAACACCTGGACGCCGAGCAGCGCTTCGACCGCCTGGATCTGCGCGGTCAGCGCGGGCTGGGAGATGCCGAGGGCCGTCGCGGCGCGGCGGAACCCCCCGTGCTCGGCGATCGCGACGAGGCTCTCGAGCTGGCGGATCGAAGGACGGTCCATTGATAACCATATTCTATCATATCCATCCATTTGTGCGATTGGACCTATCACCGGGCCGGCCCCATGGTGACTCCATGCTGACCATTGGAGATTCGTTCCCCACCTTCGCCGCCAAGGCGGTCAACCCCGACAAGCAGTTCGCCGATCTCACCGACGCGAGCTTCGACGGCAAGTGGAAGGTCTACTTCTTCTGGCCCAAGGACTTCACGTTCGTGTGCCCGACCGAGATCGCGGCGTTCGGCAAGCTGTCGCGCGAGTTCGCCGATCGCGACACCCAGATCCTCGGCGTCTCGACCGACAGCGAGTTCGTCCACCTCGCGTGGCGTAACTCGCACCCCGACCTCAAGGACCTGCCGTTCCCGATGATCGCCGACCTCAAGCGCGAGCTGTCGCAGACGCTCGGCATCCTCGACAAGCAGGAGGGCGTCGCGCTCCGGGCGACGTTCGTCGTCGACCCGCAGGGCGTGATCCGCTTCGTGTCGGTCAACGACCTCTCGGTCGGCCGCAATCCCGCGGAGGTCCTGCGCGTCATCGATGCGCTGCAGACCGACGAGCTCTGCCCCTGCAACTGGCAGAAGGGCGACAAGACCCTGACCGCGACCGCGACCGCGACCGCGACCGCGGCCTGAAAGGAGCCATCATGTCGCTCGACCAGCTCAAGGACCGCATCCCCGATCACGCCAAGGATCTCCGGATCAACCTCGGCGTGATCGCGGGCTCGACCGCGCTGACCCCGCAACAGGCGTGGGGCACGGCCGTCGCCGCCGCGGTGACGTCGCGCCACCCCGACGTCCTCGCGGCCGTCGTCGCCGACGCCGCGGCGCACCTGTCACCCGAGGCGCAGGCCGCGGCCCGCGGCGCCGCGTCGATCATGGGGATCAACAACGTCTACTACCGGTTCGTCCACATGATGGGCAGCGAGGCCGAGTACGGCGCGATGCCCGCGCGGCTGCGCATGCAGATCATCGGCAAGCCCGGCGTCGAGCACCTCGACTTCGAGCTGTGGTGCCTCGCGTCGTCAGCGATCACGGGCTGCGAGCAGTGCGTCCGCTCGCACGAGAAGGTCGTGCGCGAGCGCGGCGGGACCAAGGAGGCCGTCCACGACGCCGTGCGGATCGCCGCGGTGATCCACGCGGTCGCGCTGACGCTCGCGACAGCGTGACTACTGCCAGCGGCCCGGAGTGAACGTCCACGTGCCGTTGACGTTCGCCCATGCGCCATCGACCCAGCGCTGGTTCGCCCGCTCGCGCTCCCAGTGGCCGGGCACCCACTCGTAGTCGCCGTCGCGCCACTCGTACTGGCCGCGGGCCCAGACGTAGCCCCGGCGCGGTGTGATCCGCTCGGCGAGCGGAGGCGGTGGTGCGTCCTGCTGCGGCGTGGCCGCGTCCCATGTCGGCGCGGTCCACTTCCACGTACCACCGATGTTGGCCCACGCGCCCGCGCGGAACCGCTTGCCCTTCTGCCGGCGCTCGAGCTTGCCGGCCACCCACTGGTAGTCGCCGTCCTCCCATTGCCAGTAGCCGGGGACCCAGACAAAGCCACGCCGGGCCTGCGTCATCTCGGGCAACGGTTGCGGCGGCGGCGGCGGCTCCTTCGGCGGATCCATCCACTGGCCCGCGGTCCACGTCCAGCGACCGCCGGTGTTCACCCACTGACCTTCCTGCCAGCGCTTGCCCCGCTGGCGACGCTCGAGCTTGCCGGGCACCCAGTCGTAGCCGCCGTCGTTCCACTCCCAGTGGCCCGCGACCCAGGTGAATCCGCGCCGGTACTGCGGCGTCTCCGCGAGCGGCGCGGGCGGATTGGGCGGCGCCTGCGGCGCGTCGATCCACGTCCCCGCGGTCCACGTCCAGCGGCCACCACTGTTCGTCCACTGGCCCTCCTGCCACTGCTTCCCGCGCTGCCGACGCTCGAGCCTGCCGGGCACCCAGTCGTAGCCACCGTCGTTCCACTCCCAGTGTCCCTTGAGCCAGACAAAGCCCCGACGCAGCTGCGGCGTCTCGGCGAGCGGCTCGGGGGGCGCCGGCGGCTCCTTCGGCGCGTCGCGCCAGTCCCCGCGGATCCTCTCCCAGCGTCCATCGCGCTGCTCCCACTTCCCCTCGCTCCACTGCTTGCCGCGCTTGCGTGCCTGGTAGCGACCGGGCGTCCACACCCACGTGCCACCGCGCCAGTCCCACTCGCCCGCGACCCAGACCTGGCCACGGCGCGGCATCGGGCGCGCCTCCTCCTTCGGCGGCGGCGGTGCCGACGTCGGCCCGGCGTTCGTACGGTGATCGCGGACCGTGGGTTGTGCCACCGCGGCCTGCGGCGCAGCGGCGACCGCGAGCAACGCGAGGGCGAGTATGGATGACAGCGGTTTACTCATGGGGATCAGGTGCCACGAAGGTCGACGGCAGGCGAGCGACACGACACGCCGTCACGGTCGCCTCACCGAGACCTGACGTTACGGTGCGCGCAAGACCCGCGCGGTCGCCCTCGTGCCGCGCTGGATCGCCGAGGGCGTCGCCGGCGACTAGCTCGGAGCTGCGCTGCGGATCGCGCGCACGATCCACGTGATCAGCGCGACGCCGAGCAGCGCGGTCAGCCCGAACACCCAGAACCCCGACGCCTCGACCGCAGACGTCCGTGGCGCCTCGATCGCCGCGAGCCGCGGCGCCTCGCGCACGACGACGCCGGCGAGCAGCGCGGCGGTGCCAGCGCCGGTGACCAGCGCGACGCCCGCACCGCCGGGCGCGAGCCACGTCCAGATCCACGCGGCGAGCTCGATCGCGATCGCGGCGATCAGCAGGTAGAGCCAGCCGTGCGCGGCGGTGATCACCGCCGCATCTCCGGCGACGAGCAGGCCGACCGCGATCGCGCTGACGAGCCGCCCTGCGAGCGCGATCACTGCGAGGCGGCGGCGGTCGCCCGCGGCGGCCCACCACGCAGCGACGGTCGCGAACAGCGTCGCCATCGCACCGAGCCACAGCAGCAGGCGCGGCAGCACGCCGGCCTGCGCGTAGAACCGATCGCCCGCCGCATACATCGCGCGCCACGCGGGCTGATCCTGCATCACGAGGTGGAGCTCGCTCCACGACCACGCGACGAACGTGAAGCACACCAGCGCGGTCGCGAGCGCGAGCCGCCGCCAGCGGACCATCGTCGTCGCCTTCGCGAGGTAGAGCGCATAGAACCCGACGATCAGCGCCGGCACGACCGCGCCCCAGCGCGGCCCGAGCAGGAGGTTCGCGGTGTAGAACTGCCGCTGATAGAGCAGCTGGAGGAACAGTAGCGGCGCGACGCCCGCGGTGATCCCCAGGCCGAGCATGAACGGCAACAGGTCCCGGGCGCGGTCCGCGATCGGATCGTCCTTGCGGCGCAGCGCCTGCACGAGCGCGTAGCCGGTGCCCGCGAGCACGTAGCTGATGAACACCACGTGGAGCGCGAACGTCACGAGGTACAGCACGAGCCACGCCGCCGGTGCGCTGCCGGTGAACGGCCACATCACGGCGCGCCTCCCGGCGAGGTGCCGACCTCGTCGAGCCACTTCGCGATCTGCGCGAGCGTCACCGGATCCTCGCTCGTCGGCCAGCTCGCGGGCGCGTCCGCGGCCTCCCAGCGCAGGAGCTGGACCATCGCCTCGACGTCCCGCGCGGTGCCGGCGAACGGCGGCATGAACGCCTTGGTGCGCTGGAGCTTGGCGATGTTGAGGCGGAGCTGGTCGTCGGTCCACGTCCGGGTCAGCTCGACGATCGCGTTCGCCCCGTGCAGCGTGTGGCAGGCGTCGCACAGCGTGCGATGGACCTTCGCGCCGAGCACGAGCTGCGCGGTCGGGTAGCGCGCTTCGTCGCGCAACGGGTACGGATCGTGGGTCGTCGCGCCGTGCTGCCGCAGCGCCGCAACCTCGTCCGGCGTGATCGACGTCGAGTACAGGACGCCGCGCACGGTGTACGGCTTGCGCGCGCCTTCGCGCACGAACTCGCCGGCGGCGGTCGCGCCGAACGCGAGCGCGAGCAGCAGCGTCGCGGTCGCGCCGTTGATGTACAGCCGCTTGAAGATCAAGCCGACAACCACGTAGCCGCCGATCAGCGTCGACGCGCCGGCCGCGACGCCGACGAACATCGTCATCGGCATGCTGCCGCCCATCAGCCACTGCCGGCTGTCGGCCGGGATCACGGCGACGAACCACCCGGCGAGCAGCGGCATCACCGCCATCGGCGCGGCGAACCGCGATGCGCGCCGGATCAGCGCCGCCTTGCGCTCGCGCGGCAGGTCCATGGTGTTGATCACGATGCACGCGGCGAGCGCGGCGAGCGTCGTCGCGACCGCGGTGCGGAACAGCAGCGACGGCCAGAAGCTCGGGTTGAAGAACCCGGCCCACAGGCCGCCGCCGTCGAGCCACGCCCCGGGTGTCAGCTGCCACGCGAGGATCCCGTTGATCCAGAACAGGCTCATCCACGCCGCGCCCGCATAGATCGCGAGCAGCCGCAGGCGCGTCCGATCATCGAGCCGCGGCCCGAACCGGTAGAACGCATACCCGGCCGAGATCTCGATCGAGAACCACACCCACTCGGTCGCCCACAGCCAATGGAACTCGTCGATCATCAGCCCGATCGTGCGGGCCCCGACCTGGATCGTCGTGAACCACATCGCGACGCCGGTCAGCGCACCGACGACGAAGCTGACGAGGACGAGGATCCGGAACGTGCTGTCGACAAACGTCCGCGCATCCGGCGTGCCGCGCTGCCCGAGCCGCTCGAAGTAATAGAGCAGCATCCCGCCGCCGATCGCGAACTGCGCGAGGAACACGTGGAGGATGCCGACGCCGCCGATCACGAGGCCCTTCATCAACGGGCCGAACTCGTTGACGGGGAAGTACGGAACCGGGGAGGGATCCACGCCCGTTGGATGCTACAGCGGCTGGTTCGACAGCGGATATTTCGCGCTGTCCGGTGCGTCGAAATGCCACCACTCGAGCGGAATGCCGATGAACCCGGCCTTCTTCATCGCGGACTCGAGCCGCTTGGCCTCGACGCCCCGCTCGCCCGCGAGCGCGCGGGTGCGGTGGGCTGCCGCGGAGAACTCGTCGAACTTCGTCGGCAGCGTCACCGGCGCGCCGTCCTGGTCGACGAGCGCGACGTCGAATGCGGCGCCGCGGCTGTGCCGCGAGCCGTGCTTCGGATTCGCGACGTAGCGGCGGTCCGACGCCTTGTCCCACAGGACCTGCTGCACCGACGTCGGGCGGTAGCAGTCCCACAGCAGCAGCCGGCGATCCTGCGCGCGCAGCAGCGCGGCCGCCTTCGCGAGCCGGGTGACGACCGCGCGACGCAGCTTGCACACGCCCTTCGGGTACAGCACCTCGCCGGCGAAGTTGTCGTCGGTCGCGTACTTCAGATCGATCACCGCGTCGGGGATCACCGCCGCGACCTCGACGAGATCGCCCGGCTTGTCGTCGGCGACGGCGACGCCCGCCAGCACCAGGACCATCACCGCCGCGCAGCGAACCACCGCCCGAGCGTAGTACAACACCCCAGCATGTCCACCGAGACCGAGTCCGGCCTGCTCCACGCGTTCTTGCTCGACGGCAAGGGCGGCGCGAAGCGCCTCGACTGGGCCGGCGTCGCCGCGTGGACCGCCGCCGATGGCGTGCTGTGGCTCAACCTCGACTACCGCCTCCCCGATGCGGC
>Ga0316605_10002074_pt1 | contig 11428 bp, 5 predicted proteins | sample OWC_soil_day20_n_FD_207666 | JGI IMG/M metagenome (GOLD analysis project Ga0316605, IMG submission 207666) | Wetland soil microbial communities from Old Woman Creek delta, Ohio, United States - OWC_soil_day20_noCT | ecosystem: Environmental > Terrestrial > Soil > Wetlands | place: USA: Ohio... | reverse complement strand
CTCCGGCGGCCAGCCCGACCGCGCCAGACAGCTCGCGCCCCAGGTGCCGATGCAGCGCACCGGGTCGGCGGCGGAAGTGGCGGCGGCCATCGTCTGGCTGCTGTCGGACGAGTCCAGCTACACGACGGGCAGCGTGATCGAGGTCACCGGCGGACGCTGAGCGTCAGCCCAGCGTGCGCGTGTCGATCCAGGCCACGCGCCCGGTGCGGCGCTTGACCTCCTGCACCATGTGGCGCGTACCGCCGGGACCGTCGCCGCCGCCACCGTCCCACAGGCAGACGAAACGCACCTTGGGCGGGCCCAGCGCCAGCGCCGTATAGAGCAGCCACTGGTTGCAGCGCTCGAAGGCATTCGCGCCGGCGGGCAGCGGCCCCAGTTCGGCGGCCATCTCGCGCGGCGCATCGGCGAGCTGCGCCTTCAGCGCGTAGTAGCGCTCGCGCCAGGCCGCACCGTCAGCCGAGCGCATCACCGAGGACTCGATGAATGCGGGCTCGGGCAGCGGCAGCAGCAGCTGCACGCGCACACCACGGCGGACGCAGGCCTCGGCGAAGATGAGGTCGCCGCCGGCCGCGCCCTGGGTCAGCGCGAGGTCGCCATCGCCCGCCTGCATCTCGTCGAGCACGCGTTCGATGGCCGCCGCGGCGCGCGGTACCATCGAAGCCGGAAAGCGCGGCCGCGGCCGCTCGGGTGCGTCGACCATGTGGCCGGAGAACAGCAGCACCTGGCGCGGCACCAGCGGCGGCACCGAGCGGGCGATCTCGCGGTCGACGATCTCCAGCGCCGCGGCCGTCTCGGCGGGCCGGTATTCGAGGTCGCGCAACAGCGTCAGCGTCTGCCGCGTCGAGTCCAGGGCAAACCAGTCGCCCTTGGCCGCCGCGGCGACGGCGCGGAATTCGCGCACCACGGCAGACAGTGGATTGAGCAGCAGGCACAGCTCGGCATAACTGGCCTTGGCCCAGTAGTCCCTGGCGTCGCGCTGCTGTGCCGACAGCGCCGCCCACAGCACGCCGCCGGTCAGGTTGTCGAGCAGCGTGAGCGAGACCTCGCCGCCCAGGTGCAGCAGCAGCCGGTGCAGGGTCAGCGAATTGATGCCCGAGTAGTGGTGCGAAGGGTCGGCCAGGAAGGCCTGGTGGTAGGGCTCGATCGCCTCCTCGAGGCTGGCCAGCTCCAGCGTCGCCGCCTGGCGCAGCTCGGCCGGCGCCGCACCTTCGCTGCGCCAGCGCGACAGCCAGCGGTCCTTCTCCACACGCCCGGCCAGCGCCCACACCTCGGGGTCGCGCGGGCGGTCGGCGGTGAGCTGCCGCGCCGCCTCGTGCGCCTCCTCGTGGCGGCCGAGGCGGCCCAGGCAGACGATGCGCCGATTGCGGCAGCTCGCGTCATCCGGGTCGGCGGCCAGCGCGTCGTCGAACTGTTCGAGCGCGAACGAGAACTGGCGCAGCTTCATCAGGCTGATGCCGGCGTCGCGCTTGGCCTCCAGCCAGAGCGCCTGTGTCGGCGTCTCGCCGGCGAGCACGAGGATGTCGCCGGCGCGGTTCTTCTGCCGCGCCACCTCCATGCGACCGCGCCACTGCTCGTAGGCAGCGCCGAACTCGTTGCGCTCGTCCAGCAGCAGGTCGCGCCAGGGCGGCTCGCGCAGGTGCGGCAGCAGCGCATAGACGGGGCTGACCTTGCGCCGCGCCGAGGACTGCAGCGTGGCGCGCGCCATCGTCGCCAGTGCGGCGCGGTCCTCGGCCAGGCCCGCCGGGTCGGGCGCACCGTCCTGCAGGCGATAGCACAGCTTGCGGTCGGTGTAGATATCGAAGGGGTTGCTCGGCCGCGGCCCCTGCACCAGCACCACGCCGCGCGCACGCAGGGCATGGCGGACGCCGAGTTCGTACCAGACGTTCGGGTTGTCCAGCGTCAGGTCGGCCAGCACCAGGTCGGCGGCCAGCAGTTCCTGAAACATATCGCCGCGGATGTCGCCGGCACGCTGTTCCTCGTCGGCGCGGAAGACGGTGCAGCCGGCGTCTTCCAGCGCCGGCTTCAGGAGCTCGGCGAAGACGCGGTTGAAGTCGATCGGTCGGCCGTCGGCACCGGGCTTGGTGCCGAAGGGCATGGCGACGAAGGCGTGGGGTCTCATGGCCTGCAGCATCGCACGCGTCGGCGGGCCGCCGCCGGCCGGCGCATCACGGCGTCGCCTCGGGGCCGGCGAAGGCGAGCAGGATCGCCAGCAGGTCGGCGACGGCGCGGTGTTCGGCGCCTTTCGTGCGCGCCAGCATGGGCTCCAGCACGAAGCGCGCCTGGTCGGCCACCGTGCACCACGGCTTGGCCGAACTCACGCGCGCGTGGATGTCCGCATAGCCGTCGGTGATGGTCGCGGCCGTCGCGGCCAGCCGACGCGCCGCCAGTGCTTCGTAGAGTTCGAGCTCGACCTGGCCGACGGCGCTCCAGAAGTCGGGGTCGCTTTGGGCCCGCTGCAGCAGGCTCCGGCGCGCCGCCTGCGTTCGCTCGGCATCCAGCCCTGGCCAGCCCTTGTCGCCGCCGTGGATCACCAGTTCCAGCGCCATGCGGTTGAGCGCCGGGTAGAAGAGTTCGCTGCTCGCCGATTCGGCGGCCAGCATCTCGGCCCGCCCGTAGGCTGCGGCGGCCCGGTCCAGCGCCTGCCGCGCGGCCGCGGCATCCTGCGCGCGCTGCTCGAGCATGGCCAGGCGCTTCCAGCCCGAGCCGATCAGGCTGAAGCGTTCCACGGTCGGGTGGCCCTCGGCCAGCGCCTGCAGCCGGTGGATGGCGCCCTGGATGCGGTCGCGGCCCTCCTGCAAGGCCGCGGCGGCGGGCGCCACCTCGGCCACGGTCTGCCAGGCCAGCCGCGCGCGCAGGTTCTCCAGCTGCTCCTGCGCCTTCATCGACGCGCTGCCGTCCTCAGCCTGCACGGCGCGCTCGTACCAGCGGATGGCGGCGTCGAAGGCGCCGGCTTCGGCATAGGCCAGCCCGAAGGCCTCGGCCACCGCACCCATGTCGCCCCACAGCGCGTCGAACCGCGATTCGAGGTGGCGCGCCTTTTCGATCTGCGCCGCCGGCGCCGCACCGCTCCAGCGCGTGTGCACCGCCAGTTCCTCCAGCGCCAGCGCCAGGCCCAGGGCGGACGCGATGCCGGCGTATTCGTCGCCCACCGGACGCCGCGCCGCCTGCGCGTCGCCGCCAGTGGCGCGGAAGGTCCAGTTCGGGTCACCGTAGCACTGGTAGGCGGCCCAGGTCTTGCCGCTGGGGTCGTCGGCCCAGGCGGCCTCGCGCGCCCTGCCGGTGGCGTCGACGAAGGTCGCCCCGGCCAGCAACTCGCGGTAGAAGGTGGCGGCGAAGGTCTCGGCGGGCCCGTCCTCCACCGCCCAGCCGGCGGCGATGACACAGCGCACGCCGAGCTTGATCAGTTCGTCGGCGACGCCGGCAGCAAAGGCGCTGCGGTCGAGCCGCGGCGCCAGCGTCTGCGCCGCGTCGCGCCCGGCGAGATGGCAGCAATTGACGAACACCAGTTCGGGCACCGTGCGCATGGTCGCGATCTCGCGCGGCCCGAGGAAGGTGCCGCCCGAGAGCACGACGCCGCCTTGCGCGCCGGCCTCGCCGTGGCCGGCCACGTGCACGATGCGGTAGCGCCGCGCCAGCAGCGCATTGATGACGCTCGGCGCATCATCGTTGTGCAGCAGTGCGGTGACGCGGTCGGCCGGCAGCCCGTCGTCACCGGTGAGCTGCGCCACCACGGCCTGCGCTTCGGCCAGCGCGCCGGGCAGCGGGCCGTATTTCACCGGATCGACCGCCGGCTCGCCGATCACCAGCACGGCGTCCTCGGCACCGGCATCGCGCGGCGCCATGCGGTAGCTCGACTTGCGCAGCTTGCGCAGCAGCTGGCAGCGGATGGCCCAGGGCCGCGGGTCGGCGCGGCCGCGGCCATCGTCGGGGGTCTCCAGCAATTCCCAGGGGATCGGCGCGGTGCGGTCGTCGAGCTCGAGCAGCATGCGCTGCGTGCCGCCGAGGAAGGGTTCGATCTCCAGCGGCACCAGCAGCTGGAACAGCGTGTGGCCGATCTGCGGGTCGTCGTTGGCGTCGGTGGAGGCGCGTGCGACGAGGTCGCGCAGCAGCTTGCCCTGCGTCATCTGCGAGCGCATCTCGGTGCGCGCGCGCCTCGTGTCGAGCGTGAAGGCGATGCTGTCGGGTGCTTCGCCGGCGGTGGCCGTGATGAAGTCGTGGTCGGCGCCGCGGTAGCCGCTGTCGGCCTGGCGACGCAAGGGCCCGGTGCCGCTGGCGATGGTCGGCGCGAGCTCGAAGCGGTCGGGGCTGGCGGTGGCCAGCACCTGCAGTCCGCGCCAGGCGTCGCTGGCGCGATCCAGGTACAGCTCGACCAGCGTCAGCCTGCCCACCAGCGGCCAGCCGCTGCCGGCCAGTCGATCGTTGGCCTCGCGCACGCCCTGGGCGATGGCGCGCGCGGTGGCGCTGGGCGAGATGCCCATGCCGCCGCTGCCCAGCAGCGTCGCCGCGACCTCGATCTCGGTGCCGCCCTGCTGTGGGTCTTCGACGACGCGCTGCGCCCAGGCGATGACTGCCTGGCGGACGCTGTCGCGCAGCCGGATCTCGGTCAGCGAGCCTTCGTCGCCCAGTCCCACCACCACGACGCCCTGCGGCCGCGGCGTGCGCCAGGGGTTGTCGGGTTGGCGCCAGGTATTGACGAAGATCTGGTGCGACCCGACGTCGTCAGGATAGAGGCCGGCGTCCAGCGCCGCCTGCATGGCGCCGCCGACGAGCCGGTTGACGACGGCTTCGGTGCCGGTGAGCGCAGCCGAGCGATAGTGCCCCACCAGCAAGGGCTGGTGCATGAAGCTGAGGTTGCCGTTGAGCACCGTGACCCGCAGCGCCGCGCCGCGCGGCGTGTCCTGCCTGTCGCCGGCGCGCTCGGCGTCAAAGACCGAGCGCATGCTCATCGCCGGCAGCGCCGACAGCTGGCCGCGCGACGGCCGGCTGCGCACATGCGGTGCCGGGCGTGCCGCGGCGCCGGCGCGCCGTCCCCCGGCCGCCGCCAGCAGCGGCAACCGCGCGGTGTCGCCGCCGGCCAGCAGTTCGACGAAGGCCGGGAAGGCACTCTTGGCGGCGGGCAGGCTGCCGTGCTCGCAGTCCAGCGTCCAGGTGCGCACGCCCGGCAGCAGCGCCGAGGCCAGCGGCACGCGGCCGTCACCGCCGTCGGTGGCGTCGAGGTAGACCAGGCCCTGGTCGGTCCACTCGTAGCCGTCGGGGGTGTAGCGGGCGTGGCCGACGACGAGCAGCAGCTTGTCGGCGAAGGCCGGCAGGTCAGTCTCACGCTGCCGGTCCAGCCGCTGCCGCAGCGTGCGCGCCTGCTCGAGCACGGATTGCGGCGGCACGCCCCAGACGTAGGCGTCCTGCATCGCCTCGCCGGCCGACCGGTGCCACCAGTTGGCCTCCTGCACGGTGCGCAGGTCGTCGTCGGCGAGCTGGCGCCAGCGGGCCTCCTGGTCGAGGCCCAGCCTGGGGTCGGTGAGCGCGGCCTGGAGCTGGATGAAGCCCGGCATCTCGGCCATCCATTGCCGTGCCTGGCGGTCGCGCAGCGGCGAGCCGAAAGCGGCCAGCGTATTGCCGAAGGTGTCGTCGCCGGACAGCACCTGCATCGGTGCCCACGACCCGCCGTTGGGCGTGCCGAGCATGAGCAGCCGCGCGCCGGGTCGCGACATCAGGCGTTGCCAGGTGGCCGGCCGTTCGAGCTGCATCGTGCGCGCCACCACGCCGCCCATCGAGTGCGCGAGCAGGCGCACCGGCTGGCCGCTGGCGGCGCGGGCGTCGAGCGCAAGTTCGACGGCGTCGGCCAGGCGTCGCGCCTCCTCTTCGATCGGGCGCCGCCAGTCGAAGGCGAATTCGATCACCTCGTGGCTGGCCGACAGGTGGTCCGCGAGCTCGTCGTAGACCAGGCTGATGGGGCCGTCGGGGGTCACGTCGTCGGCGACGCCGCCCTGGTAGCGCAGCCGCGACAGGCCGCCGACGAGGCGCAGGCTGAGCCAGATGCGCTGCCCGCCGGCGGCCAGGTTGCTGCCCAGGATGCCCGGCAGCACGAAGACCGCCGGACGATCGGCCGCCGGCGGGGTGCCCTCGGCGCCACGGCGCCGCGCGGCGCGCACGCCGCCGGCATCCTGGCCAGCCCACGACAGCGGCCCGATGAGCCGGTAGCCCGCCGGCTGCGGCTTCGTCAGGCCGTCGACCACCGCCGCCACCGTGCGCTCATTGGCGAAATAGTTGAAGTGCGTGACACGCCCGCCCTGGTCGAGCAGGAAGCTGGCGCCGCCGCTGCGCGGCGCGCCGCCGTACATCGAGCGTGTCTGCACGACGATGTCGTTGTCGGTCCAGTAGTAGGCGTCGGCGAGCAGCGTCTTCAGCCAACTGGTCACCGAGTCGCCCTGCAGGTCGCCGGCCACGACGCGCAGGTCGCCGGCGATCGGCTCCTCGGCGGCGTTGAGCCAGTTCACCAGCGGCGTGTCGGGAATCATCGCCGCCAGGCCGGGGATCTCGGCCGGATCGGCGCGGCGGCGCGCCACCTCGGCCAGGAAATCGACCAGCGCCGGCAGTGCCGGCACGCCGGTGAGCTCGAGCGACCACTTGAGCACCGACAGGTAGGCGTCGAGCCGCCGGCTCGCCAGCAGCGTGCCGCGCGCCGGGCAGGCCACACGCACGATGCGCTCGACGCGAATGCCCTTGGCCGCCACCGCGGCCGCCAGAGCCTGCAGCTCCTCGCGCTGGAGCGCGTAGCCGTCGCCGAAGTGGGCCAGATCCTCGGCCGTCAGGCGGCCCTGTCCGGCGACGCGCGCCAGCACCTCGGCCACCAGTCCGCCGCGCGAATGGGTGGCCAGGTGCAGCCGCGCCCCGCTGGGCAGTGCCTGCACCAGCGTCAGCGCATTGGCGACCGGGCTCGCGCCCAGCGTCGGGTGGTCGAGCGCATAGACGCGCCCGCCGTAGACCGCGAACAGCTCGCGCACCCGCTGCGGGTGCATCACCCACAGCTTGCCGAAGGTGCTGACGGTCTCGACGAAGGTGCCGTGGATCAGCACCAGCATCGGCTCGGCCGCCGCCGGCACCTGGGCGAGCTTGAGGCCGCCGTCCTTGAGCGGCTGCAGCGACTCGGGCCGCAGCGCATAGACGCCGGCGTCGACCTGGCCGTCGACACGCTGCAGCAGCACGCTGGCGGCCAGCGTCACCGCGCTGTCCTTGCCGAAGCCGGTGAGCACCTGGAAGGCCGACAGCACGACGTCACCCAGGAAGCCGCGGCTGCGCGTGGGCGCGGCTCTCTCGAGGCCGCGCCAGCGCAGTTGCGCCGGCACCGGCACGTCGGCAGGCGCCGCCGCCGCCGCGCTGCGCCGGGTGTCGCTCTGGCCGAGCAGCAGGTCGCGTGCATTCTCCGGGTGCAGCACCAGCATCGGCCCGCCGGCGATCTGCAGCACGACGACATCTTCGCCGGGCACCGCGGTGACACGCACGCTCTCGCTGCCGGCCCGGCGCGCCGCCACGCGCACGCTATCCTTGAGCCGTCCCGGCCCGGCGGTGGCGCGCGCGGCGTCCACGCCGCCGCGCGTCGTCTGCCGCTGCCCCGGCACGACGAAGGTGATGGGGGTCGTGCTGTGCTCGCTTGCCATGGCGTGTGCTCCTTGTGCGGGCGAGCATCGGCGCAAAGACGTCACCGATCAAGCCGCGCTACGTGCCGACCTAGGGATGTTCAGGCCGCCAGACTCCAGGTCCGTGGCGAGCCTCAGCGCCGCTCGACCAGAAGCGCCGCGATGCCCAGGCGGCGCCGCAGCTGCTCGGTGGCGCCCATGGCGTCGGCATACGAGGCGTAGGGGCCCGCCTGGACGCGGAACAGGGCCTGCTCCTCGAACACCGCCACCTGCGGCGCGACATCGTCGGATTCGCGCAGCACGCGCTGCTGCAGCAGCAACGCACCGTCGCGCGCGCGAAAGGCGCCGAGCTGCAACCACAGCCCCGGGCCCGCCGGGCCCGGCTCGCCCGGCACCGGGTCGTCGGCCGGCAGCGTGCGCGCCAGCGCGGCACCGGCGCGGATATCGTCGTGCGTCAGTCGCTGCACCTGCACCGGGGCCACGCCGCGCAGCAGGCCCAGCCGCAGCGCGGCGCTATAGCTGAGATCGATGACGCGGCCGTCGGCGAAGGGTCCGCGGTCGTTGACCCGCACCACCACCTCGCGCCCGTTGGCGGGGTTGCGCACCCGCGCATAGCTGGGGATCGGCATCGTCTTGTGCGCCGCGGTCATGGCGTACATGTCGTAGGTCTCGCCGCTGGCGGTGGGCCGGCCGTGGAACTTGCGACCGTACCAGGAAGCCAGGCCGGTCTCCTCGAACGGCAGGTCGGAGGTCATCGGCACGTAGCGGCGACCGAGAGCCTCGTAGGGCTTGTTGGGGCCGCCCTGACGCAGCGGCTCGATGCGCGGCTCGGCATCGGGCACCGACTCCAGGCCCGGCGGCGGCCTTTCGGGCGGGCCGTCGCGGTCGGCCGGAGCCGGCAGCCGGCTGGCGCAGCCGGCCAGCACCGCCACCAGCGCGCCGGCCAGCACCAGCGCCGGGAGCCGCGGCGGCGGCCGGCCGGCGTCGCCGCGGCGCCGTCTTGCGGCCGGCCGTGCAGGGCAAGAGCGACAGCTGATCATCGGCGGGCCCCCAGCGGAGATCGGTGACAGTGTAGCCAGCGGCGCCGGCCCCGGTGAGCGGTCGCTGCCGCGCTTGCCGCGCCCCGCCCCGGGGCCGCAGCGGCCCGGTGCCAGAATGAATCCATGCCTTACCGTACCGCGCCGCGCTGGGCCTGGCCGGCGGCCGGCCTGTCGCTGGCCGCCGTCGGCTGCGCCTGGCTCGTGCACAACGACCTGGCGAGCCGCCGCGAGGCCTTCGACACCGACGCCCGCATCGTGCACCGGCTGCTCAGCCAGCAGGCGGCGCAGCACGACGCGGTGCTCGCCACCCTGGCGCTGCTGCAACCCGGCGACGCGGGGGCGCCGTCGGCGTCGCCCGAACAGCGCCTGCCCGCCCTCTACCCGCAGGTGCTGACGGTGTTGCGCCGGGGCGTCGGCGAATCCTGGCCGGCGGCGCTGGCCGGCGCCGAGACCGCATCGGCAGCGTCGCGGCGCCCCGTGCTGGCCGACCCCGACCTGGCACGCGGCCAGTACACGCTGGTGCAGGCCGGCGTGCCGTCGAGCTATGCGATGCGCATCGACGCCGGCGCCGCCGTCCCCTGGGCGGACTGGCCGCTGGCGCGCGACGGCCCGGTGCGCGTCACGCTGGGGCTCGGTGGCGAGAGCTGGGTCCTGCAGGCGGGGCGCGGCGATCCCGGGATCTGGCAGCTGGCGGCCGCCAAGCGCCTGGCTTCCGAGAGCCAGCCGTTCACGGTGCTCGTGACACGCACGCTGCACGCCGGCGAACTGCCGTGGGGGCGGCTGTTGCTGTGGTGCCTCGCGGCCGCCGCGACGGCGGCCGCCCTGGCGGCCTGGCAGCACCAGCGCGACGCCGCGCGTCGCGCGGAGGAACTGCTGCGGCTGGGCCAGGTGGGGCGCCTGAACGCGCTCGGCGAGATGGCCGCCGGCATGGCGCACGAGCTCAACCAGCCGCTGACCGCCGTGCTCGCCAGCACCCAGGCTGCGCAGCGGCTGCTCGACGACGCCGACGGGCCCGACCTCGCCACCACACGACAGGCGCTCGCACGCAGCGTGCAGCAGGCGCGCCGTGCGGCCGATGTCGTGTCCCGCCTGCGCCGCCTGGTGCAGCCCGCCGACAGCGGCGCCGCCACCGCGCCGGTGCGCCTGCGCGAGGCGGTCGACGGCGTGCTCTACCTGCTGGCGCCGCAGATCGGGAGCCAGGGCGTGCAGACCGATCTGCAGGGCCTGGACGGCGTGCCCGAGGTGCAGGCGGACCCGGTGGCGCTGGAGCAGATCGTGCACAACCTGGTGCAGAACGCGCTGCAGGCGCTGACCTCGGTGCCGCCGGGCCAGCGCCGCCTGGTCATCGGCGCTGCCAGCGACGGCGCAAGGGTGGCGCTCAGCGTGCGCGACACCGGACCCGGGTTCGCGCCCGGCGCGCTGGAGCGCGCCTTCGAACCCTTCTTCAGCACCCGCGAAGGCGGCCTCGGGCTGGGGCTGAGCCTGTGCGAGTCGCTGGCTGCCGGCATGGGCGGCACGCTCACCGCGCGCAACCACGCCGAAGGCGGTGCCGAGCTGACGCTGACGCTGCCGCGCGCAGAGGCGGTGCCGCCGGGGAACGCCACATGAATCAGACGCCGCTGATCCACCTCGTCGACGACGACCCTGCCGTGCGCGACAGCCTGGCGCTGCTGATCGGCACCGTGGGCCTGCGCGTGCGGCCCTGGGCGCACCCGCAGGCCTTCCTCGACGGCTTCGACCGCGAGGCCATCGGCGCCATCGTGCTCGACGTGCGCATGCCGGGCGTCGGCGGCCTGCAGGTGCTGGAGACGCTGCGCGAACAGGGCGCCGACCAGCCCGTCGTCATGCTGACCGGCCATGGCACGGTGGCGATGTGCCGGCGCGCCTTCAAGGGCGGCGCGGCCGAATTCCTGGAGAAGCCCGTCGACGACCAGCTGCTGCTCGACGCGCTGCAGGCCGCCGTGCGCCAGCACGTGCGCGCGCGCCAGCGCCACCAGGGCGACCGCGAGGCGCGCGAGCGCTACGCGCAGCTCTCGCCGCGAGAACGCGAGGTGCTCGGCCTCATCGTCGCCGGGCTCACCAACAAGGAGATCGGCCGCGCGCTGGCGCTCAGCCCGCGCACGGTGGAAACCCACCGCGCCAATCTCTTCGGCAAGCTCGGCGCGCCGACGCTGGCGCAGCTGATCCTGCGCTACGCCCAGCTGGCCGAGGACGACGCGGCGACACCTCCGTAGTTCTACGCAGGCGGACACGGCGGCCTACGAATGGCCCCCCGCGGCCCCGCTTCCTACAGTGCAGGCATCGACACCCCCACCCCGGAGACCTGCATGAAGAAGACCCCCCGCACCCTCGCCGCGTTCGTGGCTGCCGCCCTGGCGCTGGCCGCCGCCGGCGCGGTCCAGGCGCAAGCCGTGCGCAGCGAGCGCAATATGTCGCTCGAACTCGCCAACCAGATCGCCGGCGCCACCGTCGCCGCCTGCCAGGCCAGCGGCTACGCCGTCACCGCGACGGTCGTCGACCGTGCCGGCGGCGTGCGTGCCGTGCAGCGTGCCGACAATGCCGGCGCGCACACGCTGGGGGCGAGCGAGGCCAAGGCCTGGACGTCCGCCTCGGCGAAGAACACCACGCTGGCGATGATGGAAGGTGCACAGAAGAACCCGGCCGCGGCCAACCTGGTGAATATTCCGGGCTTCCTGCTGCTCGGCGGTGGCGTGCCGGTGAAGGTGGGCAACGAGGTCATCGGCGCCATCGGCG
>Ga0316605_10002073_pt1 | contig 11429 bp, 6 predicted proteins | sample OWC_soil_day20_n_FD_207666 | JGI IMG/M metagenome (GOLD analysis project Ga0316605, IMG submission 207666) | Wetland soil microbial communities from Old Woman Creek delta, Ohio, United States - OWC_soil_day20_noCT | ecosystem: Environmental > Terrestrial > Soil > Wetlands | place: USA: Ohio... | reverse complement strand
TATGATATGCTATCTTATTTTGATATCAAGAATCTGGCAGGTTGGATTCAGTGTCCTATAATTATGGCTTCAGGCTTGCAGGATGAAGTTTGTCCTCCTCATACAAATTTCTCCGGTTATAATCGTATCAGTTCAGAAAAAGAATACATTATTAATCCCACCTATGGACATGATGTACCTCCTTCATGGTGGAACATTCGTATGGAATTCTTTAAAAAGCATTTGAAATAATTAAGGATTGATAGCATTGTTGTTATAAAGTTCTTATAAATTCATGAAATGAAACATATATATACCTTATTGAAAACAAAATATATCCTTGTCGCTCTTATGAATACTATATTTTTGTGTCAGCTCTTAGGTAAGAATGTTATCATATAATGAAACTTTATACTTTATCTTTAATGATAAAAAAATGCTAAAGTTGAATTTTTTTTGAGAAACATCAAAAAATAAGCGAATAGATAAAATAGTATTATTTTAAGATAAAATTGCATTTGTTGTGAATTTGCTTAATAAATACTTTTGTGTTCATATATTATAAATCTAATTATCAGTTATGAAAAACATCATGTTGTTTTTAATGGCACTTGTAATGAGTTGTCATGTCATGGCGCAGCAAAGCCGAATTACCGGTACAGTTACCGATAAAAAGGACGGTTTAGGGATGCCTGGCGTAAATGTTCTAGTGAAAGGAACCACTAGTGGGACCATAACAGACATGAATGGAAATTTCTCCTTGAATTTTTCCGGTAAAGATGCTGTTCTGGTTGTTTCTTGTGTAGGCTACAAATCTGTAGAGCTACGTGTTAAAGGTGATCAAAAATCAGTCAACGTAGTTATAGAAGAGAATTCTGAATTACTTGACGAGGTGGTTGTAGTTGGTTATGGTGTTCAGAAGAAAAAACTGGTTACCGGTGCTACTGTTCAGGTTAAAGGTGATGATCTTCAGAAACTAAGTACAACTAATGCTCTTTCTGCTATGCAGAGTCAGAGTCCGGGTGTAACTATTACTCAAAGTTCTGGGCAACCGGGTGAAGGGTTTAAAGTAAACATTCGTGGTTTGGGTACAACAGGTGATTCAGCTCCTCTTTATGTTATCGATGGTGTTGCTGGTGGTAATATTAATAATCTTAATCCTGCAGATATTGAGTCTATTGATGTTTTAAAAGATGCGGCTTCAGCAGCTATTTATGGTGCCCGTGCTGCCAATGGAGTTATTCTGGTTACAACTAAACAAGGTAAATCAGGAAAAATCCAGGTAAGTTACGATGGATACTATGGGGTGCAAAACGTTTATAAGATGCCTTCTTTGCTTAATGCAAAAGAGTATACGGCTATTATGGATGAAGTTAATTTTAATGAAGGACTTGAACTTTATGATTGGAAAACGATCTTGGGAGACAAATATGATGCAGTAATGAATGGTACTTGGAAAGGTACTAATTGGTTGGATGCAATGCGTAATGAAGATGCTCCAATTCAAAATCATTCTGTTAATATTGCGGGTGGTAGTGATATTTCTAAATTCTCTCTGGGTGTGTCTTATACTTCTCAAGAAGGTATTTTTGGTAAACCAGTTCAATCTGATTATGAACGTACTACTGTAAGACTTAATTCTGATCATGTTATTTATAAAGCAAATGACATGGATATAGTTAAATTTGGTGAGACACTGAATTATAATTATGCAGTGAAAAGTGGTATTGGTATTGGAAATCAATATTGGAATGATATTTCAAATATGCTGAGAATTATGCCTATAATGCCTGTTTATGATGCAAATGGAAATTATTTCGATATGTATGATAAAGATGCGATGGGATTAACTCAATATGATTCTAGTGCTGCGAATCCTATTGCAGATATGGTTTATGAGCGTGGTAAAAATACATCAAAAAGTCATAATCTGAACATGTCTGCTTATTTGCAGATTCAACCTATTAAGAATTTGTTTCTTAAATCTCAGTTTGGCTATAAAATGAGTGCAAGCACTTATCGTTCTTATAAACCAACATATACTCTTTCAACTACTACGCAGAACACAGTCTCTTCTGTAACTCAAAATAGTAGTATGGGATGGAGTTTTACTTGGGAAAACACATTGAACTATAAGTTCAATATTAATAGTAATCATCACTTTGATGCTTTAGTAGGTCAATCTCTTGAGAAATCAGGTATGGGTGAAAATCTTTCAGCTACAAACGGAGATTTGCTTTTCTATGACTATGAACATGCTTATCTGGATAATGCACAGGGTATTAAGAGTGGCCAGACAACCGTGGGTGGTTCTCCTTGGGGACAAGGTCGTTTAGTGTCTTTCTTCGGCCGTGTTAATTATGACTGGAAAGAAACTTATATGGCTTCTCTTGTAATGCGTGCTGATGCTTCTTCAAACTTTGCTCGTGGCAATAGATGGGGATACTTTCCATCAGTATCATTAGGTTGGGTTCTTTCTAACGAAAGCTTTATGGAATCAACAAAGAATTGGTTAGATTTTCTTAAAGTTCGTGCAAGTTGGGGACAAAATGGTAACTGTAATATTTCTAATTTCCAATATTTATCTACTGTATCTTTTGATGATACTGCAGCTTACTCTTTCGGCAACAGCAAAGATTCACAAACAACTGGTGGTTATGCAAATATTCTTCCTAATCCAGATGTTAAATGGGAAACCTCAGAACAACTTGATTTAGGTTTTGATGCAAATCTTCTAAATTCTCGTTTGCGTGTAGCGTTAGACTGGTATAATAAAAAAACAAAAGACTGGTTGGTAGTTGCTCCTCAATTAGCTTCCTATGGAACAGGTGCACCTTATATTAATGGTGGTGATGTTGAAAATAAAGGTTTTGAATTAGCATTGGGATGGAATGATAAAATTGGTAAGGACTTTACTTATGGTATTAATGCAAACCTTTCTTATAATAAAAATGAAGTTACTCGTATTGCTAACTCAGAAGGAATTATTCATGGTGTTGAAAATGTATTGAGTCAAGGAACTACTGAAATGTATCGTGCGCAAGTAGGTAAACCTATCGGTTACTTCTATGGATATAAAACAGCAGGTATCTTCCAGAATCAGGCTGAGATTGATGCATGGAAAGCTGCAGGAAACGGTATCCTTCAGTCTAATCCTCAACCGGGCGATGTTAAATTTGTAGATTTGAACCAAGATGGTAAGATTACTGCAAATGAAGATAAAACAGACATAGGAAATCCTCATCCAGATTATATTTTAGGATTAGGTTTGAACTTTGGATATAAGGGCTTTGATTTGAATATTGCTGCTCACGGAGCATTTGGTCAGCAAATTGCAAAATCATATCGTAAGTTTGTTGACGGTCGTCATGAAAACTATACCACAGAAGTTTATCAACGTTGGCATGGTGAAGGCACTTCTAATAAAATGCCTCGTTTAACTGCTGGATCTAACATTAACTATCAGAGTATTTCTGATATTTATATTGAAGATGGTGATTTTGTAAAAATCCAAAATATTACTTTTGGTTATGATTTTAAGAAACTTTTCCCAAAGATGTGTCTTTCTCAGGCTCGTTTGTTTGTAACTGCAGAGAATCTATTTACTATCACAGGTTATTCTGGTATGGATCCTGAAATTGGTTATGATGGTGGTACAAATAGTTGGGCATCAGGAATCGATATTGGTTTCTATCCAAGCCCAAGAACTTATTTAGTAGGTGTAAGTCTTAAATTTTAATAGTACTAAGGATGAAAAAAATAAAATATTTAGCAGTAGCTGCAGCAACAGTACTGTTTGCTAGCTGTAATGATTTTCTAGATACGGAAAATTTGACGCAGAAAGATACTTCTAACTACCCGCAGACGCTAACAGACGCGAAACAAGTAGTAGCCGGTGTCTATAACAATTTGAGTGTTGTAAACGCAAATCCACAATATTCTTTCCTTTATACATCAGAACTAGCTTGTGATGACCGTCTTGGTGGTGGCGGTGAGAATGATAAGTTGATGCAGGCACTTGACTTGATGATGAATTTCGGTTCAAGTATGCTTGAGCAGTTTTGGAAAGATCGCTATGCTGGTGTTTTTCGTGCAAACACAGCTATCGAAACATTAGGTAACTGTAGTGGTTATGAAAGCGACGATCAAAAAAAACAGATGATTGGTGAGGCTTATTTCCTTCGTGCTTTCTATTATTATGAGTTAGCTTCTTATTTTGAAAAGGTTCCTTTGGTTGTATCTTCTAATCCAGAAAATAAACCTCAGTCTACTCCTGATGAAACATGGGGACAAATTATTTCTGACTTGAAATCTGCAATCGAATTGATGCCAAATAAGAAATTTGGAAGTAATTGGGTAGAATCTGGTCATGTGGATAAATGGACTGCAGAAGCTATGATGGCACGTGCTTTCCTTTTCTACACAGGTTTCTATCAAAAAACAGAAGTAGCGCTTCCTGATGGAACTGTTGTTACTAAAGATAATGTTATCACTTGGATTGACGATTGCGTTAATAACTCAGGTTATTCATTAGTTCCAGACTTCCGTAATTTGTGGGCTTATTCTAATAGATTAACGAAAGAAGACTACAGCTATACAAAAGGCAAGGGTTTGAAATGGGTTGAGGATGATAATGCGGTTAACCCTGAATCTATGTTTGCTATTAAATATTCTAAGTTTGCAAGCTGGAGTACAACTATTGGTTATTCTAATGGATATGCTCTTCATATGGCCATCCGCGGTGGTCAGGATCTTGGCAAAACATTTCCTTTTGGACAAGGTTGGGGTGCTGGTCCTGTAGCTCCAAATTTATGGAAAGACTGGGTTAGTGCTGAACCAAATGATATGCGTCGCGAAGCTTCTATTTGTAATATTCCTGTTGAATTACCTAATTATACAAAAGGAGGTTGGACTGACTTTGTACAGGAAACTGATTATTATGCTAAGAAGTGGTCCCCTATTACTGCTAAGAAAGCTGAAGATTCTAAATACTGGGAAACATTCGAACAGAATATGTATGATTATTCAACTGTCAATTTTCAACTTTCAAATATTCATGACCTAGTGCTAATTCGTTTTGCTGATGCATTATTGATGCAATCTGAGTTGAAGAAGGATGTATCAGGTATTAATAAAGTACGCGCTCGTGCCGGATTGCCAGCTATTAGCGGTTATACAGATGATGCATTACGTAATGAACGTCGTTGGGAACTTTGTTTCGAAGGTACTCGTTGGAACGATATTCGCCGTTGGCATATTGCTGAAACAGCTTTGGCCAAGCAAGATAACCAACCAACTTACTATAAAGGAGTAACTGATAAAAATGCTACAACAAATAATGGTGGTGGATATGCTTCTCGTTATAAAGCAACAAATGGTGGTTTCTTCCCAATTCCAGAAACTGAAATATCCTTGTCAAATGGCGTATTGAAACAAAATTCAGGTTGGGGAACTAGTAATGTAGAATATTCTGGTTGGAAATAAGTTGGTAAAACAAAAATAACAGAAAGATTATGAAAAAATTAATTAATATATTATTAACCTCTATTTTCTTGGCAATCTTTGCATCCTGTGATCCCATTGAAAATCGGGAAGGTGTTGGTGCTCTGATCACCTCGGTTGATCAGATTCAAGCTACAGTAACTCCTATACAGGATAATGGTAAGAATACAAATAAAGTGAAGGTAAGCTGTACTAGTCCTGTGTCTTGTCAATGGACTGACGGTGTGAAAAACTATGTAAGCAATGATACTGAGATGACCTTATTTGTTAAGGGTACTCAGACAATTACATTGAAAGCTATGGCTGCGGATGGTACTGTTTTGACTAAAGATTTCAGTGTAACTGTTGATGAAATGAAATATGCTGTAGAACCTCAATATGGTTATTTCTGTGGATCAGGTTCTAAAACATGGGTTTGGGCTACAGATAATACTATCCAGAATGGTAGAATTTGGGGTAATGGCGGAAATGGTGACTCATCTCCAGGTTGGTGGGGAAGATCTGCTGCTGATGCTGCTGCTGACAATATTGATATTAATAGTACTATGACATTTACGTTGAATGGTCTTAAATTCTCGAGAACAGAGGCTGGCGTTACCACAACTGGTAAATTCTCATTTGATATGACTACCCACAAAATGTCTCAAAGTATTGGTTCTGTTACCTTTTCCGGTACAACAATTCCTCACGGAATTAGTCAGAATGACGGGAAAAAGGTCGTTTATGTATTTGATATAATTAAACTCACTGATGATGAGATGATTTTAATGTATCCTACGGATTCGAATAATTATGAAGGTTGGTTCTGGATATTTAAACGCCAAGGATTTAAGTACTAATTAATAGGAACTTTTTAAGTGCTCATTTTGCACAATGATAAGAGTGCTTTTGGGTTAATTTATTATGAAAGAAGACGGGTTTTCCATTCCCGTCTTCTTTATTTTAAATAAAACGATACTCTTTTCATGATTATCTCTTGTGTTTATGCATAATAATTTGTTTCTTTGAATAAGCTATGAAAATTGCAACGCACAGTCTCTTCATTATCAAAAGTGGTATTTCAGGTAATAAAACTACTTAGCTTGATAAAATCTACTTGATAGAAAAAATTTCAGAAATGAATAAAGTTATTAAATACTTAGTAAGAACATTGCCTTTCCTATTTGGTTTGGTGGTATTTCTCTTTTTTGCTTTTTCTTATAATAATCATCTTCACTATGAAGAACAACTACAGATGTTTCTTTTTACTTCTGATTATTGGTTGGATCTTATAGAATGCCCTGGTGGATTAGCTGATTATATAGGTACTTTTTTTACTCAATTCTTTTACTATTCATGGTTAGGTGCTTTAATTATAGCCTTTCTTTTGGTACTGCTTCAACAGCAAATAAGTATGCTTGTTAATAAGATTAAAAGGAATGAGCTTTTTGCCCCATTAACTTTTATTCCGTCTATTTTATTTTGGCAATTACTTTGTGATGAGAACTTTCTGCTGGCTGGATTAGTTTCTGCATTATTAACTTTACTTGCTGTCCAAATCTATTCATTTCTCAAGAACCCGATAGCTAGAATTTGCATATCTGTTGTTTTGTTATCTATACTTTACTGGCTAGTAGGTGGAATCTTTTGGGTATTTGGTGTTCTTAGTTTAATCTTTGAATGGGTATATTTTAAGCAATTCTCGAAAAAGCAGTGGCTAATAAGTATTGTCCTTCTTTTACTATTTGTCGCATTACCTCCGTTGGTCGCTAAAAACTATTTGCAATATCCTTTATCCAGGTTGTGGTGGGGACTTTCTTATAATCGATATCCGATTGTATCGCCCTATCCACTTTTGATAATCTGGTTATCATTACTTATTATACCATTTGTCTTTAAATATTTGTCGACAGAAATGAAAAAGAACATAAAAGTATTATGCTTTACAGTTCAGATAGTTTTGCTTATATTCGCAGGGAATGCTCTTGTTCGCTTAACAGCTGATTGGAGCAAAGAAGAAATTATGGCATACGACTATAGTGTGCGTATGAAAGATTGGAATAAAGTGATAGCTATGGCAAATCATAAGGATCCTAGTGCCCCTTTATCTGTTGCATGCTTAAATTTAGCTTTGAGTAAGGAAGCTAAAATAGGTGATTGTATGTTTCGCTATTACCAAAATGGTCCAGAGGGATTATTACCAAGTTTTCAGCGTGATTTTACATTACCATTGATTGTTGGTGAAATTTATTATCATCTTGGTTTTTTGAACACATCAATGCGTTATGCTTTTGAAGCGATGGAAGCTATTCCTGATTATAAGAAAAGCAGTCGCGCTATGATGAGGATTGCCGAAGTTAATCTGCTTAATGGCGAATATAAAGTGGCAGCCAAATATCTTCGTATGTTGCAACACACCATGTTTTACAGTGATTGGGCAACGAAAGCTCTGGCATGCATTGGCAATGAAAAGAAAATTGATATGAATCCAGAATGGGCGATGTTGAGAAAATATCGTTTAGAGAAAGACTTCCTTTTTAGTGAAGAAGAAAAAGATCAAATGCTAGGTTTGCTTTTCCTTCATTGTCCAACTAATCGAATGGCTTATGAATACCTAATGGCATACACTTTATTAACAAAAGATTTAAACCATTTTGTTCAATATTTCCCTTTAGGTAAGAATTTGGGATATAAAGAGATTCCTGCACATTATCAAGAGGCACTAATTTTTGCTTGGTCTAATCACTCTTCAGATCTGGAAAAGACTCCTTGGCCTATAAATAGTGCAGTTAAACAAAATCTGCTAAGTTACGCAAATATTTATTCTGCCAATAAAAACTCAGAAGCATTGCTTTTTAGTGGATTCTCTCAAACATATTGGTATTATCTTCATTTTAGAAAATAGTAAAATCAGCATATAATGAAACTAAATATTGTCCATATATTCCTTTCCATAATTGTATTTGTCAGTTGTCAGGAAAATGTTAATTCGCCTTCTAAAATAGATAAATTTCCTCCTATTTATCCTGATTACGTTGGTGTAACTGTACCAGCTACTATTGCTCCTCTGAATTTCTCATTCCCTGATGAAACGTTTGATAGAGTAGATGTTGTAATAAAGGGAAAGAAAGGTAACGAAATTCATGTAAATAGTGATGCTGTATCTTTCTCTTGTTCTGAATGGAAGAGTTTGTTGGAAAGTAATAAGGGAGATAGTCTTCTGGTAACTGTTTGTCTGAAACAAAATGGTAATTGGAAGCAATATAAATCTTTTCCAATCTATATAAGCAAATATCCAATAGACTACGGTTTAGTATACCGACTTGTTGCTCCAGGATATGAAGTGTATAGCAAGATGGGAATTTATCAACGTGAGTTAGCTTCGTATAAACAGACAGCCTTGTATGAAAATACTTTGGTTACGGGATCTTGTGTAAACTGTCATAGTTTTAATAAAACGAATCCTGATCATTCCAGCTTGCATTTACGTGGAAGTAATGGAGCAACTTATATGAATATCAATGGTAAGGCTGAATTCCTAAATACAAAAACAGATAAAACTATTGGTTCCTTTGTTTATCCTTACTGGCATCCAACAGGTAAATATGTAGCTTATTCTGTTAATAAGACTCGTCAGGTATTTCATGTTGCAAAGGATAAACGCATTGAAGTGGTCGATTTGGAGTCGGATATAATTGTATATCAGCCGGAAACGAATCAGGTATTAACATCGGATCTTTTAAAGACAGCTTCTTTCGAGACTTTCCCAGCTTTTTCTGCCGATGGCCGTACATTATATTTCTGTTCTGCAGAGAAGAAAGAAATGACAAAAGAATATGAAGATGTAAAATACAGTTTATGCAGTATATCTTTTAATCCGGAAAATGGAACTTTTGGTGATCATATAGATACCCTTGTATCTGCAACTAAGATAAACAAAAGTATATCTTTCCCTCGTCCGTCTTATGATGGAAAATACATCATGTTTACGTTATCCGATTATGGAAATTTCTCAATCTGGCATAAGGAAGCCGATTTATGGTTACTCAATCTGGCCGATGGCAGTGTAAGAGACCTTAAAGAGGTGAATAGTGATGATACAGAAAGTTATCATAACTGGAGTAGCAATTCTCACTGGTTTGTATTCAGCAGTCGCCGAGACGGAGGGTTGTATACTCGTTTGTACATAGCTTCTATCGATGATAAAGGAAAAGTTAGCAAGCCTTTCCTTTTACCACAGGAAGATCCTTTCCGTTATTATGATGAATCTGTTTATTCGTATAATGTACCCGATTTTGTATCTTCACCAGTGAAATGGGATATTAAAGAGATGGAAAAAGGTATCACATCTAAAGAACGAACACAAGTAAAAATTAAAAAGTAAAAATGAAATATAGGTTTTATACATTTTCTTCTTACAACGTAAATGTAGAACTCTCTTCTTTTGGCGAAACCGGGCAAACGGTGGAATATCATCTCATGTTTCATGTAAAAGGAGGAGAGCTAAATTATGAAACTCAGTTAAGAAATTTGCATCGTGCTTATAGCGAGCTATTGAAAGATGAACTTTTGACTGGTGCAAAACCGGTTATGAAGCGCTATTTCCTTAGTGATGCAGCAAACCAGAGTGAACAATTGGAGGAGGAATTAAAATCGTTTCCGGAGTGTGCAACTTCTATTCTTCAGCAGCCTCCGTTAGATGGTAGTAAAATTGCATTATGGTGCTATTTAACAACCAATACTAATCCTGCATATAAACACCATTGGACGGCTGGTACCGGAATTGCTTCGGGCAATTCAGAAGAGCAGACTCATGCTTTATTGGAAAATTATGAGGCTGAATTGCAACAACGTGAGTGTACATTAGAAAAAGATTGTATTCGCACTTGGTTCTTTGTGCAAAATGTAGATGTGAATTATGACGGTATGGTACAAGCTAGGCGTTATAATTTCCTGGACCAAGGACTTACCGAGCATACTCATTATATAGCCAGTACAGGTATTGAAGGGCGGCATGCAAATCCAAAGATTCATGTTTTATTAGATGCTTATACTGTAAAAGGGCTGCAACACGGTCAGATTAAATACCTTTATGCATTAAGCCATCTAAGTCCTACAGCCATTTATGGCGTAACTTTTGAAAGAGGCGTCAGTATATTATATGGAGACAGATGCCAACTATATATAAGCGGAACCGCTAGCATAGATAACAAAGGTGAAGTGCTGCATAAAGGAGATGTTTTATCTCAGGCTCGTCGGATGTGCGAAAATGTAGAAAAACTTTTGGAAGAGGGAGGCTCTGGTTTTCAAGACTTAGCACAAATAATTATTTATCTGCGCGATGCTGCAGATTATAAAGTTATAAAGCATATGCTTGATAAACAATTCCCGGAGATTCCTAAACAGTATGTACTTGCTTCAGTTTGTCGTCCCACGTGGCTTATTGAAATGGAATGTATTGCTATACGGAAAAACAATAATCCAGAGTTTGATAATCTATAAACATCTTATATACTTAATATTCAAAGGCTTCTTTATCCTGTAAGTGATTAAGAAGCCTTTGTTATGTTTAATCCGCTGCAATATCTTATAGGTGATACAAAAGTATCAGTTATCAGGAATATTATATTATTCTTTAGTTGTGATCGATGGTTATTTCTCTTTACTGGTTATTCTATAATGAAAAATATAGGTTTATCATTGAGTAATTTAGCTAAATCCACATGCTTAAAGCTGTTGATAAGGTTTAACTGATTAGCTTAATATTCTGGAAGAAAGGTGTTTGGATATAAATGATTCGCGCATGATAATTTAAAATGCAGCGTTAAATGGTTTTTAAATGGAGGAATTATTGATGGTTTATTCCATTTATTAATAATAAAATTCTATTTATTTTTAGTCGGATAATAAAGTGTTATTAATAGATAAAATTGTATTTGTAATCCATTGCCGCAATATTTACTTTTGCT
>Ga0316605_10002072_pt1 | contig 11429 bp, 9 predicted proteins | sample OWC_soil_day20_n_FD_207666 | JGI IMG/M metagenome (GOLD analysis project Ga0316605, IMG submission 207666) | Wetland soil microbial communities from Old Woman Creek delta, Ohio, United States - OWC_soil_day20_noCT | ecosystem: Environmental > Terrestrial > Soil > Wetlands | place: USA: Ohio... | reverse complement strand
AAACCAATTTTTCCGGGAATTGCAGCATATAAATTCGGGGATGCTCTCTACCCTGCATACAGTTCAACAACACAGTTTCTTAACCAGGTTACTCTCAGCCGCTCACTATCAAATATTAAAGGAAATTGCTGGTACCGTACATTAAACATACTGGGCGGAACCTTGTCATCCTTTATTACTTCATCGTTATATCCGTCACTAAGCGTTGTACCGAAAATGGGATCAGTAACGTTTACAGTACCATTGCCTCCCTCTGTTTCTGTATCCGGGACTTCAGTCAACTGGAGCACTGTTTCAAATTCAACTCAATATGCTGTTTATGAGCTTAAGAGAAGGGGAACTAGTTCTACCTGGGATGCACTGGCACGTCAGATTGATTCAAAGACCAGTTTTAACGGGCAGACTTTAAAAAACTATCTTGTTATCGCATTAAACGAAAGAGAAAAATCTGCACCCAGCAATATTGTTTATATTCAATAAGTTTTTCCCTTTTCAAGTATCCATCCTGATATTAATTCCAAAACTTCAGGGGATATTGTCTCCTCAATTTTAGAGTATTCTGCCGGAAGTCCTGTTTCGGTTCTCTGAAACAAGTGATTTACCCCTTGAATGCTTTTAATTGTAACATATTTTTTCAGAGAATCAGCATTACCTCCGTGAGCAGCCAATAATGATTTTTCAAGTGCATTAAGATTTACCTCATATGGAACCTGAAGGTCTTTTGTGCCATTGATTGCTATAAGTGGAATTTTAATCCTTGTGAGAGCATCAGCAGGGTCGTAATTAAGAAAAGTAAGCATCCATGGTGTCGTGATTGCACTCACCTGTTGATTAATTTGGCTCTCGGGCACTTCTGCACCGGCATTTAATTTAATAAAATCGCTGAGAAGTTTTTTTAAGCCGGGGTTATTACGCTCTTTGTCAATAATGCTATATAAGTTCCTGGTAATAATTGAGTATTTATCAATTTCTGCGTCAGAAACTCCTGATGCCTTACCAATTAATCCCTGTTGCAAAACAATGATTTCCGAACCTTTTATTCCAGGTGCGGCAAGCAAAACTAAAAAACTGATATCATTCCTCTTAGAAGCGACAATAGGCGCAATTATACCTCCTTCGCTATGGCCCATCAGTCCTATTTTAACACCGGACAAATCATTTCTCCCTTTTAAATATTCAACAGCAGAATTTACATCTTCGGCAAAATCGAATGAAGTTGCCAATGCAAAATTTCCCTTTGACTTTCCAATCCCTCTATCGTCAAAACGGAGAACGCCTATTCCTCTTTTTGTAAGATAATCTGCCCATAGCAAAAACGGCTTGTGATTCATTATCTCTTCATCTCTGTTCTGCGGTCCGCTGCCAGATATTAGGATAACAACGGCACTTGGTTTGCCCACTTTCGGGAGAGTCAGAGTTCCGGCCAGTTCTATACCCGCTTTTGAGTTATCAAAGGTTATCTCTTCTGCTGAATACGGGAAAGGCGGCCTTGGCTCCTGAGGTCTTTTAGAACCTTCAAAAGGTCGTTTAGAGAGGTTCAGCGGAATAGTTGCCTGGCCTTGTTTAAAAGTTCCAATAATTTTATCTCCCATGAATACTCCGGAATATTCAACCATTGCCGAACTCACAAATAGTTTGACAATTGAATTGCTGAATTCCGTTTTTGAGACCGGGATACCCTTAACTCCCTGATCCGGGCTGTCCATTGTTGCAGAATAAAGAGTATCTGTTTTAGAAATATTAAAAACAATCTTCAGCTCAATTTTTTCTGTTTTAAGGATGCCGTACCAGCTGCCTTCAATCATCTGCGAAAAAAGAGAGTACGGGAGCAGCATAAGTACTGCAATAAATAGTTTTGTCTTCATAATTGGATATAAAAAAAGCCTGTATAAATACAAGCGCAATTTAGTTAAAATGTATAAAAATCTGCGGTCTAAATGGTGAATTGAAACTGAAAGCCAACCACAGGGTATCTGAATTTATTTAACAGAAACTGAAAATAAAGATATTTGAAAACAATAATGTTCGCACCAATATTGAAATTATTAGTATCATATTCTGCGATGATATTGAGATCCTTGTAAAATTTAGGCGTGAAAGATACGCCTCCAGAAACAGGAAATTTTTGCTGAACACTTTTACTTACCGGAATATTGTATGCAGTATGAAAGCCTATAACATTTCCGTTTAAATTTAAGTGCTTACTTAATGCTATATAATTAGACCCAAAATATTTATTGAATGAAGCAACACCAAATAAGCCATATGTAGTTAATGCATCATTTGATCCGATAACAACTGCCGGCCAATATTTTCCCTCTTTAATTGGTCTTATTCTAAAACAAATAGCTCTGTCAACATTACTGAATTTGCCATTATGATATAAATCAAACGCTGTATTAGTAATCGCTATTTCAGCAAAAGATACAAACGTAATATTAAGAAAAAAGTTGAATGTATTATAATTCCACTCTGCAGGAGTAAATTGATTTGGAAGATAATTTCCTCCTATTTTAATAGTGCCATCAGGAGACATATCCGCCGAAGGGCTGTTCAATAGTCCAGTAACTCCTAATGTGGATTGTGCATTTAAATAAAAAGACGATGTCAGGAGCAGAATAACTGCTCCCAACATCATCTTACTAATCGATTTACTGAAAATCATTATTGTCAGTTAACCGATGTATTAAATTGTACCGCCGCCGCCAAGACCGTGGTCGTGACCATGAAGGTGATGATGAGCATGTGAATCATAAACAACAAGGTTGTAAGACAGAGAAACCATATCTGCTTTAACAGTTATAATATCAAGAGTTTTGTTAACTGCACCAACTTTATCCTTTAGCTTTATTGTAAACTTCTTAGATGTAAAGTTTTGTGTAGCTGTTGTCTGCTGATAGTACATTGATGGAATAGATCTGGTTACAGCAAGCGTCGTGGTTTTTGTTCCAAATGCTGTGACAGGGGCTACACCATTGTAATTCGCTGTAACAAGAGCTGTAATTGCAGCGATGAGTTCTGTCTGGTCTGCGCCTGTGATTCCTGCTGCTGTAAGTGTTGTTGCAAGAGGAGTTTCAAACTTGTAACCTGTGCTTTCAATATATCTCGCTCCTGTTTGACTGTATGCGGTTAGACCTCTGTTAATCATAAGACTGTCAAGAACCTTAATTGGTTTAACAGTTGTAGCACCAGCCACAGAAGGAGACTTGAATGAGAATTTGTAAAGAGAGAAGTGGGTGATTGATGTAACATAGTCATTAGCTGTTGATGAATAAGTTACCGGAGTTGTTTGAACTTCCCATACTCCAAGTTGAGAATTGAAATACTCCAGCTGAAGCTCTGAATATTGCCAGTTTGTAAGCGGATTATCAATAGCTAATGCAAGTGGCTTGCTGAATACATATCCTGATGGTTCAAAACGAAGAGTCATAATACCAGGATTGTTAACTACATTCTGAACGTAAATATCGTCAACTTCTACAGCAGTTATAAGGATAGGACCAGTAACGGCAGCGCCGTTGGCATCTTTAACAGTTGTTCCGGAAGGAAGTGTAAGTGTAGCATCTGACGCGCCGCCTTCAATTGCAATTGTGCCACCGACAGTTGGATCCAAAGGAGTAATTCCGGGAACGTAAGGAACCATTGTCATCGTTAAACTGAATACAAGGGCGTGATTAGGAGCAGCTGTAGGGAATTCAAGTGAATAAGTTGCAGAGAAGAAGTCAGCTTTTGTAAGAACGATGTTATACTTACCTGAAGTTGTCAGGTTTGCAAATTCAAATTTACCGAAACTGTCTGTAGTCGCTGTTTTTGTACCCATGGTAACAGTAACGCCGGGCAATACAGCATTTGTTTTCTGGTTGTAAACCTGTCCTTTAATTGTGTAGGTCGCAGGTAATGGTTCCGGAGTAGGAATAGGATCGGGTGTTTTTGTACACGAAGCCGCACCTACGAGTGCAGCAATCAAGAAACTGGCAGAAGCAGTCTTGATTAGTCTTGAAAAGATTTTGCTTGCTTTCATAGAAAATTGGTTAATTATTGGTTGAATTTAGAATGATTTGATTTAAACGCATTTTTGTAAAAAAGTTATCCGACGAATTTTCGTCAGGAGAAGTTGTGAAATACCTACCGTAATCGGTGTATGGCCTTGCAATGTACTCAAACGGAAAATAATTTCCTGTAGAGACTCTAACAAACTTGTTTCGAAATTGTTTATAGGGAGGCAGAGCAATAGCAAAGAAAAATCCTCCGTTAACGGGGAACTCTTCAATTGCCATGGTCTGTACATAAAATCCGACTGAGGCATTTTTAAAGTGACGAGTAATCTCTCCTCTGAAAGAAACATCATTTCCCAAATATTTTGCAACGTTAAAGTTAAACATTAAATTCCATGGTTTAACAAAATAATTTGCACCAATCTTCCAAGTGAATTTGTCAAAATCGTTATAATACCAATCATTAAAGAGAGGAACTGAGTACGCAGTATAGCTTAGTTGTCCGTATATTCCTATTCGTTTTCCAATGGGACGAAACAATTTAAGATCTCCACCGGCCCGGAACATACTGAAGTTTCCAACCGTTGCCTTAGCAAAAATATTGTAAGGTAAGCGAAACTGCTGAGAAAAAGTCAGGTAGCCCGGTCTTATTTTCCCTTCTTCAGTTGAGTAGTCGTTCACGAGTGGGAATATTACCTGAGCTGTTATTGAGGCACCTCTCCATAAGGACATCTCAATTGCAGGGTTAATATTAAACTGCACGAGATACATCCTGTTGAGCACAGAATTCTTAAACCGGAAGATCGGGTAAAACAGAATATCGATTTTTCCAAAAGACGAGTTATAAAATTTTGTATCCTTATTTTCAAGATTACTCTCCAGGTTCAGTTTATCATAACTATCCTTAACGCTGAAGTCCGATTTCCAGTTTAGACGTCCTGCTGCTCCCGGAGTTTCCAGCGAAGCAAACATTCTGAATTTTGGAATTCTCTCTTCCATAAGAATTATCTCAACGTTTTTGGCAGTAAACTGATCCGAAACCTCTTCAACGGATTTCATTGCTGCATTCAAAAGCCGCTCGTTTGTGGTAAAGGCCCTGCTTTCAAGAAAGACAATCTCTTTTCCGCCGGCAGTGATGTGCCTTACATTTTCGAACCCCGAATTAATCAGACTGCTTTCCACTAAACTCTGCGCACAGGCTCCAATGCTTACGAAAAGCAACAGGAACGCCAAACCAGCTACTTTTGCCTTTGTGCCGCAAAACAGTGAAACAGTTGATTTTTTTGACATTAGATTCCGAAGTTTTTCATATTGCGAAATTATATATTTTTTTTTATCTAATCAAATAAATTTGAATTTATTATAACATTTTACAAAATCTTAACTTATTTAAGATAAACAATTAACACAAAATAGAATTATGAATCTAATTTAATAAATTTGCATGAATTAAATTGCACCATATGGAAAAATCGAAAGTTTACTTTACAGATACAAGAACTTCTCCTCAGACAAATCTCCTGGATAAACTCGAGAAGGTGATCAAAAAAGCTGATATTAAATGCATTGACTTTAATAAAAAGTTTGTGGCTATAAAGATTCACTTCGGAGAACCTGGCAATCTTGCATATATAAGACCCAATTATGTTTCCAGAGTTGTAGGGATACTTAAGTCTATGGGAGCACTCCCCTACCTTACGGATTGCAATACTCTTTACTCCGGCAGAAGATCGGATGCGGTAAATCATTTGCAAAGTGCTTCAGAAAATGGATTCAATCCACTATCTGCCTCTGCTCATGTTATTATTGCAGATGGAATAAAAGGTACTGACTTCAGAGAAATTCCCATCAATGGGGAGTATTTCAAAACAGCAAGAATTGGTACTGCTATCGCGGATTCAGATATAATTGTGACAATGACCCATTTTAAAGGTCACGAGCAGGCCGGATTTGGCGGAGCACTTAAAAATATTGGGATGGGATCGGCATCTGTAGGAGGCAAACTGGAGCTTCACTCAGCATCCAAACCGGTAATCGACCGGAAAAACTGTACCGGATGCCGGATTTGCGTGAAAAACTGTGCCCATGACTCCATACACCTCGATGAAGAAAAAAAAGCCTTTATTGACTACGAAAAGTGCACCGGGTGCGGGCAATGCGTGGCTGTTTGCCAGTTTGAATCGGCAATTGTTGCGGACTGGGGCGATTCTGTAGTACTGAATAAAAAAATAGCTGAATACTCTTATGCCGTTTTAAAGGACAAACCAAGTTTCCATATAAGTTTTATTATGAATGTTTCGCCAAACTGTGACTGCTGGGGCAGCAATGATGCACCGCTGGTTGCTGATATAGGAATTGCGGCTTCTTTTGATCCTGTTGCACTGGACATGGCTTGTGCAGACCTTGTAAATAATGCTCCGGCAATATCCGGAAGTGCTATTTCCGATAAAGGAGACAATTTGCCATGCAGAGGCGAAGACAAATTCAAAATCGTTCACCCTAACACCGACTGGAGAGCCGGCCTGGAATATGCCCGGAAACTCGGAATAGGCAATACTGATTACGAATTAGTTACTATCTGAAATGAAAAACAAAAGTATTGAAATTCTAAAACCAGATTCGGTTGAACCGTTAAATATTAAGTTTTCTGACACTCCTGTCAACGCAGGCTTTCCCTCTCCTGCCGAAAACCATATGGAAAACACAATGGACCTGAACAGGGCCCTCGTTAAAAATCCTTCATCTACTTTTTATGCAAGGGTAAAAGGCGAAAGCATGATAAATGATGGTGTCGATGACGGCGACCTCCTTGTAATTGACCGTTCGGTTGAGCCATATGAAAACTGCCTTGCCGTTTGCTTTTTGGATGGAGAATTCACGCTTAAAAGAGTACGGCTGGAGGGCGATGACCTTTTGCTTGTTCCTGCGAACGAAAAATTTAAACCTATAAGGGTAAAAAAGGACAATGATTTTTATGTATGGGGAGTTGTCCGCTATTTGATAAAAAGAGTATGATGAAAAAAATCGTTAGAATTTTTAAGATACTGTTCGTAGTCTATCTGTCAGCAGTATTTTTTCTTTGCCTGTATACATTCAAGGATACGGGAATTGACCTTTCCCTGTACTTCTTTGGAATTCGCGCAGACAGGATAGCACATTTCATAATGTTCCTTCCCTATCCTTTTTTGGCATGGCACGCAATTGAGGGCTGGTTTAAAAAAGTATTCGGGAGGTATGATATTTCAATGCTGGTTTTATCAGGAATAATTCTTGCTCTTGTTGCAGAAACATTGCAGAATTTAAACCCGAACAGGGATTTTGACCCGGCAGACATCCTGGCAAACATAACAGGAGTTCTTACGGGAACAATTCTGCTTCTTATATTTAATTCGATTGTGAAACATGTATGGCCTGGCAGACTGCAATAATTTCTTCGTAAGCTGCGAGAGAGTCTTTAACCCTTCTCTCATTGGAAAGCCGGTTGTTGTTTTGAGCAACAACGACGGATGTGTAATTTCACGCTCAGACGAAGCTAAGGCACTTGGAATAAAAATGGGTGAACCTGTTTTTAAGATTAAGGATCTGGCAGAAAAAAATGGGGTTATCTCCTATTCCGCAAATTTCGCTTTATACGGGGATCTCTCCGCCAGGGTTATGGACAGGCTGAAAAGTTTTGTCCCTTCAATAGAAGTATATTCAATTGATGAAGCTTTTCTGAATTTTGACGGGATGTCTTATGAAGCAATAAAGGCTACAGGAGAAGAAATCGTCCGCAAAATAAAGCGAGAAACAGGTATTCCCATAAGTCTGGGAATATCCCACACAAAAACGCTGGCTAAAGTTGCAGCAAAGCTTTCCAAAAAGTATCCGAAGCTTAATAGTTTTTGTCTGATGGATAGAGATGAGGACATAAAAAAGGTCCTATTAAAATTTCCGATTGAAGATGTTTGGGGAGTTGGACGGGCATATTCAAAGATGCTAAAATTCAACAGAATAAATACTGCATCTGACTTTACAGCTATTTCACAGGGGTGGGTCAAGTCAAAAATGGGAATTGTTGGACTCAAAAGCTGGAGAGAATTGAATGGCGAGTCTTGCATTGAGCTCGAAGACAGAGTTTCGGATAAAAAACAAATTTGCACAAGCAGGAGCTTCTCGGAGGACATTTACGAATTTGAAGAAATCTGCAAAGCCGTGGCCACTTTTACAGCTTCTTCCGCAGAAAAGCTGCGCAGGCAAAAAGGAGTTTGCAGGGAGATTATTGTTTTTATACTGACAAACAGATTCAAAGATAAGGGAAATCACCATTATGAGAGTACACTGATTCCTATTGAGAACTTTACTGACAGCACGTTTGAGCTGATTGAGAGAGCTTGTTCCGGACTAAAAAATATATACAAACCGGGATACGGTTATAAAAAAGCAGGGGTAATTATTACAGCCATAAGCCGTAAATCCGATATAACTCCTCCTTTGTTTTACGAGAGAGACCGCTCTAAGGAGAGTTCAGTAATGACTGTAATGGACGAGATGAATACCCGTTATGGCAGGCATACTGTTTTTACTGCAACAGAAGGCGTTGAAAAAATAAGAGCAAATCAGAATTTCTTGTCAAAAAGATTTACAACCAGTTGGGATGATATTATTGAAGTAAAAGTTTAATTACCCTTAACCCTCTTCCGGCTATTGAAATAATAAACGGAGCTGCAGATGAAATCGCATATTCGGCTTTGTTGTAAGTAATAAGATCCTGACCGGAACAGATTATTCCATCGCTTATTTTAAAATATGAAAACAGAGCCTCAGGAATGTTTATTTTCACATCCGACCGGTTGTCATCGAAATTTATAACCACAATAATCAGTTCGTTACCATGTTTTCTGACAAACGCATAGTGGAAAGCCGGATTAAAATCTGCGTTGTCAAGATTTGCATATTCCAAATCATAGGTGGAACCTAATCTAAACGCCTTTTCATTTATCGACAGGTTAAGCAAATGCTTATACAAAAGCCTTAGGTTAACATTATATTTGCCTTTAAACCATTCTCTTATAGTTGATAAAGACCAATAGTCAAAAATTGAAGTTCTTCCATCTTCTCTGCTATATCCTTCTGAATCCATACCTCTCTCTCCAAGCTCCTGACCAAAATATATCATAAAAGGAGAGCGATTAAGAAGTAATGAGACAGCAAGTGCAGGTATTGCCTTTATTGGATCTCCCAGAAAAAAGTCAGATGCAAGCCTCTGTTCATCATGGTTTTCCATAAAGTTTAACATTTTATCCTGTATATCATTAACGGATTGCCAGCAATTTGTTATGCCGGAAGCAGGTTTTTTCCCTTGCAAAACCAGTTTTAGATAATCATAAAGCCCCACTTTATCATACAGATAGTCGAAACAGCCTCTGGTTAAGTAATCGTTATAATTCCCGGGATTGTATATCTCTGCAATGAAAATAGTCTCCGGAAAATCCTTTTTAACAGAACTGAGAGACCATTCCCAGAACTCAACCGGAACCATCTCTGCCATATCGCAACGGAAACCGTCAACCCCAAATTTTGCCCAATAATTCAGAATATTAAGCATTTTGAGCCAGGTATCCGGCAATGGGTTAAAATATGACTTCCTGCCATTTATGTAGTCTACACCATAATTAAGCTTAACTGTTTCATACCAGTCATTTACAGTAGGGTTACTCACAAAACAGTCGTTCCCGGTAACTTTTGCAGGACATTCCTGATACGGGTTCAGAGGGTTATCAACAGGAGGAATATATTTCTCATTATTAATATAATAGAAGTTATTCATAGGATGAAACGGATAACCGGTTTGATCGTTTGATCCGAAATCAGTTTCATTATCAGGCTTTTTATCTGAATAATACTCTCTTGAAACATGATTTGGAACAAAATCAATAATAACCTTCAGCCCGGCTTCATGGCTTCTTACAATCAACTGCCGGAACTCTTCCATTCTGTCCGGCACAAAACAGGCCAGATCGGGATCAACATCGTAATAGTCCATTATTGCATAAGGAGATCCGGCAATACCCTTAACAAGTGAAGGGTTACACGACCGAATTCCATAACCGGAATAATCACTTTTAGTAGAATGTTCCAATATGCCTGTATACCAGATATGTGTACATCCCAATTCGCGAATTTCTGCCAGCAATTCTGAAGTAAAATCCGAAAACTTCCCGGAACCGTTCACGTTTAAAGAAGAGTTGGGAATACAAAACTCATTTGTATTCCCAAACAACCTCGGTAAAACCTGATATACTATGAATTTTTCATGCACAATTTCTACCAGTTAAGGATTTTTCTGAAATCGTACTCTTCGGGATTTGAAATAAATTTACGGGCAGCTTCATAATCCTCCTTGGTTATGTAGTGCATAATATTGTTGATAATCGCCTGAACTCTGTCTGATTCAAGGTTTACCCCTCTTGGCGGAATTTTTCCCGTCACGGGATCCTGGATGTCTTTAAGATAAAGTGGTTCAACTTTTCCAAGGTGATCTATATAAACCATACAGCCTGTTTTCCCTTCAACAAACAATTGATGCAAACCAATCCCCAGTTCTGTACAATAGACTAAATCATAGGCACTTGGAGACTGGCATCTCAACTCATATCCAAGCTCTACGGGTCTGATTTTTGTCTTAACGCCAATCTCCCGCAATCTGGTTTCCACCATTTCGCTGAATATATGTGCCTTTGATACTTTGCCAAGTTCCGGATGGCCATGTTCGTCGTACGAGAAAACAACACCTGATTTGTTAAGTTCGTCGTCACTTAATTCGTGAAAAACGCCTTCCGAAATCATGACAGCACCATAATTTATATTAAGAAGCAATCTTTTAACAATCGAAGAAACAGCAATTTTAACAATTTTATCTACAGTAATTGTTGTTTTGTTGAACATCTCTGGGATAACTATCATCGGATAGTGCGCAGCAGACCCGATTCCAAATGCAAGGTGTCCCGCAGAACGTCCCATTGCACATACAACAAACCAGTTATTGCTTGTGCGGGCATCTTCATATACTGTTGTTGCAATTCTGGCTCCCTCCGATTTCGCAGACTCATACCCGAAAGTTGGCCGGGCAAGAGGCAAAGGCAAGTCGTTATCTATAGTTTTGGGAACGTGAATATTAGAAATGTTGTGATTATGATCAGACAGAAATTTTGCAACTTTATTGGCTGTTGAAGCAGTATCGTCGCCACCTATTGTTACCAATAATTGAATATTGTTTTCTATAAAGAAATTCAGGTTGAAATTTTGTTCATAATCTATTGGTGACGGCTTATATCTGCTCATAATCAGATATGATCCTCCCCTGTTGAAAATTGAGTCAGCCATCAGAAAGTCAAGTTCGGTATAATTAGGTTCTTTTGAAAAGAGCCCTTTGTAACCACCGTGCAAGCCTAA